>Ga0137418_10000892_pt1 | contig 27425 bp, 20 predicted proteins | sample CZODoug3_1_2_16f_FD_122242 | JGI IMG/M metagenome (GOLD analysis project Ga0137418, IMG submission 122242) | Vadose zone soil fungal communities from Angelo Coast Range Reserve, California, USA - CZODoug3_1_2_16fungal (Hybrid Assembly) | ecosystem: Environmental > Terrestrial > Soil > Vadose...
CGAGGAGGTAGGCGTAGGCGCGCTGGTGGGAGCGGCCGACGCGTCCGCGGAGTTGGTAGAGTTCGGCAAGACCGAGGCGGTCGGCGCGATTTATCAGCATGGTGTTCGCGCGGGGAATGTCGAGACCATTTTCGACGATGGTGGTGGCGACTAGAACGTCGGCGTCATCGCGAATGAATTTGAGCATCACGCTTTCAAGTTCTTTTTCGCCCATTTGGCCGTGGGCAACGACCACGCGCGCCTTCGGCACGAGTTTGGTTACGAGGGTGGCCAGCGAGTAGATGGATTCGACGCGGTTGTGAATGAAATAGACCTGCCCATCGCGTGCGAGTTCGTTTTCAATCGAGGTACGGATTAGCTCTTCGTTGAATGGCGCGACAACGGTTTGGATGGCGAGGCGGTCGCGCGGCGGCGTTTCAATTAGCGACATATCGCGCAGGCCGACCAGGGACATGTGCAGGGTGCGCGGTATTGGCGTGGCAGAAAGCGCGAGAGCATCGACATTTTTTCGGATTTCTTTCAGGCGCTCTTTATTGGCTACGCCGAAGCGCTGCTCTTCATCGACGATCATCAGGCCGAGGTCCTGGAAGCGGACATCTTTTGACAGAAGGCGATGCGTGCCGATTACGACATCGACCTTGCCGGCTTCGAGCGCGGCGAGGATTTGCTTTTGTTCGGCGGCGGTGCGAAAGCGGCTGAGCATCTCGATGCGCACGGGGAAAGCGGAGAAGCGGCGCTTAAAGGTTTCGTAGTGCTGGAAAGCGAGGACGGTGGTGGGCGCGAGGACGGCAACTTGCTTTGAATCAGCGACGGCTTTGAACGCGGCGCGCATGGCTACCTCCGTTTTGCCGTAGCCGACGTCTCCGCAGAGGAGGCGGTCCATGGGAGTGGCGCTTTCCATATCGCGCTTGATGTCGGCAATGGCCGCGTTCTGATCGGTGGTTTCCTCGAATTCGAAGGCGTCTTCGAATTCTCGCTGAAAATTTCCATCGGCAGAAAAAGCCAGGCCGGGAGCGGTTTTTCTGGCAGCGTAGAGAGCGAGAAGCTGGTCGGCCATGTCTTCCAGGGATTTGCGGACGCGGGTCTTGCGCGTGTTCCAGCCGGTGCCGCCGAGTTTATCGAGCGCGGGGTGCGAGCCTTCGACGACGCGATAGCTTTGCACGAGGTCCATGCGCTCCAGCGGGACGTAAAGGCGGGAATCCTCAGCGTAGCGGAGGAGCATGAATTCACCGCGGCGGCCGTCGGATTCGATCTGACGCAACCCCTCGAACTGGCCGATGCCGTGGTCGACGTGAACTACAAAGTCGCCGGGCTTGAGTTCGGCAAAGTCGCTGAAGAAGCCGGAGGTGCGGATTTTTCTGCCGGGGCGTTCGAGGGCGGGCATCACCTCGAAGAGGTCGGCGTTGCCGTATAGCGTGACCTTGGCTTCGGGAAATGCCGCGCCTTCCGCGAAGGGAGAGCGCATCAGCAGCAAGCCCGCGGTCTCCTGCGCCGCCTCTGCTGTAAACCCGGCTGCGGCATCCTCGGATTCACCGAGCACGTAAGGAACTTCGTATTCGCGGCAAATATCGGCGAGGCGCTCGAGTTCACCGGTGCTTGCGGCGGTGAGAATGACGCGGCCGCCGTCGGCTACTTGCGATTTGACTTCGCTCATGCAGGCGACGACGTCGCCGTGAAAGCGGGCGCTCGGCCTTGAGGGCAATTCGAATTGCGGATGCGAGCCTATGTTGAGCGCCAAGTGCTCGAGGTTGACCTGTGAAACCTTCTCGAGTGCGGCGGCGAATTGTTCCTGGTTCCAAAAGTAATGATCAGCGCCAGGCGAGTTAGCCTGGCCGTGACGCTCGTAATTCTCGACGGCAGCAGCAAGATGCTTGGTGGTGGCTTCACGAATCGCCGCGGGTTCATCGAGGAAGACAATCGGGCGCAGGGAGCTTTCTGACAGCTCGAAGAGTGAAGCGGGGCCCGGGTCGCGTCCTGGGCCGAAGAAGGAGGGAGCTTCCCAGGTTGCTGTATCGTCCGCGGAATAATTCGCGGCGGGCACCGACCACTCCGTGAGGGGCAGGAGTGTCGTGCGCACGACGGGAGCGATGGAGCGTTGCGTGCGGGGATCGAATTCGCGGACGGATTCGACGGTGTCGCCGAGGAGCTCGATGCGAACGGGACGCGGCGATTCCGGAGAAAAAACATCGACAATGCCGCCCCGGACCGCAAACTGGCCAGGCATCTCGACCATTTCGGTGCGCGTGTAGCCGACCGACGCGATGTGGGTGATCAGCTCTTCGAGGGGGATTTCCGCATCGGTGGCCAAAGTGCGCGCGAGGGAAAGATAGACGTAGGGATCCTGGTATCGCCAGAGAGCCGCGCTTACGGGCGCGACCAGGAGCGAAATCTGGCCATCGGTGAGGCGAAACAGCGTGGCGGCGCGGCGCTCCAGGATATCCGCGTGCGGGCTTTGCGATTGCCAGGGCAAGGTGTCGAATGCCGGGAGCGTGGCTACTCCGCCGAGGGAGCTGGGGAAAATGGTTGAGAAGAAGCGAAGCGTTTCGGCCAGGGATTCGGCGCGGCGATTGGAATCGGCCACGAAGAACGCGGGACGGCGGAGTTCGTGCGCGATGTACGCGGCAATGAGCGCCTTCGCGACGTCATGCAGGCCTCCCAAGGAAACATGCTGGCCGCCCGCGCGCAAGGCGGCGATTGCGCCGTCCATGGAAGGATGGCGCAGCACAGTTTCGAGTCGCTCGCGGACGGCAGGAAGAATCATTCGCGGATTTTCAGGATTGTGCGCGCGACGCCGGGGCGCCCTCGCGGATTTTCTTTAATATTTCTGTTGTGGAATAGCCAGCCACAATGGGAGCTAACACGACGCGGCCACCGGCTGCTTCCACTTCCTCACGGCCGACAATTTTGTCTCCGGGCCAGTCGCCACCTTTAACGAGCACGTCGGGAAGCAGCGCGGCGATTACGCGCTGAGGCGTCAAATCATCAAATATCAGCACGCCGTCGACGCACTCTAGCGCAGCGAGAATTTCGGCGCGCTCACGCTCCGGGATTACTGGGCGTCCCTCGCCTTTGAGCTGGCGGACGCTAGCGTCGCTGTTCAGACCGACGATCAATGCGTCACCGAGGCGGCGAGCATGCTCCAGGCTGCGGATGTGGCCGGGGTGAAGCAGGTCGAAGCAGCCGTTGGTGAACACGACGCGGCGGCCGTTGCGTTTCTCGCGGCCAAACCGCAGAATCGCTTGCTCCAGAGTGAAGATGGAATCCAAAAGGTCTCCGTGAGAGAGCGGCTAGAACAAATCGTTACGCCGGAAGCTGTAGTTTATCATGCGCGCGTGTTGCGGCGGGCAGCGCGGGGCGCTACGCGATGAAATGGCGAAAGGCTATTCGCGGCGGGATTGGAATTGTGCTTTGCGTTATTGGCTTTGGGCTAGCGCGCACGACGCCTTATCGCGAAATTACGGTGATGATCAATGCCGGCGGGTGCCGGCTGGTGACGGATGTAATTGACCAGGGTAATGACGACGCGCGGGGCTTCGTGGTGCTGTTCCATGGGCTAGCAGGCAGCAAGAAAATTATGGCGTACCTGGCGCGTGGCTTTGCCGACCAAAATCTGCGCGTTTTCGTGCCGGACTTGCCGGGGCACGGGCGCACGGCGGGGCCGTTTTCGTTTGAACGCGCCGAGTCTTGTGCGACCGCACTGGTGCAGGAGTTGAGCGCGCGCAGAGCGATTGATCCGCAACGCACGATGCTTGCGGGACATTCGATGGGCGGGGCGATTGCGTTGCGGGTCGCCTCGCACATCGGGATGACTGGAGTTATCGCGATTTCACCGGCTCCGATGCGGGCGGCACATGGCGTTCGGGCGGATATGCTTCTTTACAACAATCAGCCGGCGGTTCCTCCGCATACGCTGGCGATCAGCGCTGCTTTCGAGCCGCTTGGCATTCGGGAATCGACACAGGACCTGATTAGCGGAGATGCAGCCAACACGGGCAAGTATCTTTTCCTTCCTCATGCGACGCACGTTAGCGTCCTTTTCGATAGGCGGGTGGTGCATGCGTCGCAGGAATGGACGGCGGACACGCTGCACTTTCCGGCGGAGTTGAGCGCGCCTTCGTATGCGCCGCTCATCGGCTCGCTCGCGGGGCTGGCAGGTATTTTGCTGCTGGCAGGACCGTTCGTACGCGAAATGGTGGGCGTTCAACAGAATACTGCAGATGGCGCTGTGTCGCTCCGGACTCAGCCAAGACGCGGTGGAAAGGCCGCAGGGCTACGAGGACTCCGCCCTGCGCTACAGGCCGGCAAAGGAGCAATCGTGCCGACAGGGAGTGCAGCGGCCGAGGCACAAAATGTGAGCGTTGCACCGGCAGTTCAGGTTCTGCGGGCGGTGCTCGAAGTGACGGCTGTTTCTCTTCTCGCGGTAGTGATCTTACGATTCTGGAACCCGCTTTCGTTCCTTCGGCTGTACAACGGTTCGTATTTCGCGAGCTTTCTGCTGATTCTTGGCAGTGGTCTGTTGCTCATCCACCACAGATCGCTTCGCGCGTTATTCCCCGCGAAGATTCCTATTTTGCTGCTCGCTTTGGTTGCCGGATGGCTGCTGCACCTGCTGGTTACAGGTTGGCTGGATGTTACGTTCACGGAGGCGTGGCTTACCTGGGCGCGCTGGGCTCGCGCTCCGGTAATGTTTGTGGCGGCGGTTGCGTACTTGCTTGCTGAAGAATTATTGCTTGGAGCTCCTGCTCCTCGCGCCAAAGTAGCACGGTTTCTGCTGGCGTTCGCATTGCGGCTGATCGCTTTTCTGGTTCTGGTGTTCGGGATTTTTGTGCTACACAGCGGAGCCATCCTGTTGATTCTTCTCGCCGTCTACCTGGCACTCTTTTTCGTGTTCCAGCGGATGGGGATGGACATTGTGCGACAGCAAACGGAGTCTCCAATTGCCGCCGCGGTCTTCGGTGCTATACTCCTGGCTGGATTCTGCCTGGTGATTTTCCCCGTCACCTGAACAGGCTCTTTGGGCGGGAAGGGCCTTTTTACCTGCAAATTCGCGAGCAGGAAGCGAGTGCGGGACCTCAGCGAGCTACCAAAACATGACAGAGATTGCGATTGTCGGTGGCGGGCCATCGGGTGCGATGTGTGGCGAGCAGTTGGCGCGCGCAGGACACACCGTAAATATCTTTGATGAACATCTGGCATGGGAAAAGCCGTGCGGTGGCGGGTTGACTCACAAAGCGGTCGAGTGCTTCCCTTTTCTTCTCGATAATCCTTATCCCAAAAAACTGGTGAGCTCGATTGAACTGATCAGCAGCAACGAACAGAGCGTCATGCTCGATATGAGCCATCCGATCGTGATTTATTCACGCACGGTGCTGAATGGCATGCTGCTCAATCGCGCCGCCGAAGCGGGCTGTAGGGTGCAGCGCTCGCATGTGATGAGCGTGGATACGTCCGAAGCCAAGCCGCGCTATTGCGTGGACGGCGAATGGCGTAGCGCTGATTTTCTGGTGTTGGCGGCGGGAGCGCGCAATCGCTTGCTGCCGGAGACGCGTCCGCTGGAGCGCGATGAATTGGAAATGACGCAGGGATACTTCGTCCCGGAGACTTGCGACGCAATCACCGTGAAATTTCTGCCTCACTTTGAGGGATACATCTGGTCGTTTCCGCGCTGCGATCATTTATCGGTGGGGATCTGCGGCAGCATGGCCGCGCACACGAGCACGGAGCTGCGCTCGCATTTGCAGAGCTTTGTGCAGAAAAAGAAGATCCCGACCGAGGGAGCGCAATTCTATAGTCACGTTTTGCCGTCGCCGCGAGAACGAACATTTTCCGAGCGCACGGTATTGGGGAAGAATTGGGCGATGATTGGCGACGCGGCCGCGTGGGTGGACCCGCTTACGGGCGAGGGACTTTTCTACGCGATGCGTTCGGGGGAATTGCTGGGGCGCTCGCTTGCGGAAGGCTGCCCGGAGAAATATCCGGCGCGAGTGAAGGCGGCGTTTTCGGCGGAACTGGAATTTGCGGCGCGCATAGTGCGGCGGTTTTATCGCGGGTCGTTCCTGGGGACGGCGGTCACAACGCGCATGGTGCAGTTCTTGCGGCGCAGTCCTGTGTTTCGGCAACTCATGGGCGATCTTTTCAGCGGCACGCAGGATTATACGAGCCTGAAGCGGCGGCTTTGGGGCCATCTCGGCATTACGCTGAGTGAATTTATCTCGAGCGTGCTGGATCCCCCGACCCCTGCGCGTCTGCCTCGCGGCGGAGCGGCCGCGGACTAGAGCGAGTTCCCTTCCCAGAACATTCGTTGCAGATCCTTACTTACCCGGCTTTTCACCTAGCCGATTGGCTAGGCACTTTGCGTATAGTTTTTGTAAGGATGTCCGCATCCAAAGGCTAAGATACTCGACGATGGCTACTGAAGAAGCCGGCAAATCAAAAACCAAGAAGCTCGCGAAGGCGTGGAGCGTACTGCCCGATGTGTGGGCACTGATCAAGCCGCGGCGGGGCCTGCTGATTTTGGGTTTAGTGCTGATGGCCATTAACCGCGTGTCCGGACTGGTTCTGCCCGCTTCGACCAAATATTGGGTGGATAACATTGTAGGTAAGCGGCAGATTCAACTTTTGACGCCAATTGTGACAGTCGTTCTGCTTGCGACGTTGGTGCAGGCACTTACTTCGTATTCGCTCACACAGCTTCTTTCGAAATCGGCGCAGCGGATGATCGCGGATATGCGCAGACAAGTGCAGGCGCATATTGGGCGCTTACCTGTTGCCTTTTATGACGCGAACAAGACCGGGGCGTTGGTTTCGCGGATTATGAGCGACGTGGAGGGGATACGAAATCTTATCGGAACGGGATTGGTGGAATTTGTCGGCGGGTTGATGACCGCAGCTATTGCACTGATTTACCTGCTGCATACGAATGCGAAGATGACGCTTTTGGCGATGGCGATCCTTTTTGGCGTCGGTTTCGGGCTGAATAAAGCGTTTGGCACGATTCGGCCGATTTTCCGCGCACGACAAAAGATCAATGCGGAGGTCACGGGAAGATTGACGGAGTCCCTCGGCGGGGTGCGTGTGGTGAAGGGCTACCATGCGGAAGGACGCGAAGAGCAAGTTTTCTCCAGCGGCGTGCAGCGGCTGCTCGAAAACGTTTTAAAGACGCTGACAGCGACTTCGCTGATGAGTCTCTCGGCCTCTTCCCTGTTGGGAATCGTGAGTGCGCTGGTTATCAGCATGGGCGTGCGTCAGATTCTTGCGGGGACCATGACGCTTGGCACGTTTCTGACATTTTCGTTTTTCCTGGGCCTACTGGTCGCGCCCGTTTTCCAAATTGTGGCTATCGGAACACAAATTACAGAAGCACTAGCTGGACTGGAGCGGACTCGGGAGATCCTGAACGAAAGACAGGAAGATGCTGATCCGCGGAGAAATGTGACGCTGGACCGGATTACCGGTTACGTCGCGATGCACGATGTGAGCTTTGCTTACGATTCGCGCAAGGAAGTGCTGCACGATGTGAGCTTTCAGTCTGAGCCGGGGACGGTGACGGCGCTGGTGGGGCCGTCGGGCGCGGGGAAGTCGACGATTATCGGGTTGATTGCCGCGTTTTATGTGCCGGCTAGCGGACGTGTGCTTGTCGACGGCGTTGATCTCGCCACGGTCAAACTGGATTCGTATCGCACGCAGCTTGGCGTGGTGTTGCAGGAGACGTTCTTGTTTGACGGAACGATTCGCGAGAATGTGGCGTTTGCGCGGCCCGATGCTACGGAAGAAGAGATCATGGCGGCGTGCCGCATCGCGCGGGTGGATGAATTCGCGGAATCGTTCGAGCAGAAGTACGACACCGTGGTGGGGGAGCGCGGCGTTAAATTGTCGGGCGGGCAGAAGCAGCGCGTTTCGATTGCGCGGGCGATTCTTGCCGATCCGCGGATTTTGATCCTGGACGAGGCTACTTCGAGCCTGGATTCGGAGTCGGAGGCGCTGATTCAGGAAGGGCTGCGTTACTTGATGCGTGGGCGGACTACGTTTGTGATTGCGCACCGGCTTTCTACGATACGGCGGGCGGAGCAGATTTTGGTGATCGAGGCGGGACGCATTATTGAGCGCGGCACGCATGAATCGCTGTACGCACAGGGTGGCCGCTATTTTGAGCTATACACCAAGCAGCACGCGGTGGAAACTAACCTCTTCCTGGCGCCTGGCGAAGGCGATGCTTCCGCGACGGAGACCGAAAGCTTAGAGGCCTCTGCAAATGGCCGCGGCGACGCCGGAGTGCCCGATCCCATCCGAATCATTCGCGGGCAGAGTAGCTGACGAAAAACCGCAGGGCTACGCGGACCTGCCTGCGGCAGGCAGGCTCCGCCCTGCGCTACAAGTGACGCGTAATGCGTACGCGACGGCACCCTTCCTCACGCATAGGCAAGTTCCGATGAGAAATACTGGACAGATCAGAATGACGGCGGACGCTGGTCGCTTACGGCGAAGGCGCGTTCGAGAGCGATACCGACGCGAGCTAGCGTGCCTTCCTCGAACAGGCGGCCGATTAGGGTGATGCCGTGCGGGACGCGGCGCGGCGGCGAGAATTTTGGCAGCGGATGATTTGGGTCAGGCGCCCAGTCGGAGCGCGCCTCAGACACTTCGATGAAACCGGCTCGCAGCGTTAGCGAGGGCTGGCCTGTGTTGTTGCTGATGGTGAGCATTTCGTCGCGCAGCGAGGGCACGAGCAGCAAATCTACCTGCGAGAAGATTCGCGCCATCTCTTCGGCCACTTTGCGGCGGAAACGGTCGGCCTGGACGAAGTCGACCGCGGAGAGGAAGCGAGCCTGGCGGAACAAGTTGGGCCAGGCGTCGGGCGTCTGCACTTTCAGTTGGTTCAAGCCGCCGGAGAGGGTGAGTTCCTCGAAAGCGGCGGCGCCTTCGGCGAAAAGAACCAGGTTGAGAGCTTGGTAAGGCCAATCGGGGAGAGAGACTTCGACGGGAATCATGCCGAGCTTTGGAAGCATTGCCAATGCCGCGCGATCTACGTCGGTCGCGGGATTTTCTTTCATCCATGCGGGGAAGTATCCGACGCGCAGACCCTTGACCTGACCGCCAGCCTCAAAATCCAACCGGCTGGGCACGCTCGAGACATCGCCGGGATCGGGTCCGGAGATTTCCTTGAGGACGAGTATGGCGTCTTCCACGCTGCGAGTCATGGGACCGAGCTTGTCGAGCGACCAGCAGAGCGTCATCGCACCGGTACGCGGAACGCGGCCGTACGTCGGTCGAAGCCCAGTGACGCCGCAGCGCATGCTTGGGCCGATGATGCTTCCACCGGTCTCGCTGCCGATCGCGAAAGCGACGAGCCCCGCCGCGGTTGCGGCACCGGGCCCGGCGCTGGAGCCAGACGAGCCCTCCTCTAGCAGCCACGGGTTCATGGTCTGCCCGCCGAACCAAATATCGTTCAGCGCCAAGGCACCGAGGCTGAGCTTCGCCACGAGCACGGCTCCTGCCGCGTGCAGCCGCTTCACGACGGCGGCGTCTTCTTTAGGAACACGATTCCGGTAAGGCTCGGCGCCGTAGGTCGTGGGGATTCCAGCGGTGTCCAACAAATCCTTGGCGCCCCAGGGAATGCCGTGAAGCGGACCGCGATACTTCCCTGCCGCGATTTCCTGGTCAGCCTTCTTCGCCTGCGCTAGAGCCGATTCACGCGTGAGGGTAATAACGCACCGTAGCTTGGGATCGAACTGCTCGATGCGGCGCAAATAAATCTGTGTGAGGCGCTCCGAAGTAAGCTTGCGCTGCTCGATCCAGCGGGAGAGGCGCGTTACGGGAGCGAACGCGATATCTGCATCGTTCGCCGGCAAGGGGCCTGGATCGCCCGCGGTGCGAAGGAAGCGATCACGCTGCGGACCAACGCGCTCCCCAGGCAAGGCAGAGACATAGCGCGACCACGGCGCCACGCTTGGCTCGAGGGCTACCTTGCGCGGTCCGATGCGCCGCTCGTACACCGACGCCAGATTCACGCGCCAGCTTTCCGAAGCCAGGGAGCGGTCCGGCCCGGTCAATTCCACCTGGACTAACTTTTCTGCTTCCGCGAAGGTTGCCGGCGAGACTTCCGGACCAATCGCAGGCCCCGTGCCGAAGGCGGGCGGAGTTCCTGGCGCTGGTTGCGCTGGCTCCTGAGAATGTTGGACTTTTTCCTCCGCTACGGAAATGCCGGGGGCGACCGCTGCCGCCACGAGACCGAGCGAAGTTCGAGAAAGGAACTCCCTGCGCGATTTGGACATGAATCCTCCGCGCAGCATTGTAGACGAGTCTGTCAAAAAGGAAGATTTCGTCCTGAAAAACCGGTTTTATGCGGTGGGGCGGCGGACTAGCGCCTTCTTTGTCGCGGGCGGAGGGATTAGCGTCGCCATTTTGCGGATCATGGCCAGCACCAGGCGCTTGTCGCCATCGGATAGCGTGGTGCTGAAGCGCTTGATTTCGCCGAGGAACCGGATTTCGTCCTGCGATAGCTCGCCGAGCATTTTCTGCGTTTCGCGGTCGCGCGGCGTTTCGGTGCCGGGGAAAAAGTCGGCGAGCGAAATGTCCATGGCTTCGGCGATTTTCGCCAGCGTCTCAAGCGACGGCACGGTGTGGCCGTTCTCCACGCGCGAGAGGTAGCAGCGCAGGAGACCCGTGCGGCGCTCAATGTCCCCTTGAGACAATCCCCGCTGGCCGCGGTAGGTTTTGATGACTTCGCCGATGTTTACGCGTGGCTTTTCTTTTGGCATGTCGATGACCCTCTTCACTGCGCGGGGGGTAGCTTAGTCACTAACAGTAGAACTGGCAAGGGGGAATTCCCGGGGCGTGACGCGAATTAGACAACGCCTAATTTCGCGGCGGCCTGCTTGCTTGAACGCGAATCTGGCCCGGCGCGGGAACTTACGCAGGAGATTAAGGGAAGAGTTAGAAATAAGTATAGGGGATGTGCGGGCGAATACACTTGTGTCGCCCGATGAGCAAAGCGCCAACAGAAAACCCGGTACGCAGGCAACCAATATGCGCTTAAACCTATCTCTTCACCATGGTTGGTAGCTTGGAGTTGGCGCTGTTTTGCGTCGAGGTTCACGCAAATCCTGTGTTCGGCAGCTTATGAGCATCCAGCCGATTTGGGATTAAAATCTATCTCCTCAGCCTGCTTCCGTAGCTTGGGGTTGCCCTTGTTCAGCGTTGCATGATGGGTAGCAAAAATTCTTGCAGTCGGGCGGATTATGAGCATCCACAAAACTGGTTTGGGTCGAGGTGTATTGGCTGGGGCTTCGCTGCTGGCGTTTTCCTGCTTTCCCGCCGCCGCGCAAACACCCGCGGCGCAATCGGGCGCGGAGCAAAAGACCCGCGTGCCGGCGCGGGTCACGGATACGATGGACGATACCAACCGCACAGTGCTGCGCGGGAACGTGCATCCGAAGGCGCGGCCGGAGTTTGATCGCGGCGCGGTGGCCGACGCACAGCCGGTGACGCGCATACTACTCGTGTTGCAGCGCAGCGCGGAGCAAGAAACGGCGCTGCGGCAACTGATGGAAGAGCAGCAATCGAAGAATTCTCCGAATTATCACGCTTGGCTGACCCCGGAGCAATTTGGCCAGCAGTTTGGGCCGGCGGACGCGGATGTACAGGCGGCGACCGACTGGCTAACCTCGCACGGATTCCAGAACATCAAGGTGGCCAAGGGCAAGACGGTCGTGGAGTTTTCCGGCAACGCGGGGCAGGTGCGCAACGCATTCGGCACGGAGATTCGCAAGTACAACGTAAAGGGTGAAGAGCACTTCGCGAACGCGAGCGACCCGCAGATTCCCGCGGCGCTCGCCCCGGTGGTGCGCGGGATCCGCTCGCTGCACAATTTTCATCCCAAGGCGCAGGCCAGGCAGCTTGGAAGTTTCCGCCGCATGGAAACCGGCGAAATCCGGCCGCTCTTTACGTTTACTGATGTGAACGGGACGTTTTACGGCGTGGGACCTGCAGATTTCGCGAAGATCTACAACATTCCTCCAAGTGGCGCAGACGGAACTGGGCAGAGCATCGCCATCGTCGGGCAAAGCAATGTCAACCTTCAGGACGTGATCGATTTTCGCGCCATGTTTGGCTTACCTGCGTATGCCTCAACCTGCACAGGTGTGCCGGGCCAATGTCCGCTCACCGTGATTCTGAATGGCCCCGACCCTGGCCTTGTGGATGGCGATGAGGGCGAATCGGACTTGGACGTGGAGTGGGCCGGTGCCGTTGCCCCTGCAGCCACAATTAACTTCGTGACTACACAAACGACGCAGACGGACGTCACCTCTGGGATTGATGGTTCGGCGACGTATATCGTGGACAACAATGTTTCCCCGATTCTGAGCGAAAGCTACGGCGCCTGCGAGGCTGGGCTGGGAACTGGCGGAAATGCGTTCTACAACGCGCTGTGGCAGCAGGCGGCGGCGCAAGGAATTACCGTGGTGATTTCCGCCGGGGACAACGGCTCGGCAGGCTGCGATCCGGGTTCAAGCACCGCAAACCAGGACGCGGCAGTCTTGGGGATAGCCGTGAGCGGCATTGCCTCCACGCCGTACAACATCGCCATGGGTGGCACGGATTTCGACGACGTCGGCAATCAATCGAAATACTGGAACACTGCGAACACTTGGACGACCACTCCGCCTGCTGTGCCAGCCTCCGCTTTAGGCTACATCCCGGAAAAGACGTGGAACGATTCCTGTGCGTCAGCAGGAACGACGGCCGGGTGCACCGCCACGATCATCAACGCCAGCACCGGCATTGACCTTGTCGCAGGTAGCGGCGGGCCGAGTTCAATTTACTCTAAACCGAGTTGGCAGACAGGGTTTCCCGCGGCCGCGGATTCGACCCGCGATATTCCGGACGTGTCACTGTTTTCGAGTGACAGCGGGGCAACAAGTGGAACGTCCAAGAGCTTTTACATCGTTTGCCAGTCGGACCAGGATCCCACCGGGGACACCGGCTGCAACCTGACGAAATTCACCTCCACCACGCCATTTCATGATTTCCAGGCAGTAGGAGGAACATCCGCGGCAACGCCCACTTTCGCGGCAATTATGGCCCTGGTGAATCAGCAGACCGGGCAACGGCAAGGCGTCGCAAATTACGTCTTGTACTCGCTGGCGAAAACCGCCGCCAATGTCTGCAATTCGAGCACTGCATCCGCTACGGGTAATACCTGCGTGTTCTACGACATCACCAAAGGCAACAACTCCGTGGCTTGCGTGGGAGGCAGCCCGAACTGCAGCAATCAAACTTCAGGACAGTTCGGAATCATGGCGACCGCGAACGGCGGCAGCACGCCGGCGTTCAAGGCGGGGACCGGTTACGATTTGGCCACGGGGCTGGGCACGGTAAACGTGACGAATCTGCTTGCCAAGTGGGCATCCCCCAGCCTCATCGGAACGACGGTAACGCTAACCGGTCCAACTTCGTCAACGATTGGCGCCAGCGTGACCTTCACCGGAAGGGTCACACAGGCCTCAGGAGCCACCATCCCGACAGGAGCGGTCCTACTGGAGGACATGTCTATAGGCACTGGCGTAGTGATCGCCTCGGCCACTCTATCGGCGACAGGAACCTACAGCCTTACGACGAGTCTTCTGCCCGCAGCAACCAACCCATACAGCTTGGTCGCGCACTATGGCGGCGATGGGAATTTCTCGGGCAACACTTCTCCGGCCATCAGCATGACGGTGCCGAAGCTGAACAGCCGGGTGCTGGTCAGCTTTGTCAACGCCAGCGGAGCGCTGACCACGGCATCCCAAAACACAACCTACGGGTCGAATTACATTTTGCGAATCGATGTCACCAACCCCAGCGGGACGCCATGCCAAAACGCAACCACCGCCGTGGTTGCATTTGTCTGTCCAACCGGCACCATTCAACTCTTCAATGGAACAACTGCGCTGAACGACTTTCCCATGGCGCAAACTCCAAACGCCACGAATGTTGCGAGACTGAATGACCGCGGCTTTGCGGAAGATCAGCTCATTCAACTGACGCCGGGCTCTTACAACCTAAACGCCACATATACAGCGGACGCGAATAGCAGTTTCAACTCAAGCGCCACCAGCAACACCGTCGCCGTCGTGGTCACGCAAGCCACGACCACGACGCAAGTAACGTCAAACGTGGCCAGCGTCGTGTCCGGGGGAAGCGTCACATTGACGGCGACGGTCAGCACACCAAGTAACGGGGAGCCGCCATGCGGTTCCGGGGTGACTAATCCGGGGACCGTGCAGTTCAAGAACGGCAGCACAACGATCAGCGGGACGGTGAACTACAGCGGCACAAGCGGAATGCAAAGCTCAAGCGGCCAAGCATCCTGCACGGCTAGGTTGACGACCTCGCTTTCAGAGTTTGTTCCGTTAGCGAAGCCGCGGACCCGGCCGCAAGTTCCGGTGCTGCCGCTCGGCATTGTCTCCGTGCTGCTGATCGTGTTTTTGGCGATGCAGCGGCGCTTGTCGATCGGCAAACGGGTCGGATACGCCGCGGCCGGCCTCATTCTGTTCGCATGCATTGCTGCGGGGATCGCGGGCTGCAGCGGTTCGGGTGGCGGCGGGTCGCGCACGGACAGCATTACCGCGGTGTACAGCGGGGATGCGAATTACACCGGCTCAACATCCTCCGCAACAACGGTCACAATTCAGTAGCGAATCAGACAAAAGGAGAGAAACGGCCCCAAAATCGGGGCCGTTTTTCTTTAATCCAAGGGAAAAAGAGCACTCCCAAAGACATCTAGGTAGAATGGGGCGGGAAAAAGATGTTCCAGAACGTTGGCGAAGGTGTGACAAATTCGACCGGAACCAACGAGCCCTCTTGATTCATTTGCGGCGGGCGGATGACTTTGCCTTCGACCTTAACGTTGGTGGCGGGATTCTCCACTGTGACTTTGGTACCTTCGCCGATGCCTTCCTTCAGAATGACCATCGCTCCGCCAGCACTGACGGTGTGGGTGTTACCCGGCAGCACTTTGCCGGCTACGTGAATGATCACGGGCATGCGCACCAAGACGCGCTGCGAGCGGCGGCGCTCCTCCGCAGTGGGCGTGCGAGTGGCCGCAGGACGCGCGGAGGGATGCGGAATTGCCGGCCTTAGACCGGGTGTAGGAGGCTTAAGAGTCATAGTTCAAGACCCCAAAAATCCATGGCCGGAGCGACCAGCTCCACGCCGTATTCCCAGCCGCCTTCCGGGCGCTCGTCGCTCTTCCAGACGATGACGGCGGCGTTGCTGGCGCTCATGGGCACATTGGTGAGCGCGACGCGATGCTCGAGCGGCAGATCGTGCTCCAGAACAACCATGCAACCGTATGGGTTGACCACGCGCGTGTGCGCTTCAGCCTTGACGCGCTTGCCGGAGGGCGACTCCCACTCCAGCCGCACGGGCACGCGCGAATTCATACGATGCCCGCGGCGCTGCTCCTTGTGGCGGGCTTCCGCAAGCTTCGTGTGCGGCCGCGGTTCTTTCTTCGGCTCTTTGGTGTGAACGGACATACCTGCCTCTACATGGCCATGCTAGAGTTGGGGACCGAGAGGGTCAATGGTACAAAAGCGCGTTGGCGCAGAACTGTGTAGCTGGCCCAACGGACAGGGCTGTGCGAAGGAACAGTACAGGTGCCCAGGAACCTGATCGTGAATGCGGATGACCTCGGGTGGACCGCGGGGGTGAACCGCGGTATCGCGGAGGCGCATCACAACGGGATTGTGACCAGCGCGTCGCTGTTGGCGAATGGCGAAGCGTTTGCCGAGGCAGTCGCGCTGGCGCGTGATACAAGCGGGCTCGGCGTGGGCGTGCACCTGAATTTGAATACTGGTTCACCGGTCGCGCCGCGCGCGTCGGTCCCGAGTCTGCTGAACGATGCCGGGGAGTTCGAGGGCGGTCCGGACGGCCTGCTGCTCAAGATCGCGACACGCGGACTCTCCATGCGCGAAGTGGAAATGGAGTGGAGCGCGCAAATCTCCAAGGTGCGCGATGCGGGAATCGAGCCGACGCACTTGGATGGTCACAAACACGTGCACATGCTGCCCGGACTGTTTGAGATTGCGCTGCGGCTGGCCAAGCGGCACGGAATAGAGGCGATTCGCGTCTCGCACGAGGCGTCCAGCTTGCGGGCGGCCCTTTCCACCGGCGAACTGCGCGCCGGCGCGGTGCTCAAGCAGGGAGTGCAAGCGCGCGGGCTCAAGCTGCTGGCACGAGACGCACGCAAGCAGGTGGAACGCGCGGGAGTATCGGCCGCGGACCATTTTTGCGGGATCGCGCAGACCGGCGAGTTGACCAGGGAGGGAGTAGCGCGCCTGCTGCGCAGCTTGCCGGAGGGCACAACCGAATTGATGTGCCACCCGGGATATGCGGACGAGGCTCTCCGGAAAACGGCGACGCGGCTGCAGGGCTCGCGGCAAAACGAGTTGGAAATCCTGACCGACACCGAAATACGAAATCTTGTCGCTTCCCAGGGGATTCGCCTGATAGACTATGCTTTCTTGGCCAACATGGTATGAGAAGCGAATCCAGCGTTCGATATTCCATCGTCGTCCCGTTCTTCAACGAGCAGGAGAACATCCCGCCTCTGTACATGAAAATCACCGAGGTGATGGATTCCATCGGCGAGAGCTACGAACTGATTTTTGTGGACGACGGCAGCCGCGATAATTCCTTCAAGGTGCTTTCCGACATTTACGAGCACGATCGCCGCGTGAATATCGTGCGCCTGCGGCGGAATTTTGGACAGACGTCCGCGCTGAAAGCGGGATTCGATTTCGCGCGCGGCGACGTGATCATTTCCATGGACGGGGATTTGCAGCACGACCCCGAAGAGATTCCCCGCTTCCTGGAGAAAATTGAAGAGGGCTACGATCTGGTCAGCGGCTGGCGTTACGCGCGGCGCGACCATTGGCTGCTGCGGCAGGTGCCCAGCCGCGCCGCGAATTGGATGATGGCCAAGCTTTCCGGCTTGGAGCTGCACGACTTCGGCACCACTTTCAAAGCGTACCGGCGCGAGATTATTCAGGAAATTCAGCTGTACGGCGAGCTGCACCGCTTCATTCCGGCGCTGGCCAGCTCGACCGGCGCGCGCATCACGGAAGTGCCGATTACCGACGGCGAGCGCAAGAGCGGGAAAAGCAATTACGGGATCGGGCGCACGATTCGCGTCTTTCTGGATTTGGTGATCGTCAAATTCCTGCTGGATTATTCGACGCGGCCGCTGCAATTTTTCGGTTTGCTGGGTTTCGGCGGAGCGACCCTGGGAATGCTGCTGGCCATCTACCTGGCGGTCGAAAAGTTTGTCCACCGTGTGGACGTCATGACAGAGCATGGGCCCCTGATGTTGATGACGGTGGCCGTGTTCATCAGCGGCGTGCAATTAGTGTCCATGGGACTACTCGGCGAATTGATTGCGCGCACGTACTACGAATCGCAGAACAAGCCGGTGTACGCGCTGCGCGAAGTGAAGAGCCACCGCAAAGACGTCGGCGACACGGAACAGACGCGGCCCTCGGGAAGTTCGGAGCGGTAGAAAGTTTCCTCGCTAGAGAACTCACGCCTTACCCTGACCCTCTGCATTTGCGGTAACCTCAGGAGGACACATTCTCAACGAACATGGCTCGGCTGGACGGAGGGTGGTCGTGAACCGCGAACAGTTTTACGAGATTATGAGCGGCGAAGGCACGCTCGACTACGAGCTGTACTTGAACACTAAAACGCTGCTTTCCTGCCAGACGAAATTCGAGGAGCTGTGCAACGCAGACGAATTGCAATTTCAGGTCGTGCACCAGGTCGAAGAGCTGTGGATGAAGCTGATCGCGTACACCCTGCTCGATATCGACGAGTATCTACTGCAGGAAAATACTAATCGCGTCCTCACGCTCTTCCGCCGCGTGCACAGCGTGCAGCGCCTGATGATTCAGCAGATCGCCCTGCTGGAGATCATGTCGCCCAAGGAATATCAGGAAATTCGCCTGCGCCTCGGCAATGGCAGCGGGCAGGAGTCGCCGGGATTCCGCGTGCTGTTGAAGATGTACCAGCCGCTATGGACTTCGTTCAAGGAACATTACTTGGACAAGCACGGGCTAACCCTGGAGAAGATTTACGACACCGAATATACGCACAGCGATGCCTACGTGGTGGCTGAAGCCCTGGCCGAATTCGATGAACTATTCCAGAAATTTCGATACGAGCACATGCAGTTGATTCACCGCACCATCGGGTTTGGCTCGAAATCGCTGAAGGGCCGTCCCGTCGAAATCCTCGAAGAAGGCATGCGCCACAAATTTTTCCCCGAGTTGTGGGAGATTCGCTCGCACATGACCGACAGGTGGGGGGCGGAGTATGGCGTGAAACGCGATCCGCTTGGCGGGCACCACTGAAGTGGCGCGAAGCGGCGGGTAGCCTAACGCGCGACGGGGCGGTAGTTGCCCCTCAGATACAACAACGGTTCGCCGTCATACACTTCGACGCTCTCAACTTCCGCGACGAAGATGGTGTGGTCGCCGGCGGCATGGGAGGCGACGACATTGCACGCCAGATGCACGAGAGCCTCCTCCAGGAGCGGGATGCCCGTCGCCGTCCAACGATAGCGAATGCCCAACCGCCTTTCCATCTCGTCGCTTTCTTCGGTGCGCGCAAAATATTCCGAGATTGCTTGCTGATTGTCCTTCAGGATGTTCACTCCAAAGCGATTTTTCCGCTTCACAAGCGGAAGCAATTGCGCGTTCTCGCTCACGCAGATCAGGATCAGCAGCGGGTCCAGCGAAACGGAGGTGAAGGAGCTCGCGGTCATGCCGTGCACCCGGCCCGGGCCACGCTCGGCGGTGACCACGGTGACTCCGGTGGCGAATTGGCCGAGCGCAAGGCGGAACTCGGATGTGGTAGGGGTTGTGGGCGCCATGGTGGAAGTTTTTGAAGATAGCACAGACCCGGCACAAGGTCGCGCCCCTGCGTCACGTATAATCATCGCCAAGCGGCGAGCTAAAAAGGAGTGCCACGATGGCGCGGAAGATTGCGATTTTGGGGGGCACCGGGCCTGAGGGCTCAGGGTTGGCGAACCGCCTGGCGCGCGCGGGCGAGCACATCGTAATCGGTTCCCGCGAAACATCGCGCGCCCAGCAAACGGCGCAGCAGCTCCGCGCTCGCATTGGTGGCGCGGCGCAGATCGAGGGCGCGGACAACGCTGCGGCCGCGGCCCAGTGCGATGTCGCAGTGCTCACAGTTCCCTTCTCTGGCCAGGCTGCCTTGCTGAAGCAATTGAAAGGCGTGTGGAAACCCGGCACCGTGGTCATTGACACCACGGTACCGCTAGCCGCGACCGTGGGCGGATCGCCCACGCGCATGCTTGGCGTGTGGCAGGGTTCGGCGGCCGAGGCGGCCGCGGAATTGCTGCCCGCGGGAGTCAGCATTGCGGCTGCGTTTCAAAATCTGGGCGCGGAGCTGTTGCTGGGAGAAGCGCCGCTCGATTGCGACGTATTGGTCTGCAGCGACGACGAGAAAGCCAAGCAAGTGGTCATGGACTTGGCGGCAAAAATTTCTGGAGTGCGCGCGTTGAATGGCGGAAAACTGGAGAACGCCCGCATCGTCGAATCGATCACGGCTTTGCTGATCGGCCTGAACATCCGCTACAAAGTCCACAGCGCCGGAGTACGGTTTACAGGCGTGCCAGCCAAATAGTGGGAGAGGTATTGGCTGTCCGTCTTTTCCTTCAGTGGCGGGCCGCTATCCGGCTTCAGCGTGTGCGGCTGCCCTGGCGTTCCAACGCTTTGCGGTCCCACTTCCCGCAGTCAGCCGCTGCGTCGTATGTGCTCTGCAGGAATTCCATCAGCGCAGCCTTCGGAGAGGCCGCAGTTCGCACGTCGTCGTACATAAGCAAAAACTCTTTCATCTGGGGATGATAGAAGGCCGCCTCCGGCCGGACGCGCTGCACTGCAAAACCAGGAGGTTCGGGCGCAGCATACGAATAGAACGCAGGCCCCTTGATGTCCCCTCCACCAGGCCAGAATCCCGCGCTGCTAACTTCGTGCGAATAGGCTTCCCGCGTGATCGAATCTGCGCCCGGCCGCTCCGGCGCCACTCTCCCGGAGAAGCGCGTGACCGCAAGATCGAAGCTTCCCCAGAAAAAATGTACCGGACTGGCCTTTCCCTGAAAGCCAGCGCGAAATTCCTTCAATATTTGATCAACCCACGCCAGGATGCGCCAGAATTTATGCGCGGCCTCCGGATCATATGCCGCGTGAAGACGGTCCTGCTCAAATGGCGTGGGATTGGGCACCTCACACGGCATCGTCCATATGTGCACACTCACGCCTAGCTCCCCCAGCGCGGCCATGAACTTCTTGTAAAATTCCGCAACGCTCTCGGCCACCAGAGCCATGGTTACGACGCGCCCTTCGCTGGTCTCGATCGTGAGCGTGTGCTCGATGAAATCAAAATGCACCTCGATCGCGCGTTGCTCGTACGGCATCGCCGAGGTGGTCATGCCGCGCGCGGTCACGTAGAACGGCACGTTCCACCATTGGTTGACCAGCGGACACAATTTCAGGCGCACTTTCCCGACGATCTGCGTCCACATGTGCAACGTTTCAAGCGTCTCCCTCCAGGAGTCGAAAGGCAACGCAGGCAACGCCTGGTAGTCGCCCGCCCCGCTACGCATGGCTTCTAGTGTCATGACTGGCTCCTCGCAATCAAATTTACACCCGGACGCAACTTCCCGCTTACCGCATTTGGTTTGCAGGAACTCAGGAAGCCGAGGCGGACAGCCAGAAATGGCTGCGGCACTGATATAATGGCGTCATGAAAGCACATGTTTGGGTGATGCCGAAACGCACGGTCCTCGACCCGCAGGGACAAACCATCCAGCACGCTCTTTCCGGGCTTGGGTACAAGCAGGTTCGTGATGTGCGACAGGGGAAATTTTTTGTGCTGAATCTCGATGGCTGGAGCCGCGATGAAGCGCAGTCGCAACTCGAGCGCATTTCCAAAGAAGTGCTCACCAATCCCGTAATCGAGGAATATCGATTTGAGATCGTAGACTAACTTTCCGCGACCCCTCGCGTGCTCGGATTTAGGTTCGAAAACTCCGTGTTACGCTTTCAAGACCAGCTTCTCTCAGGAGAAACCCCGTATGTGCGGAATTGTCGGTTATATCGGGCCGAAGAAGGTCGTTCCTGTCATCATTGAAGGCCTGCGCAAACTGGAATATCGCGGCTATGATTCGGCGGGAATCGCCGTCGTAACGCAAGACGGCAAACTGGAAGTTCGCCGCGCGCCCGGGAAATTGCGCAATCTCGAAGAAGCCCTGCAGAAATCTCCCATCGAAGGCACTTACGGAATCGGCCACACCCGCTGGGCCACGCATGGCCGCCCCACCGAAGAGAACGCGCACCCGCATCGCGACTGCACCGGGCAGATCGTCGTGGTGCACAACGGCATCATCGAAAATTATTTGGAGCTGAAGGAGCAGTTGCAGCGCGAAGGACATAAGTTCGCTACGGAAACAGACACGGAAATCGTCGCGCACCTGGTCGAGAAACATTCCAAAAATGCGCCGCTCGAGGAAGCAGTACGCCGCTCGTTGAAAGAGCTGCGCGGCATTTATTCCCTGGTGTTCATGTCCGCGAAAGATCCGCACAAGATCGTGGCGGCGCGCATGGGCCCCCCCTCGGTCATCGGCCTCGGCGATGGCGAATTTTTCGTGGCCAGCGATATCCCCGCCTTGCTGGAGCACACGCGAGAAATCTTTTTCCTCGCCGATGGCGACATCGCCGTGCTCACGCAGCAAGGCGTCTGCGTGATGGACCACGACGGGCGGCCAGTCAAGCGCCCCGCCCAACACGTCACCTGGGACCCCATCATGGCCGAAAAGGGCGGCTACAAGCATTTCATGCAAAAAGAGATTTTCGAGCAGCCGCGCGCCGTGCGCGACACCCTGCTCGGCCGCATCTCGCAGGACACCGGAAAGATTTTCCTCGACGAAATGCAGATTACCGACCAACAGTTCCGGGAATTCCAGCAAGTGCGCATCGTGGCCTGCGGAACAAGCTGGCACGCCGGCCTGGCCGGAAAATTCATGATCGAGCGGCTGGCCCGCATGCAAGTGGAAGTCGATTACGGCAGCGAGTTTCGCTATCGCGACCCGATTCTCGACGGCAAGACGCTGACCGTGTGCATCAGCCAGTCCGGTGAAACCGCGGACACGCTGGCCGGGCAGCGCGAGGCAAAACTGAAGGGTTCGCCGACGCTGGCGATTTGCAACGTCATGGGCTCGATGGTCACGCGCGAAGCCGCGGGGACAATTTTGACGCACGCCGGCCCGGAAATTGGCGTTGCTTCCACGAAGGCATTTACTTCGCAAATGACCGCGCTGCTGCTGCTGGCCGTGTACCTCGGGCAAATGCGCGGAAAACTGAGCGGCGACGCGGCCAAGAATTTGCTTCAGGAATTCACGCGCATCCCGCACAAGATCGAGACGGTGCTGCAAGGCGACGAAACCGGCCTGTACGAGACTCTGGCGCGCCAATTCTTCCGCAACACGGACTTTCTCTACCTCGGCCGCGGCATTCACTACCCCATCGCCCTGGAAGGCGCGCTGAAGCTCAAGGAAATTTCCTACATTCACGCCGAAGGCTATCCGGCCGGCGAGATGAAGCATGGCCCGAACGCGCTGATCGACGAGAATCTTCCGGTGGTGGTGCTCGCCACTCACGACAAAACCGATCCGGACTCCGTCACCCGCTACGAGAAGAGTGTCTCCAACATCCAGGAGGTGCGCGCGCGCGACGGCATCGTGATTTCCATTGTGACCACCGGCGATCATCTTGCTCGCGAATCGTCGAACCATGTCATTGAGATTCCCCCGGCCCCTGAGTTGCTCGTCCCTATGCTCGAGATCATTCCGCTGCAGCTCCTTGCGTATCACATCGCCGTGCGCCGCGGATGCGACGTAGATCAGCCCCGCAACCTAGCAAAATCCGTCACGGTTGAATGATGCTCTCTGCACCCCTACTTGACGGGATTAATCCGCCTCGATTTCCAAATCTAGCTTCGCTCAACCTCGGTAAAGCAGCGCAGCCTGATTGGCCCTGCTCTCACAGCCACAAGACTTTTTCGGTAAACTAGCCCCATGCTTGCGCGCAACTCGATCGCTTTGTTTCTCGCGGCCGCCTCTGCAGTTTCCGCATGCGCGCAAACTCCTCCCGTGGCGGCGCCCATGACCGCAGCTGCACCGCTGCGCGAAATTCATGTCGACGGCCTGAAGTCCCTGCCTGAGCCGCAGGTTGTCGCCCTTAGCGGTTTGCAATCCGGCGCGCAAGCCGGAAAAGACGATCTGCAAGCCGCCGCGGACAAATTGGTGCAGAGCGGCCTTTTCGCCAAGGTGAGATACAACTTTCAGTCGCGCATCGACAGCCTACTGGTGACTTTCCACGTGGAGGAGGCGCCGCGCATTCCAGCTTACTTCGACAACCTTCCTTGGTTCGCCGACAGCGAGCTCAACGACGCCATTCGCGCCAAGCTGCCCTTTTATAACGGTGCGCTCCCCGAAGCGGGCGCCGTGGTTGACGTAGCCGCCGACGCCGTGGGGCAATTTCTTGTGACCCATGGTCTGCAGGCCGCCGTCGAGCACCAGGTTGCGCCCAATCCCATTGGTGACGGCAGCGTGCAACTCTTCCGCATCACTGCGGAAGCCTTGCACATCGCGGGAGTCGAGTTCAGCGATCCCGCGCTCAATTCCTCGCCACCCGTTCGCCAGCAGCTCCCTGAATTACTCGGCAAGCCGTATTCACGAATGGCGATCGACACGTTCCTGACCGAGCAGATTCGTCCAATATTTCTGCAAAAGGGTTTTCTGCGCGCGAAACTTGGTCCGCCGGAAGTGCGCCTGACGGGAAACCCAAACAAAAAGCTGCCCGAGCAAATTCCCGTCTTCGTGCCGGTGAATCCCGGCGCGGTGTATCACTGGAAAGGCGTCGAGTGGAGCGGGAACGAGGTGCTGTCGTCCATCACCCTGACCAAGAGCGTCGGGTTGAAATCCGGTGATGTTGCCGACGGCATGGCCATTGAAGCAGGTTGGGATGGCGCGCGCGAAGAATACGGACGGCACGGCTACATGCAGGCAAGAGTCGACCCGGCGGCGTCGTACGACGATGCGGCGCACACCATTGCGTACACCGTGCGCATCGTTGAAGGAAAGCCGTTCCGCTTCGGATCCATGGTAATCACCGGGTTGTCCGTGAACGCGGAAAGACATCTGCGCGAAGCGTGGCCGATTCCACAGGGCGCGCAGTTTGACAAGGCCAAGTTCGAAGACTTTTTGACCAAGCTGCAAGCGCACTCGCCGGACATTTTCAAGGATCTGCCCATACACTACGACGAAGTGGGCCACTGGCTGCAGCCGGACGAGGCCAAGGGCACGATCGACGTGCTCCTCGATTTCAAGTAATCGCCGCCCCTTTCAAGTTTCGGGTTGAGCTTTTCGGACCCGCGATGCATCTTAACCGTGCGCTGCAATTTCCCCTTACCGCGACGATACCGACGGATTTGAGGGGTTGAGCAACTGCATCAGGTCTCGCGCCTGGGTATTAGCGGGGTCCAAACGAAGAGCCATCTCGGCGTCGGCACGGGCTAATGCTGTCTCACCCCCCTTATAGCGGAGGACGGCGCGGGTTGCCCACGCGGGCGCGTACCCTGGGGATTCCGAAATTTCGCGATTCAAAAGGTCCAGCGCGCCATCCAGGTGATCGGTTTGCATATATAGTGTCGCCAGATTGACGGCAATTGCATCGTAGGCGGGATTGTTGCGCTCGATCATATGAAACGCGCGCTCCATCATTCGGCCCGCTTCTTGGTAATTGCCCTGCCAGGACTCCAGCAGCCCATAAATGGCCAAAGCCTCGGCGTAGCCTGGATAAATTTGAAGCGCGGTCTGAAGCTCGTTGCGGGCCAGATCGAACCGTTTAGCCTCGATGTATCTGTGCGCAAGGCTTAGGTGCATTTTGGCGCTTCCAGGCACGGCCCGGACCGCGGCGGTGGCGAGTGTTAGATTGTCTTTCCAGTCGCGGTTGCGCATCACAGTGCGCAGTCCGAGCACCGCGACGAAAGCGGTTAACACTCCGAGTGCGAGCTTTCGTTGGCGTTCCTGCAGCCAGTTCCACGCTAGCGCGACTAGCAGGCAAAAACCCGCCGAAGGAAAATACGCAAGGCGCTCGCCCATGATCGTTCCTACCGGGATCAAAATGTTGGCCGTAGTTGCGAATCCGGCCAGATATATGCCGCCCGCCAACACCAATCCGTTTTGCCGTTTCCGCACCGCCCATATCCACCCGCCCGCGGCCGCTAATGCCGCAATCACCCAAGGCAGCGTGTGGCGCAGACCGTTGCGCAGATCGTGAAGCGCATTGAAAATTCTCGGCGCGGCAGGAATCGAGGCGAGTGGATTATCCAACGCCGAGATGTCTGGACCGAAGCGGCCTCCTTGGACTTTCCAAAGTACGCCCAGGTATAGCAGGGTGATACCAGCGATGCGCCAATAGCGGAAAATGGGCTTCCACTGGCGGCGTGCGTAATCCCCGATCAGTGCTAACGGCAAAAAGACCACGGCGGATTCCTTAGAGAGGAGCGCCAGCACGAAACACATCAACGCGGTGATCTCGCGGTCATGCAGGTGTAGAAGCCACGCGGCGATCAAGAATCCGGCAGCTAGTAACTCGGCGCGTCCGACAATGGAGGCCACCGCCTCGGTGTGAATGGGATGTACGGCAAACAGCAAGGCGGTCGTGAAAGCTATCGCCTTCCCGTGTCGCAACGACTGCAAAGCTGTTTGCAGTAGCAGGTACAAGAGCAAGGTGACTGCCGCATGTAGCACCAGATTAACTACGTGAAACCCAAGCGGCCGACCCTTACCAATTTTCCAGTCCAAAGCGAAGGTGCCGAACGTCACAGGCCGAAATACGTTAGTAATTTTGTGCGGCGTGAATAGCGTCCGCAACGAAGGGTGGGTCACTTGAGGATTGCGCACGATGTACAAGTCGATGTCGTCCATCGTGAATGCGTTCACCAGCGTATTGCCATACGCAAACACCACGATTGCTAACAGCAGGCCTATAAAGAGACGTTCCTTCACCTTCTCGTCAGGCGCTTGCCCAAGTATTTGCGATGGTTGCCGGAGTCCCATTTCTTTAGCTCGGAATCACGCCGAAAATGTTGCGAAAGCTGGGCACGGGCGCCCAAAATTTAATAGTGCACGCAGTGAGCGTGGTTTGCGGGGGAAAACTTTCGAGGGGCGTAGCGATATTGTCAACTTGAAGCGCAACCAGAACCGGCGGGTGCGTTATACTGATTCACGATGACCGCATTCGTTCCAATTCGCGGTGGTGCAAATTCCGGTGTTTCGCCTGAACAAAAAGAAACTTCGCTCCTCGCGTGTCTTGCCGATTCCGGCTCTCTGATCGTGGCGCTCTCGGGCGGCGCCGATTCCGCTTACCTGGCGTGGGCCGCGCAACGTGCGCTCGGCAACCACGCTCTTTCGGTCACCGCACTGTCGCCGAGCTTTTCGGCGCATGACCGCGCCGCCGTCGACGAATTCGTCCGCGCCTTTCAAATCCATCACGAATTCGTCGAAACGCACGAGATGGAAAATCCCGCGTACCGCGCGAATGCCGCCGACCGCTGCTTTTACTGCAAGGACGAGCTCTTCTCCGTGCTTGATGCAATCGCGCAGCAGCGCGGTTTCTCCGCAACGGCTTATGGTGTCAATGCCGACGACACGCTTGATTTTCGCCCCGGCCATCGCGCCGCCAACGAGCATCGCGTGCTGGCCCCGTTGCTCAATGCCGGCTTGTGCAAATCAGAAATCCGTCACCTGTCGCGGCGCGCCGGCTTGCCCACTTGGGACCGCCCCGCCTCGGCGTGCCTCGCCTCCCGCGTGCCCTACGGCACGGAGGTCACTCCCGAGCGCCTTACGCTGATCGAACGCGGCGAAGCGGCTCTTCGCGAACTCGGCTTCCGGCAATTCCGCGTGCGGTTGCATGACAAGCTGGCCCGCGTCGAAATCGCTCCCGAAGAGATGGACCGCGCTTTCTCGCAGAAAACCAGCGCCGCGATTTCGCAGGCGCTGAAGCGCGTGGGCTTCACCTATGTCGCGCTGGACCTCGAAGGCTACCGCCAAGGCTCGCTGAACGAAACGCTGCCGCAGCCAAAACGCTCTTGAGCGCATCCCGCGTTCGGAACATAATTCCGCACATCCGCGTATCTTCCTTAGACACGCTTTGGACTGTGGTTGCAGGCAAGCGCCTTTCGCCCTGAACTCGCATGGAGGAATGATGAGACATCGCAATTTCGCGGCCCTGCCCGGCTTACTGTTTGCCGCCTTGGCCGGCGCGGGCTGCACGATGGGGCCATCGGTCAGCGGCAGCTTCGACCGC
>Ga0137418_10000893_pt1 | contig 27412 bp, 26 predicted proteins | sample CZODoug3_1_2_16f_FD_122242 | JGI IMG/M metagenome (GOLD analysis project Ga0137418, IMG submission 122242) | Vadose zone soil fungal communities from Angelo Coast Range Reserve, California, USA - CZODoug3_1_2_16fungal (Hybrid Assembly) | ecosystem: Environmental > Terrestrial > Soil > Vadose...
AACGAGACCCTAGGAGGCAAGTCAAGTCGCGAATGGCAACAAAGCTGTGGTTCCGTCGTGCCGGTTGGTTGTTAGTTGCGCCTCTTCCCTTGGCAAAGGGAGAGGACTGAGGTGAGGGGTTCGCGCTCCGCACGCAGCAACATTGGGTTGGATCAACCTCACCTTCCTCCTCTCCTCTCTGATCTGTGTTTAGCGCCAAAGGCGCTCTCTCTCGATGCAGCCTGGGGCAACGCCCCAGGATTCGTGTGAATCCCGACGCGCCAGCGCTGAAAGCGCGATTCACTTCCGGCACGCGTTTGCTGCGCAAACACGGCGTCGATTTCGATGAAGCTCGCGAGGCGTTCTTTGACCCCTTGAAAAGGCTTGAACTGGAAGGAACAGATCATGGAGAAGTCCGTTGGCGAACGACCGGCGAGGCTTTTGGAAGAATCCTCATCGTCTCCCACACGCTCGAAGACAAAGGCGAAAAGGAAGTCGTCCGCATCGTCTCAGCGCGGAAAGCGACGCGAACCGAACGTCGTGCGTATGAAGGGAAGGCCTAAGCTGAATGCCAAAATGCTTCGCCGGCTTGAGGCTCTTGATAGACTGCCCGACGACCAAATCGACTTCAGCGACATCCCGGAAATAACCGAGGAGGAATTGTGGACCAAGACTGTCTATGTCGGTCTCATTCCCGGTCCGGGAAGGAAGCAGAGCGTCACCATCCGTCTCGACGAAGACGTGGTGAAGTGGTTCAAACGCCAGGGCAAGGGCTGGCAGACCAAGATGAACTGGGTGCTGCGGCTCTATTTCGCCAGCCACCGCAAGACCGGCGTCAAGTTCGGGCGGCCTTAGTCGGCCGAGGACCGCGAGGCGCGCTTGCGGGCGTTGTCGAATTCGGCTTGAAGACGGGCCAGGCGGTCGAGGAGTTCGGCTTTTTCGCGGGCCAGGCGATCGATTTCGCTCTCGGTGCTGACTGCTATACGCGCGGCAGGCGCAGCTTCGACGGCGCCTTCCCTGGCGCCTTCTCCGCTGCCTGGGGCTTCGGCGGAATCCTGTTCCGGTTCTAGAGCAGCCGACTCGTTTTCGTGACCCTTCATGTGCCTACGCATAAACCTTTCGAAATCATTTCTTGCTGTCATTCGTTTTCATTCAGAACTTTGTCGAACAGCCGGGCGATGTATGAGACCGCCGTGATGGTGTGCTGGTAGTCCATGCGCGTTGGTCCAAGCACGGCCAGCAGGCCCATCACTTCCCCGCCCATTCGTGCGGGGGAGCCGATCAGGACCAGATTACGCATGGACGGCAATGCTTCATCGAGGCCGATTACCACGCGAACGGCTTCCGTTTTTACGTCGAGGTAGGCGTTGAGCAGCTCGACTACTTTTTCTTTTTCTTCCAGTGTTTTCAACAGCTCGCCGAGACGCTGGCGATCGCTTTCGCTGGCAACCAGATTAGATGCGCCTTCGACGAAGACCGATTCGCCGCCTTCGGTTTGGAGCGCGCCCTTGAGATAGAGCTGCTCGAGCGACTTCATGAGGCGGTCGTATTCGCTGCGCTCCTGCTCGAGGCGGCGAGCGATTTCGGTGCGAAGGGTATCCATGGCCCAGCCGCGGAAGTTTTCGTTGATGTAGCGGGCCACTAGATCTAAATCGGCCTGTTGAAGATCGACGCGAAGGACGCGGTCGCGCACCACGCCAGAACGCGTGACGACTACGGCTAAGACTTTGTTATCGCCGAGGCGAGAGAAATAGACGTGCTCGAGCGCGTTCTTCGAGCCGGAGGCGGCTATGGCTAGGCCTACGTTGCCGGAGATGAGGGAGAGGACGTCGGAGGTGCGCTCCATGAATTCTTGCGCGTCGGTTACACCCTGGAACGTCTGCTCGATGTTGTGCTGTTCGTCGGGGGCGAGGCGGGCTTCGCCGGAAATTTGTTCCACATAGTAGCGATAGGCGTCGGGGGTAGGAATGCGGCCAGCAGAGGTGTGGGGCTGCTCGAGGTATCCGGCTTCCGTGAGGTCCGCCATAACGTTGCGGATGGTGGCCGCGCTGAGGCCCTCGCGATTGGAGCGCGAGAGGGTGCGCGAGCCTACGGGCTCACCGTTGGAGATGAAGGTCTCTACGATGGCGGTGAGGATTTCGCGTTCGCGAGGACCGATGTTTTCGGTTGGTGCCATGGGTCGGACTCCGGGTGCGTGGAACCCCGTCTTATATATAGATACGCGACGGGCACCTCAAGGTGCTTCCTTGCGTGCGAAGGAACAACTCATAATATCTTATAAATCAATAACTTAGGTAAATCCTTGAGTCGCTCCCTATCAAGAATTTTAGGAACGGGGGGCAGCGGTGTCAAGTTGCCGAAAGGGAGCCAGGGCGAGGTTGTCCCTAATCAAAGGGCCGGGGCTGGCGATACCAGTTACTTGGTCGGAGCGGTGGTCGCGGATGAAAACTTGGCCGGATCGAGTGGGATGTCTCCGTTGATGTAAGCCGTAATCTCGGTGCCTTTGGGAATGGTGATGTCTTTCCCGTGGATTAGAAGAAACAGTGGCGCTGCCGGGAAAAATACAATGCTGGTTGCGACCATGGCTCCGGTGATCGCACCTTGATGGCCGCCGCCTTGCACATCCTTCACCGCACGTAGCGCAACTTTCTCCCCGGAAGCAAGACGCACATTGTCGATGTTGATATTCAGTTTGCCGGTGCGACCCATTCTTCGTTTCGGCTGAGCCAAAGTCACCGTTCCCCAAGCCATGCCGCCCCGGGGAATTATGATCATGTCCTTTACCTTGACGTCGTCGAGGACTTCGAAGTCAACGGTCTCGTTGACCTGGGCATCCGCCGAGGAAATGGTGCGGTTGATGCGCATCCGAACTGGGGTGGCGTCTTCCAGGCCAAATGCCAGCGGTTGTTTGACGACAGGCGCGGGTGCCGGAGTTGAGGGAGCAGCTTGTTTTGCGTCTTTGTCCTGCGGTGCGGAAAACAGGGCACTAGGGAAAGCTAGCATCGCAGACAGGATTAAGGAACAAGCCACTCGCATGGTGAGAGCCTCCGGGGGCTTACGTTGAATCTGGATTTACCTGACGCCTATAGATACGCCCGAGGATGGACGGATGTCAAGAAAGCGGAACAGCGCACGTCAGTCGCTCACGCGTGATAGAACTGGCTTCAGTGAGTCTCAGAGGATAGGGACATGACCGCGGGGGCTGAAGCCCCAGTTTCTGGGGATTGTAACGCTGGCCTAAAAGGCCAGCTCTACCGTGCCGGGCGGGTACAAAGGACGGCACCCGGAGCTCTCACGGAATCTAAAGCTCGGTTTTTTTATGGCTGGGATGTCCCGGCTGAACCTGGGACACACTCAAAGACCTACCTCAACCACACAAAGTACAACGCGCGCGAGCACGCCTTGCCGAATCCCCGGTCAAGCGGGGCTCACGATGTGTCACAGAAAATTCCTGATTTACACTGTTTTCGTGTACACTATATCCGTATGAAAAACGTGACCCTAAGTGCAGAAGAGCATTGGATCGAGCAAGCTCGCCTGGTGGCGCGCTCGCAGCGTACGACGCTGAATGCCGCTTTCCGGGCGTGGCTGGAGCAGTATGCCTCGGGGGCGGGGAGCGCGAAGGAAGTGGACGCGCTCATGAAGCGATTGCGGCACGTGAAAGCAGGACAAGCGTTTACGCGGGACGAGATGAATGCCCGGTAGATATTTTCTCGATACGAATATCTTTGTCTATTCGTTTGATAGCGCGGCGCGGGGAAAATCGCGACGAGCTACGGAGTTGATTCGTGAAGCCGTAGCATCGCGACGAGGAATCATCAGCTACCAGGTCGTGCAGGAATTCTTCAACGTGGCGCTGCGGCGGTTCGCCGAGCCGATGCTGCATGCGGACGCAGAGCAGTATCTGACGACGGTCTTTCGTCCATTGTTGGCGCAACACTCGTTGCTTTCTTTGTATCAAGAGGCGCTGGCGCTCAGTCAGCGGTACCGCCTCAACTGGTTTGACGCCCTGATCGTGGCGGCGGCGATGGCGGGCGAGTGTGACGTCTTGTACAGCGAAGATCTGCAGGATGGGCAAAAGTTTGGCGGGTTGCGGGTGGAGAATCCGTTCACGTAGATTGTCGAGGAGACTGACGGATGAAACCCAAGGCGAAACTCGCACCTGCCGAATCCCCAGCCAGGCAGATCGCCGGCTTCATCGCGAAGTTCGATCCAAAGATGGCGAAGCTCATCAGCTCACTGCGGACGGCGGTGAGGAAGCGCTTTCCCACGTCGATTGAGCTGGTGTACGACAACTACAATTTTCTGGTCTTCGGATTCTGCACGACCGAGCGGGCGTCGGACTGCCTGGTGTCCCTGGCGGCGCAAGCCAAGGGAGTGAGCCTCTGTTTTTACTGGGGAAGGACGCTGCCCGATCCGCATAAAGTTCTGTCAGGCGGGGGAAATCAGGTTCGCTGGATTCGCTTGGAAGGACCTGCGACGCTGGCGCGCCCGGAAGTGGAAGCGCTGCTGAAGGCAGCCGTGGCACAGGCGAAGCACCCGCTTCCCACCGAAAAAGGCTACACCATTGTGAAATCCATATCGGCCAAGCAGCGGCCCCGGCGCGCGCCCTCCCAGTGAAGCTTCCCCGCCTTTACGCAATTGCGGACGCAAGTTTCCTTCCTGAAACGGAAAAGCTTGTCCGTTTCGCGCAGGAACTCGCCGCCGGAGGCGTGACTCTGCTGCAATATCGTAATAAGACCGGCTCGCCCCGGCGCATGCTGGACGACGCTCTCGCCTTGCGGAAGGCACTTCCGGATCATGTCCGCCTGATCATGAACGACCGCGCTGACCTCGCTTTAGCGGCGGACTTCGGCGGTGTCCATGTTGGCCAGGAAGATCTTTCTCCCGAAAGCGTCCGGCGGCTGATTGGCCCCTCGAGATGGTTGGGCGTCTCCACGCACAATCCCGAGCAACTCGCTGCCGCCAACGCGGCGCTGTCAGGTTCAGCGCCGGCCGACTATCTCGCCGTCGGCCCGGTATTCGCCACAACCAGTAAAGACCGTCCCGACCCCGTCATTGGGCTCGAAGGCGTCCGGCGGGCGCGAGCCTTGACCTCGAAACCGCTGGTGGCAATCGGCGGTATAACCCGCCAAAACTGCGTTGCAGTAATCGACGCGGGAGCCGACTGCGTGGCCGTGATTTCCGACCTTGTCGCTCCGACTCAGGCTTCGCCCCGGGCGGCCGCGGAGGATTTTTTGCGCCTTTTGTCGCGGTATTGAGGTAAATTCCTTGAGACGCCCTATTCGGCCGAGGACTGCTTGAGTTTACAAGTTCGAGACAATCGTTCCCTCGCAACCCCATCCGCACCGAGTGCCTCCGCCAATGGAGGGTTTGTACAAGGCCTGGGCCTAACAAGCGCCACCACCCTGGTCATGGGGTCGATGATCGGCTCCGGCATCTTCATTGTTTCCGCTGACATTGCCCGCACCGTGGATTCGCCCGCCCTTTTACTGGGCGCCTGGCTGGTAACGGCGTTCATGACGATTATTGGCGCGCTCTCCTACGGAGAGCTGGCGGCGATGATGCCGCGCGCGGGCGGGCAGTACGTTTATCTGCGCGAGGGGCTCGGACCGCTGTGGGGCTTTCTGTACGGCTGGACGTTGTTTCTGGTCATCCAGACGGGGACCATTGCCGCGGTGGCTGTGGCGTTCGGCAAGTTTCTTGGCGTGTTTTACCCGGCGATTTCCGCGAAGAACTGGATTTGGCATGTAGCCCACGTGCCCCCATTCCACTGGGGCCCGATGGTGTTGGGAAACATGGATGTGGGCCTGAGCACACAGAGTCTGGTGGCCGTCCTGATCGTGGTCACACTTTCGGTCATCAATATTTTCGGTGTGCGCACCGGCGCGCTGATCCAGAACATTTTTACCATTGCAAAAATATCCGCGCTGGCTGGGCTCGTAGCGCTGGGAGTGTTTTTAGGGCGGAATGCCACTGCGCTGGCGGCGAATTTTAACGGCCATTTTTGGCGCAATGCCGGGCTTTCGGCACTGCATCCGGTACAGGTTGGGTCCAGTGATGCCGTCGTATTCGTCGGAACGCTGACGATTTTGGCTGTGGCGCAGGTGGGGTCTCTGTTTTCAGCCGACGCCTGGAATAACGTCACCTTCACAGCCGGCGAAGTCCGCAATCCCAGCCGCAACCTCCCGCTATCTCTGGCGCTGGGCACGGGTGTGGTTCTGCTGCTGTACGTCCTGTGCAATGTGATTTACCTGAGTGTCCTGCCATTGGATGGGTCAGCGGCGGGCGCCACGATTTTGGATCGCGGCATTAAGTACGCCAGCGAAGATCGCGTTGCCACAGCGGTCATGGAGCAGATGTTCGGCGTGACCGGCGGATACCTGATGGCGTTCGCCATCATGATCTCGTCGTTCGGCTGCAACAACGGCCTTATCCTTTCCGGCGCTCGCGTCTATTACGCCATGGCGAAGGATGGATTATTCTTCCGCAAAGTCGGAGAGCTGCATCCTAAGTACAGGACGCCAGTAGTTTCCCTCATGGTGCAGATGGTCTGGACTTGCATTCTCTGCGTCTCGGGCAGCTACGGTCAGTTGCTTGACTACATCGTCTTCGCAGTACTGGTGTTCTATATCTTGACGATTTTGGCGCTATTCGTTCTACGCGTGAAGCGTCCCAATGCCGAGCGTCCGTACCGGGCGATTGGGTATCCGGTGCTGCCGGCGATTTATATCGTGATGGCGTTGTTTATCGATGTTGTGTTGTTGCGCTACAAGCCGCAATTTACCTGGCCAGGATTGATTATCGTGCTGCTGGGGCTGCCGGTTTATTTTGTGTGGTCGCGGCAGGGACGAATGGCAGCCGAGCCGAGTTCGTCATAATTCTAGAAAAGAAACAAAGGAGTCCTACTCTCAATGGCAAATCTCTCGGCAACCAAGCCTCTCAATACGCTGATGCGGGAGGCGGAGGAAACAGGCGAGCATTGCCTGAAGCGCACTCTGGGCCCGGTCAATCTCACCATGCTCGGCATTGGGGCGATCATCGGCGCCGGCCTGTTCGTCCGGACAGCCGCTGCCATCGCCGACCGCTCCGGGCCATCCGTCACGCTAGCGTTCATCGTCGCGGGAATAGGATGCGCGTTTGCCGGACTGTGCTACGCCGAATTTGCCTCCATGATCCCTGTGGCGGGCAGCGCCTATACCTATTCCTACGCAACCATGGGAGAGTTCGTCGCCTGGATTATCGGCTGGGATCTTTGCCTGGAGTACGCGGTTGGCGCGGCCACAGTCTCCATCGCCTGGAGTGAATACTTCAATCGCGTACTCGGGTGGTTCGGCCTGCAGATTCCGTATGCATGGTGCCACTCTCCTCTGCAGACGATGGGAGGAATACGCGGGATCATCAATCTCCCCGCCATCTTCATCCTGCTGCTCCTGACAATGCTTCTCATCAAGGGAACGAAAGAGTCGGCGATGGTGAACGGCTTCATCGTGGTTCTGAAGGTGGCCATCGTCATTTTGGTAATCGCTCTCGGCTGGGGCTTCATCAACCCGGCCAATCACACACCGTTCATTCCGCCACCCTCGATCTACGTCACTCCGGAAGGCATTACTCACCACTTCGGCGGCATCATGGGCATCCTGGGTGCGGCGGGGGTTGTGTTCTTCGCCTTTATCGGTTTTGACGCGGTCTCCACGGCTGCCCAAGAGGCCAGAAAACCGGAACGGGATATGCCCATCGGCATCTTGGGATCGCTGGTGATCTGTACCGTCCTCTACGTGCTATTCGCCTACGTGCTCAGCGGTGTCGCCACGGTTCAGGATTTCCGTTCAACCGGCCGCGAGGCATCGGTCGCGTTTGCCATCACAAAATACATGCATGGTTACGAGTGGTTGTCGAAGTCGGTCACAGTCGCGATCCTGGCCGGATTTTCGTCGGTCATCCTCGTCATGTTGCTCGGCCAGACCCGCGTTTTTTATTCCATGAGCAAGGACGGCCTGGTTCCCAAGGTTTTTTCCGACGTCCACCCCCGCTTCCGCACGCCCTATAAATCCAACATGCTCTTTTTCGTGTTCACGGGATTGTTTGCCGGGTTCCTGCCCGAGGACATTGTGGGCGAAATGACCAGCATCGGAACACTGTTTGCCTTTATCCTGGTGTGCATCGGAGTCTGGATCCTGCGCGCCCGGCGGCCGGATTTGCCGCGCGCTTTCAAGGTGCGGGCGCTACCGTTGGTTTCAATCCTGGGTGTCCTCGTTTGCGGCGCCATGATCTTTGGTCTGGGTTGGACGAACTGGCTGCGGCTAATCGTATGGCTTGCCATCGGCCTGGTGTTTTATTTCACCTACGGCATCAAGAACAGCAAAGTTCAAGCCATGCAGAGTGCCGGAAAATAACGCCGCCAAGCTTCACTTCCAGGAGGGGCCTTTCGCGCGTTGGCGGAGGGCCTTTCCTGCTTTAGAATCGCGGCCACGTGCATCCGCCGTGGAAAAGGTATGAAGCCGCAGGTATGAAAATCGTTAGCGCCGCCGAGATGCGGCAGATCGATAAGGCCACCAGCGAACACTTCGGAGTCCCCTCTCCGACGCTCATGGAAAACGCTGGAGCCGCGGTCGCGTCGTTCATCTTGGAACGCTATTTGTCGGCGAGACGCGTCACGGTGCTTTGCGGTAAAGGGAACAACGGCGGCGACGGCTTCGTGGTTGCGCGCAAGCTGCAGGAGGCCGGAAAACTCGTACAGGTGCTGCTTCTGGCGGAGCCGGCGCAACTTACCGGAGATGCGGCCGCGATGTTCCAGCGGCTCTCGCTCAAAGCCGTAACGGCCACCTCACCGGCAGCCCTCCAAACCGCTCCCGTGCGCGAAATGTTTCGCGCCGATCTCCTCATCGACGCCATCTTAGGCACGGGCTTTAAGCCACCAGTGACCGGCGTGTATGCTGATGCTATCGGAGCGTTGAACCGGAGCGCGGCTCCAGTGATCGCGGTGGACATTCCTTCGGGGGCCGATGCGGACGCCTGGATTCAGAACTCGGGGACGCTTGCCCGGGCGGATGCCATTGTTACGTTTACTGCGCCTCGCCCCGCGCATATTTTTTCGCCTATGACGCAAGGTCCGACCATCATCGCCCCCATCGGTTCGCCGGATGAAGCCATCGTCTCGGATCTGAAGCTGCACCTCGCGACCGCCCGCGAAGTGGCAAGGCTTACCGGACCGAGACCGGCCGAATCCAACAAGGGCAACTACGGGCATGCACTCATTATCGGCGGTTCTGTAGGCAAAGCCGGTGCGGCCGCTATGGCGGGCATGGCGGCGCTGCGCGTCGGAGCCGGGCTCGCAACCGTGGCCACGCCGCTTTCCGTTCTGCCAACCGTGGCCGGTTTCGCGCCGGAGATTATGACGGAGGCGCTCGCCGATACCGACGCTGGCACAATCGGCATGAGGTCGTTCGAATTCGGTCTCATGGACAGCCTCACGGAAGGCAAGCGTGCCATCGCCATTGGTCCGGGTGTGGGCCGCCACCTCGAAACGCAGGAACTGGTGCGAACGTGCGTGGAGCGCTATCGCGGGCCTCTGATTCTCGATGCCGATGCTCTCAACGCCTTTCAGGGCTCGACCGAACGGCTTACGGGCTACGGACGCTCCGTTATCCTGACACCGCACCCAGGCGAAATGGCGCGTCTGCTCGGAACCACCGTCGAAGAGGTGCAGAAAGACCGCTTAGGAGTGGCGCGAACCTTCGCCAGCGAGCATCACGTCACCGTGGTCCTGAAAGGTCACCGAACTCTGACCGCGCAGCCTGATGGCACCGCCTGGGTCAATCCGACGGGAAACCCGGGCATGGCAACCGGTGGAACCGGCGACATCCTCACCGGGATGGTCGCGGGGTTCGTCGCGCTGAACCCCGAGCACGTCTTTGAGGCGGTAGTCGCGGCGGTCTTCCTGCACGGTCTTGCCGGGGACGTCGCGCGCGACACGGTCGGCGAATATTCCCTGACAGCCACAGACCTCCTCGCCGCTCTGCCCGAAGCCTTCCGGCGCGCGCATGCCAGCGTCAATGCCACTAACGTGCAGATCGGCAGCTAATTGCTCTCTCCGCGTGGCCGTTAGGACACTGACCTGCGGTCGGTCGTCCGTATCTCCTTCGGCTGTATCGCTTTAGTGGCGCGGGTTTTCAGCACTTCTGAGTTGTTACGTGCGGCTTCCGTAATCTCGTTTTCCGGCCCCCCAGGTGGGATAGTGGCAACAGCATGACACATTTCCCTCGCCCTAACCCACAACGACGCTCTCCTCGGTTACAACTAGGAGGCTCCGTCCCCGCAGCGATTCGGCTGATGGACGGGAGACGTTCCAAAGGAAAACTACAGGTAGTGTCTGTAACCGGCGGAATGATGGCGTTACTCAACCCTCTGACGGAAGGCGACTTTGTCGAGATCGCATTCCAGACCCCAGCAGGCATCGTGCAAGGCATGGCGGAGATGTTGATGGCCCGAAGACTCTTCAGCATGGGCTACCAACAACCGTTCCGGTTTGTCGCCTTAGGCGACACCGATCACCAGAACTTGCGCCGTTCCGTAGAGACTACGAACGACACCAACTTCCTGGGCATGAAAACGAACAAGCCGACGCCCGGCTGGATGGCGTAGACGAGATTTGGCGGTACACGAAAACTGAGGTCGTAGACTTTCCAGATCGAAGACTTCGAGCGCCTCAGCGCAATTGGTCTCCCGCTATACTGAACTCGTGCCGACGCGAGCCAGTGTGAGCATGCGCGAAGTGGTGACCCACTCCGCGGAAGAGACGATTGCGCTGGGGCGTTCTCTTGCCCCGAGCCTGGCGCCGCCTAAACTCGTGCTGCTGCGCGGCGATCTCGGCGCGGGGAAGACGACGCTGGTCAAGGGCATCGCTGGCGCCTTCGATGCCGGCGAAGAAGATGACGTCACCAGCCCCACCTTCACGCTCATCCACGAATATCGCGGCCCGCGGGTCAACGTCTACCACATCGATCTCTACCGCATCGATACGCCTCGTCAGTTGGAAACTTTGGGGCTCGACGACCTGATCGCGGAAAACTCCGTGCTTCTCATCGAATGGGGAGAGAAATTCCAACGTTTTGTGGATGAGCGGGATGTGGAAATTCAGATCGAGCGGCTTGGCGAAGATGAGCGGCGAATTCGAATCCTAACCTAACCAAGAACTACCACGGAGACACGGAGAAAGAAAAAGGCGAGGAAAGAAGCGAGAAACAATGCAAGAAACAATGCAAGAACAGTCAGGAGCCTCGTCCTCTCAGGATACTGTCTGATGAGGATACTGTCTGACGATTCCTCTGTGTCTCCGCGTCTCCGTGGTGAAAACGCTCTAGTAACCCATGACGTTGTACCCGCAATCAACGTGGATCACTTCGCCGGTAATGCCGGATGCGGCATCGGACGACAAAAACACAGCCGTCGCGGCCACCTCGCTCACTTCCACGTTGCGCTTTAGGGGAGCCCGCTCCGCGTGTGACCTCAACATCGTGCCCAGGTCGCCAATGCCGCGCGCGGCTAAAGTCTTGATGGGCCCGGCCGAAATCGCATTCACGCGAATCTTCTTTGCCCCGAGATCGTGCGCCAAATACCGCACCGTCGATTCCAGCGCCGCCTTCGCCACGCCCATAACGTTGTAATGCGGAACAACCTTCTCCGCGCCGTAATAAGTGAGTGTGAGCACGCTGCCGCCGTCCTCCATCAGGGGGGCAGCCGCGCGCGCCAACGCGATCAAAGAGTAAACGCTGATGTCGTGAGCGATGCGAAAACCCTCACGCGTGGTGTTGATGAAGTCGTTCTTCAACTCCTCGGCGGGCGCGAAACCAATGCTGTGGACCAAGGTACACAGTTTTCCGTGCTTCGCCTTGAGTTCACCAAACAGATTCGTGATGTCGCTATCCTGCGCTACATCGCAACGATAGGCCTCGGCACCGGGAAGAGACAAAATCAGGTCTTTGGCCTCGAGTTCCAACCGTTCGTTCTGATAGGTGATGATCAGCTTCGCGCCGGCGGCGTGCAGAGCCTGGGCAATGCCCCAGGCGATACTGCGTTTGTTGGCCACGCCGAAAACGACGGCCGTACGTCCTTCCATACTGAACGACATGCGATGGTGCTCCACAAGATGGGATGGCAGCTATAGAGAACCGACAATTCTAATGAATTTTGTGGGAAACGAGAAACCCCGTGCTCTCCGACTCAGCCAGAAGCCACCAGATCCGCGGTCTTTACCTCCGCGACCGGCCACGCCGCGAACAAAAACCCAAACACGAAAGCCGCCCCAATCACAGCAAAGCCATAGACTAACCCAAATGCATGCGCTACATGCGCCGCAGCCAGGCTAAGAAAGATTTGCAGGACCGTCCCGACAAAGTTGTAGGCATTCTGCACACGCCCCATGAAGTGTGGAGGAACCGCTTGCATCAAAGACGTGTTCATCGCTACACCGCAAACGCCGCGCGCCGCGCCCATCATGCCGTAGAGCAAGACTGCTCCCGCAAGCCAGGGAGAGAAGGGCGAAGCGAACATGCCGAACGCGAGCACTAACATCGCAGCAGCGGTAGCGCCACGAGGGGCGACTCGCGCCAGCAACTGCGTCGCAAATAGCCCGCACAGAAACGCTCCCGTGCCCCAACCGGCGTTAAGCCATCCGTAGCCGGTGGCGCCGGCATGGAAGGTTTTCTCGCTGAGCGGCGCGGTCACGACAATCCCCGTCAACATGGCTCCTAGAAACACCGCCCAGGCGCCTCCCAGCAAAATCAGATTGGGGCGGACGCGAAGGAATGCCAAGCCTTCTCGAAGTTCGCGCAAGAAACGGGCAACCGCCGTCTCCGCGGCGTGCAAGTCGGTGCGCAATTCGGCGGGGCGCGGAACGACGTGCTTCCCTTTGCGGACAGCGAAGTAGCACGCAAAGGAAATCACGTAGGTGGTCACATCAACCAGGAGTACACCGCCCAGTCCAATATGCCCGTAGACGAATCCGACGATCGAGCCGGCCATGAGCCATCCACCCTGGACGCCCACCATGAGAAACGTATTGGCGTTCACGAATTCAGAATCCGGCGTCAACTCCTGGATCAGCGCCGTAATCGAGGGCCAAAACATCCAGAAACCCGCGGATACAAGCATGTGCATCAGGTAGAGCTGCCAGATCCGGACGTGATGCGTGAATGCGAGCACCGCGACTGTAAGAATGACGACCGCGCGGCCAGCGTCAAGCAGCATGACCAACCGGCGCCGGTCCTCGCGGTCGATGATGACGCCGCCAAAAATCATCAGCACCATTGCCGGGACGGCCGCCAGGACCGCAAGCGTGCCGAGTGCAACTTCGGATCGTGTGGTTTCCAGGATGTACCACGCCATCGCCGCGGAATTCATGCCACTGCCAAACATCGACACCACATTGGCGGCAAGCACGAACCGCAGCGCTCGCTTTTGGAGAATATCCCGCATCTCTCCAATCTAAATGAATTGAGGGAACTTCCGGGCGACGTGTTTCTTGCCGCGCAGGCATCTCTCGTATACTGCGATGCAAACACTGGAGGCCGGGTTGGGATTGAGCCTGAAGCGTCTGTTCAAAAAAGAAAAACAGGAGCACCGCATCCTGCGGCAAATGGAGCAGACCGGCGACGTGCTCCAGCCGGAATACCACCGGGCCACTCCCGAGTGCCCGCATCCTGAACGCTGGAGCATGTACGACTCCATGACGGCGGAAGCGGAAGTGCTCGAATTTCTGCGCACGCTGGTCACGACGACCAAGCCTGATCTGGTCGTAGAAACGGGCACGTTCAGCGGCATCAGCACTCTGTGGATCGCCGAGGCGCTCCAGCGCAACGGTCGCGGCAAGGTCATCACCTGCGAATTCGACCCAGTCGTTTATGCCAAAGCGAAGGCGCGCATCGCAGAGTCAGGACTCTCGGACTGGATCGAATGCCGCAATGAATCCAGCCTCGACATGAAGATCGAAGGCACGATCGATCTCTTGTTCAGCGACAGCGACATGCCGGTTCGCGAGCAGGAGGTGCGGCGCTTCCTTCCCCAGATCAATCCCTTCGGGCTGATCGTGATGCACGACGCCAGTTCCCACCTGAAGATCGTGCGCGAAGCCGCTCTGAAGTTGGAACGGGAAGGCTTGATTTCGGTGGTTTTGCTTCCCACTCCCCGCGGTTTGGTTGTCGCACAAAAGCGGGAGGGGCGGCTCTAAGGCTTATTTCTTCACAAGTTCTTCAGAGAGCGTATTTGCCTTGGAGGCAAGATTGTATCCCTGTTTTAGGTCTCCTGCATCGAGCGCGGCGCGCGCTTGCCCCATGAACAGGCGGGCCTGCGCGACGGTAGCTTGCTGTTCAGGGGTCAGCGTGCGGACCAGCAAGCTCTTGAGGTTGGCGTCGGTGGCGGTCAGCAGTTGGCCGGCCTTGTGGCGCTCGGCGGAGTCCTGATTTTGCGGGACAACGGGGACTATTTGAGGCTGCGTTTCGCTCGTCCCGCCGTGTTGCACAACAACCTTTTGGGGCGGGTCTGCGGGGGGTACAACGGCCTTCGGCTGAGTCTTAGGGCGAGGCCTTCTCTTCTTCAGCGGCAGCTTCGACTTCTTCGCAGGGGACTTGGTTGCAGAGGACGGTGCCGTTGGAGCGGGAGCCGCTTTAGGAGGCGTCACAGGAATGTGGTTTTGAGCATCAGCCGCAAGGGCGCTGAGAAGCAGCGCCAGAAACGACAACGCGACTGTACGGGGGGGTAAGCGCATCGTGTTAGAGGGCCCGCCGTTACTGGTGTACAGCCAGACGAAGCAGTAACAAGCTTTCCAATTCTGCGCCATTGTCTCGCATCCCGCAAGCGGATTCGGCTATGGCTGAGACTTTGGCAAGGCGACAGGCATTACATCGAAGCCCGCCAGTTGCAGAGGCAAGGTGAGTTCAAAGGTCGTTCCACGCTCGGGAGCGGGTCGAAAGTCGACAAATCCATGGTGCAGCTGCATGACGCGGTAGGCCATGGCCAGCCCAATGCCGCTGCCCGCTTTCTTCGTGGTGAAATAGAGGGTAAAGATCTTCTCCCTCATCTCCTCGGGAATCCCAATGCCCTGATCCTGAATTTCCGCCACGGCGTTCCCATTTCTGCGGCCTACTGAGATGCGCAAGTTGCCTCCCTGGGGCATTGCCTGAACGCCATTGAGCATCACGTTGAGCACTGCTTGTTTGATGAGGTCGACGTCGACATTGACAGGCACAGGCTCCCGGGGGAAATTGCGTTCGATATGCACGCCCCGCGTTTCCGCCTCTGGCTGAGCCAGGGCAGTCACGTCCTCCAGTATCCGCCGCAGATCGATTTCCCGTAGATGCAATTCAACGGGCCGGGTGAAGTCCACAAGAACCTGCACCACCCGGTCGAGACGATGAATTTCGCTGCTGATGACGTCAATGTGGCGGGCGGCATCGGGTTGTAGCTCCGGAAGTTTATGGCGCAGGTTCTCCAGGTGAAGAACGATTGCATTGATGGGATTCTTCACTTCGTGAGCAACTCCGGAAGTCAGCCGTCCGATGGCGGCCAGCCTGCGCGAGAGTTCGATCTCGTCTTCGATCTGGCGGACGGACTCCGTGTCCCGCATGGTGAGAAGCGCGCCGATCTGCGCTCCGCCTTCCAGAATGAAATCCAGCGAGACCTGAATCTTCTGGCCGACAACTTCCACGGTCTTCTGCGATAACGCACGGCGCTCCCGGAACGATTCCAGCACCAGCGCACCTAACTGATTGCCTGGCGAAAAAACCTCTGTTACCCGTTTCGCCAAGATTTGCGAACGCGGACGTTCCAGAAAACGTTCCGCTGAAGCGCTGACGAGGACGATGCGCCAGTCTCGCGTGAACAACACCAGGCCGTCCTGCAAATTTCCCATGATCTGGTCGAGGTTGTCCTTGAGCTCGGAAAATACTTCCTTGACGTCGCGCATCTGGCGGCCCAGGTGCGCGATCTTGAGCGTCACCAGGCCGTATTCGTCCTTGCCGCCTTCGCTCAGAACGTCCTTGTCCTCGCCGCTGGTCAACTGGTCAAGCCGCTCGGTGATGCGCTGCAGAGGCGCAAGAGCCGCATGCGAAATCGCGGCTGCCAAAAACAGCGACAAAAGGATCGATCCCACCGCCAGCACGAACGCATGACGCAGGCGGTCTTCAATGTCCCGGCGCAGGAAACTCGTCCGCACGCCGATGCGGAGGCTCCCAAACGGTGCGCTGTTCAACTCGACCGGCGTGGTGACGTCGTAGTTGTCGGAAGTTCCCAATACGAGCTCGAACTGTTGCCGGATGCCGGCATAGCGCAGCAATTCGAAGTCCGGCCGTTCGGGAACGATCTTGCCGATCATCTGCGGGTTCGTGTGCAGCAGCGCGTGGCCTCGATCATCCACGAGCGTGGCGTCAATCACGGCAGGCCAACTGCCCACAATCGTCTTGAAATGATTGGTAAGGTTGGGATCGGTCTGCAAGAATTGGGTCAGTGCCGCACGCACTGCCTTGGGGTTGTTGACATCAATTTTCGTGCTACTCAGGTCCGGAACTGCATCTCGCGTCGCGACGATCATCTGGTTTGCGATCGTCTTACACTCCTCGTAGGTGTCGGAAACTTTTTGCCGCAGCAGTTGCGAGATGTAGATGTAGGAAAAACCAGCCACCAGCAGGGTGACCATGCTGGTAACAGCAAGCACGATCTTCGTTCGCAGGCGCATTGATTGCCTATCGGTTCCCCATCGGTTTCTGGGAGGTGCGGTTCACGAAGTCCGGGTCATCGCAGTTCGGATCATCTCCGTTCGGATCATCGCAATCGCGCTCCTCATGTAGGCCACGGTTATTCGTCTTTGTCGCCAGCCGTTTCTGCGGTAGATGCCCCGTACTCTTTCAACTTGTTGTGCAGGGTCTTCAGACTGATCTGCAGGATTTCCGCGGCACGAGTCTTGTTGTTGTTTGTCGAGGCCAGCGTCTTCAGAATCAACTGCCGCTCCGCCTCTTCCACGGTGGTGCCGACGCCCAGGTGAATCGCGTTAGGATCCGCCGCCACCGGTCGCGCCGTAACCTGTCCGAAGCCCGGCGGAAGATGTTTCGTCTCTACTACAGCGCCTTCGCAGACAATCACTGCTCGCTCCAGCGTGTTACGCAATTCGCGCACGTTCCCCGGCCAGGAGTGGCTCTGGAATTGGTTCAAAACCGCCTCGCTGACCGTGGCAATCTTCCGGTTGTGCTTCGCGTTCATATCCGCCAGTAGGGCTTGTACCAAATCCGGAATGTCCTCCTTGTGCTCGCGCAGCGCAGGCATGGGAATATTGAAGACGTTCAAGCGGTAGTACAAATCCTGGCGCAAGTCGCCGTTGGCCACGGCGTCCTCGGGTACTTTGTTGGTGGCGGCCAGGACCCTTACGTCAAACGGGGTCTCGACCTTGCCGCCGAGACGGCGCAAGGTGCGCTCTTCCAATACACGCAAGAGTTTCGCTTGCGTGCCCGCCGGCATTTCTCCAATCTCGTCCAGCAAGAGCGTTCCGCCTTCAGCCAACTCGAAGCAGCCAACCCGGCGCTCCATCGCTCCGGTGAAAGCGCCTTTCTCGTGGCCGAAGATCTCGCTCTCAATCAGCGTTTCCGGAATGGCAGCGCAATTGATCGCGACAAAAGGCTTGTTCTTCCTCGGGCTCAACTCGTGAATCGTGCGCGCCACGAGTTCCTTACCCGTGCCGCTCGTGCCCGTGATCAGAATCGAGGCCGTACTCGGCGCCACCATCTCAATCAGCCGAAAAATCTCCTGCATCTTCTTGGAAGCTCCCACCAGCCGGCCCAGCGCGCCCTTGTCGCGCAGCGTCCGACGCATCGCCTCCTTCTCCACCCGGTCGACTTGCCGCGCCGACGCGTTCTGGAGAATGGCGCGCAGCCGGGCGAAATCCACGGGTTTGCTGATGTAGTCATAGGCTCCGTTGCGCATCGCCTGGACAGCGTTGTCGATGCTGCCCTGAGCCGTTAGCAAGATAATCGCAATGGAATCGGCTTCCGGCTTGAGTTGCTCCAGTAACTGCATGCCACTCATTCGTGGCATCTTCAGGTCAGTCAAGATGATGGACGGCGAGAAGCTTGCCACCTTCTCCAGCCCCTCGACACCGTCGCGGGCTGTCTCGGACTTGTAGCCCCAGGCGCTCACCAATTCGGCAAGTCCCGTGCGCTCGTTTTCCTCATCTTCAACAATCAGTACGCGGACTGGGTTCATAGGATTCGATCAACTGTTACGGTTCTAGCGGAGCCAACTTGAAACTCGCAAGATACGCCCGGAACCTAGTTTCGACAACCAGGTTTCGACAACATGGGCGGGCCTCAGTCTGCGCCTCCAGAATCTCACAATGAGATCGAAGAATCCGGATTGTCACGGGGCCTTTTACTTGCTTTTGGATGTCGATCTTGTAGACTCTAGCGACGGAACACCATGAAGCTTGTTGACAGCACCTATAGTCTACAGGAATGCTGTGTTGGTCTCGTTTCCCAAAATGTTGAGATCTAGATTCCACAGGTGATTCCGTGGGTCCGGGAGGATTTGTATGTCACTGAGTCGTGTCGTTCGCACACAGGCTTTCTTAGGCATGTCTTTGCTGTTGGTCGCAGGGTTCAGCGGAACCGCTGCTTTTGCTCAGGACGAGACCGTTCCCAAGGTGGATGTTTTTGCCGGCTACCAGTGGCTCAATCCCGGGGGCAACGTCACGACACCCTTCGACCCTACCTTCACGCCCTTTAAGCTCCCTTCCATCACCGGGGGTTTTGGCACGGCAGTGACCTACAACTTCGCGAAGAACTGGGGCTTGAGTGCCGATTTCGGGAGCAACTACAAGAGTGAAGTGAACGAGGAGACGCTGTCCGTCGGCCCCCGCTTCATGTGGCGCACTGAGGGCATGAACATTTTCGCTCACACCCTGCTGAGCTTGAACTTTCTCGATGTGAGCAGCTTGCCCGGAAAGAAGGGTATTGGCGCCGTGCTGGGCGGCGGATTTGACTTGCCCATCAACAAGCATTTCAGTTGGCGTGTTCTTGAAGCCGATTACGTCTGGGCGCGTCACAACTACGCCGACGTCGTGACCGATCCCTCATCAAGCGTCCGCCGCCCCGAAATGAGCGGCGCTCGTCTACGCAGCGGTATTGTCTTCAACATCGGCGGCGAGCCCGAGGCGGTTCCGGCCGCGGCCTGCGCAGCCCAGCCCGCGCAAGTGATGGTGGGTGAGCCCGTCACGGTCATCGTAACCCCGAGCAACTTCAATCCAAAGCACACGGTTGGCTATGCTTTCACGACGACCGGCGGCAAGCTGACGTCGAAAGACGCCTCCGCCACCGTGGATACCGCCGGAATGACGGGCGGCAGCTACACAGTGACCGGCACAGCCACCGACGCGAAGAAAAAGAAGAACAATGTAGCGAGCTGCAACGCCAGTTTCTCCGTGAAGGAGCCGCGTCCACCGAGCATGACTTGCTCGGCGAACCCCGCGGTGGTTCAGAGCGGAACCGCGTCCAACATCAGCTGCTCCTGCACCAGCCCGGATGGCGTGCCGGTTACGGTCGCCAGCTGGACTGCCGGCAGCGGCAGGGTCTCGGGCTCCGGCAACACTGCGTCTCTCGATACCAGCGGCATCTCCGGCCCAGTCAGTGTGAGCGCAACTTGTACCGACTCGCGCGGCCTGACGGCGAGCTCTTCTGCGTCGGTGACAGTGGAGAATCCTCCGCCTCCGCCGATCAATCCGGAGATTGCTCAACTCGAAGCGCGTCTCGCCTTGCACAGCGTTTACTTCGCAACGGCGCAGCCCACCAAGCAGAAACCCGATGGTGGTCTGGTAGCCAGCCAACAGGCGACGCTCACCTCTCTCGCCGCCGATTTCACCAAGTATCTGGCGGACAAAGCTGGTACCACCCCGGCTCCCCACTTGATTCTGGAAGGTCATGCGGATCCGCGCGGCGGAGCCATCTATAACCAGGCTCTTTCCGAGCGCCGCGTGAACCGCGTGAAGAACTTCCTGGTCGAGCACGGCGTTCCGGCCGACAACATCGAAACCAAGGCTCTCGGCGATCTGCACAACCTGAGCGCGGAGGAAGTCAAGGCTTCGGTCGATGCGAATCCGGAACTCTCCACGGAAGAACGCGCCCGTGTGATGAAGAATCAGCGGACGATCATCCTGGCGAGCAACCGCCGCGTGGACGTCTCTCTCAACACCACAGGCCAAACCTCGGTGCGGCAGTATCCATTCAACGCAACCGATTCGCTCACGCTGATCGGCGGCCGCGAAGCAGCCAAGAAGGCGCCAGCGGCGAAGAAGCCAGTGCGGAAGAAGAAAAAGTAAGCACTCCGCGTTAGAAACCGAAGGCCGGTTGGGTTATCCCGACCGGCCTTTTATTTCGGCGTTCGATTAAAGGCGCAACATTCACTGGAACTGACTCCGCCGATCCGGTGTCTAGACGTGTATGCGGCAGATTTGTCTTTTTCAAGCTCACCTTTGCCGACGTCAAAGAACACGCCGCGGATCGCCGGGATCTAGGCCGAGGCCGCTTGCCCCACCTGAACTTCGAGCTGATTACGCATTTTGGTGGCGAGGTCGGCACGCCGAGGTGCAAGTTCTTGCACTCCGAATTTCACTGCACACAAGTAGCTGCATTTCCCCCAACCCCGCGTTACAATAATGCGGCGGTGCAGTTCTCGCCGACACCCCACCCATGCACGTCCTACTCACTGCCGACACGCTCACCGGAACCTGGACCTACGCACGCGAAATGGTCACGGGCCTCATCGGCCGCGGCGTCCGCGTCACCCTGGTCAGCTTTGGCGACGTCCCGCTCCCCGAGCAGATCTCATGGATGGACAACCTCCCCGGCTTCGATTACCACCCCACCGCCTTTCGCCTCGAGTGGATGCAGGAGGGCGCAGCCGACTTCGACGAAGCCCGCTCCTACCTGCAAGGGCTCATCCACGAAATCCAGCCTGACCTCCTCCACCTGACCCAATACTGCTTTGGCAACCTTGAAGTCAACATGCCGCGCATCGTTGTCGCGCACGGCGATCTATTGAGCTGGTGGGTAGCGGTCCACGGACATGAACCCCGCGAAACGCAGTGGATGCGCTGGTACCGCAGCATGGTCGCCGATGGCATTCGTGGCGCCACCATGATCGTCTCGCCGTCGATGTATATGCTCGACACGCTGCGGCTGTGTTACGCCAAACCTGCTGCTAGCACGGTCATCTACAACGGGCGCAATCCGCTGCTCTTCAATCCCTACACTTCGAAGGACGATTCGGTCCTCTCCGTCGGCAAACTCTGGGATGCGGGCAAGCAAGTGTCACTGCTCACGCAGCACTCGCATCCTCTGCCGGTCTGTATCGTTGCGGCCGACCAGCCTGTCGATGTTATGCGCTTCCCTCTGCGCGCGGACGTGAAGTTGAAGACAGAAGACTACGACGTGGCTTTTCGAGGACCACAGACCGAAGCACAGTTGCGGCAGCTGTACAGCAAGGCTTCGATTTACGTCGCCACGTCACGCTACGAACCATTCGGCATGGCACCTTTGGAAGCCGCGCTTTCTCGCTGCGCTATTGTGGCCAACGATATCCCTGTGTTCCGCGAAATCTGGGGCGACGCCGCCCTTTACTTTCGCACCAACGACGCCGCCAGCCTAGCCGAGGCCCTGCAACGCCTCAGTGAAGATCGCGATTTCTGCCGCGCCCACGGTAACCTTGCCTATCAACGCGCCCGCACTCGCTTCCCAGCCCGCCGCATGATTGACGACTACCTCGACCTCTACCGCCGCCTACTAACCAACCAGCGCGCCGCCGCCTAAAGATTCTCTGTCATCCCGACGGGAGTATTTGCTGCGTGCAACGCTGCGAATACGCAGTGGAGGGACCCCTGCCTCGAACGCGGCGCCGCAGAGGGCGAAAGCGTTGACGACCTGCTGGGGTAAGATGAAAGTCTCAAAAGATTAGTTTTTATTGCATAGAATTTAGGAGAACGAAATGCCCGACGTAAAAATCACCATCCGCAAAAATGGACCCTTCCGCGTAGAAGGCCCCATAGAACTAGTCGACGGCGACGGCAACGCCTACGACCTCACCGGAAAACCCGGCATCTCCCTTTGCCGCTGCGGCCAATCCAACAACAAACCGTTCTGCGACGGCAGCCACAACGGCTGCGGCTTCCAATCCGCCGAGACCGCCCCCAAGCCTGTGTAGCGCGGGCACTCCTGCCCGCGAACAAACGGTATAAAGAGGGGTGCCCGTCCTTGTCGCGCTCTTTGCGACAGTGCCTGCCCTGAGCGAAGTCGAAGGGGCGGGGTTTTGAGGTTGCTGTTGGGCGGCGCAGCGCTTCAGCGCTGCGATTATTGCCGAATTATTGAAGGAAGAGGGGCCTTAGCCCCCGAGGTACGAAGCGGAGGAGCCCATGTCGGACATCAACGACCAAGACCTAGGAATGCACCGCAACATCACGCGCCGCGACTTCCTCAACGGAGTCGCAGTAGCAGCCGGAGCCACCCTCCTCCCACCCAACCTCCTGGCCGACGGCGACCCCGAAAACTCCCCCACCTACTATCCTCCAACCCTAACCGGCCTCCGCGGCAGCCACGTCGGCGCCTTCGAAGCCATCCACAGCCTCCGCGACGGCAACTTCTGGGACACCGCCGGCAAGCCCCAAGACACTGGCGAAGACTACGACCTCATCGTAGTCGGAGGGGGCATCAGCGGCCTCTCTTCCGCCTACTACTTCCAGCGCGCCGCCGGCGGCAAAGCCAAAATTCTGATCCTGGAAAACCATGACGACTTCGGCGGCCACGCCAAGCGCAACGAATTCACCGTTGGCCAGCGCAGGATGCTGGGCTACGGCGGAACGTTCGCCATCCAGAGCCCTGCCCCCTACAGCACCGTAGCAAAGGACATGATCCGCGACCTTGGCATCGACGTTGGCAGCTACCAAAAGTACAACAATAGGGACCTCTACAGCTCCCAGGGACTTGCCGCGTACATGTTTTTTGACAAGGAAACCTTTGGTGCTGACAAGCTCGTGCCGGATCCCGCCCCCCTGAGTGAGGGCGAGGCGGGAGACCTCTCCATTACCGCGCCCGATGCCTGGAAAAGGTTTCTCGCGGAGGCCCCACTCTCCGAAAAGGCCAAGCAGGACTTTGTCCGCATGCACCAGGGCAAGGAGGACTACATGCCGGGCCTGAGTCAGACCGAGAAAAGATTCCGTCTGGCACGAATGAGCTGCGCCAAGTATTTGACCGACATCGCGGGCTTCAGCCCTGAAATCGTGAAGTGGTATCAGGCCTGCACACATTCCGACTTCGGTGTTGGACTCGACGCCGTTTCCGCGCAGGACGCCTGGGCAGCAATAGACCTTCCCGGTTTCCAGGGCCTCAATCTGAGTCCTGAACCCGGACCCGGTCAGAACCGCGATGCCATTCGTAGCGCGGAAGCCGACCAGTACTTCTTCCATTTCCCCGACGGCAACGCCTCCATCGCCCGTCTCCTCGTCCGCAAGCTGATTCCGGATGCGATTCCAGGAACCACAGTACAAGACGTGGTTACAGCCCGCGCCAACTATGCCAAGCTTGACGAATCAGGTTCCAACATCAGAATCCGGCTGAACAGCCCCGTAGTCCGGGTCAAGCATCAGGGCGCTGCCGCAACTGCGAAAGGCGTGGAAGTTGCCTACGTACGCGGTGGCAAAGTCCACACAGTACGCGCGAAGAACTGCGTCCTCGCCTGCTGGCACGTGGTCATTCCGTACATTTGCGAAGAACTGCCCGAGAAGCAAAAAGACGCACTCTCCTCCGCGGCCAAGGTGCCGCTGCTCTATAGCAACGTCGTGCTGAACAACTGGACGTCGTTCAAGAAGCTGGGAACGCACTACGTCGTCTCGCCCGGTTGTTACCACACGAATCTCATGCTCGATTTACCCGTCAGCATCGGCGACTACCGGTGCTCGCAGAAACCGGAAGACCCCGTTGTGATCCACATGACGAAGACGCCCTGCAAGCCCGGCTTGCCCGCACGCGATCAGCATGTGATGGGACGCGTCCAGATCTACTCCACGCAGTTCGAAACCATCGAACGCAAGATCCGCGACCAGATGGCTCGCATCCTAGGTCCCGGAGGCTTCGAACCCGCCCGCGACATTGCCGCTATCACGGTTAACCGCTGGCCTCACGGCTACGCCTACGAATACAACTCTCTTTGGGATAAGTTCTGGCTGGAAGGCACCGAAACCCCCTGCGAGGTCGCCCGCAGACCCTACGGCCGCATCGCCATCGCCAACGCCGACGCCGCGGCCTACGCCTACACCGACGCCGCTATCGACCAGGCCTACCGCGCAGTCCAGGAACTGGTAAAAGCCTAGAATTGTGTAGTCACGGGCGCCCACGCCCGCGTGGACTTGATTGAAGTTCCGTTGTCTAAGTCCAAAAGCAAGCCCACGCGGGCGTGGGCGCCCGCGACTACACGAGCCGATACCTAGTGAATCGTCTTCGACTTCCGCGACATGTAATCCATTAAGAGATACTGCCCCAGGTTATAAGGCGTAGTGAAGTAAGCTTTCCCCCGGCACATCTGCGACACCTTCTGCACAAACTGCACTAACCCGTAATCCGACGCCAGCATAAAGGTGTTGATAAGAATCCCAGCCCGCTTGCACTTCGAAACCTCTTCCAAAGTCTGACTTACCACCAGAGGATCCAGCCCAAAAGCATTCTTATAAATCCGCCCATCTTCCAAAGTCAGCGCCGAGGGCTTCCCGTCGGTAATCATAATGATCTGCTTCATGTCTTTTCTCTGCCGCGCCAGCATCTTCTGCGCCAGCCGTAATCCCTCGCGCGTATTCGTGTAGTAGGGCCCAACTTTCACGCGCGCCAGTTGCGAAAGCGGAACCTCCTCCGCGGAGTCATGAAAGAGCAGCAGAGACAGAGAATCCCCCGGATACTGCGTTCGAATCAAGTGCGACAACGCCATCGCGACTTTCTTAGCAGGAGTAAACCGGTCTTCCCCATAAAGAATCATCGAATGCGAACAATCCAGCATCAACACCGTCGCGCACGACGACTGATATTCGCACTGATGCACTTGCAAATCCGAATACTCAAGATTGAGAGGCAACGAGAGCCCTTCCCGCTCGAACGCCTTCGCCAGGGTAGCGGGCAGATCCAGATTCAACGTATCCCCAAACTCATACGGCTTCGAAGCCCCATTGGCCTCGATGCCAGTAGCCATATCCCGCGTGTCGTGCCTACCAAAGCTAGCCTTGCCCAACGAACCCAATAAATCGCGCAACGACTTATATCCCAGCAGATCGAGCCCTTTATCCGTAACTTCAAACCGCGCCTGCCCCGCATCCCCGACTTGCCCGCCGACGCTCGACTGCTTCGACGGATCATGAGGCTTATCAATCGTGATGTACTCTTCCTGCTGCATGCGTTCAATCAGCTTATCAATCAACTCATCCAGCGTGCCATCCGCCAGCATCTGTTGAATCTGTTCCCGCAGCGACTCATCGCCGATTTCCCCATCCAGTAGCGCCTGCTCAATCGCCTGCCGCAACTCCTCCATCGTCTGCTCGTCTGGCGCGTCATAGTAGCCGTACGGATCCTGGAACCCGCTCTGTAACAAGTAATCCGAGAGCGCGTTCACGAGATCTTCCAGGCTCATCTCGGCAGCCGGGTCAGGAACGTATTTGCTATAACGAATTCGCTTCATAAGTTCTTAAACCTATTCACCACGGAGACACTGAGACACGGAGAAAATCAAACGCTGGAAACGTCCTTGCTTCCTCCGTGTCTCAGTGTCTCCGTGGTGAATCGCCCTAATTAAAAGACCGTCTGCCCCGCCCACGCTCCGGAAAATCCTCGCGCGACACCACGGGCTCCTGCTTTCTGGGCTTCTCGCCCGCCGTAAACACCCGCTCCTCACTACGCCCAATGCGCTTATGCGCATGCAGCCCTTCCAGGACAAACTCCGCCGCCGACACCTGCGTCTCCACGATGTCTTTGGCCGTCACACCCAACTGTTTCACCTTCTCAAACAACCCCTGAATATTCTTCAACCCGGCCAGAGCCTCGGCAGCCGAAGCCGACTCCGCCATCTGAATCTCCCCACCCAAATCAAACCACTGCACAATCTGCTGCAAGTCCGCATCCGCAAAATAACGATCAAACGTCTTAGCCACAGCCGTCCGAATCAACTCGCGCACCACTACATCCGCACCCTTCAGCTCGCCCTCATACTCCAGCTCAAGTTTCCCGGTAATCGCCGGAATCGCCGCGTACACATCGGCAATGCGCGGCACCACAGTCTTCTCATCATTCCGAATCGCCCGCCGCTCCGCATTCGAGATCACATTCTCCATGCAGGAAATCGGCAACCTCTGGCTCACGCCGGAGCGCCTATCAATCCGCTTGTCCTCCCGCGCCGCAAATGCAATCCGCTCCACCACATCGCCAACGTATACCGGCAAATGCATCGCAAGCCCATCGCGCCGAACCCAAGCCTCCTGCGCGGTGATCTCGGTGCCTTCCTCGACAGTCGCGGGATAGTGCGTTCGAATCTCAGACCCAATACGATCCTTCAAAGGCGTGATAATCTTCCCGCGTGCCGTGTAGTCCTCAGGATTCGCGCTGAACACAAGAGCCACGTCCAAGGGCAACCGTACCGGATACCCCTTAATCTGCACGTCCCCTTCCTGCATGATGTTGAACAACCCCACCTGTATTTTCCCCGCAAGATCGGGCAACTCGTTAATCGCAAAAACCCCGCGATTCGCCCGCGGGAGCAACCCGTAATGCACAGTCAGCTCACTGCCCATATCATGACCGCCGCGCGCCGCCTTGATCGGATCAATGTCCCCAATCAAATCCGCTATTGTCACATCTGGAGTCGCGAGCTTCTCCACATAGCGCTCATCCTGCGAAAGCCACGCAATCGGCAACTCATCGCCCAACCGCGCCAGCTCCAGCTTGCACCGCCGGCACAACGGCTCGTAAGGATTGTCGCGAATCTCGCACCCGGCAACATACGGCATCTGAGCATCCAAGAGCGTCGTCAACCCGCGCAAAATGCGGCTCTTCGCCTGTCCGCGCAATCCGAGCAAAATATAGTTATGCCGCGAAAGAATCGCATTCACAATCTGCGGCACCACCGTATCGTCGTAACCGACAATCCCAGGAAAAATACTCCCGCCCTCGCGCAGCCTCGCCATCAGGTTCTCGCGCAACTCATCCTTCACGCGTCGCGTCTTCAAACGCGATTCAGAAAAAGCACTACGGCGAAGCTCGCCCAGCGTCTGCGGCATATTCATTGCGGATGCACTCCCGACTGAACTGGTGAAGAGGAATCTATTCCCCGAGTATACGCCCGCTCAGACGAGCCTTCTCGGGGCGCAGTCCTCATC
>Ga0137418_10000894_pt1 | contig 27394 bp, 18 predicted proteins | sample CZODoug3_1_2_16f_FD_122242 | JGI IMG/M metagenome (GOLD analysis project Ga0137418, IMG submission 122242) | Vadose zone soil fungal communities from Angelo Coast Range Reserve, California, USA - CZODoug3_1_2_16fungal (Hybrid Assembly) | ecosystem: Environmental > Terrestrial > Soil > Vadose...
TGTGCCCCTGGGGACGGCGGTCACGGTGTGCGTGGGAGTGCTCGCGTCGTTGGTCGGACGGTCGGACGGTCGGACGGTCGGACAGAAGCCAGGGGTGGCATGACGTCACCGTCCGTGAGTCCGACTGTCCGACGGTCCGACTGTTTTCTCGGCGTCGACGCCGGAGCCTCGCACTGCACGGCCGTGATCGGTGGGGACGACCTCAGAGTGCTGGGGCGTGCCGACGGGCCTGCTGCCGCGATGCATCCGGGCGCCGCCGCAGCGGTCGCGGCTCTGGTTTCAGCCGGCGGCTCGCGCCAGACGTGCGTCAGCTCTCGATCACGCGTCATGAGAAGCCATCCGCCGGCCCAGAACACTCCTAGCGAGCCGATCAGCACGAAGGCCCACCGCCATCCCCAATAGGCAGCGACGGCAAGAATCAATCCGGGGGCCACCAGCGCGCCAACGCTGGTTCCACTGGTGAAGATGCCGTTGCCTAAGGTTCGTTCACGCGGTTCCATAAGCCGTGCCATCACGCGCATGCCGCCGGGCCAGTTGGCCGATTCCACGATTCCGAGGGACACGCGGAAGATTAGCAGCGCCGTGAAGCCATTGGACAGCCCAGTCAATGCGGAAACCACGGACCATAAAAATACCGCGGAGGCAAAGGCCCAGCGTAAGTTCACGTGATCGAGAATCGGCCCAACCGCCATTTGCGAGAACGTATAGGCGTAATAGAAGACGGCAAAGAGCCAGCCCAGCGCCTGATTGTCGAGATGCAGCTCCCTTTGCAGTGATGGCGCGAGAATACTGAGAGTCTGCCGATCCAGGTAATTCAACGTGGTCGCCAGAAACAGCACTACGCAGAGTTGCCATTTTTTTGCCAGGAACATCTTTCAGCCTTGGAGCCTCAGTATGGTTTCGACTTCCCCGTCGCGGACGCCGTACATGCGGTCATATAGATGGACCGTCGCGTCGCTGAAATGGACCCAGATCTCCATGGTGTCACCAACCTCGGGCGAGACCGAGGATTCCACAATATCGATCATGCCGTGTTCTGCATTCAGTTTCCTAAGATGCAGGCCGTCGCCGGACTTGACCACGGGCATGCCGTGCTCCCCGCTGATTGACTTGAACCCCGCATCTACTACGATTCGTTCGCCTTCGGTCTTGCTGATCACCGTGGCCAGCACGGTGAGAGCCCGCTCGAAATCATTACAGGTGTTCGCATACTCGGTGTCCATCAACAGGTACGAACCCGCTTGAAATTCGGTGATGCCGGGAAACCGGGGCGATAGATGGTGTGTGCCCGTTCCTCCGGCGCTTACAATTTCAACTGCAATTCCGTTGTCCTCGAAGAGTCGCCGGCACTGCATCAGCGTGCCCATTGCCATATCGTAGGCAGACTCCTTCTCCGGACCCTCCACCTGATGCGAGACGTGGCCCTCGTAACCCATGATGCCGCGGAGCCGCATTCCTTCCGCGCGAACCTGGCGTGCCAGTTCCAGTGCCGGCTCGCCCGGTTTGAGCCCGGTACGATTTTGACCTACGTTGATGTTCACAAGGACATCGAGAAGGAGTCCTTTTGCCCTGGCTGCCGCTCCCATCGCCGCGACCACTTTCGGGTGGTCCACAACCGCTATCACGTCACCCTCCCCGGCCAGTTCGACAAGACGTCCGGTCTTGCGCTCGCCGGCAAGTTCGCTGGAGATAAGGATGTTCGTAATACCGTTCGAGACCAGCGCCTCGGCTTCCTCCAGTGTCGCGCACGTCATGCCGATGGCGCCGGCATCTATCTGTCGGTGGGCTAGAGCGGGGCATTTGTGGTTCTTGTAATGTGGCCGCAGACGCGTCGCACCCGCCGCAAAAAAACGTGCCATCTTCGCCAGATTCCTCTCCATGGCGTCGAGAGCAAGCAGCAGCGCGGGTGTATCAATTTCGTGCAATTTCACGTGCGACGCTCCGCTGGCATTGAGCTTTGCCCGATCCTTCTACCGGTCGATTGACTGTGAACATGGCGACGCATCTCCAACATCAGCGCTTTCCCGAGGCTGCGTGTCCCGCTGTATCCACCAGGTAGAGGACCGCATCTCCATTGAACGGTGGGGTGAACTTTTGAGCGGATGACCCGGCTGGAATCGCGTTTTCGGTTGTCAGTGCCCCCGTTGCCGGGTTAAACCACTCCACCGCTAGTGTCCTGGCGCTTTCCATCGCCGAGAGATTCACAGTAAACGAGCCGCCGGTTGGAGCGTAAATCAGGTACTCAGCCCCGGCAGGTGGAGTCTGCGCAAGACAGAAGCCGGTCGAACTGAGCGAGTCGCGTGGACTGACGTTGAGAAGGCTCAGCCTGCGGGAGTATTTCAAAATGTAACCAAGATTGTCTCGAAAGTTGTCCCAGCGGGCATCCGGCGCCCGGCAAATGGAATGGGTGGCAGAGGTGCACAAGTTCCGGTTCTCGCGCGGGTAGTAGATCAGGTACGGGTCCATGAACAGCACCTGGTTGCCGGTGGTGAAGTTTTCCCACGCATAGTTGCGATTCTCCTGGGGAGAGTCGTGCCACATTTCCCAGTAAGAATGGTCGCTGTCGTTGATGTCAACTTTGCAAGCGGGTGTGCCGGTGCCGCAGGACGTGGCCGGTGAGACGAGAACCGAAGGTGCGATCCAGTCCGCATCCGAACTGTACAGTACGATGTCGCGGGATCCGATTAAGGTGGCGTATCCGATGGGGTGCTGATGCGCCTTTCCCGATTCGTAGGTTCGAATATGCGAGATCTGGTGTCGGTTCCACCACGTGGAATTGATGGGAGCCTCCTCGGAAACTATCCAGAGCACGTTCGGCAAATCGTTCAAGGTGTCGATCACCTTCTCCACATAGGCATCCTGGGCGCGGGTGATGGCATTGGGCGCGGTCATGGAAAGAGATCCTATTCCCTTGCTTCCGCCCGTATATCCGTCGTCAATCGCATTAATGTTGTTGGCGCCGCTGAAAGGGTACCCGTCGCTGGAGCAGCGGAAGCTGTTGAGAAACTCACCCGTAAACAAATACACGCCCGTGTAAATGCCGGCATTGTTTAGGGCCTGTGTCCGCGCCCGCAGGCGATCGAAGAAGTTTGGGTCGAACTTGGTGAGGTCGAATTTCAATCCGCCATCGGTCGCTGTCCCGGGGCCGGTCCTCTGATAGGGAAGCGGGTTGACTGGGAAATCCGGCGGAGAGTTTGCTGTAGTAGGAAGGCCGCAGAATTTCGGCATTTCCACGGTCCACAGCAAAGTGAAATTGTGCCCGTGAGCGGTGAGGAATTTTACGAAGGCGTCGAAGTCCAGGGCCTGTGCGGATCCATCTGTGCCCCAATCCTGAAACGTGTTCCAGGTCTGCGACCCGTTCAGAATGAGAGCAGTGCCTCGCGCATCCTTGAAGTAGTGAGAGTTCGCGGATACGGCGAGCGGCCCGGAGACTTGGGTGGGGGAAGGAATCGGCGTGCCGAAACACAGCCACAGAAGCAGAGCCAGCCATCGAAAATCAAGAAGTCGAGTGCCAAACTCTGCGACCTGTACGCACGATCGCATACTGAAAGCCTCCAGGGGCTAAGTACCATTACGTTTTACTTCGCCATTACGGACCTCACATCGGTTTTCCTGTCACACCACGGTCTCGCTGACGGCTGGTGGTGCAGTCTCGACAGGCGAGATCGTGTAGATGATAGCAGCGCCCAAGATCCCGGCACCGACCATGATGCCCCAGGCAAGATCGTAGCTGTGATATGCATCGAAGATGCGTCCAGCCACCCACGGAGCCACCCATTGACCCACTGAGTATCCCGAAATAATTAAAGAGAGGACCGTTCCGAGGATCGACAACTCAAAGCACTCCGCCGTGAGCAGCGGAATCAACATGTAGTCGGCCCCCAGGGCAAAGCCGAAGACTAGCGCAAATGTCCACACCGCCACTGGATGACTGCTCAGAAAGAGCAGAGGGATCGAACTGGCCAGCAGGAAATAAAACATGGCCATCACATTCTTCTTGCTGCGGCGGTCCGCCAGGTAACCCACGATCACGCGACCTGCGAGACTGGATGCCAGCATCGCGCTAAAAACGTGCGATGCCAGTTTGAGGGGATAACCCTTGTCCCGGAGAAGCAGGACTAGGTGTTGCGTAACTGCACCAATCGAGCCGATGGTTAACGTGCAGCCGGCCAGGATCAGCCAAAAGTTGCGGGACCCTAGGATCCCTTTGAAATCAATCCCTGGGGTGCTGATCTTGGCCGGCGCCGCGAGCAGGGAAGAGGTTGAGGCGTCAGCAGCTTGTGGTACACCGTCCGGAAGTAGATGCAAATCGTCCGGCTTGGATTTTGTCACCCATCGCGCGATGGGAAACAGCACTACTAAGATCGTAGATCCGGCGATTTGGAGAGCGTGGCGCCAACCAAAAGCCTGGATCAGAGGCTGAATCACTAACGGTGAAACGGCGCCGCCCAGGCCTAATCCGAGATAGGCGTAGCCCATGGCTCGTCCCCGCTTCATGCGAAACCAGTTAGCGACCAACACCTGATTGGGAATGGGTCCGCTGAGGACGTAGCCGACCGCCGCCATCGTGCACAGGAGATAGAACTCCCAGAGCCGGGTCATGCTGCCCATCAGGACCAGTGACAACCCGATAAGCCAGATGCCTACCGAAATCACTTTCCGGGCCCCTACGCGGTCGATGAGCGTGCCCGCCAGAATTCCAACCGGCAACGCCACGAAGGCAAAACCCAGTAGGAAGCCCGTGCTCAATTGACCCCGGGTGAACCGAAGTGATTCGACCAGGGAAGGATAGAAAACCGGGAGGCCATAGAACATGACCCCGACAGTAGAAAAGAGATTCAGGAACGCCGCCAGAACCACCCACCAACCGTAAAAGATTCGCAATCTCGATCCTCCAAGGCCGTGATGATTGGCCGTCGTGCTCGACCAAAAATACCAGGAACACATTCGCCCGGTTACGCGTTGAACTTGTGAAAAGATTCCGGCCAGAGGGGCCGGCGACCTAAGAAATTAAGGCTTTAACCACTGATCCAAGTTTTCGCGAACAAAATCATCGTCGTTGAGATGAGGATAATCGAGATAGACTCTATCGATTTCCTCCTTTTGTCCGCGACTAAGATTTTCGCGAGGGTCCAGGCACCAGGTGCCTTCCAGCAACCCCTGCCGCCTCAAGACCTCATGCAGTCCGGCAATGCAACCGGCAAAATGATTTGCCGCGTCGAAAAATGCCGCATTCGAATCGGTCACTTCGACGCCTCGCCAGATAAGATCCGGGGAAATGCTCTCCGCATTGCTTGCGACCACATGGCAGTCGCGGAGCAATTCGACCGCCTTCCGCGTCCAGACTGCCCAGTGGCCCAGCAGTCCTCCGACGATGCGGAGCTCTCTTTTCCTTCCCTTTATCTGGAAAGCAAATGGCGTCACAAGATCCATCACGATGTGGTCATCATTTCCCGTATAAAGAGCGATCGGCCGCTCCGACTCGGCCACCGCCCGTATTACGTCCAGGGTCTGGTAACGGTTGAAGGGCGCGATCTTGATGGCCACCACATTTTCGATTTCGGCGAATTCGCGCCAGAATCGATACGAAAGGATGCGGCCGCCGGCGGCAGGCTGCAAGTAAAACCCCACGACCGGGATGATTTCCGCCACGCGGCGGCAATGATCCACCAGTGCCTGATCGTCGGCATTCTTAAAGCCAGCCAGGCTCAGAAGGCCCGCGTGGTAGCCCAGTTCGGCCAGCAATTGAGCCTCGCAAGTGGCCTGAGCGGTCTCTCCGCAAATACCGCCGATCCGGATCAAGGGCTCAAGACGGGTTTTGTCCGCCCGGTCCATCTCCTCCGCCGCCAGTTTCAGGACGGGCTCAAACAGTCCGACGCGCGGATCTCGAATGGCAAATTCGGTAGTATGAACTCCCACGGCCAAGCCGCCCGCGCCGGCAGCAATGTAGTAGCGAGTGAGTGTTCTTTGACGCCGTTCATCCAGCCGCCGTTCCGCGGTGAGCGCGAGAGGATGCGCGGGAATGACCGCTCCTCGCGCGAGTGCCTGACCGATCCTGGCATCCAGTTTCTGCGCCATCCGCTAGAAATCCCCCGCACGATTTTCGAAATGGGTGGGTTTGGCCAGGCTTTCTCCACCCCGCATGGCCCAATCGGCGATCCAGGTCATCATCTGGCCTGCGCTGACGCGGGGATAGCCGAACAATTGCATCGCTCTTCGGGAATTGCAGATGAGGGCATCTTCGCCTTCCACGCCTTCAAAACGCACCGATTTTTCCATGCGTTTCCCAAACTCCTCGGCAACGCTCCGGACGCTGAAGAGTTCTGGACCGGCGATGTTAAGCACCAGCGGAGGTGAGTCAACATGCGCCAGGGACTGCAGGCTCATGGTGGCGGCATCCGACTGCCAGATCGCACAAAAGTGACCCATCGCCAAGGGCACCGGCTTTCCCGCCAGAACCAACTGTGCTAGGTCCATCAACACGCCATAGCGCAATTCCGTCGAGTAGTAGATCCGGAGAATGGACATCTTGATGTTGTTTGTTCGACTGAAATGCTCGAAGATGCGCTCCCGGCCCAAACAACTCAGGGCATATTCACCCACGGGACGAAGCGGATCCTGTTCTCGTGATCCTCCAAAACGTACCGGAGACAGGCCATAAACGTTACCCGTGGAGAAGACGGCAATGCGGCTGTCGTGGTATCTCTCGCTCACCGGTCCGGGCAAGTAGGTATTCATCGCCCAGGTAAGCGACTGCTGGCCAGAGGAGCCAAATTTCATTCCAGCCATGTAGACGACGTTGGCGGCATCGGGTAGTTGAGCATACGATTTCAAATCCAGCAGGTTGCACGAGTGGGTTTCCACGCCCCAGGACTGCATTTTTTTCGGCAACCCTGGGGTGGAAAATCTCGAAACACCGATCACACGCCGCGAGACACAGGCCAGGTCAGAGGCGCGCTTTGCCATGCGGGCGAGAGTCGGACCCATCTTGCCCCCAACGCCCAGGATGACGATATCCCCGTCGAGGGAACGCATCGCATCGATGGTTTCCTGGGTGGGCTCACTCAGGATTTCTTCAAGCTGCGCGACGTCCTGGATGGAGTGTTTGTACAAAATTGCCAATCAATTACCCTCGCTGCGACAAGTGGAGATTTGCAGTGCAGCAACCACGTTCCACGATGGTTCTCCTGTATTCTACCGAGAAGAACGCAATCTAATACCGCCAGACTTCCCATAGATAGTACGGGTTGTCGCTGGATTGTCAATAAGCCGCCGAATCAGCCCCTCGAAGGGCGAGAGACTAAAGTTTTCATTTGGTAGAATATATTCTTCTGAGTAGAAACAAGCTCAGGAATCCCAGTCAGAATGAAAGGGTTGGAAAAAGACGCGACGATCCGGCTTCTCCTGCCTTCCGATATCAGCGGGGCGATTGGATTGACGCGCGCGGCAGGCTGGAACCAGGTCCCCAGCGATTGGAAGCGCTTGTTATCGCTCGAACCGGAAGGGTGCTTCGCGCTGGAGTCGGGCAGCCATCTGGCCGCCACGACCACGGTGCTCTGCTACGGCCGCGAACTCGCGTGGGTGGGCATGGTGCTGACCGCCCCTGAGTTCCGGCGCCGCGGTTTTGCACAGGCGCTGATCGAGCGGGCCATGGAATTCGTTGAGGAACGTGGCGTCGAAACTGTGAAGCTCGATGCCACCGAAGCCGGCAATGGCCTGTACCGAAAGTTTGGGTTTGTCGAAGAATGTGAAGTGCAGCGTTGGCAGCGTGTGCCAGGACTAGTGGAGACAGGGGAGATTCTTTCCTACAGCTCGAACCCTGCCTACGATCTTGCCCAGTTTGGGGCCGATCGGGCAGCGTTGCTGGCGCAACTGGCCGAACTGGGCGCCACCAGTTTGCCCGACAAGGGATACGCCATGGGCCGGCCCGGCTTCTCGTCCGCATACTTTGGACCGTGTGTTGCCAACTCACCTGCCGCTGCCCGCCGGTTGCTCCGGTGGTTCCTTACGGATCACGCAGGAGAGCATGTTTTCTGGGATTTGTTTCCAGCGAACAACGAGGCAGTGACGATTGCCCAGGAATTCGGGTTTGTTCCGGTGCGTCGCCTGGTGCGAATGGCGTTATGCCGTTCTGGTGCCCGCCCGATCGCGAACCAGGAGGTTTTTGCGATCGCAGGCTTCGAACTCGGCTAAGCTAGCGGAGGACTCCTCTATTGCCGGCAAGAAATCATATCGACCTTACGGTTAAGACCATGAGCGTGCTGGAGTCATTGGTCGAGAGTCCCGAGGGCGCAAGCCTGAAAGATATTGCGGCGCGCGTCAGCTTGATCAAGAGTTCGGTTTTTCGAATCTTGTTCACGCTAAAGGAACTCGGATATGTCGAGCAGGTCAGCGCGAGCGGGCGCTATCGGCTGACCTTTAAGACTGCCGGTTTAGTCCGCCGTTCCATTGAACATCTGACGTTGAGCAAGCTCGCGCGCTCCCGCCTGGTGGACCTCAGGGATCGGCTCCAAGAATCCGTCTGGCTGGCGGAACGGCGCCGGCATGGCATCATCCTCATTGATGTAGTGGAAGCTTCCCACCCGCTGAAGCTGGCGTTCGATGTTGGGGACCTTTGTCCGGTCCACGCGACCGCGCTGGGAAAGGCCATCGCAGCGTTCCTTCCTCCAGACCAGGTTGATACGCTCTTGCCAAAGGGAAAATTGCCTAAGTTGACGTCCCGCACCTTGACCAGCCGCACCGAACTGAAGGCTGAACTGGCGCGCGTCCGGCAACACGGATATGCGATCAACGCCGAGGAAACGATCGAAGGCGCCATCCTTGTTGGCGCGCCCGTGTTCGATTCCCACAGAAAAGTTTTCGCAGGAATCAGCGTCAGCGTTCCGACGGCACGCTGTTCGCCAAAGAAGCGGAGGGAAATAGTCGAGCAGGTGCTCGCCGCGAGCGGTTTGATTACGCGAGACCTTCGGGATGCCGCGTTCAAGGCTCCAGAACAAAACTGAAAAAAGATTTTGCGGGCTGCCTTCCCTCAGCGGCCAAAGCCACGTTGAAGACACCCCACTTTTCGCAGCGATGAATCGCTGCGCCGTCCAAAATCGGGCGCTAACTAAGCCGAGTTTTTCAGCAGCCGTTAGCGATTTCGTCCTTCCCAGATCGCACATGGATCCAGCGTTTTGACCAACTATCTTGCCCGAAGCAGCAGAGCCCAATCATTGCGATCTGGTGAGGCCGGAGAGGTCCATGATGGGCCTTGCACGTCGAGCAGATCGATTTTCTCCCCGGTCATCGCGCTGAACCAATAAGCCTGGTAGGGACCAGATTGCAACTGGATCGTGGCCTGGCCGCCGTGTGGCAGGTACACGGCATAGGTTCTGCCAGGCTCGGCAAGGCAATAATTGCCGTTGTTCACCAGTTCGTCATGAGGATCTGTCTTCCACCATTCAAAACTGGTGATGAAGTCGACCATATGACCGTAACCGAGAAACATCGTCATCGTGTCGTCGCCCCGGCCATTCATCCAACCGCCCCCCAGGTCCGGCCAAACATTGGTGCCGCGGCGCGCGGTCTCGCCGGCGGTTTGATATCCGCCCGCCATTACGATGTCCCAGGCAGTGCGGCGTAAAACATCGGCGGAATCGGAATCGGGAGTTGCCCAGCGCGGATAGTGGTCCTCGTAACCATATTCTTCATTGGTCTGCGGAATGATGCGACCTGCCTTCTGCTGCAGTTTGCGTGATTCCAGCATGAGCCGGTGCTGATCCCGCGACCACTCCTGGTAGGAGGTGAAGCCGAACCAACTGGATGCCCGATCCTGATGGATGATTTCGGTGGGGTGGGTGGTCGCGAGATGTTTGTACGGGTCCCACTCGGAGAGCAGCATTCCGGTTTGATGGGTCCACTTTTCGTCGCGAAACAGGTCGAGGTCGTCTCCCAAGTCCCATGTGATGTTAGAGAATGCCCCGAACCGCGCGACGGCATACCGAATGAAGCGATGTTCGTCGTCACTGCCCGCTGCAGGGTAAATCTTGCTGTCACCCATCTGCAGCACCAGCGAAGCGTTCATGTCGCGCTCGCGGGCGAACCTCAGCATGCGCTCGAATTTCTGCCAATAGGAGACGTTGAAGCGGGAATAATCATCGCCCGGATGAGTAAAGTCGTTCGGGTGTTCCGCCGGCCAAGGCTGCAGGAATGAAACGCTCCAGCTGTCGCCGACCATAACCGGCTCGCCGTAGAACACGTTGGTTCTTCCCGAAACGGACACTCGCATGCGGTTTATCTTGAGCCGATGCAGCCGCTCGATGCTGTATTGGATGGTATGCTCATCGCGCCAGGCCACGAGCCAGTACGCGGTGGTTCCGTTGAAGAAGAAATGTTCTCCGGTCCCCTCCCAAAGGAAGTGCCACGGATACTTCGGATCGACCCGGATCATTCCCCGCCGGTGGACATCTATCGACCGGAAAGTTCCGCTCGAAGTCTTCTGGAAATCGCCCTGCCGGTAGGTGACGGAATACTTATAGCTGCCTGGGCGCGGCGCCATGAAGCGGATGCGAAAAACGCTCCCATCCGCTGAATCGCAGAATCCGTCCACGTTCCAGCGCTGGCTGCCGTCCTCGGCTTCAAGCGTTCCGGTCAGCGTGGCGTCGGTGAAGGGATTGCGGGCGTCGGGAGAGTTGAGAGTTGCTGCAACCTCCGCGTAGTCGTATGCCTCGACTTCGGAGGGTGCGTTCGAGTAGGAGACATCCTTGGGAGCCGCGAGAACCCTTGCAGGGAGTGTCGCGACGGACAGCGCTAGAAGCAATCGAGCAATCAGCTTAGGGGACACAGGACACAAAGTGAGTCGGATTCTCTTCATTGTTGGTTCCATCCTTAGTAGATCCCGAGGGACGTCATAGTGTCGTTTGATGGAGCGATCGCGCCACAACCTGTGCGAGTTCCTTCGGATGCTCGATCCTGACAACTTTGAACCCTGCCGCCAGGGCGCTTTCAGCTCCAGACTGGGAGTCCTCGAACGCAATGCCCGTGCTTACACCCAGCTTCTGTGCGATCAGCAGGTATGGGTCGGGAGCGGGTTTGTGTGCCGCTACGTCTTCCCCAAACGCCATGGCATCGAAGTGTTCGTAAATTCCCGAGGCCCGCAGGATTGGTTCTACATCAGGCCGCTCTGAGCTCGTCACCAGGCCAATGCGATACGCGCCCAGCGTCGACAGTAGCGCAATCGTCGCTTGCGGAATCGGAATCTCTGCCAGGGACCACCGGCAAACCAGGCGTTTGCGTTCGTCGTTCTGGCGCAAAAGCTCAGAGCCGTCAGTTAGTGCCACCCGTTCCCGGAAGTCCTCGAGCATGTCAGCATCGCTAACGCCTCGCCATACTTTCCAATATTCTTCCCAGCTGAATGGAACGTCATATCGCGCCAGCAACGCTCGCCACGACCTCCAGTGGAGGGGTTCCGTGTCGGCAAGCACTCCGTCGTAGTCAAAAACCAGCACGTCTGTCATTTTTTAAGGAGGCGACCTAACATTCCAAATTAATGAAGCAGTTCGCGGATGTATGCCTCATCCTGTGCGTGCGCCAAATCAGTCGTGTCGCCGAGAACGTATCGATATTGATAGGGCGGGCCCACCGCGACGACGCGGCCCACCCAGTTCGTCGGATCCGTCCACAAGACTTGCCGCTTGCCCATCGCCTTCACCAGATCGCTAAGGTCCCAATGGAGCACAAAGCTGGGCACGACTGCATCCCACAAGTCGGTGGTGAGGGAGCTTTCTAGCGCTGCCCGCAGACTGTGAGGTGTCTTGTCGAGCCAGATCTTATCAATCCGCGAATCAGCCGCGGCCGCGAGCAAAAGCCAGATACCTTCTACACCCCGGGCGGCGCCGCGAATCGACCCAGGACCGACGTCCGGACGGGCCGTCAGCAGGTCAACGCCGCGGAGTATGTCGTGAGCTCTCATTGCAGGTAAGTTCCGGCCGATCAGGTTAGCCTGAAAGTTAGTGACCCAATCCCCCGCAAAAGGTCGCTCACCCTTCTTCACCGCCGGACGGCGAGGCTCCATTTCGAGCACGACTTGACCCATCCTGGCCATTTGTTCGGCCATCGCGGGGATTGGCAGGAGGCCAAAATAGTCGCCTCCCTTCACCATCACCACGGCTGGTTTACGTCCGGGAGAAGATGGAATGTACAAAGTAGCTTTAAGCCAGATTCCCGGCTCACTTTCAAACTCTACATGCTCTTGCCGCACTTCCGCGCCGTCCGAGTCATCTAGGATCTTCACCTGCGGCGCCGAACCATCGGATAGAATTTTCAGATTCCGAAGTTCCGCTGACAGCTCAGAGAGCGATCCCTGTCGCTCCGTCGCGTGAAAATCGTCCAACAGGAGTTGGTAAAGCTTCCGGCTGCCTGCTTCGTTCTCCACATGGCCACTCGCCGTCACCAGCAGTTCGTCATTGGTGTACATCTTTACGGGCTGCTCGTGCGAATCTCCCTGGCCGTTGCTAAGCCAACGAATCATCCACTCATACACGGCTTCCCGGCTGACGAGCGGCATGCCGTGCGACCCCGGTCCCAGAAGGAAGCCCACTTTATCTTGAGCTCCGTAGAGGGCGTACCACTTCCGAGCTTCTTCATAGACGAGCCGGACACCTTCATGGCTAAAGTGGTATTCATCGGTTTCGGTTGTCTGGATTAGCCACGGCGTCGGGGCGGACAGTTCCACGAAATCAGCGGTGTCCAAGCCGCTGGTTAGAAGGCGGGGAAACATCATTTCGGTATCAGGACCGTCGGTGGGAAATAACAACCGGAAGGAGCTCGGATAACACGCGGGAATCACCACCTTGAGTCGAGGGTCAAGACCTCCCAGAAAGGTTGTCAGCGCGCCACCACCGGAACAGCCTGCGGCGCCCAGACGCGATGCGTCCACATCAGGACGGCTGGCAAGGTAGTCGAGGGACCGCATCGCATCCCAAACGAAGTAACGAGACAGGCCCTCGCCAATCAATTGCGCCTGAGCTCCCATCTGAATATGTTCGGGGACAGACCATCCCGCCAACGGTGCGTCTAGTTGACGGCTATTGGTCTGTACTCTCTCTCCCTGCCCGATGGGATCAAAACACAAGACGACAAACCCTTTCATCGCGAGATTGGCGGCAAGCCTCTGGTTCTCAGGTTTTCCCTCCTGGGTATGGCCGGATTGTAGGAGCACGGCAGGGTAGCGGCCTGGACGGTTCGGCCGGTAGAGGTTCGCGGTGATGAAAAAACCCGGCAGACTTTCGTAAATCACTTTCTCGATGGTGTAGGAGTCGTTGGTGAGCTGGCCCGTGATCCGGGCATTCAATGGACCCTTGTAATCGGGCAGCCCGCCCAAGACCTCCAGGAGTTTTGCGCGAACTACCTTTTTCCGCTGCTCCGCCTGGGCAACGCTGTGGATTTGACTGATCGCCTGATCTCGCTGTTGAAGTTCCTGCTGGGCGGTTTCATTCATCCAGGACACCAAGGGGTCCGGTTGGGCTTCTTGCGCCGACAGCGACAAAGCCAGGAAGATTACAAACACCAACGTCCATTTCGTCGGGAACTGAGCCGGATAGGCGATATGGGGCTTGTTAACGAGACAATGCGACATGATCCTCATATATGGTCTTGGTTTGGCTTGTTCAAGCCCACATTCATCTCCAGGAGGCGGACGTCCAGTCTGGGTGGCCGATCGTTTTTTATGATAATGCATATGAGAATAAAATACTTGACAGGGCCCGGTAAACTGATAGCATTCCTGCGAATTTAGAGCGAAAGATCAAAAATTCAAGTTCCAACCATTAGAATCCTTGAGTGCGAGGCCTGGGCCTTAAATATCCCCAGGCGGGGTATTTCCATGAAACCAGTTCGAGTAAGTTGCGAATTAATTGCCCGGAATGGCATATTTTGCGAGTTTTCCCGAAAGCACAATTATTTGCCAAGTCTTGCGTTCGCACTCGAACACTCCTTGGTAGGAACGCGGCGAATGAATCTAGTGAGATCCGGACGGGGTTCGAGGCAACTTGTTGCAATCCACAATGGAATTCAGAAATCAGGAATGCCGCTCGTTCGGGAGTGGAGTTGAATGTCTCGAGTAGCGGGGCACCAGGTCAAAATCACGGATTGCCTATTAACGGGGGGCGAAAGTCATGAGATACGAGCAATTTTCGTCAGTATCAGGGATCTGGGTTCTAAAGAGCGCAACCCGGCAAAGCCGGCCCAATTGCACCTTCCGTATGCCGCCTCCATGTCTTGGTCTTGGCAATCTGGCTTCCGCGATAAAGTTCGCGGCGCTCGTCGCGCTTTTGGCGTTGGCCGCTACCCTGGCCTTCGCCAAAGTGACTGGAAGCATCTCGGGCACGGCCCGAGACGCGCAAGGAGCTGTGATTACGGGAGCGACCGTCCAAGTGCGGAACATTGAGACCAGCGTGGTTCAAACCATTCTGACAGATAGCGTGGGCTTCTATAACTTCCCGGCTCTTTCCGTCGGTCACTACGAGATCACATTCCAGAAATCCGGCTTTTCGGATTACAAAAAGACGGCATTGGTAATTAATGTTGATACCGCTCTCCAGGTGGATGCGGAAATGCACGTCGGCGCCGCGCAACAGGTGATTTCGGTGGAGGCAGCTGTGGCGCAGGTGGAAACGCGTAGTGCCGAGATGGGCGAGGTCATCAGCGGAAAGGAAATGACTGACTTGCCGCTCAACGGTCGCGCCTATACCGACCTGCTCGCCCTTCAGCCTGGCGTGGTTCCGATTGACGCGGCGATGTACGGCAGCTTGTCACCGGCGAATAGCCTCAGCAACGGTCTTCTCTCTATGAGCGGAGCCCGAGACGTCAACAGCGGCTTCATGGTGAACGGCGCCAACACGGTGGAAGGGTTCGGCGGAGGAACCTTCCTTGTTCCCAATCTCGATTCCATTGCGGAATTCAGGATCATTACCAGCAATGCCGGCGCAGAGTACGGGAACTACAGCGGAGGATTGGTCAACGTCGTCACTAAGTCCGGGACCAACTCGTTCCACGGCAACGCTTTCGAGTTCGTGCGCAACACCAGCTTCGACGCCAAGAATTACTTCTCCCTGCCATCGGAACCGGTCGGGGTGTACCACCAAAACCAGTTTGGCGCCACTTTCGGCGGACCGATCCTTCGCAACAAGCTCTTTTTCTTCGTGGACTACCAGGGCACGCGGCAGATAATCGGCGCGAGTACTGGGCAGATCCTTGTTCCTTCGGCGGCCGAACGGACAGGCGACTTTTCCGATCAAGCAGACCAGTTTAAGGGAAAAACCGTAAACGGCGGATACTGGGCCGGCGTACTGTCCGGAAGGTTAGGTTACTCGGTAACGCAAGGCGAAGCTTATTACACGCCCGGGTGCACAAGCTCGGCGGTTTGTGTCTTTCCCAATGCTGTGATTCCTCAGTCGGCCTGGTCAGCGGTTAGCGCGAACGTGCTTCCCCTGATCCCAGCAGCCAACTCCGGTCAGTTCTTTGTCACGTCCGCAAATCCGGAAACCTTGAATGACGATAAGGGAGGCCTGCGAATCGACCTCAACACCCGCTGGGGACTGATTTCGGGCTACTACCACGACGACCCGTGGAAGAACGTAACCCCATACAATCCCGGCTACGGCGGCAGCACAGTCCCCGGTTTTCCGAGCGCCGCAGTAGGGAAAGCACAGCTGTTTACATTCGGCGTCACCTCATCGATTGGCCCCACCATGGTGAATCAATTCACCGCCAGCTACACGCGCAATAAGAACCTTCAGGGGACCTCGGCAAATGGACCAGGACCGACCTTGGCCTCCTTGGGCTTTGCTCCCCCCCAGGATGAGGGCATTTATCAGCTAAGCACTCAGTTTCAAAACTGGCCTGAAATCTCCCTCAATAATTATACGTTGGGTGCGTTTAACTCGATCATCAGCCAATTCAACAATACCTACCAGCTCCAGAATGACTTCACCAAAGTGATCGGAACCCATTCGCTGAAGTTCGGCGGCGACTATCACTGGGACCAGATTTTCATCTCCCATCCTAACAATGGCGGCAACGGAGGCTTCGGCTTCAGCGGCAGTGAAACCGGAATTGACCTTGCCGACATGTTGGTCGGCGCTCCCGATTATTTCTTCCAGGGCGCTCCAGCCGGTCTGAGCCTGAGAAGCTACTATGTCGGCGTGTATGGGGAGGACAGCTGGCGGGTACGTAAAAACCTCACCTTCAACTACGGCGTGCGATGGGAAGCGACTCCGTACTGGGCCGACGCCAATAACCACAATCCCGTGGTGCTCCAGGGAGTTCAATCGAAGATCTTCCCAACCGCCCCGGAGGGTTATGCGTTCCCGGGTGATCCTGGAGTTCCCAAGCACATGGCGAACACCCGCTGGAACAACTTTGCTCCACGAATTAGCTTGGCGTACAGCCCCGATTTCTCAAACAGTGTCTTGCGCAAGGTCTTCGGCGAGCACGGCCAGAGCAGCATCCGGACGGGCTACGGCATGTACTACACCAACATCCAGGGTGCCAACACCTTTAATTTCGCGGCTGCTCCCTATGCCCTGTTCTATTTCAGTTCGGCGCCGCCGCTGTTTGCGACGCCCTTCATCACCCGTGCCACGGGCGACAACCTTGGGCAGCGGTTCCCGGTTCCTCCCATCATTCCAGGCGAACCCATCGATTTTTCACAGTTTGAACCGATCGGGGGAAACAGAAACCCATTGCCCGACTCCCCGACTCCTTACAGTGAGCATCTGGACTTCTCGATCGAGCGTCAGATCACACCCAACACACTGTTAACTTTGAGCTACGTCGGGACTTTCGGGCACCATCTTATTCTCAATGCTGACAGCAACCCAGGAGATCCGGCTCTTTGCCTCAGTGTGAGCCAAAAGAGTCAGGTAGTAACGGATGGAAATGTCTGCGGGCCGTTCGGAGAAAACGGGGTATACCATCCCGTCGGCGGCGGAACCATCAATGGCACGCGCCGGAATTTTGGGCCCGAGTTTAGCGGCAACGCCTACCAGTTGGATATCGGCAACTCGGCCTACCACGCCTTTGAATCCACCTTGCGCCACGTTAGTGGACGCATGGCGTTCTTGATGAGCTACACGTTCAGTAAGTCGATCGACGATGGCTCCACTTTCGGCGACCAGGTGATACTGGGCGGCGATGTCCATCAATTCAGAGGCATTTCCGCATTCGATCTAACCCATAACTTTGCCTTCAGCTATACCTACGAACTGCCCTTCGACAAGCTCTTCGGGAAAAGCAATATGGCAACGCGCGGCTGGAAGGTGTCCGGAATTACCCAATTCACCACTGGGCTGCCAGTCCAGATTTCGGCGCCGGATGACCGCTCATTACGTGGCAGTACATCGATCAGCCCGGTCGGTGGATCCACGGACGAACCAAACTATACTCCCGGGGAAATTTATGCTGACCGGAACCCGCGGCACCGGCGACCTTATTTCAACACTTCGCTATTCAGCCACGAACCTGTGGGTGCACAAGGCACATCTCCGCGGAGATTCTTTCACGGGCCTGGTCTTAACAACTGGAATTTGTCCCTGCTTAAGGACCTGAAGTTCAGGGAAAGCATGTCGCTGGAATTTCGCGCGGAGTTCTTTAACGTATTCAACCACGCGCAGTTCTACGGTATCGGAGTTGTGGACGGTAACTTGAACGACGGCCCTGGTTCATTCGGTATGGTGAACCGTGCCGCCGATCCCCGCATCGGCCAGCTAGGAATTAAGTTCAATTTCTAGCAGTTCGGGGACTACGACGCTCTTCCTTAAACGGTGAGGGCGAAAGCATTTGAGGGGGATTCATGGCCGTCCCTGCGGCGGCCATGAATAATCCTGGTTGAGCGGGCGAACGATTCGTGGGCTTCTGTTTTACTCCTACGCAGGCCTTTCGCCGCCCGACGAACCGTGAACGACTAAGAGCCTCAGCCGCTTTCCTCGCTATACTTGTCGCGGTCATCCAGGAGGATCGATTGGCGTTCCGTGCGGGCCGGGCCTTGTCCGTTGTTTTTTCAATATTTTGCTTTTGGGCGTGTGGCCAAGCCTGGGGACAAATTGACCCGGTCTCCTCCGGGCAGGAATGGCATTCTTATGCCCACGACCCGGGCGGCATGCGGTTTTCCCCACTCAAGCAGATCGACCGGACCAATGTCCAGCGACTCCAGCGAGCGTGGACGTATCAGCTTCCCGCCAATCCCGGTAATGAAATCGTCGCTTTCGAAAGCACTCCCTTGATGGTGGAGGATGTCCTCTACTTCGCGACCCAAACCGGCCAAGCCGTCGCCCTGGATTCGGAGACGGGGAGACAACTTTGGGTCTTCGACCCATTCAGCGGAAGTGGGGCCAGCCGTCGCCCGGTTGTGAATCGGGGTGTCGCTTACTGGGAGGGAACGTCTCCGGCTGCATGCGGAGCGCAGGAAAGTAGTGCGGACAGGCGGATCTTCTATGTCACTCCCGATGCTCGGCTCTTCGCTCTGGATCCTGCAACGGGCAAGCCTTGCGAGGGTTTCGGCACGAGGGGAGCAATTGATCTTCGTGAGGGTATTGCTTCGGAGTGGCCGGAATCCGAATATAGCGTCAGTTCCCCGCCAGTCATTTATAGGAATCTGGTGATCACGGGCTCCCAGGTTCAGGAATTTCCATCCAAAGGGCCGAGTGGCGCGGTGAGAGGCTTCGATGTGCAGACGGGGAAGTTAGTATGGAGATTTGACACGGTGCCGAAACCCGGTGACGCCGGGCACGATACTTGGGAAGGCGACGAATGGAAAGACCGCTCGGGTATAAACGCGTGGGGCCCGATCAGTGTTGACGTCGAGAACGGGATGGTCTTTTTGCCTCTTGGTTCCCCCTCGTACGACTTCTACGGCGCTGACCGAAAGGGCCAAGATCTCTTCGCTAACTCTCTAGTAGCGCTCAGGGCAGATACCGGCAAACTCGTTTGGCATTACCAGATCGTGCACCATGATATCTGGGACTACGACCTGCCCGCACAACCGGTCTTGACCACAGTGCACCGCGCGGAGCGAGAAATTCCCGCAGTAGCGGAAGTGACCAAGACGGGATTTGTGTATGTGTTTGACCGCCTCACCGGCGAACCCTTATTTCCGATTGAAGAACGTCCCGTCCCCCCAAGCGATTTGCCTGGAGAAGCAAGTTGGCCTACGCAGCCGTTTCCGCTTAAACCGCCACCTTTGGCTCGGACCTCCGTCACCCGGGACGACATCACCACCGTCACACCGGAGTCTCGCAAATACTGCCTGCAGCAGTTTGGCTCAATTCTGCCGGCACGGATTTTCGATCCCTGGGGCCTGACGCTGAAGTTAGAAATGCCGGGGACCCTGGGAGGTGCGAACTGGTCAGGAGCGTCGTTCGATCCCTCTTCGGGATATCTTTTCGTGAATACAAGCGACCTCGGTGTCGTCGGCGAAATGAAGAAAGAGCCGGACGGCTCTCCCGAAACCTATCTCTGGGGAAGCAAGTGGGGTACTTTCGCTCGCTTCTGGGACGACCAGCATTACCCCTGCCAGCAGCCCCCCTGGGGAACGTTGAACGCCGTGAATTTGAATACCGGCGAGATTGCCTGGAAAGTGCCGCTTGGTGTGGTTGACGCACTGCAAGCGAAAGGGATTCCCAAGACTGGGATTTATAACCTCGGCGGTTCCATCGTGACCGCCGGCGGACTTGTGTTCGTTGCCGCTACCGCGGATCATCGCTTCAGGGCCTTCGATGCACAAACCGGGAAAGAGCTTTGGGTTTCCAAACTTGAATACAATGGGCACGCGACGCCGCTGACTTACTTGGGTAAGAAGTCCAATAAACAATTTGTGGTGATCGCCGTCGGAGCGGGTGGAAATATTGGTGACGATGCTTCTGGCCCGATCACTCTGGCAGCATATGCTCTCTTCCCCAAAGGAGAGTCCAGTCCGGCCCAGGCGAAATTGCAGGCACAACTGGAGAAAATCCCCGCCGGACCTGGGCGGGAGCCGCCAAGAATCAACCCGCCTCCTGCCGCCCCGGCGCAACCTGTCGCGTTCAGTCACCGCCGTCACACCACCGCAGGAATGACTTGTGACCATTGCCACCGGCCGTCGACGAATGGCAAGAATATGCAAAATCCGAACGTGCCAGCGTGCATGGGTTGTCACCAGTCCGTGGCGAAAGCGAGTCCAGTAATTCAGAAAATGGATCGGCTGAAAAAGGCAGGCCAGGATCTTGACTGGATCCGGGTCTATCAGTTGCCGAACTTCGTTTTCTTCAATCATCAGAAGCACCTGGATGCAAAAGTGGCCTGCGAAGTGTGCCACGGCGCGGTGGGAGAGCGGGATATCGTGCGCCAGGAAATAGAAACTTCCATGGTCGCCTGCATCAATTGCCATAAGCTCCGTAAGGCTCCGGTTTCCTGCGGACTTTGTCACAACATAGGATTTTGAATACTATGCTGCTCGATCGACGGACAGTAATTAAGAGTCTGGTTGCGGGAGCCTTCGCGGCCGGGGCTCAGGCGGGCGCCGAGGCACCCGCAGACGCTTCGGAATCGCGTGGACATTTCAGAGTCTGGGATATGCACAGCCATCTTGAATCTCTGTCCGGCAATACACCAGAAGAACGGATGGAAATTCTCGTCCGGCACATGGACCGACTGGGTGTCGAACGCCTCATACTTTCTCAGGGATTTGGCGAACACATGCCTTATCCAACTCCCGCGCAAGTGCGCGATGAGAATGATCGGGTGATGCGGGCGCTGAAACACTTTCCCGACCGGGCCTACGGTTCGGTGTTTTTGAATCCGCAGAATACTGAGTTCAGTATCCAGGAGTTTGATCGCTGCGTCAGAGATGGACCGATGGTGAGCATTGGAGAATTGGAGACGGACGTAAAGTGCAATTCAGCTGCACTCGACCCGATCGTCGAGCGGGCGATTTCGATGAATGTGCCGATACTGCAACACACATGGATCAAAGCCGCCGGCAACGAACCTGACGAATCCACTCCCTTCGATCTCGTGGAACTCGCAAAGCGACACCCGCAGGCACACTTCATATGCGGGCACACGGGAGGCAATTGGGAACTCGGCATTCGGGCCATTCGCGATACCAGGAATGTGTATGCCGAAATCGCCGGATCCGATCCGGTGTCAGGGTTTGTCGAGATGGCTGTTCGCGAACTTGGGGCCGAACGGGTGATTTACGGCAGCGACGTCGGCGGGCGAAGCTTCGCGTCGCAAATGGCTAAAGTCATCGGGGCCGAGATTCCCGATTCCGCGAAGGAACTGATCCTTGGAGGAAACCTGCGCAGCTTGCTGGGTCCGGTTCTTGAAGCGAAAGGCCTGAAGTCGTGATCGATACCAACGTCAATTTGTTTCATTGGCCGTTCCGGCGGGTTGTGGGAGACGATCCCGCGGACCTGGTCGCGCGCCTGCGCAAAAAGGGTGTGACGCAGGCCTGGGCGGGTAGCTTCGAAGGCCTATTGTGCCGGGATGTAGCCGGCGTAAATGCGAGGCTTGCTACCGCCTGCCACCAGCATGGGCCGGGTTTTCTGGTCTCGTTCGGTTGCATCAATCCCAAAGTGCCGGACTGGGAGGAAGACCTACGGCGCTGCCAAGAAAACCACCACATGGTGGGAATTCGCTTATACCCGAATTACCACGGCTACGGGCTCGGCGATCCCGCATTCACCAAGCTCCTTTCCATGGCAGCCGACCGCAAGATCATGGTTCAGATTGCGCTATCCATGGAGGACACGCGCGCTCAATTTCCCCTGATGCCCGTACCGCCAGTGGACCCGGCGCCGCTCGCCGGCTTAATCCCGCGCATGCCTCAGTTGAATCTGGTGCTGCTGAACGCGGGATATTGGGCGGGAGACAGGACCCCGGGCGTACGTGCGATCACAAAAGCGGGGAACGCTTATTTTGATATTGCCATGGACGAAGGAGTGGGCGGACTCGAGCGTCTTATCGCCGAGACTTCGCCGTCGCGCGTGCTTTTCGGCTCACACTATCCATTCTTCTATTTTGAGTCAGCCTTGCTGAAGGTTCGGTCCGCAGGTCTTCCCCGCGACCAAGAAATGGCCGTGTACGAAGGGAACGCCCGGTCACTGCTCCGTCGTGTGTCGTGATACCGGCTAGCCGACCGATGGAGAGCGAAAGTCAGGGTTTGGTCTTGATGATTTTCAACTGGGCCGCCGGCTCGGAAGTCTTGTAATGGCGGGCCGGCAGGAAATGATCGTATCCCGGCTATCGGCAGGTCAAGGCGTCCCTTACGCATTTGTTCTTGCATATAGTAATGTCATCAATTAAGCTGGATTTCTTCATCATTATGGTTGGAGAAGAAGCTTTGCCTCAAGGAAATGGTCTCAAGGCAGGTTATTCTTTACAACACAGCAAATTTTGCTCGCTTATCCGCCTTGTGCTTCTGACCCTCACGGTTGCCATGCCGCGGTTATGGGGCCAAAATTCCTCCACGAGCGCGTCGCGGTTGACCGGAGGCCACAAAATATTCGCGGCCCGATGTGCCGTTTGCCACGGCGCGGACGCGCGCGGTGCTCAGAATGGTCCAGCCCTGGTCGGAAAAAGCGACTTGCGGGAGCGGCCAGTTTCCTGGTTCCGTGATTTGATCCGCAAAGGAATTCCCTCGGCAGGCATGCCGGCGTTCGACCTCAGCAAGGGAGACCTTGATGTCATTGCCACGTTGGTGCACTCCCTGAATCTGCCGGCGGCACAAAATGCCGTGCCGGGAGACCGGCTTGCCGGACAACGATATTTCTTCGGCAAAGGTCATTGCGCGTCCTGCCACATGGTCAATGGCAAGGGTTCAGCGGTGGGTCCGGATTTGTCTAACGTGGCTCGCGACTTGTCGGTGGCCGAAATTCGAACATCCTTATTACAGCCTGACGCTCGTATCACTCCTGGTTACGAATCGGTGACAGCGCACCTGCGCAATGGCGAGACTCTTGGTGGCTTCGCGCGCAGCCGGAGCACTTTCGAGCTGGCACTGCAGGACATGAAGGGCCAGTTTCACTTGCTGCGGGAAAATGAAATTTCCTCAGTCAACGAACATGAGCCTTCGCCGATGCCGCCGGTAGATGCAAACCCCGAAGAACTGCAGAATCTGCTTGCCTACCTCAGCGGCGTGAACGCGGCGAAGCCGGGAACACCCGAGCTCACGGCACCCTCTGAATCTGGCGGGATTTCCTTCTCGAGAATCCTGAATCCTGAGCCGGGTGACTGGCTAACCTACAACGGCGACTTGAGCGGGAACCGGTACAGCAAACTCGCTGAGATCAACACTTCCAATGTGAGCCAGTTGCAACTGAAGTGGATTTATACGGTGCCGCTCTGGAAGCAGTTTTATCCTGATACTTCTTATTTCAGAGAGAATTTCCAGTACTTCGGGTTGGAGACCGTGCCCCTGGTGGCCGACGGCATCATGTATGCCACAGGTCCGCAACAGGCGTTTGCCCTGGATGCCCGTACTGGCCGCCAGATCTGGTCATATTCGCGTCCGCGTACTCCGGGAATCGTCGGCGACGCCGCGCTCGGTACGAATCGTGGCCTGGCAATTCTTGGGGACAAAGTCTTCATGGTGACGCATGACGCTCACATGATTGCCTTGAACCGCACCACCGGACAATTGGTGTGGGAAGCGGTGATGCCGGAAAAGCCGATGCACTATGGCGGAACGGTGGCGCCGATGGTGGTCAAAGACATGGTGATCGGCGGGGTCGCCGGCGGCGATTGGGGAATCCGTGGATTTTTGGCGGCCTTTCGAGTTTCGGATGGCAAGCTGGTCTGGCGGCGTTGGACCGTTCCCGCGAAGGGCGATCCGGAGGCTAAGACCTGGGGAGGCAATCCGGCAGAAACCGGAGGAGGAGGGACGTGGATCACAGGCTCCTATGATCCGGAGACCGACACGCTCTACTGGTCCACGGGCAATCCTTATCCCGACTCTGATGATCGGGACCGGCCGGGAGATAACCTGTACACCAACTGCATCCTGGCCATGAACCCGGATACCGGCGAAATCAAATGGTTCTACCAGGTCACGCCTCATGATGTTCACGACTGGGATGCAACAGCGCCGGTGGTGCTGATCGACACCGTCCTGCAAGCACAACCCCGCAAACTTTTATTGCATGCAGATAAGAACGGTTTCCTCTATGTGTTGGACCGCACCAACGGCAAGGTCGTGGTGGCAAAGCCGTTTGTCAAGGCGAACTGGGCCAGCGGTATTGGACAGGATGGCCGTCCCCAGCGTTTGCACGAGAGTGGCGTAGTTTGCCCGGAATCCGGCACGAACTGGAATGGGACTGCGTTCAGTCCCGAGACCCACCTCTATTACGTAATGGCGGTCGAAAAATGCATGGTGAATCTGTCGGCTGGCGACTGGAAGAACAAGCATCCCGAGGACGAGGTGGCAAAGAAATACCTTGAGGCGCTGGATATCAATGACGGAAGCGTCGCGTGGAAAATTCCGGAGATCGGGCTAGCCGACGGTAAGAGAGACGCGGGGGTACTGGCGACGTCGGGTGGGCTTCTGTTCTACGGCGATCCCAGTGGTGATATTGTCGCCGCCGATGCTCGGGATGGGAAAGCGCTGTGGCACTTTCCCACCAACGGAGAAAACAAGACCTCGCCCATCACATATACGGTTTATGGAAAACAGTTTGTTGTGCTTGCCGTCGGACCTAATATTCTCGGCTTTACTTTGCCCTGAGTTGCGGAGAAGCCATGAACAAACATTTCTCCAGACGTGAGTTTCTTCAAGTGGCGGCGGCTGCCGCAATGGCAGGTACTGTTGTGCCAGCGGCGTGGTCTGCCGAGGCCGCAACTGCCGGAGCGCGCGGACCGTTCCGCGGGACGCTCTGCCTGTTCTCTAAGGCGGTGCCGCAATTGGGCTGCCGCGAACTGGCGCAGAGCGCCAAGCAGGCGGGTTTTGGTGGAATTGACTTGACGGTTCGTTCCGAGGGGCACGTTCTCCCTGCGCGCGCGGCGCAGGACCTTCCCCAGGCAGTGGCGGCAATTCGCGCCGAGGGACTCGAAGTCCCCATGATCACAACCGAGCTCTTAAGGGCGGATGATCCCACAGCGATCCCGATTCTCGAGACGGCGGGGAAACTCTCCATTCCGTTCCTGAAGCCGGGGTACTACCACTACAAGTTTGTCAATGTGTTGCAGGAGTTTCAGGAGGCTGGTCGACAATTTCGCGGCCTGGTGGAACTCGCCGGAAAAAACAAAATTCAAGTGGGCTACCACAACCACCCTAACTATATCGGGGCATCGTTATGGGACATGGCATCGGTGATTGAACCGCTCGATCCACGCTGGTGCGGTTACTACCTTGATCTTGGGCACATCTGCGTGGACTCTGGTGAAGACGAATGGAAGATCGCGACGAATCTGGTGATTCCTCGTTTGAAAATGATCGCCGTCAAGGATTTGACCTGGAAAGAAGGCGGGCCGCGGCGATGGCAGGCTGCAACTTGTCCGCTAGGCCAGGGAATGGCGCCCTGGACGGAGTTTCTACACATTCTGGCGCAGACGAATTTCCACGGCCCCATCACGCTGCATGAGGAGTTTGCCATCCCTGGCGTAGCCGACAGCCAGGGACTCGCGCTTTCACGCGAAACGGTCCCCCAAGTCATGTCAGTTGCCAAACAGAATCTGGACTATCTCAAGGGGCTCCTGCGCGAAGCATATGAGGGGGCTTAGAGGCTCTTTTCTTAAGGAGATAATTTGGCACTCTCTCCCATAACTACGCGCAGGGCCTTTCTAAAGACCACCTCCGTCGGAACCCTCTCCCTTTTGCCTCTCACATCGCCTCACATGATCGCCGCACCGAAGCGCAAGTCCAGCGATATTCGCATCAAGGCGATCGATGTTAGCTATGAGGATTTTCCTTACCGCACTCCTTATATGTTCGGCGGCCGCAGCGGCGACCGCGTAACAATCTTGAACGTTCACTGCACCGTGGAGACGGTTGCCGGCCGGGTGGCTAAGGGATTCGGCTCGATGCCCATGGGCAATGAATGGTCATTTCCGTCTAAAACACTTTCCTACGACACCACCCTCGAAGCGATGAAGCGCCTCGCCGGGCGGATCGAGAAGATCAGCGAGGGCTATACAGAATCCGGTCATCCGATCGACATCAATGTCGTGCTCGAGCCGGAATACCTGAAAGCCGCTGCCGAAGTCTCGCAAGAGATGCACCTGGACCAGCCAATCCCGAAGCTGTGTACCCTGGTCACCGCAAGCCCGTTCGATGCCGCCATTCATGACGCATTCGGGAAGGTCCACCATCTCAATTGCTATTTGACCTACGGCCCAGAGTTCATGAGTTACGACCTGGCCCATTATCTTGCGCCGGAATTTAAGGGGAAGTTTCCCAGCCAGTATCTTCTGCGCGCTCCCAAACCCTGGTTGTGGTGCAATCACTCAGTCGGCGCCGGCGATCCGATCGAGGCGGCTGACGTCAAGAAGCGGCTGAACGACGGCCTGCCACAAACCCTTGATGAATGGATTGTTGCCGACGGCATCACTCACCTTAAGATCAAGCTCAACGGCAACAATCTCGAGCGCGACGTCGAGCGCGTGTTGCACATTGACCGGGTTGCCGCCGAAGTTGAAGGCCGGCAACACGTGAGCACATGGCGCTATTCGTTGGACTTCAACGAGCAATGCCCGGATATCGATTACCTGCTCAATTTCATCCGCCGAATTCAAAAGGAATCGCCGGCCGGCTATGAGCGCATTACGTTCATCGAGCAGCCGACGGGACGGGACCTTGCCGCCACGCCAGAGCAACTGCTCTTCAGGGCGTCCAAACTAAACCCCGTCGTTATGGACGAATCGCTGACCGGCTTTGACGCGCTTCAGCGCGGCCGAAAAATCGGATACATCGGGATCGCGCTCAAAGCCTGCAAAGGCCAGAGCCAGTCCATGCTACTGAATGCTGCTGCGCAAGAATTCAAGATGTATATGACGGCGCAGGATTTGACTTGTCCCGGGGCCTCGCTGATTCACTCTGCCGGCATTGCCGCCCATGTTTCTCAGGTCGATACGCTGGAATCAAACGCGCGCGAATACGTACCCGCGGCCAACCAGCCATGGATCAAGAATTTTCCCGGGCTGTTTGAGGTTCGAGATGGCAAACTGCACACTGGAAAGCTCACCGGGCCGGGGCTCGGCGCAGTTTAATGGTCAGCGAAAAATCTACGTTGCCAGCGCGCGAGAAGCGCGTTCAGTCGCCGGCCTCAAAAGAGGTAAACCCATAACCATCATTTCCGTGCGTGGCTTCGTGGATATAAAGGCCCATGCCTGGGCTGCCGTTCTTAATAGGTATCGTCGCTGACTTGAAGCATCTGAACGCCGTGGA
>Ga0137418_10000895_pt1 | contig 27387 bp, 20 predicted proteins | sample CZODoug3_1_2_16f_FD_122242 | JGI IMG/M metagenome (GOLD analysis project Ga0137418, IMG submission 122242) | Vadose zone soil fungal communities from Angelo Coast Range Reserve, California, USA - CZODoug3_1_2_16fungal (Hybrid Assembly) | ecosystem: Environmental > Terrestrial > Soil > Vadose...
CTGCTGGTGAGTTACCGCTCCGGCGATATGTGGGCGCCGAAGGTGGAGCAGACAGAGGCGCTGCGAAATGAGATAGCGTATTTCACCGATTGCGTGAGGAATGACAGGAAACCATTCAATGACGGTGAGGCCGGTTTGCGGGTGGTCAAGATGCTCGAGGCTGCCGATCAATCGTTAAGAGAACGCGGGAAAGTGGTCCAGCTGTGAACAACCACGTGTGCATCTCTGAAGACGTTAAGTTGGGTAAAAACGTCAGACTGTCCAAGTTTATCAATCTTTACGGTTGTGAGGTCGGCGACGGAAGCCGTGTGGGCGCGTTCGTGGAGATTCAAAAGAACGCCAGAGTCGGCAGAAACTGCAAGATCTCGAGTCACAGTTTTATATGCGAGGGTGTAACCATCGAAGATAATGTCTTTGTCGGCCATGGCGTCACGTTCATCAACGACGCTTATCCGCGCGCCACCACGCCGGAAGGAGCGCTCCAGACCGAGAAGGACTGGAAAGTGGAGCCAACGCTGGTGAAAAAAGGTGCTTCGATTGGTTCTAGTGCAACGATCCTCTCAAACCTCGTCATTGGTGAGAACGCTCTGATCGGTGCCGGTAGCGTTGTGACCAACGATGTGCCCGACAATGCCATTGTGGCTGGGAATCCCGCAAAGGTTCTCCGGTTGATGGCGCCAGAGCCGGCGGTTGCGAAATGACCGACAACGATAAAATTCCTTTCTTAGACCTAGTCACGCCTCACCTGGAACTGGAAGAGGAATTGGTGTCCGTCTTCCGAAACGCCCTGAAGACCGCTGGATTCGTTGGGGGCCCGATGGTCGAAGACTTCGAGCGGGACTTTGCACAGTTTTGCGGAGTGCAGTTTTGTGTCGGTGTGGGGAGCGGCACAGACGCTTTGCGGTTCTCCCTGATTGCCGCCGGAGTTCAACCGGGCGATACCGTCGTTACTGTTCCAAACACTTTTGTAGCAACCGCGGAAGCTATCTCTCAGGCTGGCGCGCGGCCGGACTTCGTGGATATCGACGAGCGCACTTACAACATGGATCCGCGGAGAGTCGAGGAGTATTTGGAAACGCGATGCCGCCTCGATCGTACAACTGGAAAACTATTGAACCAAGAGACGGAAAAACCTGTTACAGCCATCCTCCCAGTGCACCTGTACGGCCAGACCGCGGACATGGATCGCGTTCTGGAGCTCGCAGAACGATACAACTTGTTGGTGATCGAGGACGCTTGCCAGGCCCACGGCGCCAAGTATTATTCGAGCAAAGAGAAACGGTGGAAAAAAGCTGGTTCGATGGGACGCGCCGCTGCCTTCAGTTTCTATCCAGGAAAAAACCTGGGTGCATGCGGAGAAGGCGGAGCTGTCACGACCAACGATGAAGAAATTGCGCGTAAAGTGTGCATGCTTCGCGATCACGGCCAGACGAAGAAGTATCACCACGACGTTGAAGGCTACAACGGCCGGCTGCATGCCCTGCAGGCGGGTGTTCTTGGCGCGAAGCTGAAGCACCTCGCTGCCTGGAACGAGAGCCGCCGGCGTCTAGCGCATCGCTACCATGAGTTCTTTACAGGCGTGGAAGATTCTGTTGTGGTACCTCGCGAGGTGCCCTGGATGAAAGGTGTCTACCACCTTTACGTCATTCGTGTTCAAGATCGCGCGGTACTTCAGGCAGATCTCACAGAGATGGGCATTGGCACGGGCATTCACTATCCAATTCCGCTACACTTGCAGAGCGCATATACGCGCCTTGGCTATCAAGAAGGTGATTTTCCGGTTGCGGAACGATGTGCCTCTGAAGTTCTGTCTTTGCCGATGTATCCACAACTGGGGGCCGATCAGCAATTGCAGGTGGTTGATAGTATCTTCAAATCTCTTTCCACGGCGGCTGCACGCAAGGTGCAGGTGGCGGTTTCTGAGGTCTAAGCCGATGCCGGTTTCTCCAAACGATCCGTGCATTTTCCCCCGATATTTCACCTTATCGAGTTCATGAGGCCCATCGAATCTTTCGAGTGAAAGTAATGGTGGTTATGGGCGCCGCCCGAATTTCATGAAGGCAGCACCTATACTGGCAGCAATCCGATTTCGACACACAGCTGCGAAATTCTTCAACTGCCGCGGCGCCCGGATCCAAATCGATCGTCCCCGCTATCGTACACACCTGACGGAATTATGACTGCGAGATCCCGGACGTCTTTTTTTTCAGATTCTGGCGTTCCTTCCCCAGATATTTTGCTAGGCGTGGGTTCAGGATCCCATGGGGTATAGACCATACAGCGCAGGATACACTAGGTAGAGTACTGTGAAAATTGTCTCTATCGTCGGGGCGCGTCCCCAGTTCATCAAGGCAGCTGCGGTAAGCCAAAAATTGAGAAGACATCATGAAGAGATTCTGGTGCACACCGGGCAGCATTATGACTACGAAATGTCCGGTATTTTCTTTGATGGTCTGGAATTGCCTCGACCCGATGCCAACTTAGGTGTCGGCTCCGGTTCGCATGGTTTTCAAACCGGCGCGATGCTCAAAGCCATTGAGGATGTGTTGCTCGCTGAACGCCCGGACCATGTCCTGATCTATGGTGACACGAACTCGACGCTGGCCGGCGCGCTCGCGGCCTCAAAGTTATCCATTCCTATTGCCCACGTAGAAGCGGGGCTGCGAAGTCTCAATCGTCGCATGCCCGAGGAAATCAACCGTGTCGTGGCGGATCATTTGTCGGACCTGCTGCTTTGCCCGAGCGACACCGCGGTCAGCAACTTGGCCGCTGAAGGCATCTCGCAAAACGTCCATCTCGTCGGGGACGTCATGCTTGATGTTTTGAACTGGGCCACGCAACGCGTCGATGGGAACCAGGCGGCGATTCTGGACAGATTTGGATTGACGAAACAGACTTACCTGCTAGCCACGGTGCACCGTAGTGAAAACACGGACGAGGTGGCACCGCTCTCGCGCATTTTGAGAGCCTTCCATTTGGTCGATGAACCAGTCATTTTCCCAGTCCATCCTAGGACGCGGAAGATGATCTCCGAAATTGGTATCCGGCCGGAGCCTCGCGTTCGTTTGATTGATCCCGTGGGATATCTGGACATGGTTGTGCTGGCGGGCTCCGCGCGCTTGGTTCTCACCGATTCGGGTGGGTTACAGAAGGAGGCCTACTGGCTCGGCGTTCCCTGCCTCACACTGCGAGGCGAAACGGAATGGGTAGAGACTGTAGGAGCGGGTTGGAATGTTTTGGTGGGGTCGGATTCGGACAAAATTGTCGATGCAGTGTCTTCATTTTCTCCACCGGATTCACGGCCGGCGTTGTATGGAGACGGAGCCGCGGCGGATAAGTGTGTGGATCTCATTGGGGTAGGACCCGAGCGAATAGGTCTTGCCAAGAGGGCTGCTTATGCAGGTTGAACTGCTCAATAAGCCAAAGATCAAGGTAGCCGTTGTCGGTGTTGGCTACTGGGGTAGGAACCTTGTTCGAAATTTTCTTGAACTTGGCGCTCTAGAGGTACTCTGCGACGCGGAGAGTTCCGTCGAAGTGGCCTGCAGGCGCCATTACGAAGGTGTTAAGTTCTGCTCAGAATTCAGCGCGGTCCTATCCGATCCTTCTATCGGTGCCGTGGCATTGGCCACGCCGGCGGCCACACACTATGAGATGGCCAAAGCAGCGCTCGAAGCCGGGAAGGACGTTTTCGTCGAGAAACCCCTGTCTATCGACGTGAAACAAGGTGAGGATCTCGTCAAACTGGCTGAGGCTAGGCACCGAATCCTGATGGTCGGACACATTCTGAGATACCACCCGGCAATCCTGAAACTGCAGAAGCTGATTCAGGACGGCGCTCTTGGAAAAATCAACTATCTGTATTCCAATCGCCTGAACATCGGGAAAATAAGGACTGAGGAGAATATTCTGTGGAGCTTTGCTCCACACGATATCTCCGTAATGTTGTCACTCCTCAATGAAACACCGACTCGTGTTACCTGCCAGGGTTGTGCCTATCTGAATCGCGACATCACTGACGTCACCTTGAGCCACTTCGAATTCCCGAGCGGAGTCCAGGCCCACATCTTCGTCAGCTGGTTGCATCCAGTCAAGGAGCAACGACTCGTGGTTGTTGGGTCCGAGAAGATGGCCGTCTTTGATGACACCGCGGAACACAAGCTCGTCTTGTACCCTCATAAAGTCGAATGGAGAAATCGGATCCCGACGGCAGTTAAGGCGAAAGGCGAAATCATCGATCTGGAGGATCGGGAGCCACTACGTGCGGAATGCCAGCACTTCCTCGACTGTGTGGAATTCAGAACCTCACCGGTGAGCGATGGCGCAGAAGGCCTCAGAGTCTTGCGAGTTTTGGATGCTTGCCAGCGTGCGCTGCACAACGGGGGAATTGCTCTGGAAGCGTTCAACTCTGAGAACGAAAAACAAGAACGTCCTTACTTCGTACACGAATCCGCCTATGTCGATGACGGCGCTGAGATCGGTGCCGGCACGAAGATCTGGCACTTCTCGCACATCATGAGGGGCGCACGAATCGGCGAGCGCTGCGTCATCGGACAAAACGTGAACGTCGATGGGGGGACAACGATCGGAAGCAACGTCAAGATTCAAAACAACGTGTCCGTTTATACGGGGGTGGTGATTGAAGATGACGTGTTTCTCGGACCGTCGTGCGTTCTAACGAATGTCACTAATCCCAGGTCCCAGATAAACAGGCACGGTTTGTACGAAAGAACTTGGTTGAGGCGTGGTTGTACGATTGGAGCCAATGCGACAGTTATCTGCGGAGTCAAAGTTGGGCGTTATGCGTTCGTCGGAGCCGGTTCTGTGGTTACAAAGGACGTACCGGACTTCGCACTAGTCCTCGGAAACCCAGCCCGGCAGGTTGGATGGATGAGTCGCCATGGGCACCGACTCGAGGCAACCGACTCCAACGGCGTGATGCTGTGTCCGGAGAGCGACTACCGTTATCAGCAAATTGAGCCCGGTGTTCTCCGATGTCTCGATTTGGATGAAGAAGCACCGCTGCCGGAGGAGCTATGCAAGGGCACCGAGTCCTACAAGCACGTGAAAGAAAAGGCTAAGTATGCAGGTGCCGCTACTCGATCTTAGGGCGCAGTACGCAACGATCAAGTCTGAGGTCGATGCTGCGATCACCGAGGTGATGGAGTCTCAGCACTTCATCTTGGGACCGAAGGTGGAACAGTGCGAGAAGGCGATCGCCCGGTATAGCGGCTGCTCAAATGCGGTCGGGGTTTCGTCAGGCAGCGACGCCTTGTTGGCCTGTCTGATGGCGGAAAACATCGGCGCTGGTGACGAGGTCATTACCACTCCGTACACGTTTTTTGCAACAGTCGGTGCGATTGCCCGCCTAGGAGCCATACCGGTCTTCGTTGACATCGATCCGGTGACCTACAACCTGGATGCATCTCAAATCTCGTCGAAGGTGACCAGTAGGACCCGCGCGATCATCCCCGTTCACCTTTACGGCCAGATGGCAGATATGGACACTGTGATGGGCGAGGCTGAGAAATATGGGCTCGTTGTCATCGAGGATGCTGCCCAGGCGATCGGTGCTGAGAGCAGGGGCCGACGGGGAGGCTCCATAGGGCATTACGGGTGCTTCTCATTCTTCCCTTCAAAAAACCTCGGCGCGGCTGGCGATGGAGGGATGGTGGTCACCAACAACGCGCAGAGTGCGGAAAAGCTGAAGTGCCTGCGGGCTCACGGTTCCAAACCGAAATACCAGCACAAGCTTGTGGGCGGCAATTTCCGCCTCGACGCCCTCCAAGCGGCCATTGTGTCCGCCAAACTGCCACGCCTGGATCAGTGGACTGCCGCTCGTCAACAAAACGCAAAAAAGTACGATGAGCTTTTTTTCGAGGCCGGATTGGCGGCCGCTAGCGATGGATCGCCGCAAGTAGGTTTGCCGAGCGTCGTCACGAACCGCCACATCTTCAATCAATACGTGATTCGAGTATCGTGCCGTGATCAGATGCAGGCCGCCCTGCAGCAGCGGGGGATAGGTACCGAGGTTTATTATCCCATCCCGATGCACCTGCAAGAATGTTTCGCTTACTTAGGCCATGGCGTTGGTGCGTTCCCCGAGAGTGAACGGGCTGCCAAGGAGACGTTGGCGCTTCCAATTTACCCGGAACTCTCCGAGCTGCAACTCCGCTACGTGGTCGAGTCTATTCGCGATTTTGTTGCGGCGAGTCCTGCAACCCAGGGTATCTCCAACCAAACAACCTCAGGGCTCGTTGCACCTTAGTGCCGGCGTTGATCCAGTGATCGGAGTCAGATCCAAAGTCGACCAGGCGGCAGCTGTTGAGGAGTTTTTCGAACTCTTCAAGACGCCGTGGGAGTACTACGAACCAGGTCGATCGTATGACGTGGTTATTGCCACAGCTGATGACACACGTGAAGTCGAGGCAAGGTTGCTCCTCTTATACGGTGCAGGAAACAAAAGCGCCGACGTGCGGAACGGCATCACTGTGCGTTCGCGGCATAGAGGCGGGTCCCTGGACTTCCAGGGAATTGCTCTGCCGATATACGGCGACTTAAGCACATTCGAAGAGGGAGGCAGGGGTATTCCGTGTCTCGCGGCAACACCCGGAATGGCGGGAGTTCGCATCGTGTCGGGGCGAAACAAGACAGTGGTACGACTAGGATATGACTTGTTTCAAGAAGTTCAGCTCCTATTATCGGCCGGCCAGCCCATCGAACAAGCACACATGCCCACGCTCGACATTCACATTGGGATGTTAAGGAGCTGGATACTGAAGGAAGGGATTCCTCTATTGGAGATCCCTCCTGCTCCCGGGGGCCACAGCTTTGCTGTCTGCCTGACCCACGACATTGATTTCGTGGGAATACGAAATCACAAGTTCGACCACACCATGTGGGGATTCCTCTACCGTTCAACGGTTGGTGCCGTTCGAGACCTTTTTCGGCGAAGAATTTCGACAACCCGTCTTTTCGCTATCTGGCGCGCCGCAGCATCACTTCCATTCGTCTACCTCGGTTGGGCGAAGGATTTCTGGGATCCCTTTGAATGGTATTTGCGGGTCGAGAAAAATCTGCCAGCGACCTACTTGTTGATTCCGTTCAAGCGACGGGCTGGCGAACATGTACCCGGTGGCCACGCGTCCCGGCGCGCAACCGCCTACGACGTGGACGACCTTCAACACAGGATGGCGGCTCTCCAGAAAGAGAGTTGCGAGCTGGGCGTCCACGGAATTGACTCCTGGCATAGCGTCGAGAAAGGCCGCGCCGAGTTAGCGAGGATCGCAGAAATGACTGGCGAGGGCGCCATCGGCATCAGGATGCACTGGTTGCTGCACGACGCGAACACGGCTTCCATCTTGGAAGAGAGCGGTTACGCTTACGATTCGACCGCAGGGTACAACGAGACGATCGGATACCGCAACGGAACAACGCAGGTGTTCCGCCCACTCGGTGCGAAGACGCTTCTCGAGCTCCCGCTGCATATCCAGGATGGGGCGCTATTCTATCGTCAAAGGCTTGACCTGTCCGAGGCTGAAGCTGAAAAACGCTGCAGAGACTTGATTGACAACGCCGGACAGTTCGGAGGCGTGCTCACCGTTCTTTGGCATGACAGAAGTCACGCGCCAGAGCGGTTTTGGGGCGACTTTTACATCTGGCTAGTGCAATCGTTGAGATCCTCCGATGCTTGGTTCGCCACGGCAGGGATGGTAACCAGTTGGTTTCGAAAACGGCGTGCGGTGTGTTTCGAACCCCTTGGGCCTGCGAATCAGGTGCGAATTTCCAACCGTTACAAAGGAGAAGGGGCCCTGCCACCATTGAACCTAAGGGTTTACCGTCCATCCGCCAACGGCAATGGAGCTACATCCACGTTTATGGACATTCCATGGAATGCCAAATCCATTGTCGAATTCGATTCGTCCCTAAGCAAAGTCTCTGAAATCCCAGTCGGGCTGTCCGCCATGGAGATTTGTCCTGATGAAGTCTGTCTGCATTCTGGTTCAAAGCGTATACGACCTTGATCCTCGCGTGAGGCGAAAAGCCGACGCCTTAGTGTCAGCGGGATATTCCGTTGACGTCTTGGCGTTGCGCGCTGATCACGGGAAGAAGACCTATACCGTGAATGGTGTGAACGTTTATACCATTCCGTTGGGCAGGGAGCGCGGGTCTTTGCCCCGGTACGCCTTTGAGTACACGGCATTCTTTTTGTGGGCCTTCCTGCGCATTTCTCTGATGATGTGGCGGAGACGCTATGTCGTTATTGATGTAAATACCTTGCCGGACTTTCTGATCTTCGCTGCAGTTCCTGCCAAATGGATGGGCGCCAAGCTGATCCTGGACATGCACGAAATCACCCCTGAGTTTTGCATGTCCAAGTATGGGATCGCGGAGGGCTCATGGTTGGTTCGCCTCCTCCAACGCCTGGAGAAAATCAGTTTCGATTTCGCTGATCGCGTGATCACCATCAATGAGCCGATCCAAGATCTCCTGATACACCGCGGGCTGCGTCCCTCAAAAACAATCGTGGTTATGAACGCGGTCGACGAGGCACGCTTTGTGCCGAGCATGGGCGCGCCGGCCTTCGATGGGAACTCCAACGCGTTCGTATTCATTTACCACGGGACTCTCACGCGAGTCTACGGACTCGATTTTGCCATCGAGGCCTTCCGCATGGCGCACACAGAGATGCCGGGAGCAGAGTTGTGGATTCTAGGATCCGGGCCCGAAAAGGACACGTTGGCGAACCTGGTCCGAAAACATGGGTTAACTTCAAGGGTCAGGCTGCTTGGGCTAGTGTCGGCAGCCGAAATTCCCGCGACGTTAGCAAAATGCGACGTCGGAATTCTGCCGATACGTCGCGACGTGTTTCTCGACTTTGCCTTTCCCAACAAGCTACCTGAATTTATCATTATGGGCAAAGCAGTTCTCATGTCTCGACTGAAGACCATACGCCATTATTTCAGTGAGGAGTCTCTAGCTTACTTTGAGCCGAACAATCCCGAAGATTTGGCCAGGCAAATGGTCCGGCTTTATTGGGATCGCGATTTGCGGGCTCGGCTCGCTGCCAGGGCCAAGAAAGAATATGTGCCCATCCGCTGGGAAATTATGAAGCAGAGGTACGTAAAGCTGATTGATGAGGCAACAGGCTTAGGGCATTCAGGGCCTAAACCGCCAAACCTAACCGAGACAACAACCGTGCCGATGGCAAGGATAAGGTTCAGCGCAAAAACCCGGACGGACAACCTGGAGCTCGATCGTAAGAACTGCCTTAGGGAAGTAAGAACGGCCACGAAGAGGCTACTAGCCTATTGTCAGGCAAACGGCTGGGCAGGACATGACCCGTACGACGCTCTCAACAGCAAGATATTCACCGCCCTGCCCCTTCTTGACTCAAAGATCCTTCGCCTGGCTTTCACGCAGGCATTGAAGCGAAGCCCCATCAATATTCGTCAACTGGCACGGATACCAAAAGCCGAGAATCCCAAGGCCATTGCGCTTTTTCTAACCGCGTTGCTCCATATCGAAAAGGTGTACCAGCCACAAGATAATCTCATTGATCAGATGATCGACAAGCTGGGCATTCTCCGCTCACCAGGGAGTTCGTACTGGTGTTGGGGGTACAGTTTTCCCTGGCAAACCCGGACGGATGTGGTTCCGCGATGGGCGCCTAATGTCGTTTGTACTTCATTTGTCGCCAATGCGCTTCTCGGTGCGTATGAGCGAAGTCCGCAGTCACGGTGCCTGGAAATGGCGGTGAGTGCGGCGGAATATATGGTGAAGGAACTTTACTGGTCCGAGGGGAAGTCGGTAGCCGGCTTCAGCTATCCGCTACCCTCGATCCGGACCCAAATCCACAATGCGAATTTCCTTGCTGCAGCCCTACTGTGCCGCGTATACAAGCACACCGGAGACAAGAAATTTCTAACGCCTGCACTTCGGGTGGCCCGCTATTCTGCCAAAAGGCAGCGCTCGGACGGGTCCTGGGATTACGGCGAGGCGCCGACGCAGAGCTGGATCGATAACTTCCACACCGGATACAACCTGTGTGCGTTGCATTCCATTGGCGAGTTTGCGGCGACCACAGAGTTCGAATCGTGCATTCGGCGCGGGTTCGACTTCTACCGCGCCCACTTCTTCCTCAAAGATGGCGCGGTCAGGTATTTTCATAACCGCACATATCCGGTGGACATTCATTGCGTCGCCCAGAGCCTCATCACGTTGCTAGCATTCAAGGATCACGATGCCGACAACCTCCGACTGGCTCAATTGGTATTCGACTGGGCAATGAAGCACATGTGGGACGAACGGGGTTTCTTCTACTATCGGCTGCTGCGGCTTTGCACGATCCGGACTTCGTATATGAGATGGTCTCAGGCCTGGATGCTTCTAGCACTCTCCGTGCTCTTGTGCGAATTGAACGGAGTCGTCACAAAGCCACAAGCCGGTCATGTGGTTGCTTCCGCCGGGAGATAAGCATGACCACTCTTCCCACCTACGCTCTCATTACTCCAGCGCGGAACGAGGCTGATTTTATTGAACTGACCCTCAAGTCCGTGGTGACACAGACGGTCCGACCTCTCAAATGGGTGATTGTCAGCGACGGTTCGACCGACTGTACGGACGAAATTGTGCAGAAATACGCAGTCGACCACCCTTGGATTGAACTTGTCAAAATGCCCGAGCGTAGTGAACGGGATTTTGCTGGGAAGGTTGGTGCCTTCAATGCCGGCTATGCCAATCTTGCCGACTTGAAGTACGACGTTATCGGGAACTTGGATGCTGATATTTCATTCGACCAGGAGTACTTTGCGTTCCTAATGAAAAAGTTTGCGGAGAATTCACGGTTGGGTGTTGCGGGAACCCCCTATAGGGAGGGATCGTTTCAGTACGATTACCACTTTACGAGCATTGAGCATGTGTCTGGACAATGCCAGATGTTCAGGCGCGAGTGCTTCGAAGACATCGGTGGATACGTACCGAGAAAAATTGGGGGTATTGATTTAGTTGCCGTGACCACTGCTCGGATGAAAGGCTGGCAAACCAGGACTTTCGTTGAGAAGCCTTACAACCATCATCGACAGATGGGCACAGCTACACAGAATGCCCTGATCGTCCCATATAGAGTGGGGCGGGCTGACTATGTGCTGGGGAGCCACCCACTGTGGGAGTTTTTTCGATGCATTTATCAGCTGACGCGGCCACCCACTTTGTTAGGTGGAACTCTTCGCCTTGTAGGATTCTACTGGGCGATGGTCAGGCGAGTCCGAAAAGAGGTTTCCGCCGATTTCGTGCGATTCAGAAGAAAAGAGCAAATGCGCAGGCTGGGCAAGTTTGTTAGGGAGAATTCATGCTCGGCAATCTCCAAATGCAAAAATCTGTTGTTTTCCGTTGCCAACACCTACAAGCGCCTGACGAAGGATCATCCGCTGTGAGTGAGCGTGTCCATCGATTTCGTCCAAGACATTGCTGAAGTTGCCGCCGTTTCAAGCGAGGCGAATAATGCAAGGAAAAGGGGAGCCGCGCTTGGCCAACAGAGAAGCGCGAACCGTAAAGAAGTAAGCCGATCCGCAAGGAGCAGCTGAACGGACGGGCCGAACACAAGAAAGAAAAAATGGAATCAGACGGTTACATCATTGGAAAAAATGACACGATCCTCGTCACGGGTGCGAGTGGCTTTATCGGGTCCAGGGTTGTACGGAGCTTACTGAATCTAGGATTTCGTAATCTGCGCTGCTTTATAAGGCCTACCACACCTCCGGCCAGGACGGGATCTCTATTGGGTTTCCATCGGGATGGAACACGCGTGGAAATGTTACGGGGTAATCTTCTGTCAAGTGAGGATTGCCTTGCCGCAACCCGGAATGCAGCCGTCATCATTCATCTAGCCGCTGCTCGTGGGGAGAAATCCTTCCCCGACGCGTATATGAATTCCGTCCTTACGACTCGCAATCTTCTTGCCGCTTGCGTTCAGCATCGATGTTTACGACGACTTGTCAGCATCAGCTCGTTTGCGGTTTACACCAACACGCAAAAACCCCGGGGTCGGCTGCTGGATGAATCATGCCCGGTTGAGCAGCATCCTGAACTCAGAGGTGACGCCTATTGCTTCGCCAAGGTGAAGCAAGACGAGATCGTTGCCGAGTACGGGAAGAAGTACGATATACCGTACGTAATCGTCAGACCGGGATATGTCTTTGGCCCCGGCAACGAAGGCATCACCGGCCGAGTTGGTATCGGAACGTTCGGTCTCTTTCTGCACCTCGGAGGTCCGAATCAAATACCTCTCACATATGTAGACAATTGTGCGGATGCGATCGCATTGGCGAGCGTGAAGAAGGGAATCGACGGGGGCGTATTCAACGTCGTGGACGACGATTTGCCGTCCAGTCGGCGTTTCTTGCGCTTGTATAAGAAGAATGTAAAGCGCTTCAAGTCGATCTACGTTCCCCACTTGGCAGCGTACAGCTTGTGTTATCTTTGGGAAAAATACTCAGCTTGGTCGAAGGAGCAGCTACCGCCCACATTCAATCGCAAAGTGTGGCATGCCTTCTGGAAGAAGACGACGTACAGCAATGCGAGATTGAAGGCTGGCGTGGGATGGAGTCCGAGAGTTTCCATGGCCGAAAGCTTGAGGCGCTATTTCGAAGCATGTCAGGCCAGAGGTCGAAGTGCTTAGGGTAGCCATTGTGGGGTGTGGCAAGATTGCCGATTCACACGCCGCGCAGATCCGAAGGATCCGCGGGTCCCAGATCGTCGGCGTTTGTGATAAGGAAGCGCTGATGGCGCGGCAACTCTATGAGAGATACCCGATCAAGCAGCATTTCAGCCACCTAGCGGACTTGCTCACTGAAGCAAAACCGGACGTCATCCATATCACGACGCCGCCGCAAAGCCACTTCGATATCGCCAAGTTCTGCCTGGAGCGCGGATGTCACGTCTATGTGGAGAAGCCCTTTACCGTCAACGAACAAGAAGCGCAGACACTGATTGCATTGGCAAACGATAGGAATCTCAAGATAACCGCAGGCCACGATGATCAGTTTCGGCATGCGGCGCGCCGGATGCGGGCGCTTGTTAAGAACGGCTATCTGGGCGGCGGACCTCTTCACATGGAGAGTTACTATTGCTATGAACTTGGATCGTCCGGATACGCTGCGGCCTTTTTGGGGGACCAGCATCATTGGGTGCGGAGGTTGCCAGGAAAACTGCTGCACAACATCATCAGCCATGGCATCGCGAGGATTGCCGAATACCTGACGAGCGATCCCCTCGAGGTGATGGCTTATGGGTTTGTGAGTCCCTTTCTGAAGAGCAGGGGCGAAAGCGAGATCATCGATGAACTGAGGGTTATAATTTGCCAAGAAGACCGCAACACCGCCTATTTGACATTTTCATCACAGATGCGACCCTCCCTTCACCACTTTCGTATCTATGGCGCAAAAAATGGTCTCGCTCTTGATCAAGATCAAGAGACGTTAATCAGGCTTTCCGGATCTAGACTAAAGAGCTATGCAGGGCAATTCATCTCGCCTTTAGTCCTTGCAGAACAATATGTTGGAAACGTGTTTACGAACGTGCGCAGTTTTTTGGCCAATGACTTCCACATGAAGTCAGGCATGAAGTTCTTGATTGAGTCGTTCTATCGCGCCATTTTGGAAGATGTTCCGGTGCCCATCCCGCATCGGGAGATTCTCCTGACCGCCAGAATCATGGATGCCATTTTCGTGCAACTCCAAACCCAGCAGCGAGAGGTTCTGTCGCTGATGCCCTTGCACGCCGCCGACTGAGGTGGAAAAGAGTCAAAGGAGTTCTAACAAGCGTATGGGAAAGAGGTCATTCATTCGGGTTTGTGACAGGGACATCAACGTTCAGGGACGGCTCATCCGAATCGCTCGCCCTGAAGCCGACGAATTCGTATTCATCGAGAATCCCGAGATGGTGATCAACAGCCTGAGAGAATCTGAGACTCGAGCAGACTTGTTTACATTCGTTCAAAGATTGTCCGAATGTTCGCCAAAATATGCGTACCCGTTGGAGTGGGACAATTTTGCCGCCATGTCCGTCTCAACATTTGACCATTGGTTGGCCCATCAGGCTCATGACAGCGTTCGAACGAAGGTCAGAAAAGCCGAGAAGAAAGGACTGGAAGTCCGAGAGGTGCCGTTCGACGACGTTCTGGTTCGGGGAATCTGGGAGATTTACAACGAGTGTCCTGTCCGCCAAGGAAGGCCGTTTCATCACTACGGAAAGGACCTCGAGACAGTGCGCAAAATGACAGCCACCTTCCTCGATAGAAGCATTTTCATAGGAACGTATTTTGGGGGTAGCCTGATCGGTTTCGTCAAGCTTGTGATCGATCCCACTGGCGAGCTGGCGAGCACCATGCACGTAATCTCGCAAATCCGACATCGAGACAAAGCTCCGACCAATGCGCTCATTGCCCAATTAGTTCGGTCATGCGCCGATCGAGGCATATCACGTCTGGTGTACGGCAAGTTCGCCTACGGGAGTAAGCGGGGGGACAGCCTCAGTGACTTCAAGGAATATAGCGGGTTCCGGCGCATCGATGTACCCCGCTATTACATTCCTTTGACTCTAATCGGCCGACTCGCCCTCCGCATGGGCTTACACCACTGTCTCGTTGACTATTGTCCAGAGCCCGTTGTTGCCAAGTTCCGTGAACTGCGCAGCGGATGGTACAACCACAAGATCCGATCAGTTGCGCCCTCGTCCTAAGATAGAGCAGGCATGCCAGGAATCGTTGGTCTCATTACTAAGATGTCTAGCGACCGCGCCGAGGCAGAACTGCATCGTATGCTACAGCCCCTTCTCCACCAGCCCTTTTACAGCACTGGCACATGGGTTGATGAGTCTTTGGGGGTGTATTTGGGGTGGGCCGTTCGGAAGAATTCCTTCTCCGACGGGATGCCCCTCTGGAACGAACGACGGGACGTCACGCTCGTGTTTTCTGGAGAAGAATTTCCAGAGCCAGACACGATTTATAAACTCAAAGCGCGGGGACATGATGTTGAGCCCGAAGGTGCTTCATATCTTGTTCACCTCGCCGAAGAGGATTCCTCCTTTCCCGCAGGTTTGAATGGACGGTTTCACGGGTTGCTGGCGAACCGGACCCGCGGTACGGCTACGCTGTTTAACGACTGCTACGGAATGCACCGGCTCTATTTTTACGAATCGAACGATGCATTCTATTTCGCTGCAGAAGCTAAGGCCATTCTTGCTGCCCGTCCCGAACTCCGCAGCGCGGACGCCCAAAGCTTGGGGGAGTTTGTCGCCTTTAGCTGTATTTTGGAGAATAGGACGCTTTTCAAAGGTATTCACGCTTTGCCATCGGGTTCGGCATGGGTTTTCCGTGATGGCTCGGTCGAGCAAAAAAAGAGGTATTTCGACCCGCGAGAGTGGGAGGAACAATCCGATCTCGAACCTGAAGCATACTATCAAGAAATTCGCGATGTCTTCGCCCGCAACCTCCCTCGCTACTTCAAGGGTAGAGAACGCATTGGGATGTCCCTCACGGGAGGATTGGACACCCGGATTATCATGGCTTGGCATAAGCCGCCCCCTAACTCGCTTCCCTGTTATACGTTTGGAGGAATGTTTCGCGAGTGCCAGGACGTCTCTTTAGCGCGAAACGTTGCCAAGATCTGCGAACAGCCACATTCGGTGATTGAGATTGGAGATGAGTTTCTCTCTCGCTTCCCATTTTATGCCGAGCGTAGCACGTACATCACTGAGGGATCAGTTGATCTAAGCCGTTCTCCTGATCTCTTCGTAAATGAGAATGCCCGCGAGATCGCTCCTGTGAGGATCGCAGGAACGTACGGAAGTGAGATACTCCGACAGCTCGCGATGTTCAAACCGGTAGATAGTATGCCAGGACTATTTCAGCCAGAGTTGCTCAACTACGCAGAGCGGGCGAGGTGCACTTATGCAGCGGTCCGTCGTGAGCACCCAGTGACGTTTGCTGCCTTCCTGCAGTCGCCTTGGTACCATCACGGTGTTCTTGCTCTGGAGGAGACCCATCTGACGGTGCGCTCCCCATATCTCGATAGGGACTTCGTCCGAACGGTCTACCGTGCGCCGAAGCCAACCGCCATGAATGACGACGTTCGCCTACGCTTGATTTGGGATGGCAATCCCACTCTCGGACGGATTCCGACGGACCGAGGAGTCGGCGGGGACTCGGGACACTTCTCTTCGGCGGTCTTCAGAGGTCTCTTGGAGTTCACATTCAAGGCAGAATATGCTTACGACTACGGGATGCCCCAGTGGCTGGCCCAAATCGATAGTCTGCTTTCGCCGTTCCACATCGAACGCTGTTTTCTCGGCAGGCACAAGTTGTTTCACTTCCGGGTCTGGTACCGGGATGCCCTCTCGGAGTACGTACGGCAAGTACTGCTCGACCCACGGACGCTTTCCCGACCGTACCTCGAACGGACGGGGGTCGAGGCCGTGGTGCGGGACCACCTCAGAGGACACCGGAACTACACTACTGAGATCCATAAGCTGCTTACACTAGAACTCTTGCACCGGCTTTTTCTCGATTCGAGATGATCAAGTGTCCTTTGTCAGAAATGCTTGACGAGCGAGAGTAATGCCTCCGGCGATTGCCACTCTTATCTTTGGTCTCGGGATCCTTGGGCTTTTCGTGCTCGATCGGGACGATCAACCCCGGACTTCCAAGGCACTTTGGATTCCCATCGCGTGGTTATTAATTGCTGGGTCGCGGATGGTGTCCCAGTGGCTTGACGTCGCACCGGCTTTGAATTTGCCTGACCAGTATCTTGATGGGAGTCCCCTCGACCGACTTGTCCTAACAGGACTCTTGGTGATTGGCATCGTCGTCCTTCTCCAAAGGTACCGCAAGGTCGGAACTCTCCTTCGAACGAATGGACCAATCCTCCTGTACTTCTTCTACTGTGGCGTAAGCATTCTTTGGTCGGACTACCCAGAGGTGGCCTTTAAGCGATGGACAAAGGCCTTGGGCGACGTTGTGATGGTTTTTGTGGTGCTGAGCGATCCTTACCCGTCCGCCGCGCTGAAGAGACTCATCGCGCGCACGGGTTTTCTGCTCGTTCCTCTGTCCGTCTTGTTAATCAAATACTATCCTGATTTGGGGCGGGCATACGACGCTTGGGTCGGGACGCCAGTCTACATTGGCGTCGCAACGGACAAAAACCTTCTCGGAATGGTTTGCCTGGTCTGGGGAGTAGGATTTACATGGCGTTTCCTCCAAGAGTTCCGTGATCAGAAGCATGCGCGTCGGACCGGTCGGCTGATCGCGCATGGTTTCGTTCTTGCGGCGGTCCTGTGGCTCTTGATCAAATCCAATTCGGCTACATCCTTGGCTTGCTTCCTCCTAGCGGGCGGTCTCATAGCGGTGACAAGTCTTCCCACGCTGGTCCGAAAGCCGGCGATCGTGCACCTCTTCCTGGGTGGGGTCGTAGTTTTCGTATTGTTTGGCGCGCTTTACGGTGCCGATGCGAGCATCGTTGAGGCCATGGGAAGAAACCTGACGTTAACCGGTCGGACTGAACTCTGGCATCGACTTATCGGGATGGTCGTGAACCCGTGGTTCGGGACCGGCTTCGAGAGTTTCTGGCTTGGCCAGCGACTCGACGCGCTTTGGAGCCAATACTGGTGGCACCCGAACCAAGCTCACAATGGTTATCTCGAGGTCTTCTTGAATCTGGGGTGGGCGGGGGTGGCGTCGCTCGCCATCGTTATGGTGACGGGCTACCGAAACGTCGTCCGCACATTCCGAAGTGACCCGGACGCAGGCAGGGTCAGGCTCGGATATTTTGTCGTCGCCGTGTTCTATAGCCTTACAGAGGCAGCATTCAGGATGATGCATCCGGTCTGGATCCTCTTTCTCTTGGCGGTAACCGACGTTCCGACAGTCCTATGCGAGAAGCAGAACGCTCAAAGGCATGCGGTGAAAACGACCTCCGCGATATCCCTCGATTCCCGTCCTGCCTGGGGTCGAGCAGACGTATTGGGGCAACGAAATCAGATAGACTGATCGACTGCTCATAAATCCCTGCCTTCTTCATCGATGATAAAAATCTCAGTTATCTTTGGCACTCGTCCCGAGGCAATCAAGCTTGCGCCCGTAGTTCTCGCGATGCGCGACGATCCTCGCTTTTCAACACACGTGTGTGCGACAGCGCAACACCGACACATGCTTGACCAAGTCCTCGACGTCTTCCAAATTGTTCCAGACACTGACCTCGACCTCATGCGCCCCAGTCAGAACTTGCCCAGTTTGACATGTAGTGCGCTTACGGGCGTAGACGAGTATCTCAGGGCAGAACGGCCGGATCTGGTCTTGGTTCAGGGCGACACGACAACGGTGTTTGCCACATCGTTGGCCGCGTTTTACCAAGAAATACCAATTGGCCATGTGGAGGCGGGACTTCGCACACGAAATCTGATGTCTCCTTGGCCGGAAGAAGCCAACAGGATCCTCACGAGCCACTTGGCGACTTTGCATTTCGCACCTACCCAGGTGAGCCGAAATAATCTACTCCGTGAGGGTATTCCTGCCGAGCAAATCTTCGTGACAGGCAACACCGTCATCGACGCTTTGCACTTAGCGCTCGATCGGGTACGTTGCAATCCTCCCGCAATTCCGCAGCTTGACTCCTCGCTGATGAGGGAACTTCGAGATGTTCCTCTGGTGCTTATCACGGCCCATCGCCGCGAGAGTTTTGGCAAAAAGCTTGAGTCTATCTGCCAAACCATCGCGCGCTTGGCGGAATGCTTTCCTCACGTGCAGTTCGTCTATCCCGTTCACATGAATCCGGTCGTCCGCGCGACGGTTGCGAAAATCCTGAATGCCGGCAAGTGCGGGTATTCAAACGGATCGAATGTCCATCTCATTGAGCCTTTGCCGTACCTACCCTTTGTCGCTCTAATGGAGCGCGCGACGGTGATTCTGACCGACTCTGGTGGCATTCAGGAAGAGGCGCCGAGTCTAGGCAAGCCTGTGCTGGTCATGCGCGATACGACGGAGCGACCGGAAGCCTTACAGGGCGGCACCGTCAAGCTAGTTGGCGCTAACCCGGATGGCATCTTCAGAGAGACAGCACGACTGCTTGAGGATGCTTGCCACTACAGATCAATGGCCAGAGTGCAGAATCCTTACGGTGATGGTACAGCGACGCGACGCATCATCGATGCAATCTGGACTTATTTCCAAACAAGGCAGCGGCAAATGCCCCTTCTACAAGACAAGGCAGTTTCTGCGATTTCTATGGGATAGTCATGAAAATCGACTCAGGCAGACATTGTCTTCGCATACTCTGCATTAGCCCACTCTTTCCGCCAGTTGCTGATTCCGAGGCATTCTGCGCGGCAAAAATTGTAAACGCTCTACTGCAAAACGGCGCTTCCGTCACTGTGCTGTCTAGCAACAACATCAGGAAGGGTGTGCGTCATGATCGTTCTCCAATGTGGGATTCCTTGCGGGAAGTCATTGTTGATGTACCGCAACTCATGCAGCCGAACCTGCTGCAATCGATAGTGACAGCATCGAAGTTTCAAACTCCATTTTTTGCGCGATGGGTAGGCACGGTCTTTCGTGTGGTAAAGCAGCTCCACCGGTTGAGCAAATTCGATGTGGTCTACAGCCGGTCGCTGCCTATGGTTGCTCATATAGCCGGTTTTTGGTGTGCAAGGGAGCTCAAACTTCCATGGATAGCAAACATAAACGACCCTTGGGAACTTAATTTTTTCTCCGGCGCAGAGTTTCCGAAAGCCACCGCTTTCGAGACCCACGCGCTCCTGTTTTGGCTCCGGAAAACACTAAGAAACGCCGACTTAATCACCTACCCTTGTAAAGGCCTTCAAGATTTTCACACGAAACTGGCTAAACTAGATCACACTGCTGAAATTATTCCACACATTGGCTGCAGACCAGAAGTGATAAACCATAAGCCGAACGGTGAGTTTCGCCTCGTCCATGCTGGCAAGTTCGGTGCAGGCGAGGTGACCAAGCGCTCGGCGAAAGCCCTCCTATTGGGGCTAAGAGCTTTTCTCGATGCATCGGCTGACGCCGGAGCGCACACCAAGCTCGTACTGGTTGGCCCTGAGGATCAAGAAACGCAATCCTTGATTTGCAACCTCGGTCTCGGAGGGACTGTTGAAAACGTGGGGATAGTTAATTACCAGGACAGCTTGAAGTACATTTCCAATGCATCGGCTTGTATCTTGATCGAATCTAACATGGACGAGAGTATTTTCTTACCTTCCAAGCTAGCCGACTATCTTGTATGTGGCAAGCCAGTGCTGGCTCTTAGTCCGCGGCTTGGTATGGCCGCTGATCTCGCGAGTCGCGGCGAGTTGGTTCGCATCGATCATGACCCTGACGCAGTTCGCAACGCGATAACTGCCCTTTACTTAGATTTTAAAAGGGGCACCCTGAGCTCGAGGAGCCCGAGTGATCGGGTGATAGCGCAATTCGAGACGCATACGGTTGCTGAGAAGTTTTTGACGGCATGCCAACACTTGACCTCACAGCTTCAAACAGACGGCTGCGCACGGCCATTGAATAGAGCCAGGACCGCGGGATCGCGTTGGAGCGAGGTTTCTGACCCTGATGCTTACAGCGATTTCTAAGCCAAACTTACGGCGTTTGATTTCGGAACGCATTAAGCAATTCCCGCTGGGGGAACGAATGGCGCGGGGCGCACTCTGGAGTCTCGTCGGAGGCGTTGCGACTAAGCTGCTGAGTGTTCCCGCGTCGGTAGTGCTTGCGCGTCTTATGGGTGCTGTGCACTACGGCGAGCTCGCCATAATACAGAGCAGCGTTGAGTTGTTCAGTGTTTTTGCGGGTTTTGGGCTTGGCATAACGGCAACCAAGCATGTGGCAGAACTCCGCGGGAAAGATCCGCAGCGGACCGGGAGGATACTGGCGCTGTCGACAGCGACGGCTTGCATGACGGGCATCGTCGTGGCCGTGTTATTGTTCGCGCTCTCGCCGTGGCTTGCCGAACGGACACTCTCGGCGGCCCATCTCGCCGGGCCATTACGAATTGGAGCCGTGCTACTTTTTCTTGCATCTTTGGGCGGAGCTCAGTGCGGAGCGTTGTACGGGTTTGAGGCATTCAGGGCGGCGGCGAGACTGCAGGCGATCGTGGGCCTCCTAAACGCACCGTTTACGGTGGTTGGTTATCTCGTTTATGGATTAAGAGGGGTGCTGTGGGGGATGGTGGCTGGCAAGTTCTTAGAATGCCTGCTGAGGCACCTTGCTGTACGTGCAGAGGCACGGCGAGCCCACGTCACGATACAATATCGCCAATGCACACAGGAGCTGCCCGTCTTGTGGCAATTTAGCCTGCCTGCTCTGATGTCAGGTGCCCTGGTCATTCCTGTCAATTGGGTGTGCGTGGCAGTCCTGGTAAACCAGCCCAATGGTTATGCCGAAATGGGTATCTACAACGCGGCGAGTCAGTGGTACAACGCTTTGCTGTTTCTGCCGGTCACTTTAGGAGCAGTGTTGTTACCCCTTTTGTCGGATCGCATGGGCGAAGGTGACGCCAGTGGTTCCTCCGGAGTGGTGAGCTTCATGATGCGTTTCAATGCAGCTATCATGCTGCCGTGCGTGATCGGCATCTCGTTGGCTAGCCCTTGGATCATGCGAGTGTATGGCCGCGGATACAGTCATAGTTGGCTCACTCTTGTTCTGGTCGTCATCACCGCGGGATTGTTTGCCGTCTTGATGCCCGTAGGAGATGTGATTGCTGCATCCGGACGTATGTGGTTGGGTTGTGTGATGAATGCCGGTTGGGCCATTGTTCTGGTATTTTCGACCATCTTGCTGGTGAAACTCGGGCTGGGTTCGGTTGGTCTGGCATCGGCCCGGCTCTTTGCTTACGGTGTTCACTCGATATGGACGTTCCTGTTCGCTTACAATGTTCTTCGAAAAACCAAAGCCGGAACATATTTGGACAACCTTCAGACGATGATCACCGAACCCACTCAGTGAGGTCAATTCCGTCGCTGGTCAAAACGAGTAGAGGAAACGCTTGTTTGGTGACCCGATAGAGTATGAGGCTCGCACGCCGGGTACACCCCTGTTATCAGGTCGCGGGTACGCTTGCGGGGCAGCGAGTCTCTCCGCAAACCGGAAGAAACATGCATTCGAAGGAGAAGTTAACCCAAGTGGTATCTCCAAGTGCGTTAGCTTACGTTGAAAGTCGTATGAAAAACGTCAGCGCGCGACGCAACGTGACGCCAATGCAGTCAGTTCAAATTGAAGTCGGATTGCTCACTGGTGGTTTTGACAGGCCATACGTATTCGGGTTGGCGATGGCGCTGATTTCAAAAGGCGTCCGCCTGGATGTCATCGGCAGCGATGAGTTGGACAGCCCTGAGATGCATACCACTCCTAAGCTGAATTTTCTTAATCTACAAGGAAGCAAACGGGAGGCCAACCTCGCAACGAAGATAACAAGAGTGCTGATTTTCTATGTTCGGCTTATTCGATACGCTGCGACAGCCAAACCGAAGGTCTTTCATGTTCTATGGAACAACAAGTTCCAGTTCTTCGATCGAACTCTGCTGATGCTGTATTACAAACTGCTGGGGAAGAAGCTCCTCTTCACCGCCCACAATGTGAATGCCGGGAGGAGAGACTCGAACGATTCGCTGCTCAATCGTCTGAGCTTGAAAATCCAGTATCGACTTGCTGATCAAATCTTCGTGCATACAGCAAAGATGAAAGATGAGCTAGTCAAGGATTTTGGTGTTCTTGAACGAGCCATCACTGTCATCCCTTTTGGGATTAACAATATTATTCCGCAGACAGACCTCACTCCTGCGCAGGCTAAACAGCAATTGGGCATCAGGCACGGTGAAAGGACGATCTTGTTCTTTGGCAATATCGGACCTTACAAGGGCCTTGAATGTCTTATTGCCGCATTTCAACAGATTGTAGCGAAGAATCCGAGCTATCGGCTCATCGTCGCCGGCAAGCCGAGGGGAGGATGTGAACAATACCTAGCTGAGATCCAGCAGGCGATAAACCGCGACGCGAGAGGGGAACAGGTCATACAGAAGATCGAATACATCGCAGATGAAGAAACTGAGTTATATTTTAAGGCAGCTGACGTGCTAGTACTTCCTTATAGAGAGGTCTCCCAAAGCGGTGTGCTTTTCTTGGGATATAGCTTTGGCCTGCCCATCGTCGCGACCGACGTAGGATCTCTCAGGGACGACATAATCGACGGTAGGACAGGCTTTCTATGCAGGCCATGCGATCCGGTCGATTTGGCCAACACTATCGAAAGGTATTTTGAGAGTGATCTATTCAAAACCTTGGACAATCGGCGGCAGGAGATACGGAATTACGCGAACGCGCGGCATTCGTGGGACGTGGTTGGCGAGACGACGCGAAACGTGTATTTAGAACTGTTGGGGGAGAATCCGTTATGAAACCTCTGGTATCAATTCTCATCCCCGCGTTCAACGCACAGGAATGGATCGCTGACACGCTCCGCTCGGCGATTGCACAAACGTGGGAACGAAAGGAGATCATCGTTGTCGACGATGGTTCTGCTGATCAAACGTTGGCGATTGCGCGGCAGTTTGAGTCGGACCGTGTCCGCGTAGTGACACAGAAAAATCAGGGTGCTTCCGCAGCCAGAAACACGGCCTTTTCTCTCAGCCAAGGAGATTACATTCAGTGGCTGGATGCCGATGACCTCTTGGCCCCTGACAAGATTACGAGGCAAATGGAAGTATTGGAGCGGTGTCAAAGCAAGCGGATCCTTCTTTCTTCGGCATGGGCATGGTTCATGTACCGTTACTATAGAGCGGAATTCGTTCCGACCGCGCTGTGGTGCGACTTGTCTCCCACGGAATGGCTATTGCGAAAGATGGATCAAAATCTTCACATGCAACCCGCTACGTGGCTCGTCAGTCGTGAAATAACTGAAGCCGCCGGTCCCTGGAACACCAGCCTGTTGGGAGACGATGATGGCGAGTACTTCTGCCGCGTCCTTCTAAACAGCGAAGGCACACGATTCGTGCCCGAAGCGAGAGTCTATTACCGTTTGGCTGGATCCAGCAGCTTGAGCTATATCGGACGGTCGGACAGGAAACTCGAGGCCCAATGGCACTCCATGCAGCTGCACATCCGTTATCTGCGATCGTTAGAGGACAGCGAACGAGTGCGAGCCGCCTGCGTAAGGTACCTTCAAAACTGGATGGTCGTCTTCTATCCCCAAAGGAGTGACATTTTCAAGCAGGCTGAGCACACGGCCAGGGACATGGGCGGGGAACTGCAAATTCCTCGGTTATCATGGAAATATACAGGGATCGAGAAATTCTTTGGCTTGAACGCGGCGAGACGTGCTCAATTGTTCCTGCCAAACGCTAAGTGGTCGGCGTTGAGGTGGTACGATAAGGTCTTGTTCCATGTCGAAGGCGGAACTCTACCAAACAATTCAGAGCTGAACACTCGGAACAATAGTTCCGTTACATTTCACTAATATAAAAGTCTGCAATTCAACGAGCTAGCTAATCGCGAGGGCAATTCTTGAAACACTTGGTTGCGATGCTATACATATCTGACACTACCCCCAGGCGATTTTCCCGAGTCGATCGCGGATTGCTGTTTGGGCTACCTGTTTTCCGATCCTTGTCTTCTTTCCCGCCCATCACTCCTTCTTTCAAAGACCACACGCCGGTCCGGTGGGCCGTCTCTGCTTTCCCCGGGGTCCCTATTCCCCGCTCCCTGCCTCTCGACGATCCTCGCCGCCCTTGGCTGAGTAAACTTCAGACGGAGATGAGAACATGTATAGTGCGCAACGTACGCTAACCTTTATGCGAGGGCTCTTCAAGAGCTACGGCCCCTCAAGCATCAAGAGGCTTCTTTGGGATCAGGAATTCTCCGGGAGCAAGTGGAACTTCATCGATCACACGGCTAGTGACTGCGTGTACCCGCATCTGGAAAAGTATCTCAAGAACGGAAGCATCCTAGATCTCGGATGCGGCCCGGGTAATACAGCGAACGAATTGGCAGCGGACGCATACGAGACCTACGTCGGCGTAGACATATCTGAGGTGGCCCTAGGTAAGGCCGCAAGGCGAACAGAGGAGAGCGGTCGAGCGGACAAAAATCGCTTTGTGCGGGCGGATTTCCTTAGTTACGTACCGACCCAACAGTTCGACGTGATCCTCTTCCGGGAGTCCATGTACCACGTTCCGCTAGGCAAGGTCAAGACGATACTAGATCGGTATTCAGAATATCTGAGAGATAGCGGGGTTTTCATCGTCAGAATGTTTACTTTTGAGTTGAATAGCAGTAAGATTAAGTATAGACCCAAAGCAACGATGAGCGTCATCGAGACCGAATTCGACGTTGCGGAGAAGCGTCAGCATGGCGAATCGGGACCGACGGTAATTGTCTTTCGGCCGTGGCGCCGACGCTAGACCTTTCCGCCGTGGGCTAAGCGCCCAATCTTACTCTCAATTGCCCACAAGTTTTGCTCCCATGATGAAGCGGAATTCGATATCTCCATTCTCTAGCTTTCCGTTTAAACAGAGTAGCCCTCATGAAGATGGTTGCCTGTTGGCAAGAAGAGAATAGATTCCAGGCACGATGAACCTGCGCCCAGACTTGGAGCTCGGCCGCCGGCAATTCTTACCTCCAAGTCTGTTGCACACTGAGAACTGAAGATCACCTGGCAGAAAATTAATCGGCGTGAGGCCGGTAGGCTGTTGTCGTTGTGACTCCGGGCACGTGAAAAGCCAAAAAAATGATAATTACTCGCACTCCGCTTCGCATCTCATTTTTCGGCGGGGGTACCGACTATCCTGTATGGTACCGTGAGTACGGGGGCGCCGTCTTGTCGACCACCATCGACAAGTGCTGCTACCTAACTTGTCGATATTTGCCGCCTTTTTTTGAATATCACAGCCGCATCTCCTATTCAAAGGTTGAAAACGTTGGCGCCAACAGTGCGATTGAGCACCCGTCAGTTCGCTCCTGCTTGCAATTGTTAGAGTTCAACGAGGGTGTCGAGATCCATCACGTAGCTGACCTGCCCGCTCGCACGGGTTTGGGTACAAGTTCGGCATTCACTGTGGGACTGCTACTCGGTCTATACGCGCTCAGAAACCAAATGCGCGATAAGCATTCACTCGCCCTCGACGCCATACACGTAGAGCAGGATTTGCTTCAAGAGGCGGTTGGTGCCCAGGACCAGGTGAGTACCGCATACGGTGGTTTCAACCGGATTAATTTCCATGCGGATGAAACAATCGACGTAAAAGGCGTATTAAATGCGAAGAACAGATTAACGGAACTACAGCAACACTTAGCGCTTTACTTTACAGGGTTTTCACGAACCGCGTCGGAAATCGCCAGAGAGCAGATAAAAGCGACTCCTCAGAAGAAAAAAGAATTGGGCATCATGTTCCAAATGGTAAACGAAGCTGAAGCAATAATCACAAGTCCGAGCCGCTCACTGGATGAGTTTGGTCGATTGTTGCACGAGAGTTGGAAAGTCAAGAAAACCCTAACACAGAACATCACCAATACCAGCATCGATGATATCTACGAGGCCGGGCTCAGTGCTGGCGCTCTTGGAGGCAAGCTTTTGGGAGCTGGGGGAGGCGGCTTTATGCTGTTCTTTGTACCGCCCGAACGGCGAGAAGCATTGAGGTCACGGTTAAAAAAGTTTTTGTGCGTACCATTTGCCTTCTCAAATAGAGGTAGCCAAGTCGTCGTCTATGAGCCGGAAGAAGAGTACCATGAGGGCCTAGCGCGCGAACGCCGCGAGGTATATGCTCAGAATCAACATCCACTAACATCGAACTTTTGTCGGCCAGGTGCCCGAGTAACGCCGCTGGTCGACAGTCAATAGAGCCGGCCTACGGTGGTATCGTTGCAGCCTGTCCTCTTCCGAATCGGCATTCATCTCACATAGAATCAAGTAAACGCGTGGAAGTACACTTTGGGGCCACAAGAACACCTGTTCCTTGTTTGAACCTCAGGACAGTTGAAACAGATGCTGGTGTTGGGCACTCTCATATACGCGAGGACGCCCCAGAGCTAGGTCCTTTGGAACCACGAGGGTTTTGACAGATCTTTGACAGATCATGGTCAGATTGGTGTCATTTTGGGATCCGAGGGCCGATTGAGTAATTGCGGGTGCAATGCGTACCCACTGAATCAAAGTCGATTCTATTTTCATGGGGGCGGGAAATGAGCAAAAATGCTACGCGTGCATTCGTTTCTCTATGCCTTTGTCTTGCTTTTGATCTTGATCTTGATATTTCCGGGGGCCGGTGACGCACAGCTTTGGTCTGGAACTATTGACTCGAGACGCGCAGTAGATTGGTCGGGCGCGGGGGCGGGAG
>Ga0137418_10000898_pt1 | contig 27341 bp, 28 predicted proteins | sample CZODoug3_1_2_16f_FD_122242 | JGI IMG/M metagenome (GOLD analysis project Ga0137418, IMG submission 122242) | Vadose zone soil fungal communities from Angelo Coast Range Reserve, California, USA - CZODoug3_1_2_16fungal (Hybrid Assembly) | ecosystem: Environmental > Terrestrial > Soil > Vadose...
GTAATCGTGCGCGGCACCGGAGGCACTCCCGAAATATTCCAAAAAATCCAGCATCCCCTGAAATTCAGAGAACAGGTCCAAAGCCAAATCGCTGGCGACCGTAAGGGAAATTGAGCGCCACCAAAGAAACGGCAGCCACTTTTGAACTTAGGTTCAATGCGGCGTAAACTGATATTTGCAATCAAGCAGGGAGACACCAATGGCAAATCTAATGCGCACGTCCAACCCGGCGCTCAATGAGAAGGCCTTCAAAGGCCAGGTCGCTTTCGGCGAAGCGATGACGCTGCAGGGCACCGTCAACAAGTCGGGCTTTCTGCTGCTCTGCGTCGTGGCCACGGCCGCATGGACCTGGGGCTTGTCGCGCTCTCCAGTCCCGGGGGCGGCCGTTCCCTGGATGATGGGTGGCGTTTTCGGCGGCTTCATCGTCGCGCTGGTTACGATCTTTAAGCCGAATTGGGCGACGTTCACCGCGCCCATCTACGCGCTCCTGGAAGGCCTGGCGCTGGGCGGCATTTCCGCCATGTTCGAGCGCACCTACCCAGGCGTCGCGATTCAAGCCGTCGGCCTCACGTTCGGCACGCTCTTCGTCATGCTGCTCGCTTACAAGACCGGCATGATTCGCGCCACGCAGGGCTTCAAGCTCGGCGTGATCGCTGCTACCGGTGGCATCGCGCTTCTTTATCTCGTGGAAATGGTTCTTGGCGGTTTCTTCCACATTCAAGTTCCGGCGATCAACGGCAGCGGCGCCGTGGGAATCGGATTCAGCCTTTTCGTGGTCGTCATCGCGGCGCTGAATTTGGTTCTCGATTTTGACATGATCGAGACTGGCGTCCAGGGCGGAGCGCCGAAGTACATGGAATGGTACGGCGCGTTTGGCCTGATGGTCACGCTGATCTGGTTGTATCTGGAAATCCTCCGCCTGCTTGGCAAGGCGCGCCGCAGATAAGCGAAACAGTTGACTCGCGGACAATCCATCATCGAAAAGCCGGTCCTCACAAATCGTTTTGTGGAGGCGCTTGGGTACGCGGCGGAGCTGCATCTGCACCAGCGCCGCAAAGGTAAAGGCCAGCCCTACGTCGGCCACTTGCTCGGCGTTGCCGCCATCGTCATTCAGCACGGCGGCGGTGAAGATGAAGTCATCGCCGCGCTGTTGCACGACGCCGTCGAGGACCAGGGCGGCCTCCCGCGCCTCGACGAAATTCGCGAAAAATTCGGCGACCGCGTCGCGCGCATCGTCGATGGCTGCACCGATTCCTACGAAGTCTCCGGTGAGAAACGCGAATGGGGCGAAAGAAAGCGCGCCTACATCGAAAAAGTCGCGCACGCGCCTGAAGACGTCCGTCTCGTTTCTGCCGCTGACAAACTGGCCAATGCCCGCGAAATCCTTTCCGACTATCGCGTGGAAGGCGACGCTGTCTTCAACCGCTTCACGGGCCGCAAGGACGGCACGCTCTGGTACTACCGCACGCTGGTCAACGTATTCCGCAACGCGGGCTCAAACGCACTCATCGACGAACTCGACCGCGTCGTGACCGAGCTCGAGCACCTCGCGAAGTAAGTTCGTTTACCGCTCCCAGAAGTGCTGCGTTCTTGCGTTTTCAAAATGTCAGCCGCAAGCTCGCCGAAACGCTACGCGGTTCGCCCAGTGCGGTCCCGGAAAACAAACTCGCAAAGTTGATCACGTTGAGCCGGTTCGCCAGATTCGCCACCTGAATCTGCAGCGCGGCGCTCCTCGACTCCTTATGATAGATTTCCGCTCCTGCTGCGAGGTCAACGGAGAAATTCGGCCGCACGCGCCCCCGAGCAAAATCCACGCGATCCAAAATCCTTTGGCCGAATGCTGCCAGCAGGTCATTTGGATCGGCGTTGCCAATATCAGCAGGCAACCCACTTCCGTACCGTGCGCCCATGGCTAGCCACGCGTGCCGCAGTGCTTGAAAGCGCACCTGAGCGCGCAGCGAGTTCCTCTGATCCTGCGTCACCGCGAATTTGCTCGTATCGGTTAGCGCGTTGGCCGCGTCGCTTCCCAGGAACAACCCGCCGGTGATTGGCCCTTGCCCGTAACCGGACTGATTCGCATAGCTCAGGTAGCCGGAGAAGCGTCCCCATTGAGGAACTTCCATGCGGATTTCTTCTCCGAAGATCCGCGCCTTCGCGAACGCAATCGGAAAACTGATGCCTGAATCCAGCAGCACGTCGTCGTCGGAATATTGACGAAAATCCCGGCGGAAGATATTGGCATCCAGTCGCAGCTTGCCGAAGAACGCTTTTGTCACTCCGCCCTCATAGAAATTTCCGCGCCCCGGTCTCACTGGCAATCGAAGCACCGAAGGACTGATGGCATCGAGAAGCGGCGAACTTGCAAGAAGCAAGTTCTCGACGGCGGGGGATTGAAAAACGCGATCGTAGGAAGCGTGAAGCAGCAGGTTGAGCGCCGGAAGAAATCTCGATACACCGATTCTCGGGCTCCAAGCTGATTCGTGCACCACAAATCCGTAATGATCGAACCTTAATCCCGCGCTGACGTTCCACCGGCCCAGCCGTATCTGGTCCTGCGCATAAAACGAAGGCTCAACATCCCATTTCCGTTGATAGGGGAAAATAAAGTTCAGCTGCGTCTCAGGATCGAATTGAGTTGCATCGGTTATCGCATATTGCAGCGCCTCGTGCACCGGGCTGAAAATAGTGTCCACGCCCGTTTTCCAATCGTGATGTCCGTGGTGCCCCGCAAGGTCGGCTCGCGCATACCCTTCGCGGTAGCCGCGGTCTTGGGAAACAATCACGGGCGTCGCGAACGAATTCGATGTCAGCGACGCGCTCGAATCCCGCACGCTTCCCGAAAAGCTCAAAAATAGTTCAGGCGAAATCGTATGCTGAAAATAGATCTGGCCGCTCGTCTCCGTGTTCTGAATATCCTGCCGCTGGCCGGCCCGCTGCTGCACAAGCTCGTTCGGCACAAGAAACCGGACCACGTTGTGCGTCATGCTTACACGCAAACGGTCGCTCGCCGAGAAATCCCGTTCGTACGAAGCGGAGAATCCCGCGGCGTTTCCCCGGTTCGTGTAATTCGCCAGCACTGGAGGATCGAGATAGCGCTCCGTATGGAATCCTTCGCCGCCGGCCGAAAACCGGTTTGCTCCTCGCGCAAAGGAAATTCCCCCCGCGCCGTTCAGCGTGGAAAAACTTCCGCCACCTACGTCAAGCCGCCCATGCCATCCCGCCGGAACGTCTTTCTTGGTGGTGACTTCGACAACGCCGCCTAGTTTCCGCCCATATTCGGCCGGAAAACTTGCTGTCAACACGCGCAAGGACTCGACTTCGCCCGCATCAAACGACGGCGCAAACGCCGGCGAGCGATTCTGCGTCAGCGGCAAACCGTCCACCACAAATTGCACGTCGTATTCCGAGCCGCGCGGATGAAGCACGCCGTTGGCTTCATACACCCATCCCGGCTGCTCGGAGACCAGGTCCAGCAGCTCGCGTCCCGGCTGCACCGCATCGTGTTCCTCGATCGCTTGCCGCCCGATCGAGTACAGCGTTCCCGTCGAATAGGGATCCACCAGCGTCGCCGAATCATTCACCTGCACCTGTGTTGTCACCGGCGCAACGCCGAGCGTGACGGCGACGCGCACCGGCACCTCGGAGCGAATTTCCACCAAATCGCTCCACGGCGCGAAACCCGCCGCCTGCAAACTCAGACGGTAAACTCCAAACGGAAGATCCTGCGCAACGTAGCGTCCTTCGGGCCCCGCAATGAATGTTCGCCGAACTCCGTTGGCCTCGCTGACCAGCTCGCCGCCGGGCGACACCGCGTTCCCGCTCGGGTCATGCACCTCAAGGCGCAGTTCGCCACGCACGCGCTGCGCTCTCGCACTCAGCGCGCTCAGGAGGAAAAGCGTCGCGACTCCAAGGAGCCGTTCTGTTTTGCTCGCGAACATCTCTATTCATCGATCCAAGAGAGCAGCAATGCCTGGTTCGACCCAATCGCCAAGACACAAGACGGCTCGTGCCGACACCGAAGTCACGCTTTTACGTTAGCATGAGCTTCGTTTTGCTCCACGACTCCACTCCATTCTGCGAACGCAAAATAGCAACACGGTCTCACCATGATTCCGGAAGCCATTTCGCATTTTCGAGCGCTTCGGAATCTAGTCTTGCCGGTTTGTTTCACTAGAAAGTCGTCAAAGCCTGATGCGAAGATAGAGAAAGGGTACGGGCAATCGAATGGTACCGGGAACTCAAGAAACTGTGATGACCCAACGACAGGGAGGAGACCGAGCGCATCACCCGACTGACAAGGCCAAGGTTGCTATCATTTCCTCGGCGGCCGCCACGGGTTCGGGTGTCATTCGGTCCGAAGACGTCGATCGCGCCTTTGGCATGCCTGCCGGCAAACTTCGCAGCCGCGCTGGAATCGAATCTCTTGCTTACGTTGCCGAAGGCGAAAATGAACTGACACTTGCCGCAGCGGCTGGGCAGGAAGCGTTGCGCACCGCCTCGTGCGGCGCGCAAGAGCTCGATTGGATCATCGCTACCAGCGAGACGCATCACGACTATCCTTCTCTTTCCGCTCAACTTCATTCTCGATTGCTGGTCCGCGAAAATTGTGGTGCGCTAGATGTTGGTGGCGCCTGCCTCGGTTTGCTCAATGCACTGGCGATTGCGCGATCGCTGATTGGATCGGGGCAGGCCCAGACGGTTGCCGTATTAACCGCCGACGTCCACAGCCGAATCCTTACTCCCGGCCGCGTCGCCGGTGAATTTGGCGGCCTGTTCGGTGATGGCGCAAGTGCCTTTGTGCTCCGCGGCGCGGCATGTAATGATTCCGGAGAAAGCTATTGCCTTGGTGAATTCCTTTTTGGCTGCGCCGGCCAGTACGCCTCCGCCATACAAGTCAGCGATGGAAAGGATGGCAGCCTCGACGTGCAATTTGACGGCGAAGCCCTTTCTCGCGCGGCGATCACCCGCATGGAAAAAGTGATTGCCGCCGTCGAGTTGCGCAGCGGCATCCCGCGCGGCTCCGTCGGCGGCTTTGCGACGCACCAGCCAAACCCCCGCCTTGTTGCCCTGCTCGCAAAGCAATGTGGCGTTTCGCCGAAAACATTTCCGTCCATCGCGAAAAAGTCCGGCAATCTCGGATCTTCCACTTGCGGCGCGGCTCTGCATGAAGCTTTGCGCAATGCCTCGAAACACCCGCGCGTTGATCGCCGGCCGATTTTTCTCGCCTCACTTGGTCCCGGCCTTCTCTTCGGCGGCGGCTGGCTCACTCCCCACGATTGAGTTGTTTGTTTGGTTCACGATGAGCGCGGAAATCAAAACGCAAGCGCCGCGCTATGAGGATAAGAGCCAAGAGCTAAAGATTAAGAACTGAGAACTGAGAACTGAGAACTAAGAACTAAGAACTAAGAACTGAGAATTCTGCCTTCAGGGTCCGGGCCGCGTCCGAGTCGTGAAGCTGATATCCGCAGCGGGCACCACGCAACCTTGCAGCGGCGGCCAGCCTGCATCGCTCACTGTATTGCGGCATAGCGAAGCAATCGCGTAATCGAACTGCGAAGGATCGACCGCGCCATTCAGCGCTTCCGCATAAACGGTGTAGCTGTGTCCCACTGCCAGACCGTCGATTTCATAGGCGCCATCAAATTGCGCAGGACCTGGAGCCGTGCAACTCCACCCGCCGATCGTCGCTCCGACAACTGCGCCGCTCACCGCGTCGACGGCCACCACTTGGGCTGCGAAAACGCCCGTCACCCCCGGAGGCGAGGCCGGAAGCGCCAGCGGATTCGCTGGAAGAATGCGTCCGCTGATCGATCCCTGGTGCGCCGCATCTGCCGGATCGGGATAGAAAACGCGCAGTCCGGTCCGGTCGTCGTCGCCCAGCGGCGCGTCGGGCTGCAGCGTCGTTGGCCGCGTTCCGCTGAATGCGCCCGGCGCCGGCGCAAAGGGAAACATAATTGCGCTCCACACCGCTGAATGGCTGAAGCCGAGAAAGTGCCCAAGCTCATGCGTCAACACCGATTCTAAGTCGTAAGCTGTTGGGACCGCTGCCAGCGCTTGCGGCGTCGCGAATGTTGTCCGCGAGTCGCTGGGATTGAAATAAATGTCCGCGTCGAGAATCTCCCCCAACTGAGTTGAAACCGCGCTGCTGCCCACTTGAACTCCGAGGCGGTCGGTTGTGATCACGCGCGTGAACGCCAGCACACCCGGGGTAAATGCCATGTCCGCCTGATCGAAGCAGATGGAATTCACTCCGTCAGGACCGCAGGCATTCTGTGTCGCCGTCCGCGTCAGCGGCGCGAGCGTTGCGGGAACAAGCGCCGTTCCACTCACACCGGTCCACACCGTCAGCGACTGCGTAATCGCCTGTTCGATCTCCGTCAGACGCCCGCTTGCAGTCTGGTTCTGCGTCAATATGGTTACCGGACTCGTATTCAGCGCGGTGCTCCATCGCACGGCGATGCTACCTGCGACCGTGAGCCGATGTGTTCGAATGGGACAGGCCGATCCGCCTGAGATAGCCGCCGGCTGCCGGACATCCGGCACGATCATGCCGAAGGAGTAGGCCGCACCCCCGGCGCAAACCATGCGCCATAAAAAAGTGCAAGGGTGGTCACGCAAATCTTCTTAACGATCACTTTCATGCTCCGGCCCTCCGATCTGAAATTCTTCAAGGCGTTTTTTCTTCGAGCGCCTTCCGCAGTTTCAATTGAAAGATCGCCACCGGCAGGTTGCGAATTCCGCCATGCCGGAACTGGTGCGTTCGAGGATCAAACACCGGCGCAGCAGCCGAATCCTGCGTTACTCGTTCCACTCCCGTCCGAACATCCCGGGAAATTCGAAACGTTCCTTGCGACCATCCCAGCACTCGGAAGGGTTCGCCTTCATGCCCCCAGAGAAATACGTAGATTTCCTCGCCCGTGTGGAACGTTGGCACGCCCTCGATTCGCGAATGCAGATTTCCAATCTGGCCGCCAAGCATCTGAACACTAATAACGCCCGGAAGCAGGCCCTTGTTCAGTTCCACAACCTCAAGTTGCGTTTCTGTCCAGATCTCGCCACCTTGCCAGTGGCTTTCCACTCCGATGCACCGGACGCGCGCCACGGCGGTTGCCTGATTTACGAGCTCTTCGAATCGAAGCCGGGAAAGTGTTGTTGCGTTTGCAGCAATCGCGAGCAACGCAAGTCCCGTCAGGAACAGAATCCACAAGAATCGCCGCCGTTGCACAAAGCTCATTTCAATTCACCTCCAGCACGCCGCTTGCGGCGGTCTTGTCAAGATTGGTGTTCTGTATGAAAAGCGTCCGGGCGCCCGGCGAGGCGCTCGCCGGAATTTGCAGCGTGAGGTGGATAATCCCGAGACCTGGGGGTTGCTTTGCAATAACCGCGACGTCGCCCGGCCCGGACACGGTGTAGGTCATGCTGGTGTCTAGACCACTCTGCGAAAAAAGACAGACATCTGCGGTCGACGTCCCGCTCGCGGGCCGTTGCAACGGAATCGCGCTGCCGCCCAGTGTGCACGCGTTGCTCGCCATGATGAATTGGCCGAGGGCCGCGACATTCAAGTCCACGTCATTACCGGGCGCGGAGACTCCCGCGGTGGTTGGATCAACAACGATGATGTCTTTTCCTGTGGCGCTTGGAGTGTTGCTGCTTAACGCAATCACATCGTCGGAAAGGTTTGTCGCCGCGACGATCAGCGCCACGACATTCGATTTTGTTCCGCTCGGATTCTGCATCTGGATGGACAAGCTGCCGGCCACTGCGACGTCTGCCGCCGTGACGGGCGCCGTGCATTCCAGCGCGGAGGTACATGTCGTTATGCGCGCGGTGCCGCCGATCAGCATCGCGGATCCCGGCCCCGGGCTTGACGCGACAAAACCACTGCCATCCACGCGCAGCGTGAAGCCCTGAGCGGCGCCGGTATACACGCTGGAGGGATGCAACGCGAGAATGTTCGCGCCGGTGGAAATCGTCACGTTCGCAATGCCGGACTGCGAAGTGTCATCGCTGCTGATAGCCACGACTTGAATGGCATCGGGAACAGGCGCGGCGCTAGGTGCGGTATAGGTTCCGGCAGGGTTGATCGTTCCGCAGAGTCCGGACGCGGAACACGCGGCGCCCTGCACTTGCCAAACAACGTTCTGATTGGTGGTTCCCAGCACCGACGCGGCGAAGCTCTGTACGGCCAGCGGGGCCAGTGTGACGCTCCCTGGTTGCACGGATACTAGGACGTGATTAATCACCGTGATCTGCGCGCTTGCGCTTTTCGTGGAATCGGTCGCGCTCACCGCGGTGGCGCTCACCGGATTCGGCGAAGGAATGGAGCCTGGAGCAAGAAACTCCACGAGCGGCGAAGTGGTGCTTGTAACTATCTGGCAGGGATTCGAAGCGACCGCGCAAATCTGTCCAAACGTCGTGTTTCCTCCGGCAATTCCATTCACGCTCCAAATCATCCCAGTATTCGTCGTGCCATTGACCTGCCCACTCAGCGTCAGGCGATGATTCGCCGCCAGTGTCGCTGTCGAAGGAGAAACGTTCACGCTAACTCCCGGCTGGATCGCCATTGTCGCTTGCGCTTTTTTCGAAGGGTCCGCTTGTGAAGTGACCGTTAACGTAACCGTGTTAGGACTTGGCGCGGTCCCGGGCGCGGTGTACTTCGCCGAATCCGCTACGGAATTTCCGCTCGTCGATTGCGTCGTGACCACGATCAATGTTCCGCAGGAGCTTCCGCTGCAGCCCGGACCGCTTAGCGCCCAAGACAGCGCAGGGCTTGGGTTCGAGCCTGGGACTGGCGTCAAGGTCGCCACAATCGTTGCGTCGCTCCTGCCGGCACGCTGGATGGCGCAGAGAGTTGCAACGAAAAACTGCTGGTGATGGACACCACGACAGAAATCTGTTTCGAAGGATCGGCCACGCTTTGCGCTGTCAGCGTCGCGCTCGCAGGCGAAGGAAGACTCCGCGGCGCCGTGTAGTTCCCGCTTGTGTCCACTGTGCCGCACCCGCTGGTGCACGCCGGACCCGAGAGGCTCCATCGTATGGAGGTGTCCGGATGCCCGCTGCTCGCTACCGTTGTTTGAAATGTTTGTGTCGCACCGAGTTCCACGCTCGGGGTATTCGGCGTCAAGCTCAGCGTGATGTCGCTCGTAATCGCTAATGTACCGATGCCGGATTTTGTCGAATCGGCATGGCTCGTGGCCGTGATTTGCACCGTCGGCGGCGATGGCAGGTCCGCGGGAGCGGTGTACACGCCGCCAGACGTGATCGTTCCCAGCGTCGCGTTCCCGCCCGGTGCGCCGTTGACGCTCCAACTGACGGCGGTGTCCGTCGTGTTTGTTACTGTCGCGGTGAGAGTCGCGTGGCCCCCGAGCACGACGGATCCGGTCACCGGCTTTACAGTAACTTCTATTGCGGGAGGAGGAGGTGGTGGTGGCGACGCGCCTCCAGCGCCGCAGCCGATTGTCCACGCTCCCTCTGCAATTAGCGCGATGAGCACAGCCGTCGTTGTCCTGGACGTTTTTTCGCTGCTTGGCGAGAGGGACCGCATGCCGTCCCAAAAGCAGGCGAAGGGCCAGCGAATAAGATCGGGAACGGGGATTTCGGAGTAGAGGATAGTTACACTGCGACTTCGTCAAGAAACCGCCCTGAATCAGCATCTTGAAGCATTGTGAAAGCCAGACGTCGCGTGCCTCCGACGCTCCAGATTTGATCGTTGGAAGGGATTTCCGTTCAACTCCGTTCTAAATTGGAACTAGGTCGGAAGATTCTGTTTCGTTTTGGAATCGTCCTCAGGACAAATTCCTGCGTTGACTTCTCCCGCCGAGCCTCCAATAATCCGCCCATGCCTCGCCCCGATGCCGTGCGCCGCGTTAAGAGCTACTCTGCCGCAGACGGTTACGTTTATCAGTACTACTTTTTTGAGGGGAATCGCGCAAAGCGCGGCGGCAGTCCCGGTGGCGAATTCACTTATGTGGTCTCCGCTGACCGGCACTCCGCGTTCCCTTTCAAGATTTTCGTGATGCAATCGGCACTGGACGCCTGGGCAAAACTGAACGGCCGGCCGCTTTCGAGCAGCGAAGAGTATGCCGTCGCCAAGATGCGCCTCTTCCAGGCTTTCGATGAAGGCTCCGTCCAGGCCTCGCCGGAGGGCCAGCCAGCCGGAGGAGTGGTCGTCGACGAATCCAACCTTGAAGAACTGCTCGGACGGCTGGGAATCTAGCCCGGAATATCTGGAGCATTGGAAACGGCCGCCCTGCACTGAACCAATTCTCGGCCCACGGCGTCTGGTTAGGTGTGGAGAAGGCGGGCATTCGAATCTCGCGCAGGATGCCAAATGCAGGAGCTGGTTCTGATCCAACCAGGTGGCACGGCCGACCGCTTTACGGTCGCACACGACAACGGCCGCTTTGCGGTCGCGCATGAGAAGGAGGATGAACTGGCGCGCGAGGCAGCCCCGGCTGACACGAGGCGCGAGTTCGAGGAGCGCCTTGCCGAGTGCGGCCCGCTCGCTTTTCGCGTGGCTCGCGGCGTGTTGCGCAACACCGCCGACGCCGAGGATGTGGCCCAGGAAGCTTTGCTGCGCGCTTATCGCCGATTCGATCGCCTGCGCAATCGCAACCGCTTCCGCGCCTGGCTCGTTCGAATCGCGTTTCGACTGGCGCTCGACCGTTTGCGCTCCGGGAAGCGCCGCGAACAGCGGGACACGCTTTGGTCCCAACCAGAGCACCAGCCGCCTACGGCAAATGCCGAAGACCTCGCCGCATGGAGCGAGTTCCAGGCGCACCTCGAAGATGCCCTCGCGGAATTGCCGGAGAAATTGCGCTTAGTCCTTATGCTTGCGGCCATGGAAGGCTACACCACGGATGAAGTCGCAGCGCTAGTCGGTATTCCCGTGGGGACCGTGAAGACCAGAATTTTCCATGCGCGAAGACAGTTAGCGGAGAAATTGCGATGTTATGCGAATGCTATAAAGAGGCGTTGATTGAAGCGGCAGCAAGCAACGCCGAGCTTCGAGGTGAACTGCGCGGGCACCTCGATGGTTGCGCTGCCTGCCGGGCTGCCTTCGCGCAGGAACAAGCCTTCTTTGCCTCGATCGATGGCGGCCTGCGCGTGACGGCGAACGCGGAAGTGCCTGCTTCTCTTTTGCCGCGCGTCCGTGCCCGCCTGGACGAAACAGAGGCCGTGCCCAACCGGCCTTGGGTCACCAACTGGCTCGTCATGGCGAGTGCCGTGACGGTTTTCGCCGCTTTCTTCGTGGCGCGCGCCGTATGGCGTCCAGTTGCTCGGCAAAATCCGCAGACCAACTACGTGCAAAAAAATCCGCCAGCTCCAGTGGCTCTCCCCGCGCATGAGCCCATGCAAACTCCCGAGAGGTCCGGGAAAAGCGATTCGCTTCCGTTCCCTGACGGCTTTAACTCCAAGAGCCCCCGGCAACACGGGGTGCTGTCCGCCCGCAATGCCTTCCCGGAAGTGCTGGTCCCCGGGGATCAGGAAGTCCTGCTCAATGAATACGCCGAGCAGTGGCGTGCCCACAAGCACCCTCTGCTTCTAGCTCATGAGTTCGACGCTACAATTTTGGCGCCCTTGCAAGTTGCTCCGATCCAAATTGACGAGCTTGACGTCAAGCTCTTAGCGGAAGAGAAGCTGCAATGACTTCCGTGGAGACAGTTCGCCTTAGACACCGTTCGCATCGCCCAGGAGGAATGCAATGAAGAAATTGGTCTATTTGATTCTGCTCGGCGCACTCTGCCAACCAGTGGTCCAAGTATGCGCTCAGGAAAAGCCCAAGACCGAGGAACGCGCCAAAGTCCCGACTCCCATCAAGGTGCAAATTATTTTTACCGAGTATGACGGCGACAAGAAGATTTCCAGCATGCCGTACACCTTTACGGTGATTAGCGATGAAAAGGTCGGCGGCCATTATTCAACCAGTCTGCGGACGGGCGTCCGCGTTCCCATCGAGACTGAAGGCAAGGACCAGAAGACGACTTATATGGATATCGGCTCAAATATCGATTGTGGCATCCAGTCCGAAGACGAGGGCCGATTTCATCTATATTTGATTTTCGACCGGTCCGCGCTCTATCCCAACAAAACCAGCGAGGGGGAGAGATTGGTTGCTAACCCCGGTGGCCAGCCTGTGGTTCGCCAATTTAGGACCTCCGAAAACCTGATCTTGAAGGACGGCCAAACTTCAGAGAATCTCTTGTCCACGGATCCGCTCAACGGCCACACGTTTCGCGTGTCTGTTACCATCAACGTGCAAAAGTAGGGCAGGACTCTGGCTAGCTTTTTGCAAGAACCGCTGCGAGCGCCGGCTTCAAATCCGCACGCAAAAACCGGTAGCCAAGTTTCTCCAACGCTTGCGGTGCGACGCGCTGGCTGGACAACAGCAGGGCGTCGGCCATTTCGCCAAGTGCGAGACGCAACGCAAACGCCGGAGCAGGGAAGAGCGCCGGGCGGTGGACGGCTTTGGCAAGCACTTTTGTAAATTCCGCGTTTTGCAGCGGTTGCGGCGATACGATATTTATGGCGCCCCTTACGGTCGCGTTCTCTATCGCGAATCGCAAAATCGCGACGACGTCTTCTAGCGTCACCCAGGACATCCATTGTTTGCCGCTGCCAAGGCGGCCACCTACGCCCAGCTTGAACGGCGTCAGCATCTTTGCCAGAGCACCGCCCTCGCGCGCCAAAATAATCCCGAATCGCGCCAACACTACGCGAATCCCCAGCGCCTCGGCCTTCAATGCCTCCGCTTCCCATTCCTTCGCGACGCCTGCCAGAAAATCCGTTCCCGGCTTGCTCTCCTCCGTCAGAGTTTCGTCGCCGCGGTCGCCGTAAATCCCAATCGCCGAAGCTGACACCAGCACGCCTGGCCGCGCATTCATCTTAGCCAGCGCCCCCACTAGCGCGCGTGTGGTGTCGATCCGGCTCGTGCGCAACAGCGGCTTTCGTTCCGCGGTCCAGCGCCCGCCCGCAATGGATGCGCCTGCCAGATTCACAACCGCATCCGCGCCGACTCCTGCGCCGCCCAATTCTCCCGTCACCGGATTCCATGCCACCGCGAACCCTTCTTTTGGCCCCTCGCCTGCCGCGCTCTCTGGTCGAACCAATCGGCACACGGTATGCCCCGCTCCCGCCAGCGCGCCTCCCAGCGCCGTCCCCACCAGCCCCGACGAACCGGCTATCAGAATCTTCATCTTTTTCCTCTGCGCCTGCGTTAAGCAAACACAGCAGCCCTTTGAACGCTACGCAACCTGCACGCAACGGTCAAGCAATCGAACTTTTCAAATCTTACCTCCGGGTGGAGACGTTGAATGCTCCGTCGGATAGCAAGCATCGAAGGAGGGAAGTCCCCCGCATTGCACAGGTTGAAACTGTGTTGCTGGCCCCCTCAAGCTTCACGGGTTACAATTCCCCTGTGCCATCTGTCTCACAAGCGATTCACGTGACGGTCCTCTTTTTTGGCCGCCTCAAGGAACTCACCGGCCATGCCGAGGATACCGCTGAGTTCGCAGACGCCGCGACGATCGAGCAACTTTTTGCTGTTTATGCCGCGCGCTATCCCGAGCTTGCAAAATACCGCTCGTCGGTTGTCGCTTCTCGCAACCAGGAATTCGCCGCCTGGGATACGCCTCTGCGCAGCGGCGACGAAATTGCGTTTCTGCCACCCGTGAGCGGCGGCTGACGCATCCGCATGGCGACACTCTCCAGCGACGACATCTATCAGTTGGTGCGTAAGCCCATCGACATGGCCGCGCTAGCCCAGCACGTCCGCGCTCCTGAAGACGGCGCCATCGTCACGTTCGACGGCTTCGTCCGCAATCAATCTCACGACCGCCCCACTCTTTACCTGGATTACGAAGCTTACGAGTCCATGGCTCTCGCCAAAATGCGCGAAATCGGCGCCCAGCTTCATGAAAAATACCGCATTCATCGCGTCGCCGTGGTCCACCGGCTCGGGCGCCTCGAAATCGGCGAAACCAGCGTATTTATTGCTATCAGCGCGCCGCACCGGGCCGCCGCCTTTGACGCCTGCCGCTTCGCTATTGATACCCTCAAGCGGACTGTGCCCATTTGGAAAAAAGAGTACTTCGAAGACGGCGCCGTTTGGGCTGACGGCGAACTGCCTCCCGCACCCGCGGCGACACCACGCGCGAAACCTGCATCCTAGCTCCTAATGCCGATGACACCCTTTCGCCCTCACTCCGCTCTGATTCTGGCCGTCCCAGCAGCGATTCTCTTCGCGGGGGTCGCGTTTGGTCAGGACAAGCCCGACCGTCCCCCTTGGGCGCAAAAGAGTAAGTCCACGGCGAGCGCCAACACAACTTCCAAGCCAAGCGCTCCTTCCACGCCTCCGACGCCTCCCACTTCGGCTCCAGACGGCGAGCCCGGAAAAATCGTCCAGCCCACGCCGACAGCGCCGGCGGACGACTCGCAGGATGCCGCTGCCCAGCGCGGCCGCATCCGCGTCAATGTAAACCTCGTCAATGTGCTCGTCAGCGTCCTCGACGAAAAGAACCGGCCTGCACCCGATCTTCCCAAGGAGGCCTTCCAACTGTTTGAAGAGGGAGTCGTGCAAAAGATCGATAAGTTCGAGCCGGAAACTTCACAGCCACTGGACCTGGCGATCATGATTGACGCCAGCCTGAGCGCTCACAAGGAGATTACTTTCGAGCAGGAAGCGGCCGCGCACTTTATCCGTCAGGTGCTCCGCCCCGGTGATCGTCTGTCCGTTTTCGCGTTCGATGAAAACGTCACGCAGATCGCATCGTTTTCCGATAACGTAGCCGAACTGCAAGCGGCCGTTCGCAGGATTCCGCCCGGCGCAGGCACTTCGATTTACGATGCAGTGCTTCTCGGTTCGCGCGCGCTGGAGCGCCGCGGGGATGAGCGGCGCCGCGTTATTATCCTGGTTACCGACGCCGGCGAAACTACCAGCCGCTCCGACTTCGACGCGGCTCGCAAGGAAGCCGTCCGCTCCAACGCGCTCCTTTACACTATCGTCATTCGCCCGGTGAAAAACGAAAACGGGCGCAACACCGCCGGAGAACACGCTCTCGAAACTATGACCGACACCACCGGCGGCGCCATGTTCTTTCCCGACTCGCCCCAGGAGCTACCGGCTATCTTCGATCGCATCGACCGCGAGCTCCGCACCCAATATCTTCTGGCTTACTATCCCACGCCGCGCGGGCCCGCCAATACTTACCGCTCCATCCTTGTTACCGTCACGCCTTCTACTTACCAAGTCCGCCACCGCAAGTCCTACCTCACCGGCCCGCAATAATTGTTTCTCCTTGCAACGCCGAGTTTGGCTGACATCTTCGCCTTTAATTCTCAAAACCATCTATTTGCGCGGGGAAGAATTCGCAACCTGCGAGTCCAGTGTTTCCCGCACCTTTTGCAAGAGAGTCCTCTTCGTAAAAGGTTTTTGGACCAGCACGGTCCCCTGTGTCAGGACGCCGCGGTGAACGATGACGTCATCCGAATACCCGGACATGAACAGAACTTTCAGATCAGGGCGAAGCGAAACCATTTGATTCGCGAGTTCGCGGCCATCCAGCCGGGGCATGACTACGTCCGTAAGCAGAAGATCGATTCTGCTTTGCGCGTCCTTTGCGGTTTCCATGGCGTCTTCGGGCCCGGAGGATTCCAATACCGTGTATCCGGCGTCCTCCAGCAGTGCGCACGTCAGCTCTCGCAGCGCCGGCTCGTCCTCTACTACCAGAATAGTCTCTGTACCCCTCGGAATTTCCTCCTCCGTCTTCTGTATCGGAGAGACGATTTCTTCGGTGCGCGGAAAATAAATCTTGAACGTCGTTCCGCGGCCAGGTTCGCTGTAAGGCATTATGTATCCATTGCTCTGCTTGACGATTCCGTAGACCATCGATAGCCCTAAACCAGTCCCTTTACCGGTCTCCTTCGTCGTGAAGAACGGCTCAAATATATGGGAAAGCGTCTCCGAATCCATTCCCGTGCCTGTGTCACTGATGGCCAGCATGACATGTGGCCCCGGCCTCGCACCCAAATGTTGGCGGCCATAGGTGTCGTCAAGTTCTACGTTGGCTGTCTCGATGACTAGTTTTCCCCCGCTGGGCATGGCGTCCCGCGAATTGACCGCCAGGTTCATAAGCACCTGGCTCAACTGCCCCGGATCCGCTTTCACGCGCCCCAGGTCGGGTTGCAGCCGGATCGCCAGCTCGATATCTTCGCCAATCACGCAGTGGAGCATCTTTTCAATTTCCATGACCGAAGCATTGAGGTCGATTACTGCTGGTTCGATGACCTGCTTGCGGCTGAAGGCAAGGAGCTGCATCGTCAAGGCCGCGGCGCGCTCGGCTGCATGCCGCGTTGCTTCCACGCTCTTCCGCAATCGGTCGTTTCCGTCTATTTGTTGGTCAAGGATGTCGCTGTGGCCAAGGATCACGCCTAAGAGATTGTTGAAATCGTGCGCTATTCCACCCGCCAGCCTGCCGATGGCTTCCATTTTCTGCGATTGGAAAAGCTGCCTTTCAAGACTCCGGCGCTCGGTTATGTCTTCCGCGAAAACCTCGAAATAAGCAGGCGAATCGTCTTTCTCCAAGACCGGATGCCCCGTCATTATGACAGTGATGATCTTCCCGTCTTTTCTTCGCCATTCGGCTTCAACATCCTGAAAATCCTGTTTTCGCCAATAGTCTCTGACCAGGCGCTGATGAGTTTCCGGATCGCGACAAATGTCTTTTTCTACATCGCACCGAATTAGCTCCTCTTCCGACTCGTAACCCAGCATTTTCACAAGGGCCGGGTTCACCTGGAGGAGCCGCCCATCCAAGGCGATGCGGTAAATTCCGTAGGGCGCATCATGTACCAATGAGCGAAAGTGGGCCTCCGACTCCTGGAGTTTCTCTTCAACTCGTTTTCGCCCGGTTATATCTCGAGCAATCGCGGAGGCGCCGACAATCATTCCTTCAGCGTCTTTCACGGGAGAAATAGTCACCGACACATTGATTCTCTGTCCCCCCTTTCGGACGCGCACGGTTTCATAGTGATGGATTCGCTCATCTCTGCTGAGCCTCTTTAAGATTTCTGGAACTTCGTCCCGTTGCTCATCCGGAACTAGAATACTTACCGGCTTACCCACCACTTCAATCGCCGAATAGCCATAGATTCTTTCCGCGCCGCCGTTCCAACTCACAATCTTTCCATCCAATGTCTTTCCCAAGATTGCATCGTCAGAAGATTCGACAATCGAGGCAAGTTGAGATAGTGCTTCTTCAGCGCGCTTGCGGTCGGTGATGTCGTGGGTAACGGAAAGCATGCATTGCTGCCCGCTCATTGTCACTCGTACGGCAGAAACCTGGCCGTAACGGACCTCGCCGGACTTAGTCCTGAATCGAAACTCTTCTCCTGTGACCTGGCCTTCTGCCTCCAGCTTCTGCAGCGTTGTCCGGTGCGGCTCCCGCTCCACCCACAAATTCAGTTCCGCTGGCGTCTTTCCGAGCACCTCTTCGGCGCTGTAGCCGGTGAGACGCGTGAATCCTTCGTTTACCTCCAGGTATCGCCGGTCGGGGAGACTCCGCAGGGTGATGGCGTCCGGACTCGAGTGCACCATCTTTGCGTATTTCTCTTCGGACTGACGGAGCAGGGCCTCAGATTGCTCTCGTTCTGAAATGTCGCGCACTATCCCCGTGAAAATGCGCCTCTTTCCGTGGACGTGCTCCCCTAAGGAAACCTCAAGAGGTATCTCCTTTCCAGTGCGGTGCAGCCCCGTCAGTTTCAGCACCGTCCACGAAATATGTTTCTTCCCCGTTTGCAGGTATCGCTCGACGCCCCTCCGATGCGTTTCGCGAAGGTAGTTGGGCATCAGCATCGTCAACTCGCGGCCCATCATCCCGGAAACCGGATACCCGAAAATCCTTTCCGCCGCTTTGTTGACGAACAGAATGGTGCTTCGTTCGTCTATGGTGATGATGGCGTCCGTGGCCGTCTCGGCAACGACACGGAAGAGTTGAGCAGGCTGAAGAGAGTCCTTGTGGGAATCAACCGGTCTAGTGGTTTTCGGGTTCCTTGGTTTCGACATGGCCGTTTGTTCCCCTGGTCCCTGGTGCCGACGACAGTGCGCACGTGCGCAGCTAAGGGACGGGGCTCAACCACGAGAAACGGTTGATACGAATAAATGTAGCATAGAGATTCGTAGTTATATGTTTATCAGGCGCGAATTGCCGAAAAGTGAAATAAGCGAATCGTCCGGCGCGGAGCCAATCACTCTTCCTTGAAAGCGAGCCTGCCTTGTGCCCAGTGGTAAAGTGGAGGAAGCTCAGCAACCGGTAATTTCTTGCGGAGGCGCCGCCGTGCGCCCCAGCTTGGGAAAATGTCAAGGAATCGAAGGTTCGCTCAGTGCCCGACAACTATCTCGAAGCTGCCATCGAAATCGCCCAGGAAGCTGGCAAAATCCTCATCGAGGAATTGTCGCGCCCGCTCGATATCCGCTACAAAGGAGACGAAGTCGACCTCGTCACCCAGGCGGACAAGCGCTCGGAACGGCTGATTGTCGAACGGCTCACCAAATATTTCCCCGATCATGCCATTGCTGCCGAGGAAGGAACGGGGCATGAGAGCGCTTCGGCCTCCGATTTTCGTTGGCACGTCGATCCGCTGGACGGCACAACCAACTTTGCGCACGGCTATCCCTGCTTCAGCGTTTCCATTGCGCTCGCACAGCGAGACACGCTCCTCGCCGCCGTGGTTTTCAATCCGTTCTACAACGAGCTGTTCTCGGCAGCGCGCGGCGAAGGCGCCACCTTCAACGGCAAAAAGATTCACGTCTCCAAAGTAGCCACGCTATCCACCAGTCTCTTGTGCACCGGGTTTCCCGTGCGCAACCGCAAGGCCAGCCCCAATCTTCAATACTACGGCGACTTCACTCAGCGCTCTCACGGTGTGCGTCGCGATGGCTCCGCCGCACTCGACCTTGCCGGCGTCGCTGCGGGCCGTTTTGACGGCTTCTGGGAATTCGGCCTCCAGAAGTGGGACACCGCCGCCGGAGTTTTGCTCATCGAGGAAGCCGGCGGCAAAGTCAGCGATTTCGTTGGAAATCCTTACCAGCTTGGAGGCCCCGTCATTCTCGCCACCAACGGTCTCATCCACGAAGAGATGCGTGCCATGGCGCTCGAAATTTCCCATCGTGCCAAGCAGCTCCGCGAATCATGAAACCTATTGATCAGGGGGTCTGCCAACCGATCTCAAATTGGGTTTACCATGGGAATTGCAATGAAAAATTCCAAAGCTCCGGTCAGAGCTAGATCCGCTCGGGGCCGACAAAACTTGCCAGCCGCAAAACCGAACAGTGCAATCTTCCCGAAGGTTGCTGCTGAGTTGGCGGAAATTGGAAAAAACTTCTACGCGCGCGGCTGGGTCTTGGGCACGAGCGGGAACTTCAGCGCGGTAATTTCCCGCGAGCCGCTGTGCCTGGCGATTACTTCGACGGGATTGGACAAGGGGAGCCTTACGACTTCACAGTTTCTGGAGATAGACAATGCGGCGAACGTGGTACAAGGTGATGGCCGTCCTTCCGCGGAAGCCCTGCTCCATCTCGCCATCGCGCGCGGCGTGGATGCCGGGGCGGTCTTGCACACCCATTCCGTTTGGAGCACCGTCCTTTCGGGTTCGCACGCACCGCAGGGCGGCATCGCCTTGGAAGGTTTCGAAATGCTCAAAGGGCTCGAAGGCGTTCGAACGCATAAGCACCGCGAGTGGCTGCCGATTCTGGAGAATTCGCAGGACATGATTGAGCTGGGGGAACGCGTTTCGAAAATCCTGCGGGAAAGCCCCGGCATCCACGGTTTCCTTCTGAAGGAGCATGGGCTATATACTTGGGGTGCGGGCTTGCAGGAAGCCAAGCGCCATGTTGAAATTCTGGAGTTCATGATGGAAGTCCTGGTTCGCTCCGGCGCCGCACAGAGTGCATGATTCCGGCGCTGACCGAACTTCGGAGTTGATTGCCGTGGCCATCCTTCAAATCCCCGATGAAAACCGTTCGCTCCGCGAACACGGAGAAGTGCGCGATTACCTCGCCGGGGTTGGCATTGACTACGAACGCTGGGAGTCTCCGGCCGATCTGTCTTCAAATGCTTCCGCGGTAGAAGTCCTGAGTGCGTACAGCGAACAAGTCGAAAAACTCAAACGCGACGGCGGCTACGTCACCGCCGATGTGATCGACGTCAATGCGGATACTCCCGGGCTGGACGCCATGCTTGCCAAATTCAACATTGAACATACGCACGATGAGGACGAAGTCCGCTACATCGTTGCTGGACGCGGGCTGTTCCATATTCATCCGCGACGGGGTCCGGTCGTGGCGATTGAGGTCGAGGCCGGCGACCTGATCCGCGTACCGCGCGGGACGCTCCACTGGTTCGATCTTTGCGGAGACCGCCGCATTCGTGCGATTCGTTTGTTCCAGGACAAGTCCGGCTGGACGCCCCACTATACCAGCAGCGGCGTGGACCGGAATTACGAGCCGGTTTGCCTGGGTCCCAGATACATTCCGCCGCAAACGGCGGCCAAGTAGCTGGCGTGTCTCTGCTCGATGAATCGCAGATCCGGGTCATTCTTCTTGACATCGAAGGCACGACAACATCCATAGATTTCGTCTATAAAACGCTTTTCCCCTATGCTAGCCGCAAACTAGAATCATTTCTTCGAGAACATGTTCAAGATCCCGAAATTCAATGTTTGATTCAGGATCTCTGCGCGCAACATGACGTGGATGAACGCGGTGGTCTTCAGCCGCCTGGTTGGATGGATGATTCGGAAGAAGCGCGGCTGCGTTCGAGCGTCGCGTACGGCCAATGGCTGATCGCGCGGGACAGCAAATGCACGCCACTGAAATCACTTCAGGGAAAAATCTGGCAGCAGGGATTCACGAGCGGAGAATTGCGCGGTGAAGTTTTTCCTGATGTGCCTCGGGCGTTCGAACGGTGGCGGAGGCAGGGAAAAATTATCGGTATCTACTCGTCTGGGAGCGTCGTCGCGCAGCAACTCCTATTCCGTACTACACGCTCGGGAGATCTAACTTCTTTCATCTCCGCTTTCTTCGATACGCGCGTGGGAGCCAAGAACGAACAGGAAAGCTACAAGAAAATCGCCGCTTCGCTTTCAAGCGCGCCGCAGCACTTCTTGTTCATTTCCGATGCGGTAAAAGAAATCGAAGCGGCGCAGTCCGCAGGAATGCAGGCTGTCCTTTGTGACCGCGACCCGGGATCTGCTTCCTCTCGCGGCCAGTGCGAAGCCATCCACAGTTTCGACAACCTGATTCCGGACTAACGTCTCACGCTGCCGAATTGCCTACTTGCCACGTCGCCGGAGCCCTGCTTCGCTCCCCATTCCGCATACATCTTCGTAATGGTGGGTGCAATGGAAAAGTCCCAGACAAAAATGCTGACGTTCTTGTATTTCTCCGGAACAACGTAAAGATCAGCAGCCTCCGCCGCCGGCACTCCCGCTTTGTACATTTTCTGCGCCTGGCCTTCAATGTCGTCGAAAAGCGCCCGGAAGAGCGCAACTCCTTCCTGGCCGCAGACAGGTCCATGTCCAGGCACAAAGACGGTGTCCTTGTCCCAGGAAGCGAACGTCTTTAAAGTCTGCCTCCAGCCGGACACCGTCGCTTGCGTGTCGAAGCAAACGGGATACAATCCGGAAAAGAGCAGATCCCCTGTGTACACTACGTTCTGTTCCGGAACTCGCACGATGATGTCCGTCCCGGAATGCCCCGGATAGCTCTCGATCACGGCTGTCAATCCGCCCAAATCCATTTTCATCGGCAACTTCGCCGGATCAATCGGATGATTTGGCAGCGCCAGCACGGTGCCATTCACAATGTTGAAGATGTTCGTTACCATGCCGAGATTTTCATCGCGATGTTTCCGAGCCAGTTCCGTTTTGGAATCTTTGGTCGCCTTTTCGAGGGGGGCCAGCGCGACCGCTTTGTCAGCTCCCTGCATTGCGCCATAGCTCTCCACGATGCGCTTCGCCGTGTTCGCATGCGCCCACAGAGGAGTCCCGTTGCCGGCATAAAACCCGTTTCCCATGGAATGATCGAAGTGGTAGTGCGTATCCAGCGCGCCTTTCACGGGAACCTGGCTAACCATGCGCAGTGCGTCCATCTGGAAAGCGGCGCCCGCGGCACTGCCAAACCCTTCGATCATCAGCGCGCCGTCCTTGCCTACCAGGAAGCCTCCGTTGCAAAGGGTCTGGAAGCCCTTCGAGGGATCGGAAATTGTCGCGTACAACCCTTCACCCACTCTTCTGACCGACGCGAATCCCTTATCCACAATCGGGGTTTGGGATACGCGTGAGTCCCCTGCCAACTCCGCCGGCAAGGGAATCATCCTTGCAATCGCATAAAAAGCTCCGAAACAGGAAGTCTTGGCGAGAAAGCTCCGCCGTGAAAACGGCAGCGAGTTAACCAACGAGCGTTCGCTGCCCGCATCGACCGCTTCACAGCTTTTTCCGATAGAGTCGATCATGGCTCCTCCGACAGAATTGAACTCCTTACCTGCGACGACGGTCTTTGAGAGGGGATCATTCTAGCAGAGCGCTAAAACGAAACTGATTTCTTATTTTTTTGAGCACATATTGAACCAGCGGCAAGCCGTTCCTACCTTCGGCAGTCACCAGCACGAAAGCTTGTCTTTCACAACACCATGCCGCGGATGGGATGGAAATAGGCACTCTTCTTTCCGTACCATGGAGCATGTTAGCTACAGCCCTTTCCTGAGTTACTCCGGCGAAAATCCGTCACTCCTTGAGGGAGGCGCTTTAACATGAACAAAATCAGGGGTACAGTGGCATTGGCAATCGGGCTGCTTCTTGTCCCCTCATGGCAGGCTCAGGATACCTGGCGGAGCGGATGTATCCAGCGATGTATTAGTCAGCCCCAGCTCGGGGATCCTGAAGAGCAGAGGCAGGAGATTGTCAGCCTTGAGAGAGAAACTGCGCGTGCCATCCTATTGGCCAATGGCACTTTCTTTCAACGCGTGTACAGTGATGACTTCGAGGGCACGCTCTCGCACGGGCAGCGGATCAACAGGGACCAGTGGATTGCGACGATTCAGTCTCCCCAGGTGAAGCGTGAATCTTTCATCGCCACCGACATTCGGGTGCGTGTTTTTCAGGAAACTGCGGTCGCAACCTGCCTCTGGTCGTCCCGGTCTATCGTCAATGGCCAGCGCCTCGGCAGTCAGTTCCGCGTCATGCATGTGTACGTCAACTCGCCGCGGGGCTGGCATGTAATTTTCGGCCAGACCACCAATCTGCCTCCCGACGTGCAGCAGGTGCTGTAGCGATCTTGCTCATTGAGGTTGGCAAGCGCTGCGCGTTGACGGCCCCCGAAGCGAATGTTACGCTCGCCGTTCGCTTTTTCAAACGCATGCGCGCTGTCGACCTGATCCGCAAGAAACGTGATTCCGGGCAACTCTCCCGCGAAGAAATCAACTTCCTCGTTTCCGGCTACACGCGTGGTGAAATACCCGATTACCAGATGGCCGCATGGCTGATGGCCGTGTGGATTCGCGGCATGGACCGCTCCGAGCTCACGGCGCTTACCGAAGTGATGCTTTATTCTGGAGAAGTCCTCAACCATTCCGAAATTCCCGGAAAGAAAGTGGACAAACACTCCACCGGAGGGATTGGCGACAAGACTTCCCTCATTCTTGCTCCTATTGTGGCGGCAGGCGGCCTTACTGTTCCCATGATCAGTGGCCGGGGCCTTGGCCACACCGGTGGCACGCTCGACAAACTGGAAGCGATTCCGGGCTTCAACGTGAACCTATCGCTGAACGAATTTCGCCGCGTCCTCCGTGAATGTGGCATGGGCCTTATCGGGCAGACCGCAGAGATTGCTCCTGCCGACAAGAAAATCTACGCGCTGCGTGACGTTACTTCGACGGTCGAGAATATCGGCCTGATTTGCGCGTCCATTATGAGCAAGAAGCTTGCCGAAGGCATTGACGCGTTGGTCCTCGACGTAAAGACAGGCTCCGGCGCTTTCATGAAGAAAGAGGAAGATTCAATTCGCCTCGCGGAAGTCATGGTGGATACCGGTAAGCGCATGGGCAAAAAAGTCGTCGCGCTCATCACCGACATGGATCAACCGCTAGGCCGCATGGCCGGCCATTCGAACGAGGTCGCCGAGTCCATCGAGGTCCTGAAAGGCCGCGGCCCGGCCGATTTGCGCGAACTGAGCCTGGAACTCTCCGCGTGGATGTTTTATCTCGGCGAGAGGACCAAGAGCGTGGAAGAAGGCCGTCACCTCGCGGAAACCATGATTGTCAGCGGCCAGGCACTCGAAAAATTCCGGCAGGGAATTCGGTTGCAAGGTGGAGACGAGCGCGTCATTGACGAGCCGGAACGCCTGCCCATCGCGCGCCTGAATTTCCACGTAACGAGTTCCGCCAGCGGCTTCGTCACCGGAACGAACTGCGAGCAGTTCGGCATTGCGCTCGCCATGCTGGGCGGGGGCCGCGTAAGGAAGGAAGACAAGATTGATCACGGCGTCGGCCTCGAATTTCACAAGCGCATCGGCGATCGCGTGGAAAAGGGAGAGCCCCTGGCCACCCTTCATTTCAATAGCGACGCCAAACTCGCCGAAGCTAAAGCGCTCATTGCCGGCAGCTATTTCATTGGCGAAAATGCGCCGCGCGAAAAACGGCCACTGGTGCGCCGGATCATCGGCGCGTAGAACGATTGCGGGAGGATGCTTCATGGGAAGATGGACGGGCATGCTCGGCATGGCCGCGATTCTCGGGTTGGCATGGCTGTTCTCCACCAATCGCCGTTCGATCAGGCTCAAGACCATCGCCTGGGGCCTCGGGCTCCAGTTGGCGCTTGGCTTCTTCGTTCTGCGTTCCAGCGTAGGCAGTTCGGTGTTTGGTTTCCTTGGCGCCGGCGCGAACAAGTTGCTGAGTTTTTCCTATGCGGGTTCCTCGTTTGTGTTCGGCGACATTGGCCTGCCGAAGGAACTCTCGCGGCTTGGCTTTTCGTTTGCCTTCCAGGTGCTGCCTACGATCATCTTTATCGCCGCCTTCTTCGCGGTTCTCTATCACCTCGGCGTGATGCAGCTTGTCATTCGCGCTGCCGCGTGGATTATGACTCGCGTGATGGGTGCCAGCGGCGCGGAGTCCCTCAACGTCGCCGCCAGCATCTTCATGGGCCAGACGGAAGCCCCGCTCACCATCCGTCCTTTCTTGCCGAAACTCACCAAGTCCGAGCTGATGGTCGTCATGACCAGTGGCATGGCGCATATCTCCGGCGGGATGATGGCCGGTTACATCCAGGTCGGAGGCGCCGATCCCAAAAATCTTTTGACGGCAGTCATTATGACGGCGCCTGGAACCCTGCTCATGGCCAAAATGCTCGTACCGGAAACGGAACAGCCGCTCACCGCCGGTCGAGTGGAAATGCCGCCCATGGAAAAGGAAACCAATCTATTAGGCGCCATTGCTCGCGGCACGACTGACGGCCTGCATCTCGCACTTAACGTCGGCGCGATGCTGATTACCTTCATCGCCTTGCTGGCGCTGCTCAACGCCATCATGGGCGGCATTCACAACTGGCCGCACATGGCCTGGTTCCCCGAAAGTTTGCAAACGGTTTTCGGCTGGATCTTCGCCCCCGTTGCCTGGCTCATCGGTGTGCCCTGGCATGACGCCGCGAAAATTGGCAACCTTCTCGGGACGCGTATGGTCATCAATGAATTTGTCGCCTTTGGCCAGCTTGGTCTCATGAAGGGCGCGCTCGATCCACGCACTTTTGCCATTGCCACTTTTGCTCTCTGCGGCTTCGCCAACTTCAGCTCTATCGGCATCCAGATCGGTGGCATCGGCGCGCTCGCGCCGGAGCAGCGCAGCCAGCTAGCAAGATTCGGCATCCGCGCCATGCTTGCGGGCACGATGGCAAACTTAATGTCCGCTTCCATCGTGGGGATTCTTTCGTGAGCGCGAAAAAAAACTCCAAGTCCAGGGCCTCGAAAAAGACTTCGCCGCGCAAACTCGCCGCCACGACCCCAACCAGCAGCACCAAGGACGGAGAATTCGAACGCGCGGGACAAGCTGCCGACTTCATTGTTTCTCAAACGAAGCTGCACCCCCGAATTGCTCTCGTCCTTGGCTCCGGACTTGGCGCATTCGCCGATGAATTTGCTGACGCTACGAAAATCCCATACGCGAAAATTCCCCACTTTCCGCAATCGACCGCCATTGGCCACGCAGGGAAGCTCGTCATCGGAAAAGTGGGAACAATTCCCGTTGCCGGCATGCAGGGCCGAGTGCACCTTTACGAAGGTTATTCGGCAAAAGAAGTGGCGTTTCCTATCCGCGTTTTCGCGCGCATGGGTGTAAAGGCGGTGATTCTTACCAACGCGGCGGGCGGCATCAAACGGGAGTTCTCTCAAGGCCAGCTGGTGGTGATCAATGATCACATCAATTTGCAAGGTGTCAATCCGCTCACCGGGCCAAACGACGAACGCTTCGGCCTGCGCTTCCACGACATGACCGCCGCTTACGACAAACGCTTCCGCGAAATGACGGTCGGTGAAGCAAACCGCATGGGCATTGGGATGTATGAAGGCGTGTACGCGGCTCTCCTCGGTCCTAGCTATGAAACGCCCGCGGAGATTCGCTACTTGCGCGCGATCGGCGCGGATCTCGTCGGCATGTCCACAGTTCCGGAAGTGATTGCCGCGCGCCATAGCGGCATCCGCGTTCTGGGAATCTCCTGCGTGACGAATGCGGCGGCGGGAATCCTGGATCAGCCGCTCAACCACCTGGAAGTGCTGGAAACCGCCGAGCGTGTGAAAGGGCAATTCATCGGCTTGCTGAAAGCCATCATTCCAAGAATTGCCGAGGCCATTACATAGATTAGTATGGTTAGCAGATGAGGGAGGCGCGGGAGTGAGCGAAAATGAATTCCTGATTTCCGCCGCGAAGCAGGCAAGAGAAAACGCGCATGCACCGTACTCCAATTTCCGCGTAGGCGCTGCGCTGCGCGCCACGTCCGGCAGGATCTTCGGCGGATGCAACGTCGAGAACGCCACTTACGGCCTCACCGTTTGCGCCGAGCGCGTCGCTATTTTCAAAGCCATCAGCGAAGGCGAGCGCGGCTTCGACGCCATTTCCGTGGTCACCGATACCGATGCTCTTACGCCTCCGTGTGGCGCCTGCCGCCAATTGATCTGGGAATTTTGCGGCGACGTTCCCGTAATCCTAGCGAACCTTAAGGGCAAGGCCGAGATCATTCAGATGAAAGATCTGTTTCCTAAACCCTTCGATTCCTCCAACCTATAGGAAGAGGAAATTCGAAAA
>Ga0137418_10000899_pt1 | contig 27313 bp, 29 predicted proteins | sample CZODoug3_1_2_16f_FD_122242 | JGI IMG/M metagenome (GOLD analysis project Ga0137418, IMG submission 122242) | Vadose zone soil fungal communities from Angelo Coast Range Reserve, California, USA - CZODoug3_1_2_16fungal (Hybrid Assembly) | ecosystem: Environmental > Terrestrial > Soil > Vadose...
GCTCGTCCATGGCGGTGGCGACGCGCGAGAAGCCGAAGCCGCCCGTGATCATATCGTTCATTTCCGAGGCGCCCAGGTTCGACGTCATGACGATGATGCATTGCGTCATGTCCACGCGGCGGTTGTCACCCAGCGTGAGCGTGCCCTTGTCGAGGATTCCGAGCAACAACTGCCAGAGCGAGTCCGAAGCCTTTTCGATTTCGTCGAAGAGCAGGATGGAGAGCTTGAGCTTCTCCGTATGCCACTGGTTCAAGGCTTCCTGCGTGAGCATCGGATGAGTTTCGCGATGCCCGAGGTATCCCGGAGGCGAGCCGATCAGTTTGGCAATTTCGTGCGAGTGCTGAAACTCGGCGCAGTCGATCTTAATGCAGGCGCGGGCCTCGCCGAAGAGGGTTTCCGCCATGGCTTCCACGACGCGCGTCTTGCCCGAGCCCGTGGGCCCGAGGAAGAGCAGGTTGCCCACGGGGCGCCCGGGCGCGTTCAGGCCGGCGAGAAACATCTGGTAGATCTCGACCACCTTCTCGATGGCCTGGTCCTGGCCAACGATCTTGCGGCGGAGAGTCGCGTCAAAATCGCGGGCTTCGGTGCTGCGGCGGTTGGGATCGAGAGCCAAGCTTAAGCCTGTCTTCATATTGTCGTTTGGCTGCCGGATTAGGGCGGCCTTTCCTACCTTTCCCGAGGGGGGACTGGTTACCCCTGCCGATCATCCCGGGCTAGCCCGCCTTCGGGCTGCACCGTGACGGGCTAACTAAAAGCAAACCTTTGGCCATCGGCAGGCCCTGCCTAACGCGGCGAATTTAATGGGGTTACGGGCCTTTTCCGAGGCATTTCCACCGAAGCGTGCGGTAACGCCGGGGGAAGAATGCGAAACAATTTGCGCTATCCGGGAAACTTCTGGGCATACCTGAACGGCCCGCCACGTCAGACACGAACGTACGCCGCCTGAGGTAACTAGCTGACTAATGCTGTCACCGTTACTCTCGGCGGAGGTTTCGAATTTCCTGGAAAGGCTCAATTCCCGTGCACTTTTCACGTCCTCTGGCATGTTCGCTCGCCCTCGGTTTTGCCGCGACTCTTTCTTTCGCCGCTTCTTTCTCCGGCGAAGCCTTCGGCGCCGACGCCACCCTCACCTATACAGCCCAACGCGGCGACAGCATCCCTTTGGTAGCCCGACATTATCTCTCAAAGACGTCGTATCTGACATCAGCAGAATTGGGTAGTGCGATTCGGCATGCCAATGGGGACCGCAAAGGCATTTTCCTCAAAGCGGGGGAAACCCTGACGATTCCGGGCGGGATCTCCTCGCCGATCGTGGAGAAGTCGATGCCGGTGGCGAAGGACTTTGAAGTGCGCGCGATTTATCTGACGGGCTTGATGGCCGGAAGCGAACGCGGACGAAAGATCATGCGGCGCTGGCGCGATGTGGGCGGGAACGCCGTGGTGTTTGACATTAAAGACAGCGATGGGCTGATCTCGATTCCGTTTGACCATGAATTTGCCGGCGGGCAGAAGTCGCATCCCATTCCCGAGCTCCCGAAGTTCACGCGCTATGTGCATTTGCTGGGGCTGCATGCCATCGCTCGCGTGGCGATTTTCCGTGATGAGCATTTGGTAAAGATGCATCCCGAGTTGGCGGTGCATTCGCGCGCCACGGGGCAGGCCTGGAAGGAGAATGGCAAGCTGGTGTGGACCGACCCTTCGCAGCCGAAAGTCCAGGCTTACGACATTGCTCTCGCGAAACGCGTGGCTGAAAGTGGGGCGGATGAGATCCAATTCGACTACGTCCGCTTTCCCGCCGAAGGCAACCAGAAAGACGCGGAGTTTTATTTTCAGAAGGAACATCCCAAGTGGCAGCGCTCTGACGTCATCGCTGATTTTCTGAAGCAAGCCTACGCCGAACTCCACCCCACCGGCGTCCTGCTATCGCTCGACGTCTTCGGCGTCATGGCCTGGCAGCGCAATGTCGACCTCGCCCATACCGGGCAGGACATCGTGAAGATGGCGCAACACTGTGATGTACTCTCGCCCATGATCTATCCCTCCCATTTCTTCGGCATGGATGGAATCAAACGCCCCGGTGATGCGCCCGAACACTTTATCGCCGAGTCCATGCAGCGCTTTGAACTCATCACCAAGGACAGCGGCGTCGTCCTTCGCCCCTGGCTGCAAGCCTTTGCCTGGCGCACGCACACCTACTCAGCGCAGTACATCCTGACGCAGGTGAAAGTTGCGAAGGAAAAAGGAGGAGACGGCTTTCTTTTCTGGAACGCTAATAACGACTACTCGAAGCCTTACGCCGCCATGACCCAGGTTGCGGCGAACCACAAGGCCTACTTTCGCGGCGATGAAGCCGCTACCGCCGCCGTCGCACGTCCCGTTCAGCCTGCTCTCCCGCCCGACCCCGCTCTCAAGATCGTCTCCGCCGCCAACCACAGGTTCTAGCACCGGGCGATGATGCAGGGCGATGAAAAGCAAGAGGGGGAGCGACGCTCCCCCTCAGGTATTGGCGAGCAATACCGCTACACGCGTCCGTTTACAAACACGTCAATTGCAACGAGGGGAACTGGGGTGCGCCTTGCAGTATGCAGTGCAGACGTAGCACAGCTGCGTCTTTGTGCTCGACTTCAAGACCGTGGTTGTAGAATCGGCATCCTTCGCACCCATCGTTCCCACCAGGCCGAACAGTGCCACAAGCATCAGATAGCGAGAGATTTTCATCAGCGGTGACCTCCGGGGCCGAATTATGTCCCATCGCGCCCTCCGAATCCATATCAATGTGAAATACCTGGGACGGGAAGCCGCCCTGGAGGGCCGAAAGTCGGGTCTCGCGAGAGAACTGGATGATTGCACGGTCCTCAAATCAACGCGAAAGCCCTCGATCGCCCGTCAATCAAGGAATGGTCCGGCCAAGGAATGGTCCGGCTCCGGCTGATCGGCCTCCCGTTGATCGGCCTCCCGTTGATCGGCCTCCCGTTGATCGACCTCCCGTTGATCGGCCTCGCAATTCCCGCACCTTAAGGAAATGCCACTAGGCGAAAACCTTGCACCCCGTTCTAAGGGGTTCTAAGGTGACAATCTTAAGGAAAAACCTCTCCTCTCGCCGTCGTCCCCGGACGGACTCGGTAACCTTCCCGGCCCCGCCTAACGCAGAAGGGAACCGGTCTTGCCCCCACTCGACTTGGTCGACGCCAGCTTACTCGGACTCGGTTTTCCCGAGGCATTCTGAACTGTCCCTCCGAGCGCTGAGGTTGTCTTCGGAGAAATCTCCTGCGCATGTTTCAAATGGTCGCGCAGCGTCGGCAGAGTTTGCGTGGCAAAGCTTTTCACTTGAGGATCGCGCCCCCAATTACTCTCCCTTTGAAAAGCCGCGACATCTTCTTTGTGGTCCGCCACCATGTCGGACATGTAGGCCTTATCGAAAGCAGTCCCCCTGAGGCTCGCAAGACGCCGTTTCAAATCGCGATTCTTTGCGCTCGGCGCCTGGGGTAGATCCACACCCTTGCCCGCCGCGAGTTGCCGCAGCTCGTCGTTGGCTTTGCTATGGTCCTCGAGCATCCGCTGCCCAAACTTCTTGACGCCTGCGTCCGCCGCCTTTTGCAAGGCCAGCTTGCCCAGTTCCACTTCCGCCATGCTCCCGTCGGCTGCCTCGTTGAGGAATTTGCGATCCCCAGCGCTTAAAGTGGAAGCGGATTCCGATTGAACGCTGCTTTGCGGCCCAGCGCTGGCGGGAGCCACCACCAGGACCACGCATAGACCTGCTTGCTCCAGTATTTTTGTGAAGTTCAGCGTGATATCCATGGACATATAGCCTCCTCCGGAGACGCCAACAACTGAGACGCCAACAACTGAGACGCCAACAACTCAAACCGAGGACGAAGTGGCTGACGGGAGTGGCATGACGCGAGAATATTGCGACGGGGCGGGACTGAAAATCGGGCATTGCGGGTAGGTTGCCGACGCCGGCGCTGTACCTCTCGGGCGCAAAAGCGACAATCCCGGCCGCATCCCGCCTGCTTTCCCTGCAACGCGGCACGGGAGCCAGAATGCCCTAATACGCGCCACCTAACTCGCGCACCTGGACCCCAACCACCCGACTATGTTTCTGTTTATGGAATATCGTGTGGAAGCTTGGCCGCCAAACCTTGAAGGTCGCATTCTTATGGTGCCGGCAGCACTCGAATCGCCCTCATCCACGCCTCCACGAGCCGCGGCCAGGCCCCGATCGCCGCGCTACTGCGCAGCCCGTACCCATGCCCGCCCTCGGCATAGATATGCATCTCCACCGGTACTTTCGCATTCTTCAATGCCGGAAAATATACGGTCGAATTCTCCACATGCACCGGATCGTCCTCGGTCTGCACGATGAACGACGGCGGGTTGTGTTCCGTGACCTGAATGTCCGCATTCGCCGCAAAGTTCCTTTCCGGCAACGCCAAATACCCGGGATAGACAATCACGGCAAAATCCGGCCGGCAACTCAGCTGGTCCGCCGCCTCCACCGCGTCATACAGCCGCGTTTCGAAGTGTGTCCCCAACTGATCACCGATGACCGATCATTCATCATTGACCACCGATCATCGCAGATCGATCATCGCAGATCATCGATCATCGCAACCTTAGGGCCAGAAACGCAGGGGGCCGGATTCGACATCCGGCCCGCTCGTGTCCAGATCAAACCACTCTACTGATCAGCCGCCGCCTTTTTCTTTGCCGCCGGAGCCGCTGCCGCTTTCGGTGCCCAGAAGTCCGGATCCGCCTTCACCCACTCATCCCGCGGGTAGCTCATCTTTGGGTTAAACGCGAACAGGTGCGTCTGCGACTCCCCAATCGCTGCCGCCGACAAGGCACCCAGCTTCTTCATGCCGTCCGCTCCCATGGCCGCCTCGAACTCCTTGCCTTGAGCCAGGCCTCGGTCCATTTCCTCAGCCGACTTCATGGGAATGAAGTAGACGTAAGTGCTGTTGATGGTGCCGTATATTTCCGTATACATCGCCCAGTGGGCGTCGGGAATTTTCTCGTACGCCTCCTTCACCAGCTTCATGGCCTCCGCCCAGTCGCCGTCATGCCCGGGATGAAGCTGAAATCTTCCAATCTCGAAATAACGGCAGTGGGCAATATCCACATTCGGGCGCAGACTGTATTCTTCGTTGAACTGGAAGGTGCCGCCGTCGGTGTCGCTCAACATCTCACCATCGCCAGCCCAAGCGCGTGCAATGTCAGCACTAAAGGCTGCGTTCTTTTGCCCGGCACTTTCGTCTTTCTCCCACTCCGCAAACGAGTCGTAGCCGGTGAGAAACAGCGTCCGTGACTTGCCCGAAAGCGATTCCACCGCCAGATAGTGAGTGGGCCATTTCGCCCGCTTCATCGCCTGCACAAATGCACTTTCCGTTTTCTCGTGCGCCGCCCCAGCTTTCCCGGGCTTGGTGTACTCCCGTCCAATCACCAAGATCTTCGGCGGGGGCACCGCCCCGGACTTTTCTTGCGCAACAGCAATCCCGGTTCCGACCAGGGCCAGTAAAGCGGACAATGACAACATCAATCCAGCAAAACGTTTCATAAGTGGACCTCCCTGAGTCCCACAAAAGGTAGACAGCGGCACGAAAGTTTTGTTGAGGGGTTCGGCGGAGGCGGCGAATCTTGAGCAGAGAATCACGTCGTTTCTTCGCCGGATCCCGTGTAGGTTCCGACGGCTGCACACTATACACCCGGCAAGCAGTGCGGCACATCTATTTTTCTTGCGGGTTTTCTTGCGGGAAGCCAGCGCAGAGCGCAAAAAGCCGCCCCCGAAAGGGCGGCTCTTCCTTCCGAACGAAACTCCACCTAGGCCGCGCGCATTTCTTCATCCGCGCTCGGACCATAGATGCTCGGCACTCTCGACCCCATCGGCCGTAAATACACCGCCAGCTCGCCCCGGTGGTGAACACTATGGCCATACAGGAAATTGAGATACATCGCTGCCGGAAGATTGAACACTCCGAAGAACTCCACCGGCGTCAGCAATTGTTCCGCGGTCATGGCCTGCACTCGTCCGAGCGCCCGCGGACCATGGGTGTCGTACCAAGTCACGATCTCGGCCGTCGTCGCCGGCGCCGGACCTGCCTTGGTATTGAAGGCCAAGTTGGCAATACCGTCGAGAAACTTCACGTCTTCGGCGGCCAGATGCCAGGCTAATTCCTTCGCCGAACGCGCTTTCGGGTCCGGCCGGTAGTCATGACCGGAATCGGGCACGGCCGCCAGTACTCTTCTCGTGGTCTGCATTTCTATTTTCATGCCTTGCAGCATCATGTCGCGGAAAGTCAGGATGAATTCTGGGGTGAGGGTGGGCTGGGTGTCTGCCATGAGTAAGCTCCTTTGACGATACGAAATTGGAGCACATTTCTGTGCCCCAGAATGCTACCAGCTTTCCGGGTACCGCACCGGGCGCGCCATTGCGACCCATTCGCCACGGGTGTAGGTTGGAGTCTCATCGCCATGGTGGCTAGGGTTCCGCTGCCGATCCTGTGGGCAGGCCAGGGCCGAGCGCCACATACCACGGACTTCCGTCAGCACCCGGAGCCAAGAAAGCCTGAGGGATCGGTGAGCACACTGAACGTGTGCCTTCTCAACGTTTTGGAGGCTGAATCATGAAACTGACCGTGGTGGCTATAGTCCTGGCTGGTCTGGTGCTGGGTGTGTTGGTGGGTGTGGTCGGCACCGGCGGGGCTTTCCTCATCCCGGTTCTCGTCTACATCTTCAAGATGGGGCAGTTGAGGGCGCAGGGAACGGCACTCCTGATTGCTGCCTTTCCGGTCTGGTTTTTCCCGTTCCTCCCTTACTACAAAGCCGGCCAGTTCGATCTGAGAACCGCCCTGTTGCTGAGCCTAGGCATTGCTTTGGGCGGCTACCTGGGGGCAGTCCTGGCCCAGCATCTCCCGCAGGAATTTGTGCGCAAGGCGTTTGCCGTTGGGCTCATGGGTTTGGCCGTGAGGATGTTCCTGACCCGGTAGCAGATCCCGACCGTATCAGTAGCGGAACAGGTACGAAATCTTCACGAAAAACTGCCGCCCGTCGTTGATAAACCGGTCCCGCGTCCGGTCGATGTTCCCGTTCGGATCGAGCCCCAGCCGCGGATCCAAATTCTGCAGGTTGCTGTTGTACCCCACATACACCGCCGTCCCCGGATGCACGAAATAGGTAAACAGAATGTCGGCATTGAAATTCTTCGTCGTTTGCAGGGAACTGTTCAGCGGGTTCGACAGCAGGCTGGAATACTGCCCAATAAAGCGCAGCGAAAATTCCCGCGTGAACTGGTAATTCCACTTCGAGCGAATAATATTGTTGTTAAACGCGCTGTGGCCGTTCGCCTTGTCCAGAAGCCGCGAGAGCAGGTACGAAGTGTCAATCGTCAGCCCCTTCACCGGCCGTAAGGTGGCAAGAATCTGCGCGTAGTTCGAGCGGCCCAGCCGCGGAGGACAAAGGGTTGAATCCGGCGTGACGACGCCATCAATACACACGTACCGTGTTCCGACCAATGTCGGCAACGCGGTGTCGTAATTCGTCGACTGCCCCCACCCGATTTCTCCGCTCACCGAGAGCGCCTTGAAATACCCAAAGTCGAAGAAGACTCCGCGGGTATTGTGGGCGTAGTCCTGATTCTCGAGCAGCGCGTCATAATCCTTGGGCCGCAGCCGCTCATGGCTCACATTGCCGAAGAAGCCAAAATCCGATTGACGCGGAAGAATGAAGCGGTAGTTCGCGTTCGCGAACCATTCCAGCCGCGTCCCCTTGTGATCCCAGTTGTTGTAGGTAAACAGCCCGGGCCCGTGCCACTGCAGCCATTTCTTTTCCGTACGGAAGCGCCGCAAATCGAATGTGCTGATCCGCCGAATGTCCGGCCGCTGGAAAAATCCCGTAGCCGTCTCAAAGTTTTCCGCGTTGTCCAGATACAGAACATTGTGCTCAATGTTTCGCGAGCTGTATTCCTCGTACACGCTGTAAGCCGGGCCGCCTTTGTGCGTGCCGTCGTTGAACTTGGTATAGCCGGTAACGGCCTGCGCGGAAATGCTGAACTTCGGAGTGAGCTTGAATTTCCCGTCAATCCCGCCAATGCGGTTGGCTCCGATGATGCAAGGATCGTCCGTGCACAGCGTTGTCGCCGGATTCGCCGTGCGCATTTCCCGATCCGTGTAGATCAGGCCAACTGACGATTCCTTCCCGATGTCGTGGCTGACGCGAAGAATCCCATAATAAGCCTTGGTGCCCGCCAGCGGATCCGACGAAGGCACGCTCCTGCCCGGTGCCTTGTCATCCGCGAACAGCCCGCCAATCGCCCACGGACCCACTTTTCCCGTCAGCCTCACCCCATATTCGGGATCGATAATGCGGCGCGTGAACAACAAAGTGATCGGCGTGTTAAAGAACGTCGAGTTCTCCAAGAAGAACGGGCGTTTCTCCGGGAAAAACACCTCGAAGCGCTGGTTGGTGGTAATTTGCGGATCATCCGACTCGACCTGCGCGAAGTCCGGATTCACCGTTGCATCCAGGACCAGCGAGTCCTTGATCACGCCCTTCGCGTCCAGCCCGAGCCGGGGCTCAATATGCTTGCCGTGAAAATGCGGGTTGTTCGGATCGCGATCATCGAGCTCCCGGAACGTCCTCGTCGAGACGTAGGGAATAAATTGCAGATTCCGTCCCGGAGAAATCTTCTGAATTCCATCCATCTGCGTTTCCTGGCTCAGGAAGCCCTGCGCGTTGCTGGAAATGTGCGGATAGAAAGCAAACTCGTTGTTGCGCCGGATATCGCGCTCAAAGAAAATTCCCCACGTCTGGTTCTCCTGCGGCGAGAAGCGCAACGACTTGAATGGAATCTCAAACCACACCACGTAACCCTTCGGGGTGATTTTCGCATCCGATTTCCACACCATGTCGAAGGAGAAATCCGGCTGGTTGTCTTCGTCCCAAATGCCGTCCTGCTGCACGCCCATCGGGTTCAGATAAAAAAAAACTGCATGTTTCTTGTCGCGAAACGTATCCAGCACAAACCCAAACTGGTCGTCGTCGTTGATGAGTTCGCGGCGGGAAAGGCGGGCGCGAATGTTGCGCAGCTCCGTGTCGAAGCAGATGGCTATGACATACAGATTCTTGTCCGTATAGCCCAAGTAGGCTTCGGTCTTCTGCGAGATGGGTGCTCCATCCTTCGGATCGCGTTGCTGAAAGCCCTCCACCTTCAGCATCTTTCCGGCAATCGCTTCCGAGCCCTGCATCCCCAGGAAGTCGTTCAGCGTCGGGCCCTGGGCCAGATGCGGGATGTGCAGGGTCGCAAAAGGGGGATGGGCCTCCGCAGTCTTCGATTCCTGGCTCTTGGCGTGCGCGGGCACGGGCAACAGGAGAGCGACGGCGGCGATCCTCCACATTCTCATGTTCCACTCGCGAACGGGCAGACTGCTTCCGACAATCCTTAGACCCATGGCGCCACAAATCGTTAGAGGGATTTTTCCCGCAGGAACCCCGGAGTCACCCCCGGAGAGTCGTAAACTGGAGCTGTATGAATTGGGATCGGCGCCATCAGGTTTTCTTGCTGGGCGCGCCACTCGCTGTGGTCCCGGCGGTCGCCTTCTTGCCGGCATTTGTCTTTGTCTTCCTAAGGTATCCCATCGTCAAGACGCTGCCTAGCTTCCCGTTGTGGTTCGCTTTTCCCCTTCTGGTCTTCGCTCAGGTCCTCGGTTCCGTCCTGGTCGGCTTTGCCGGATTCCGGCCACGCATCGGTTACGTCAGCCTCCTGGCCGCCGCCACCTCGGTCTTCCTTCTGGTCGTGGCTGCCTATACAGGCCTGTTCTTTGCTATCTTTGCGGGTCCGAACTGAGCTCAGCAAATAGGGCCGGCCAAGCCAAGATGGACGAGCGGGCAATGTGGACGAGCGGGCAAGGTGGACGGGCCGGCAGCGTATCCTCAAATAGATGGAGCGCAATACCGAATGACGTCTCTCCAGTTCGACCCGAAATCCGCGGCGCTCGTCCTCATTGATCTGCAGCACGGCATCGCGGGCCGACCCCTGGCGCCGTACTCGGCGGCCGATGCCATCGCCCGCGCCGCTCAACTTGCAGCCGCACTCCGGGCCAAGGGGGGCACCGTGGCCTATGTTCGCGTCGATGTAGCCCAGGTTCTCCATCTTCCCGTCGATGCTCCCATGCGCGATCCCAGCGCTCCGCCGCCGCCCGTCATTGCTTCCGAGATCGTCCCCGAGAGCGGGTACCAGCCCACGGATCTATTGATTACAAAGCGGCAATGGGGAGCGTTTTACGGCACGGAACTCGACCAGCAGCTTCGCCGACGCCGAATCCGCACCCTCGTGCTCGGTGGAGTTGCGACGAACTTCGGTGTCGAATCTACCGCTCGTGCCGCCTTCGATCGAGGCTATGAACTCATCTTCGTGGAAGATGCGATGTCCAGCGTCAGTGCCACGGCCCATGAGTTTGCGGTGCAGAATATTTTCCCGCGCATGGGCAGGGTTCGCAAAACGGAACAAGTCCTGGAGGCTCTGGCGCATTGACCGATCTGCCCGCAGCGCCCGCTCAACAGGAGGCCAAGGCCTCGCGGGACTTCTCCCATGCCTGGCGCGCCCTGCGCCATAGAAACTTCCGCCTCTTCTTTGGCGGACAGAGCATTTCGCTGATCGGCACGTGGATGACCCGCGTGGCCACATCGTGGCTGGTCTACCGACTGACCCAATCGTCGCTCATGCTGGGCACGGTTGGGTTTGTGGGACAGATTCCTACCTTCCTGCTGGCGCCGCTGGCGGGCGTGATCGTGGACCGCATCAACCGCCACTCCGTGCTGGTCTGGACGCAGACGATCGCGATGCTCCAATCGCTGACACTGGCTGTGCTGACGCTCACCCACCACATCAACATGGCCGAGGTCCTCGGGCTGAGCATGCTGCAAGGCGTAGTCAATGCTTTTGACATGCCCGCGCGCCAGTCCTTCATGGTCGAAATGGTGGAGCATTCGGCCGACCTCTCGAACGCCATCGCCATCAACTCCTCCATGGTCAATCTGGCACGGTTGGCGGGCCCGGCGCTGGCGGGAATCCTGATCGCCGCCACCAGCGAAGGCTGGTGCTTTGCCATCGATGGCGTCAGCTACATCGCCGTCATTATTTCTCTGCTTCTCATGCACTTGAAGCCTGGAGCTCTGGCAAAAACTTCGACGTCCATGCTGCATCAACTGCGCGAAGGCTGGGACTATGTCGCCAACTTCTCGCCGGTACGCACAATTCTGCTGCTCTTTGCCCTCCTCAGCCTGATGGGATTCCCCTTCATGGTGCTGATGCCGGTTTTCGCCGCGCAGGTCTTGCACGGCGGTCCCCATACGCTGGGCTTCCTCATGGGCGCGGTCGGCGTCGGCTCACTCGCATCCGGACTGTCGCTGGTTCTGCGCCGATCGGTGCGCGGCTTGACGGGCATGCTTCCGGTGTCGGCCGCGCTCTTTGGCTCCGGCCTCATTTTGTTCGGACTCTCGCACACCCTTTGGTTCTCGATCCTGATGATGCTGGTCACCGGATTTGGCATGATGCAGGGGACGACCATCAGCAATACCATCATTCAGACTCTGGTCGATGGAAGGATGCGGGGCCGCGTGATGAGTTTTTATATGATGGCCTTCGTCGGCATGGCCCCGTTTGGCAGCCTTCTGGCGGGTGCGCTCGCTCACGCCTTCGGCGCCCAACGCACCGTCATCTTCAGCGGCGCCATGTGCCTCGCGGGAGGTCTCTGGTTCAGTACCCAACGCAACGCCATTCGCAAAGAGATGCGACCAGTTTACGAACGCCTGGGCATCGTTCCGCAACGCGTGGCCGAGCCCGAGACGCTTTCGCCGGAATTGCAATAGCGCACACCACTACTCAAACTGCAGCATCACAATTTCCGGATTCGATCCCAGCCGCAGCGGCGGTCCCCACGTTCCCGCTCCGCTCGATGTGAAAACCTGCATCTTCCCGATCCGGCTCAGTCCGTACACGAACTGCCGGTAGATCCGCCGCGCCATCCAGCTCCAAGGCACAAATTGTCCTAGATGCGTGTGCCCGGAAAGCTGCAGAGAAACACCTGCAGCCTCCGCAATTTCCGGATGGTCGGGCGCGTGCAGCAGCAGAATACTGGCGCGCTCGCGATCGAGGCCCATGCCGTCCAACGCCGACGCCAACTTGCCACCCGCGGCGTTCCGGTAAGGCACGCCAAGAATCTGCAATCCGTCTACTTCTACCTTCTCGCTGCTCAACACGCGCACCCCGGCCGCCGCAATGGCACGCAGGTATTTGCTGTCGTCCCCAAATTGTTCGTGATTTCCCGCGACAAAATACACGCCGTGCGGCGCCGTCAGTTTGTTCAAGGGCTCGGCTGCTCGTCCCGCGTCGATGGCCGTGCCGTCATACAAATCTCCAGCAATAAAAACGGCGTCGGGCTCTTCCTGCAAAATCTTCGCCACCACGCGCCGAAGGAAACTGCCGTTGCGCACGTGCCCCAGATGCACATCGCTGATCAGCGCCGCCGTCCGCCCGCGCCAGGCTTCCGGCAAGTTCGCCAACCGCACCGTGGTTCGGGTGATTCGCGTCCAGCTTGCGTTGAAAACCCCGTAGAGTCCGGTCAGCGTTGCAATTCCGAACAGCAATTCCACCGTTCGATGGAAGTTCACATCCAGTCCAGCCAGCCGCGCGACTCCGAAGATGATCCAGGAGGAAACCGCTGCCAGGAAAAGGAAGGTTAGCAGACCCAGCCAAATCGCAGCCCCCTTGTAAAACGCGCGCAGAGCGGGATTGGTATAGCGAAAAGCCAGCACCGAAGCGGCAACAAAGCTCACCGACAAAAGTCCTAGAGCCGGTCCCACCCACCGTGCCCCAGGAGACCCGTCACCATTCGGCGAAAATGTCCACGTCTGGAAAAGAAAAAAATGCACCAGGAAAAGAACGGATTGAACCGTTGCAATGAAACCGACAAGACCGGTACGCGTTCGCATGGGATATTAGATTCCCCAACCCGGCGTTTGGATTGTTCCTAAATTCCGTCGGCAATTTCGCTGCATCCTGTTACCGGCCAAGCAGCTTTCTGGCGAAGGCGCGCGCCATCGTGGCGGGATGCGTCAGCACAGTCGAGATCTGCCCCCATACGCTCGCGGGCTCGTGGAAAACGCCGAGCTGCCGCAGCACGGTTCCGCGGTCGTAGTAGATTTTCTCGCCGGCCAGGCGGTCATTGGCGTCAAACGTGTACACACCGCAAAGGGGAAACTCCACTCCTCGCCCTGTCGGCGGAAGGCCACGCCATCCGCCCAGATGGGTGCCGCGAATCACGACTTCCACCAGAATCGCTGCCTCTGTCACATGCCGGTGCTGGACTTCGATTTCCAAATCTGGCAGCGCCTTCATGAGCTGCTCGTAAAACCCGCGGACCCCGTCCCCGCCCTCATAGTGCTCGCCCCACGCCTCGTCGTCGTAGCGGGCGGTAGCGCCGAAGGTGCGCAGAACCCCCTCCAGGTCATGCTCGTTTTCCAGTCGAATGTGCTGCTCGACAAGTGCGATACGAGCCGATACTCTGTCGTACGGAAGCGATGCGCTGGCCACATTCAACCTTCGGTCGCGATGACGGCGTGGAGGCGAAAAACCTCAGCCACAAATACTACCATCGGCGTGTGTCGTTCTCGGCCGAGAGGGAAGCAACTCGTTCGGAACCAGCCAACGGAACAAAAATGTCGCCGCCAACGCCCCGGCGAGCTGGGCCACGATAAACCACGGAACATCCGCGGGTCGAATGCCCGCGAACGTATCCGACAAACAGCGGGCAATCGTGACCGCCGGATTCGCGAACGATGTTGATGCGGTAAACCAATACGCCGCGACGATGTAGCTCGCAACCGCGAACGGCGTTGCCCCCGCTTGCCGCCGCGAACATCCCCGGATCACCGCCATCAATCCGAATGTGGCCACAAATTCGCTCAGCACCTGCGCCGCTCCGTGCCGGGAATGCGAAGAGAACGAATAGGACGGCAAGGCAAACATCAGGTGCGCCACAACAGCTCCAAGGACCCCTCTTGCACACTGCACGGCCACGTAAGCTGTCGCGTCAGGCCAGGTTAGGTCGCGCTTGATGGCGGCAGCAAGTGTCACCGCAGGGTTCAAATGCGCTCCGGAAATCGGCGCAAACGTCAGAATCAGCGCGAGCAACGCCGCGCCGGTCGCAATCGTGTTCGCCAGCAGAGCCATTGCGACGTTCCCGCCCGCTAAACGTTGCCCCATAATGCCCGACCCGACCACTGCGGCAACAAGAAACGCGCTGCCAAAAAACTCCGCCGTGAGTCGCGCCCGCAGAGGGAACTTCATTCGCGACCGATCGTTGTTTGACCGATCGTTGTTTGACCGGTCGTTGTTTGACCGGTCGTTGGGCGACCGATCGCTGGGTGACCGATCGTTGGGCGACCGATTGTTGGGCGACCGATTGTTGCTGGACCGATTGTTGCTGGACCGATCGCTGCTGGGTCGGTCGTGACTTTGCCGATCCTGTCGATCTCTTTCTTGATGGCCAGTTCGTCGATGTCCGCCAGAGGCAGGCTCAGAAACCCGATCCGGCGATCCAACGTCGCGAATGCGTCCCGTTACGCACGCTCAATTTCGCTGGCCGATCCCCGCACCGCCGCCGGTTCCGCCACCCCCCAGTGCGCCGTCATCGGCTGTCCCGGCCAGATCGGGCACACTTCGCTCGCGGCGTTGTCGCAGACAGTAAACACGAAATCAAGCCTGGGAGCGCCCGGTTGCGCAAACTCATCCCAGCTCTTGCTTCTGAGTCCACCCGTCGGCAACTGAGCTCGTTCCAGTTGCGCAATCGCTTCCGGCCGCACCGCGCCCGAGGGATGACTCCCGGCGCTACAGGCCGTAAAGTTTGGCCGCCCTTTATGATTCATGATGGCCTCGGCCAGAATCGACCGAGCCGAATTCCCCGTGCACAGAAACAAGACGTTGTAGTGTTCCATGGTCTCTCTCACTGGCAGCAGGTGGGACCGCAGCAAGACTGCGGCTTCACCGCGCGCACGAACGCGCTCATGAACTTGCCGTCCACCTGCGGCGCAATCGCGTCCACGTCGATGTTTTGCCCCGACAGGAACTCGCGCGCATCGTCGATTCGGTAAATCCGCGTTGCTTCAATTTCAATTTGCTCGAACCCGGCCGCGGTGAGTTTCGCCCGATATTCGTTCTCTTCGAGAGCCCCCGCCACGCAACCCACCCAGAGCAGCACGTTCTGCCGAATTTCCGGCAGCATCTTGCCACGCGTGACAACATCGGATACCGCAAAGCGCCCGCCCGGTCTCAGTACCCGCAGGGCTTCCCGCAACACCTGATCTTTGTCAGCGGAAAGGTTAATTACACAATTGGAAATGATCACGTCGACGGAATTGTCGGGCAGTGGAATGCGTTCCATCTCGCCCTTCAGAAACTCGACATTCTCGAGCCCAGCCTTGCGCTTGTTTTCGTTCGCCAGCTCCAGCATCTCATCCGTCATATCCAGGCCGTAGGCCCTTCCCGTCGGGCCCACGCGCCGCGCCGAGAGCAATACATCAATTCCTCCGCCCGAGCCCAGGTCCAGAACCGTTTCCCCCGCAGTCAGCTTCGCCAAAGCCGTCGGATTGCCGCAGCCGAGCGACGCCAGCAACGCTGCTTCGGGAATTTGTTGCGCCTCGGTTGCGTTATAGAGGTTCGACGTAATTGGATCGCCGCAACCGTTACCCGGAGCCGCGCCGCAGCACGAACTGCCCCCGCTCGTCACCCGCAGTGCCGCTTGCCCGTATTTTTGTTTCACTACATCTTGCATGCTGGAAGCTTCTTGAACGCCAGGGTCTGCCATATCTCATCCTCGCTACTTGCACTCGCTACTTGCACTCGCTGCTTGCACTCGCTACTTGCAGATTCGCTAGCTGCAGATCTGAACGATTTGTTCCGGTTTTACCGCTTTGTTGCGCGTGCAACACTCGGCGTAGAGGAACCGCAACAGTTCCTCGAGCGCGTCCGTGCTCGCGGTATAGCGGAGAAACGTGCTCTCTCGCTGCACCTGCACCAGGCCTTCCGCTTTCAACTTGTCGAGATGGTGCGACAGGGTAGAGTTCGGAATCTCCAGCTCCTCCTGAATCTCGCCCACCACCAGTCCACCGGGATGCGCCGACAAGAGCAACTGCATAATCCGCAGCCGCGCTTCCGTTCCCATCGCCGAGAACATGTCGGCATATTTGGCTATCCGCTCCGTTGATTCCTTGGTGGTACTCGAGCTCATAATTCGATATTTGCAGAAATAAGAATATGTGTCAAGGGCCAGGCTTGGACCGCCTGCCCAATGCCGCCGGTTCTAAGGTAACTTTCAAGGTTCACTCCCGCAGCAGTAGCCTAGAGAAAGTGGAACAGGGGACTGCCAGCTCATGCAGAAAATCAGCCGCGCTTTCATCCTCGCGTTCCTCGTCCTGAGAGCTTGCCCGGCGCCAGCCCAGAACTCTGCCATCGCCGTAGTTCCGTCAAAGGCCACGATGTTGGTAGGCGAAGCCCACACCTTCCGTGCGGTTGGCAACGACGGACAGATGCGTCACCACGTGCGCTGGAGCGCTACGCCCAGCAGCGTTGTCACGCTCTCCCGGGAGGGTGACGAGGTCACCGTGCAAGCTGGACAGCCGTTTTCTTCTGTGACCCTCACCGCCTACTCCGAAGGAGCGTCCGCCCAGGCTGGCATCGAGATTCGCACAGGTGATTCGTTGCCTTCGGGAACCGTGAAGTGGTCTGTCAAAGAGATGCCGGGCTGCAAATCCACCAAGATCACGCCCGCTGTTCCAAGTGCCGGAGGCCCCGACATCTATGAAGAGGAATGGTGTCCGCAGGGCACATTTGTCCGCGCCATCACCGACGACGGCCGCGAACTCTGGCGCCGCCGTATCAGCGGACCTCAACCCCCACCCCCGTCCAGCATCCAGGCGAACCATGCCCCGCCAGCCACGCACATCACCAGGGCTCATTCCGTCTGCGACGAGGTTTCCGCCGGGGCCACCAAGGACGTCGTCTTCAAATTGGCCAGCAACCGTAGCCTGCCTCTGGGCGACAAAGAGCGCAAGCAAGACAGTTGGGTGCTCGAAGAGCAAGGCTTCGAGTGCGACATCTATTTCGACCGAACTGGGACGGTAGTCAGGAAGAGGAAAACCATCCTGGCCGACTAGTTGGAGATTGAGACGGCGGGGGACCCCGCAAGCTCTTTGGGCCTCCGCCAACCCTGTAAAGATAGGTCCAAAGTAACCAAGCCATTTTCCCCCAGAGGTAGACGCTTTCCCCCTTCGGCGCGTCTAAGTCCTTAAGGTTCGCCCGGCTCTCCTACGCACGCTATAATGAGTACATCGGAATTTCCCCGGAGGAAGTCATTTATGCACGCGCTCGAAGGCGCTTTTTGGTCTCGGCTCAAGGCGAATCGCCTGGCCTATTCCGTCACCATTGCGGCCACTTTGGCCGTCGGTATCCTGATTGGCACCATCGTTTCCGCCAGCGTCAAGGGCAAGGAAAACGCCAAGTCGGGCGATGCCACCCCGCTCACCATTCCCGCCCCGCAGCAGCTCTCGAATGCCTTTTCTCAGATTTCCAAGCAGCTCGAGCCTACGGTCGTCAACATCAACACCGAGAGCACGGTCAAGAATCCGCACCGCAACCTGCGTCGCGCTCCGGGCAATGACGACAATACCAACCCCGACGGCAGTCCCTTTGACGACTTCTTCGACCGCTTCTTCGGCGGCCAGGGCGGCCAAGGCGGAGCCGATCCCGGCCCCATCCGCCAGCGCTCGCTGGGCTCCGGGGTGGTGGTCGACTCGAAAGGCTATATCCTGACCAACCGCCACGTCGTCGAAAAGGCCGATCGCGTCCGTGTCCATTTGATGGATGACCCGGCGGGCGTGCAGCACGACGCCAAAGTCATCGGCCTCGATCAGGAAACCGACCTCGCCGTCATCAAAATCGATCTCGACCACGCCCTGCCCGTCGCCAAGCTCGGCAATTCCGATTCCGTCCAGGTCGGTGACTGGGTCCTCGCCATCGGCAGCCCCTTCGGCCTGTCGGAAACGGTCACCGCCGGTATTATCTCCGCCAAGGGCCGCAACATCGTCCCCGGACGCCAGTTCCAGAACTTCATTCAGACTGACGCCGCCATCAACCCCGGCAATTCCGGCGGCCCGCTCGTCAATATGAATGGCGAAATCATCGGCATCAACACCGCCATCTACACCGAAACCAGCTCCTATGCCGGCGTCGGCTTCGCCATGCCGTCCAACACCATCGCCCAGGTCTACAACCAGCTCATCGGACCTGAGCACAAAGTGACCCGCGGATCCATCGGTGTCCAGTTCTCCGCCCAACCGTCGCAGGCCGTGTCGCGCGTCTATGGTGAAGGTGTAGCTATCTCTGACGTAGTCGCCGGAAGCCCCGCCGAACAAGCCGGCCTCAAAGTGGGCGACACCATCACCGCCGTCGACGGCAAGAAAGTCTCGAACGGTGACGAGCTCGTCGCCGAAATCGCCAGCCGCAAGCCCGGCAGCAAAACCAAGCTCGGCTACATGCGCAACGGCAAGGGCTCCGACACAACGGTCACCATCGCCGACCGCTCGAAACTGTTTGCCGCCCGCCTCGGCGACGACGACGACAACAACGAAGACGCCCAAGCCAAAGAAAGCAAACTCGGCGTAACCGTCAAGTCCGTGACCCCCGAACTCGCCGAACGCATGGATGTCCCCGCTGGCAAAGGCGTAATCGTCCAGGAAGTAAAGCCCGGGTCGTTCGCCGAAGATGTGAGCGTTAACCGTGGCGATATTATCCTTGAGGTCAATAAACAACCAGTGAACAGTGAAGACGACTTCCACCGCCTCGAAGCCAGCTTGAAAAGCGGCCAGGACGTAGTCTTCCTGGTGAAACCGCGCGGCCGCGGCAGTTCCACTGTCCTACTCGGCAACACACTTCCGTAACCAGCGGCGAACCGGCGCTTGCGTCCTAGAATAGACAGTAGTAAGGACGCAGCGCTGCCCGGTTTTGGATGGGTGGCGCTGGATCGGGTTTTGGGGTAGAGTCTTTGGCTGCAAGAAATTGCGAGGTCGGGTTGAGCTTTAGAAATAACATTTCTGGCCGGATGGGGGCAGCGTTCCTGGGGACACTGCTTCTGGCGGTGCCGTCACTGGCGGCCACTGCTCCTAAAGCCAAACACAAGAAGGCTGCCAGCTCTCCCAAGAGCGGGGCGGCCACGAAGACTTCTGCGAAGGCCTCCGGCAAGTCCAGTTCCAAGGGACATCTGAAACGCACGCGGTACAGCCGCAATTGGAAGCGGCATGGGCAGCAGACTGTCGATGGGCGGCGTACCGAGCAGATTCAACAAGCTCTGATTCAGTCGCACTATCTTGACGGCGAACCCTCCGGCGCCTGGGATGCCAAGACGCAGGAAGCACTGCGGCGGTACCAGGCGGCGAACGGCTGGCAGTCCAAGGTTGTGCCGGATTCGCGGGCGCTCATCAAGCTCGGCCTCGGCCCCAGCACCGACAAGCTGCTCAATCCAGACAGCGCTATGACATCGCATGTCGACAAAGCGCCGTCGGGCGCACCCCTGGGCACCTCCGGCCCAAATACGCCGCGCTAGCTGTGGTTCCCCGATCCTAGGAATGCTGACCCGGAGCCCGGTAGCTCAGCATCCAGTTAATCCCAAATCGATCGGTCAGCATCCCGAACCGTCCGCCCCAGAAGGCGTCGTGCATGGCCATCGTAACCTTGCCGCCGTCGCCCAAAGCGGCGAACAGGCGCTCCATCTCGGCCAAGCTCTCGCAGGTAATGGAGATCGAGAAATTGTTGCCCGGCCGGAACGCCATCCCCGGCATCGTGTCCGACGCCATCAGTACCACCGGCCCGCTATGCAATTCCACATGCAGAATGCGGTCGGGAGCGTCCTTACCCATGGCGGCAATATCCGGAGGCCCCTCGGCGAAGGTCGTAAAATTCGGTTCGGCCCCAAGACATTTTCCGTAAAACGTTATCGCCTCGCGACAGTTTCCGTCGAAGGTCAGGTAGATGTTGGTCGCGTTCATGCTTTTCTCCAGGACTCGGGCCGGCTACCGCTGCGGCGAGTTCCAGCAATCTACCATCTTCAGGGGAGTCCTGTCGCTAAGAGGGAATTCAGGTCGCGTGCCTGTGCGATGCTATGATGCGGAAGCACTCATAGAAGGACTCCCAGGAGAATTCCATGGCCAATCGACACACCGTTACCAAACGCAACCGCCGCCAGAAGTCGCCCAAGCGCGTCAACTATTCCGAACAGACCATGGCCGCTCTGCGCAAACTCGCAGAGGCGGCGAAGGCGAAGGACAAGTAGGCTCAGCGGAAATTCCAAAGCCAACCGACCGGTCAGTCGCTCGTCCTGCGATTATCAGGTAATTTATCTTGTGATTTACAGCACTGAATCCGGAACTCACCGACCGTGTTCCAATTCGATTGCTCCGGGAAGAAGACCTCGAAGTGGTTGGCCCGGAGATTCGGGGCGCCCTGCGCGCATTCCTCGCCGGAGCTTGACATTGGGGCTGGCAATCGGGGCTGGCGATCGGGTCTAGCAACCGGGTCTAGCAGCCGGGTCTAGCAACCGGAGTTCAGCGGTCCCTTGAAACCCCCCGCCGCTATTTACCGCCTCGGAAAGAAGCCCAATTCCTGGACTGCCCCGGATTGGGCCTGGGCAGGTCCCGACGGAACCTTCGGCAACCGCTTCGATGACCCGGATGCCACGTACCGCGTCCTCTATGCATCCTCGGGCTCACTTCTCAGGCACCGCAGTACGTTCTCGTAAATGAACATCCCCTACCAAACAGATAATCGCGTCCCGGAATCGCTTCAGGCTACCACCCCCTTCGATTGACGTGCGCTGTATGATCAGTGCGTAAATCTGGCTGCAGGGAGGTTGCAATGCGTGTGGGTTGCCTCTTGGGAATCTTCTTGGTGATTTCTTCCTGTTTATCGTCGGCCGTAGCCGGATCCACCGGACCGGACGATCGTCAGATCACGGATCCTAAATCCGTAACGTCTGTGCCGAACCCGTCGGCCAGGCCTGCGCCGATCGACGACCTGTTTTACACGCGGAGCGTGTTTGGCGCAGCCTGGTCACCCGATGGTGAGCAGATTGCGTTCACCGCGGACATTTCGGGCCGTTTCAACCTGTGGAAGGTTCGCGCCGCTGGCGGATGGCCCATCCAACTCGCGCAATCGGACGATCGTCAGTACAACGCAACTTGGTCTCCCGACGGCAAGTGGATCGTCTATCAGCAGGACAAAGCAGGGGACGAACTCTACGACCTCTACGCGATTCCGAGCGATGGCGGCCAACCCCTGAACCTAACGAACACACCGGATGTTCGCGAAGAAAGCCCATTGTGGTCGCCCAACGGCCAGACTTTGGCGCTAACCTACAAGCCGAAAGACGGCAGCGTCTACGACGTTGCGCTCCTCGATTGGGCGACCCGCAAGGTCCACAAGCTTACCAACGAAAAGACCGACGGATATCGATGGGGCGTCGTGGCCTGGAGCAAGGATGGCAAGACAGTTTTTGCCAATCGCGTGAATCCAGCGTTTACAGATGCCGACATCTACGGCCTCAATGTGGCCACCGGAGAGACGGAGAACCTGACGACTCACAACGGCACGGCCAGCCATTTCGGTTCGTCGCTGTCTCCCGACGGCAGCGCGATTCTGCTGACCTCGAATGCCAAGGCTGGCTACATGAATGTCGCGTTATTGAACCTTGCGACCAAGAAGCTGAGTTGGGTCACCGATGCGAAATGGGAAGCCTCTGCGGGAACCTTCTCGCCGGACGGCAAGAGCTTCACCTACACGGTAAACGAAGACGGCCTCACGGACGCCTACCTGGCGGATCGTTCCACTTACAAGGCGGCCAAGCTCGACCTGCCGCCAGGACTCAATGTGTACTCTGGTACGCCCACGGAATTTGCCCCACGGGGTGATCGCCTGATCGTCTCCCACGAGGCCTCGAACCAGCCGGGAGATCTTTGGATCTACAACCTCACAAGTCGGCATGCCGACCAACTGACATTCTCGACCATTGCCAGCCTGCAGGCGACAGCCTTGCCACCGGCACAGATTGTTCACTACAAGAGTTTCGATGGGAAAATCATCAGCGCGCTACTGTGGATTCCTTTCAATCTGAAGCGTGACGGCACCAATCCCGCGCTGGTCATGCCCCACGGAGGGCCGACTGGTCAAACCATCAATGACTGGATACCAGATCGGCAGGCGCTCGCGTCCCGAGGTTATATCTGCATCGCTCCCAACCCGCGCGGGTCGACAGGATTCGGCTTGGATTTCCAAAAGGCGAACTACCAGGATCTAGGTGGCGGAGACTTGAAAGACGAACTTGGAGCGGTGGAATTCCTCAAAGCAAGCGGCTATGTGGACCCCAACAGGATCGGCATAACGGGCGGGTCGTATGGCGGCTATATGACGTTGATGGCGCTCGGCAAGACGCCGGCGGTATGGGCTGCGGGCGTCGAACGTTACGGCATCATCGACTGGTCCAGCATGCTGAAGAGCTCGGACCCGGCGCTCAATGAGTATCTGAAATCGCTCCTCGGAGATCCGGAGCAGAATCACAAGTTCTACGTGGAAGATTCGCCCATCACTTTCATTCGCGATGTGAAAGCGCCGTTGCTGGTTTTGCAAGGCGACAACGATCCCCGTGTTCCGAAAGAAGAGGCTCAGCAAATCGTGGATATCCTCAAGAAACAGGGCCGTGTTGTGGAGGTGCAGTATTACGCGAACGAGGGTCACGGCTTCGTCAAGCGTGAAAACCAAATCGATGCGATCCGGCGCACCGTGGATTGGTTCGAGCAATATCTAAAAGGAAACTTGTCTGCGACGAGCAATCAGAAGCACTAACAAGCGTGGTCGCCGCGGCCGGTGACATCCGCAGTATCCTGCACCAGTGAAAGCCAAGAGCCTGGGCGAGACTCGCAGCCTGGCTTTCCTAAGATTGGATGCCCGAGCCTCTTCGATACAAATCTGTACTCACGTACTTCAAGCCCGAATCGATCATCAACGTAACCACCGTCGCAGCGGGCCCGAGTTGCTTCGCTACCCGAAGCGCTGCATGGACATTTCCGCCGGACGATGTGCCTGCAAAGATTCCGTCCTTCCGGGCCAATTGTCTGGCCGTCTCTTTCGCCTCGGTTGTCTTCACTGCCAGGACTTCATCGGCCACACTTGGGTCCCACAGCGGCGGCGTATAGCCGATGCCGATGCCTTCAATGTCGTGAGCCCCCGCTCGGCCGCCCGACAGTACAGAAGATTCTCCCGGTTCGACGGCAATGATTCTGATGTTGGGGTTATGGAGTTTCAAAACCATGGCCACGCCGTTGAACGACGCTGCGGTGCCGATGGAGTGGACGAAGGCGTCGACTTTGCCGTCGGTTTGCTGCCAGATTTCCTCTCCGAGGGGAAAATAGCCGGCGATGCTGTCGCGGTTGTTGAGCTGATCCGTCCAGTAGGTGTGCGGTTGCAGGCTCAGTTTTCTCGCGGCCTCGATCATGTCGAGGAATAGCTGTTGGGTGAAGCCACCGCCGTGGGCGTCTTGGTAAGGAACGAGGGTCAGTTTGGCGCCGTAGGCGACCATGTGATTCAGTTTTTCCTGACTGAAGGCGTTGGAGCTGACGAGATGAATGGGGTATCCCTTGGCGGCGCAGACCAGCGCCAGAGACGCGCCGGTGCTGCCGCCGGTGTATTCGACGACGGTATCGCCGGGACGGAGGCGGCCGTCGGCTTCGGCGCGGGAGATGACGGCGACGGCCATGCGGTCCTTCATGCTGCCGGTGGGGTTCTGCCACTCGAGCTTGGCGAGGATATTGGCGTGGTTGGACGGGACGACTCTTTGGAGCCGGACTAGTGCTGTGTTGCCGATGGAATCTAGGATGTGTTGGCGTGGCTGGACATGAGTCTCGCTGGGCATGAGTCTCTTAAGATGCCCGCGGAAGCTGGGGGCTGCAAAGTATTGCGGAGTGCTGGAAGCATGGGGAGACGGAGTTCCCGGATTCCTCCAGATTTGTTCCAAGTCCAGAGTTTCTAAATCTTCTTGAGTGTCTTGGGGAAATAGGGAAGGGACCGGCCACGGACGATGGCCTCGGGGTTGTGGAGGACCAGGTTGCGGGCGATTTCGTCGCCGAACAGTTCGGCGACTACGTCGCGGGCGGTGGAGAGGACGGGAGGGCGGCGTTCGATGTCGTGGGCGTCGGTGGAAATGACGTGGACGGCCTGGTGGCGGAGGAGGAGAAGAGCGGCTTGCTGAGGGCGCTCTCCCCAGCGCCCGGTGAGAGCTGAGGCGGTGATTTGCACGACGCAGCCACGGTCAGCCCAGCCTAGGACGCGGCCGAGATTCTCCTGCAGGATGGGATTGCGTTCGGGATGCGTGAGGACTGGCGTGAGATCAAGATCCCCTAGTTGGAGCATCGCTTCTTCGACCTGTGTCGGGATGCTGTAGTTGCTGAGCTCAACCAGAATGTAACGATCGCCACCAATCGAATAACGCCGCGGGTGGAGATGCAGGTCCTGCAAGTTCTCATACGACATGTGGAAATCGCAGCCCAGGCTAAACTCCATGCCGGGGCCGAAGCGGGTGCGGAGTTCGGCCAGGCGGGCTTCGTGGGCGGGTCGGTCGTAGGGGTAGCGCTCGTTGGCGTGGGGCGTGGCGACCATGTGCTGGATGCCGTCGGCTTGCGCCATGCGGCACATTTCGAGGGCAACCTCCCAGGATTTGGCGCCGTCGTCAACCTGGGGAAGGATGTGGGTATGGATGTCGAACAATTTAGGGTGTGCTCCGGGGAGCTGGCTTTATTGTATCGAGTTGACGGGTGGGTGGAAAAAACCCGAAGGGCGCGGTTGAACTTGGACTTCGGGCGGTCAGTTCTTCCACCAGGACCAGGACCACCCGGGCGGGGGCGCCACGCCACATAGGCTTAGGGGTGGAGTTCGATATCGAGTACGCGGTAGAGAGTGGTGCCTATGTTTTTCACGTGATGGGTGAAGGGGTGTTGGGAGTCGTTATCGAAGGAGACTTCGCCGGGCTTGGTGGGGCGCGAGGGTCCCCAGTCTTTGTTCTTGACTTGCGACAGAGTCACCGAGTCGCTGAGATGGACGAAGACTGTGTCGTGGGAGTGGGTGTGGTAGGCGGTGGTGTCCCCGGGGTCGATGCGTACGTCCATGACTTCGACGTATTGGTTCTTGAAAAGAACGTGATGGTGGGGTTCGAGGTCGATTTGCAGCGGGTCGGGTGGGGTGCCGCCTCCGACCGGGATGGCGGTTGCGGGATCGTTGGCGTATTTGAGTTCGATCTCGATGGTGTCGGCTGGAGCGTTGTCGAGGTTTTCGACGGCATGCTTTTCGGGCTCGCGCCAGGTCACGGAGCCGGCTGGGCACGCGCCTTCAGAAGGTGTGCCGTCGGCGGCAACTCGATGCATGTGAAAGTTGGTCAGGCAAACGGCGATTTTGGCGGGGTGCTGGTGTAGGGCGAATTTCTGGTGGGGTTCGTAGTGGACGCGAAGGACTCGGATGCGGTTGTTCTCGAATTCGACTTTGGCTATGGCGGGGTTGACGGTGACGGGGTCTTGAGCGTGGATGGCCGGAGTGAGCAGGGATAACACCAATGCGAAGCTCAGTAGCTGGTTTTGCCACATCGTGCCCTCCGTTCGGATTCCTTCGCCGGGTTGAAATGTTATGGGTTTGGGAAACAGGAAGTCAATGCGGGCGCGAAGGTGCGCTTTTTGCGGATTCGAAATCGACGTATACCGCTTTGCCATGGAAGAACGGATCCAATACGGTGCCAAAGCAATAGCCCACGCCGCCGAGAATGCCGGCGTTGATGACTGCGAAGAGCTCATGGTTCACCAATGATCCGTGGGCGACGGAGGCACCCAGAATGGTTCCGGCCCCCGCTCCAATTCCAAACCCGATGGCTCGGGCATTGTGCACCAAGTACACGGCTTTGATGTTGTCGCGTGGATATCGCGGTTGAAGGTCTTGCAGCAATCCCGCATAGTCGCAAGTCAGGGCGTCGTCCGTCGCTCCCAGGAAATCGCAGTGGCCGAAGGTATGACCGTGCTTGAGCTTAATTTTGAGCCTGGTTCCAGCGGGGAGATGCTGGACGGCGCGCCAGTCTGCTTTTTGTGCCCGAGAAGCCGCAACTAATAGAGGGATCGTCAACAGAAACGAAACCATTTTGGTACGAGTCACCCGCGAAGCGTAACAAGAGCCAGTGTGGAAATCGGGCTCGTTGCGACACTTTTGTGAGTGTCATGGACAACGGCTTACCGCGACTTGCGAGTTACGGCGGCGACGAACCGGTTGAGTGCCTCGGGGTTATGCAATACCCGGAGGTCCGCGGAGGGCGCGTGGTTGGCGATTGCATCCATGAGAATTGGGCGGCTTTGTGAGCGGTACGCCAAGAGCCAATGCCAGAAGTCGGCACGCTCGCGGGATCGGCGGAGGGCGCGCCAAGCGCAGCGGAGGAGCGAGAAGTCCAGGAGGATGATGGTGTCGGCGGCGCGAAGGCGGACCTCAACGTCGTCGTAGGGGCCGAGGTCGCCATCCATTATCCATGCATCTTTCGCGACGAGCTTCTCTTGTACCAGCTTCCATTCCTCGCGAGGCATTGCTGCAAGGCTTGGACGCCAGAAGACTTTGTCTAGTTCGATTACTGGAAGTCCTGTGATCTCGCCTAAGCGTCTTGCGAGTGTGGATTTGCCGGAGGCTCCGCGGCCTAGGATGACTACGCGTTTCATGTTGACAGCGTACGCCTGAAGAGCCCCACTCAAGCCAAAAGGGGGCTTGAGTGGGGCACCCGGCGACCATCTATCTCGACTTTCTGCCTGTAGAATTTTCTCTTCGCCGCTTGAGTTTTCGGCTTACCACCACGCCGAGTGGGGCGTCGGGGATTTTCTTGAATGAGTACCGCTGAAGCAAAAGGACCCGATCTTTCGCTTCAGATTCTGCCAGATCGCCTGAGTCTGAATCTTCTGCAGCACCCGCGATCTGACGCAAGGCCTCGTCCGCCGCACGCCGCAACTCTCGGTGACTTCGCTGCTTGCCCTGTCGAATGTTTTTCCGACTCGACGCGGGATTTTCCCCGTAAATGTTCCTACGGTCCTTCTTTAGGCTGATGCGCTTCTTATCGGGTGAAGACTTGATTTTGCTCATAGTAGAACCGTCGTGGATCCACAATCACCTTGCTGAGTATAAAAGGTCCGTTAAACAATCCTCAGG
>Ga0137418_10000900_pt1 | contig 27307 bp, 20 predicted proteins | sample CZODoug3_1_2_16f_FD_122242 | JGI IMG/M metagenome (GOLD analysis project Ga0137418, IMG submission 122242) | Vadose zone soil fungal communities from Angelo Coast Range Reserve, California, USA - CZODoug3_1_2_16fungal (Hybrid Assembly) | ecosystem: Environmental > Terrestrial > Soil > Vadose...
CCGCCCAGGAACAGCCCCGACCACAGACGGATGGTGTTGAGCGGGGTGCGCAGCTCGTGGCTGACCGTCGAGATGAAGTCGTCCTTGGCGCGGTTGGCACTCTCGGCGCTCAGGCGCAGCTCCTCGGACGCCCGTAATGCCTCGTGAAGATGCTCGCGCGCCTGCCTGAGTTCGGTGTGATCACGCATGACACAGGCAAATCCCGGAACGGCTCCGGTTGAATCGTGAATCGCCGTCAGTGTGCCGCTGGCCCAGAAGCGGCCGGCGTCCTTTCTCATGTAAGCGCGCTCGTCGCTCGCCTTGTCGTTGTCGAGCGCCATGCGCAACTGCCGCTCGGACACCCCCAGCATGCGATCTTCGGGTGTATAAAGCATCGCCGCGGGGCGCCCGACTGCTTCGCTCTCGCTCCAACCGAGCAAGCGCTCCGCCCCGCTGTTCCAGGTGCTGATGCGGCCCTCGGCATCGATCATGAAAATCGCGTAGTCGGCCGTGCTCTCCAGCAGCAGCCTGAAGCGCTGCTCGCTTTCGCGCAGGGTCGCCTCCATGCGCTTGCGCTCGCTGATGTCCCAGAACGCCGTGACCGCCGCGATAATTTCGCCCGCGCTATTGCGGACCGGCGCCGAGCTGACCGACAGCGAACCGCGCGTGCCGTCCGCGCGCAGAAAATCCAGTTCCTCGTCGCTGACGGTCGCGCCCGATGCGAGCGTGCGGGCCAGAGGCCACTCGTGCGGCTCATACACCTCCCCGTTGGGATGCAGACCCTTGAAGGCGATCGACGCCGAGCTCCATGGCGCGCCGAGAACCGGCAGCGGGAACGGCAGGCCAAACAGTTTTGCGGCGCGTCGGTTGCCGTAGCTGACCGTACCGGAAGGGGCATCCACCATCACGATGGCGGCCGGCATCTGCTCGATGCTCGCCTGCACGCGCCCCTGGGCGGCATCGACCGCCTGCTCCGCGCGCTTGCGCGCCGTGATGTCGACGAAGGTGATGACAATGCCCTCGATGCGATTGTCGGCGGTGCGATAAGGCACCGTACGGCGCAGGTACCACGCGCCGCTGTGAGCGCGTGTTTCGGCTTCCGAGGGGATCAGGGTCGCGAGCACCAGGCGCGCTTCCTCGGTGAGATCGCCGTCGCTGAATTTGGGCTGGAAGTGATCGATCGGTCGCCCGATGTCCGACGGACGCAGCGCGATCAGCTCGTTCATCGCGGGAGTAAAGCGCCGTACCTGCAGCTGCAGATCCAGGAAGACGACCCCGATGCTCGTGCTGCTCCACAGGTTCGACAGGTCATTATTGGCGGCCTCCAGTTCTGCGATCTTTGATTGCAGCTGTCCATTGACGGTGATCAGCTCCTCGTTCATCGACTGGAGCTCTTCCTTGCTGGTCTCGAGCTCCTCATTGGAGCTTTGCAGCTCCTCGTTGATCGAGATGACCTCCTCGTTGGAAGCCTTCAGCTCCTCGTTGCTGGACTCGAACGCCTCGATGGTGTTTTGCAGCTCGCGGTGCGCGATGCGCAGCTCGTCCTGCAGCAGCGCGTCGTGCGCGGAGTCTTCCGTCACACTCGCGGCTGCTCCGGTGCGCACGACCGGGCCCGCCGTGACGGAGGCGCTGCGCGCGCCCTCAGGCTCGAAGCTCACCCTGACGTATCCCGGGCCACCCGCGCCCACGAGCGGTGCCACGCTAATGCGAACCGGCAGCGCACCGACGCCGTCTTGGATTTCGGCCGCTTCGATCACGAGACGTCTGCCGTCGGCACGCACCTGAGGCAGAGCCTCCCGTATCGCGGAGCGGATGCCGAGCTGCAGCACCTCGAACAGATCGCGCGTCGGTTCACCAAGCGGCTGAATCAGAAAGGGCGTCGTATCTCCATGGAAGTAGACGATGCGATCTTCAGCATCCACGACCACCGTGGGCGGCCCGAACTGCTCGAACAGCGCCTGTTGCACGGCGAAGGTCGCCGCCGGACGCGGGCCGTACGATGCGAGCCCGGGCGCCGTGGCAATCATGCGCGCGGCTAACGCGGGCAGCTCCGGATGGCGATGGCTGTGCGGGGCGATGCGACGGTAAATGCGATGCTTGAGGCTGACCGGCTCGAACAGGCTCTTGAGCGAGCCCGGAGTCTCCGCACTGCCGAGGAACAGCGTGCCACCATGCTTGAGCGCGAAATGCAGCAGCGCCAGTACGCGCTCCTGCAGGTCGGGCTCGAGGTAAATGAGCAGATTGCGGCAGGTGCAGAGATCGACGTGTGAGAACGGCGGGTCACGCAGGACGTTCTGCGGAGCGAACACCACCGTGTCGCGGATCTCCTTGCGGATCCGGTATACGTGCTCGTCCTTGTCGAAGAAGCGGTCGAGGCGCTCGAGTGACAGATCACCCTCGATGCCTCCCGGATACACGCCGGCGCGCGCCAATTCGAGCGACTTGACGGCTGCATCGGTGGCGAAGATCTTGACCTCGATGCTCTTGCCACAGCGAGAGATTTCCTCGGCGATGAGCATGGCGAGCGAGTAGGCCTCCTCGCCGCTCGAGCACGCCGACACCCAGGCGCGAATCGGTATATTGCTTTGCCATCCGGTCACCAGCGGCCTTACCACCAGCTCGCGCAGCGCCTCCCACGAGGGCGGATCGCGAAAGAAGCCGGTGACGTTGATCATCAGATCGTTGGCCAGCGCGCGCACCTCGTCGGCGCTGTCGTGCAGGCGCGCCGCGTAGTCAGCCAGCGTAAACAGCGACGCCAGTCCCATGCGTCGCTGCAGACGGCGCAGCAGGGTCGGTTTCTTGTAGCCGCTGAAATCGTGACCGCTGTGTGCTCGCAGGATCTCGAGAATCCCGCTCAGATGCTGGCGCTCACGCTGCAGGATCTCCTGCCCGCTCGCCGCCGCCGACCCCTCGGCATCCGAGCTCGCATACTTCACGTATTGAACGATGGCCGGCCCGATCTCCCCGGGCGCCAGTACCTGATCGGCATAGCCGGCGTGGATCAGGCTCGTGGGCATCGCCGGAAATTCGGCGCTCTCGGGCGACTGCCCGAAGCACAGGCCCCCGGCGGCCTTGATCGCCCGGGCGCCCGCCGTGCCGTTCGTGCCCATTCCGGAGAGCACGACCGCGATCGCCTTCTCCTGCTGCATGTCGGCCAGGGAGCGAAAGAAGTCATCGACCGGCCGGCGATGGCCGCGCTTCTCGACGGGCTCGCCGAGCCTGAAGACGCCGCGCTCGAGAGTCACCGTGAAGCCGGGGCGAGTGACGTAGACATGGCCGGCTTGCAGCGCCAGTCCAGCCGTCACCTGCAGCACCGGCATGGACGTGTGGCGCGTGAGGATCTCAGCCATCAGGCTCTCACGCTCGGGGGGCAGATGCTGGACGACCACAAACGCCATGCCGGCTTCCCGCGGCAGTCCGTCGAAGAACGCGTTGAGGGCCTCGATTCCCCCGGCCGACGCGCCGATTCCCACCACCGGGAACGGCAACAGGGCCCGGTCGACGAAATCATCCGCTGCCGTCACCTCCGGGGGTTCGGAGGTTGATTCGTCGGGGTGAGCGGACTTGGGACCTTTGGACGTCATTTGGGCGCGTGACCGACACGGACGGCGTGCGCCATGATGGCGCGATCAGCCATCGTGGGAGTCGAAATTTTCCATATCTGGTTCCCCCGCATCGCGGCGCTCCGTCGGCCGATCTCACCGTTTGAATCGCCGTAGTTCGCATTGTGCGCTGAATGCCGCCGAGGAGTGATGCGTTAGCTTCAGCTCGGCAATTCGCCCCGCGCTGGCACCCGCGCGTGCGCAGCCCCCGCAAGCCTATAATTGCGGCGCTTCTTTCCGTTGTCCACGAAGTGCTCACCGCATGCCTGAGACAATGACCCAGCGTTCGGCGCAGCCGGGCGAGCCGCTCGAGCCCCTGGTGCCGCTCGAGGTCGTCATTTCCACCGCCGAATTGGCGTGGCGCTCATGCCGCGCGCCGCAATACCAGGCGGAGAGTGAGATCCTGGTCGAGCTCGCCGGTCAACTGCTCCGATCGCCCGCGAGCACTCCGGAGCACCTGGCCGATGCGGTGATGAGGCTGTGCCGCGGCGGCTCCGCTGGCGTGAGCATCATCGATGAGCACCAGGGCGAGGCGCTGTTTCGCGCACACGCGTTGAGCGGCGAGCTGGCCGAGCACCGCTGGGGCACGACGCCTCGCGAGTTCAGCCCCTGCGCCATGGTGGTCGACAGCAACTCCCTGCAGTTGATGTCCGACCCGGAGCTGCACTACAGATACCTGGCGGAAGTACGCCCGAAGATCCTCGAGGCCTTGCTGTTTCCTTTCACCTCGGGCGGGCGAGTCGTCGGAACGATCTGGGCGGTGACGCACGACGCCACGCAGCACTTCGATGCTGAGGATGGGCGCCTCATCGCGGACCTCGGGAAATTCGCTTCGGCCTCCTACCAGGCCTACGTCCAGGCGCGCGCGAACCATCCCAACAGCTCGCACGCGCACGAGGGCTCCGCGATCACCGCGGCGGCGGCGCTGGATGCCGCAGCGCGCGAGCTGCGCCAGCAGCTGCGGCAGGAGCTCCACTGGCATGCACAGGCTCTCAGCGATGCCAACGCAGACAGGCTAAGGTCGCTGATCGGGCTGCTGGATGACTTGCCTGCGGTGGCCGCTACGCCAGCGCGGTCTTGAACAGCGCCAGCATGCGGCTCCAGGCTTTTTCCGCCTGATCGTGGTTATAGATGCGCGAGTCGGTCGGGCACCAGCCGTGAATGGTACCGGCGTACACCTCGATCTCGGCGGGGAGCCTTGCTGCGGCGAACGCTTCACGCAGCACATTCTTCGTCTCGGGCTGGCGCTGGTCGTCGCTCTCGGCGATGGCAAAGAGATAGTGGGCCTTCATCCTGGGTATCAGCAGATGCGGGCTGTCCGCTTTGTCGGTCACCAGACCGCCGCCGTGAAAGGAGGCACCTGCACCGACGCGATCGGGAAGCGCCGCCGCGGCGCGCATCGTGAACGGCCCGCTCATGCAGTAACCAGTCGTGGCCATCTTGCGCCTGCGGTCGACCGACGGCTGACCGTCCAGCCAGGCGACAAAGGCCTTGGCGTCCGTCACGGCGGTCTGCGCCGTCAGCGAGCCGCTCAGCGCCACGAGCGCCGCGCGGGTGGCAGGATCCTCGAAATCGGCGTGCTCGGCAGCGGTGGGCGCCCGCTTCGTGCGGTAGAACGGGTTGACGACCAGGACCGAGTAGCCTGATTCGGCCAGTCTCCTGCCCATCTGCCTGAAGGCCGGACGCAGGCCGTAGATATCCGGCCACATCAGCACAGCGGGATACGTGCCCCGGGAAGGATGCACGAAGTAAGCATCCCCGGTGCCGTCCGGCGTTTTGATGTCGACCTCCGATTCCTGCACCTCGGCCGCGGCCCCTGCAACGGGCGGCAGGAGCGAGATCACGCCGACGCCGAGGCTTAGCGCTCCAAAGCGTCGCCGCGACAGCCCGGCCGACCGCAGCTGATATTCGATCATGTCCTCGAGCGTGTCGTTGTCGCACATCGTCCCTCTCCTGGCCTGCAACGCCACACCGCCCACGGCCGGTCACGGCCGGCGGGTTGTAGGCGAATTCTGCGACGGCAGAGGCGCGCCGAGCAACCCGCTGACTATCAGCGCTATCGGCACACCGAACGCGAACACGTGCACGGCGAGGCTCGTCAACATGAGAATCAATGATTTCGGCGGCCTGAATCCGATCGCCGAGAGCGGCACCACTCCTCAGGAGGCACGATAGAGGCAGGCGTATGTTGCACGCAACGCGTCCTTCTGCACCTTGCCCATCGAATTTCTGGGCAGCTCCGCGACCAGCAGCACGCGTTTGGGGACCTTGTAGCGAGCCAGGCGCGCGCTCAGGGACTCGATGACCTGCGCTTCCGACAGCACGGCTCCGGCCTCGGGCACGATGACGGCAGTGACCCCCTCGCCGAAGTCCGGATGCGGAGCACCGAAGACGGCACTCTCCGCGACGCCCGGCAACGCCTCCAGTTCCGACTCCACTTCCCTGGGATAGACATTGCAGCCGCCGCTGATGACGAGATCCTTGACCCGACCTGCGATGTGCACGTAGCCATTGCGATCGATGCGGCCCAGATCTCCCGTCCTGAACCAGCCGTCGGCGCTGAACTCGGCGCTGGTTCTATCGGGATCTCTCCAGTAACCGGCAAAGACGTTCGGTCCCGCGATCTCGAGTGTACCGATCACATCCGGTTCCGCTTCCACCGTGCCGCTGTCCGGGTTGGTCACGCGGATCGCAATCCCCGGCAGAGCCGGCCCGACCGAGCCCGCAAGCCGCGGACCCTCGTAGGGATTGGACGCGTTGATCAGCGTCTCGGTCATTCCGTAGCGCTCGAGAATCACGTGGCCGGTGCGCCGGAGGAATTTCTGGTGGGTCTCGATCAGTAAAGGCGCCGACCCCGAGACGAACAGCCGCATGTGCGCGGTCGCCTCGCGATTCAGCCCCTCGTCCTGCAGCAGGCGGGTGTAGTGGGTCGGAACACCCATGAAGACCGTGACTTCAGACAGGTGTTGCAATGCCGAGCGCAGCTCGAATTTCGGCAGCAGCAGCATGCTCGCAGCTGAGGCCAGCACGGTATTGATCGCTGCACACAGTCCGTGAACATGAAACAACGGCAGGCTGTGCAGCAGCACATCCTGGCCGGTGAAACGCCACGCCTCGGCCAACACCGTCGCGTTGGATGCAAGATTGGCACGCGTCAGGATCGCCCCTTTTGACCGGCCCGTGGTTCCGGAGGTGTACACGATCGCCGCCGCAGCCTGTGGGTCATGAGGCCCCAGCGCCTTGCGGTCGGGGTGGCAGAGCCGTGTGAGCTGCGGCAGCGAGCCCTCCCCGTCCGCTCCGAGGGTCTCGAGGCAGTGAATGCCGGCGCGCTCGGCCAGCGGGGCGAGCATGGCTCCCTCGCCCGGCGGCACGATGGCGAGGCGAGGACTCGAGTCGCGCAGCAGGTAGTCGAGCTCGTTGGGCGGGCAGGCGAGGTTGAGCGGTACAAACACCGCACCCAGGCGCAGGCAGGCGACATACAGCAGCACGGCCTCCGGAGACTTTTCGACTCGAGCCGCAACACGATCCCCGCACACCACCCCGCGCCGCATCAGTGCGGACGCGAGACGTGCGGACTGCTCGCGCAAAGCCTCGTAGCTGAGTTGCTGACCGGCCGGGGTCCTGAGGAACAATCGGTGTGGGTGCTCGCGCGCGGCGGACTCGACCCACTCGGCAGGATCAATGACGGACGACGCGGTGGTTTGGAAATTCACGCCCATGACCGTGCGGGCCATGATGCCATAGTGCGGTCCATTCCCCGCCGTGGCGACCGGGCACCGGCCGAAAACCGCGGCGTGCACCGCCGAACCTCGTACCCCGCATCTGAGCCCGCCCGCGCCGTGCCCGCCGAGCCGACTGTCCAATTCTGGAGTACAGTGCAGCTGAGCTGCGCGCCGACCACGACCCCTCTGCGCGCATGCCCCATGACATCCCGTGGGTCGGACCGCGAGCCTGCCCCGGGCTTCACTTCAGCGACACAGGAGAGCCTCGTGGCGAAGCCGAATTACCATCAGGCAAGAAAACAGAAGGAACTGGCCCGCAAGGCGCGCCAGCAGGAGAAGCAGCAACGTCGCTCAGCTCGCCCGGGCGCTCGCGGCGAGAACCCCGAGGCGAGTCAGGTGGAAGCGTCGGTGACTCCGCGTGATCCGACCACCGGGAGCGCGACGTGAACCCGGCACGTTTCAGCGCCGCCGCACGCCAGGAGCGCATGGAGCGGTTGCGTCGCGACCGGGCAGCCGCGCAGGCACTGCGCGTCGCATTCCCCGCCGTCCAACATCTGCGTCTCGAGCTGAAATTCGAGAGTACCACCTCGAGCACACCGACACTGCAGTCGCACGTACTGCATCCGCCGGCGCGGGCGTTCTTCGAGTTCCCCTGTCCTTATGCCGACTGCGACGGACAGTTCGATCTCACCAGTGCCGTCAAAGCGGCACTCGCGGACCCAGCTCATCAGGCCGCCGGGGTACTGGAGTGCGCCGGCCTGCGTGTGCGGGATTACGCCTCAAAGCGACCCTGTCAGTTGCACCTGCTCTACACGGTCACGGCAACCTATCACACCGACACCTGAACACGCTGGTCAGAGGACAGCGCACTCTGGCATTCACACTGCCAGATCTCGAAGCAGGCGCGATGAAATCGGATCGACTGCGGAGTTACGCCCGGCGTAAAGTCTACGTCGTACGACGCTTGCGCGGAGGTAATGCGCTCGCCGCACCCACCGCACGAACCCCCGCCGGTGTATTCGCCCAGGCGGCGCCACAACTCACCGTGCGGCAGGAGTCGCTGCCTCAGTCGCCAACGGATGGCGAGTGTCGCTGCAGCATGGTCCATGAGGCGCTCCTCGCTCGCGCGGGGACGGCAATCGTCGAGCGGATGCCTCACCTTGCGCCTTCCCCCTGGGGAGCGCAATGCGCAATCAGAATGGGAAAGATGGCGACGTAGCCGCAAAACCTGTAATCTGGCGCCCGGCTCGTAACCTTTCGGCTTGTCTGCCTTGGCCTATGCGTGCGCAACCGACGCACCCCCCGGCCAATCTCTCACCCTCGCAAAGCTTGACGAACCAGGAGGCAGGACTTACCTGCCGGTGTTTTTCTTTTCTCTCGTGAGTACTCTGTAATGACCAAACTATATGTCGGAAATCTTCCCTTCACTGCGACCGATGAGGCCGTGCGCGCCCTGTTTTCCAAGCACGGAACCGTCGAGAAGGTCTCTCTGATCACCGATCGCGACACGGGTCGCCCGCGCGGCTTCGGCTTCGTGGAGATGTCGAATGCCGACGCCTCCCGCGCCATGCAGGCGCTGAACGGCACCGACTTCGATGGCCGCCCCCTCAAGGTCAACGAAGCGCAGGATCGCGAGCGCTCGGGCGGTGGCAACCGCGGACCGCGCCGCTACTAAAAACACGCAGTCCATCGACATCGCTCACGGCCGTGCACTGCGGCCGTGAGCGCTGCCTGGATCGGCCATCCAGGGAGAGCCGCGGCGGCGCGCTCCTGAAATCCGACGGGCAATTCCATGAGCGAATACGAATTCACCATTTCGCTTCGCATCCGCCATCCCAGCATCGAGCCGCGCACGATCACCCAGACGCTCGGCATCGAGCCGCAACACACCTGGAAAGCCGGCGATCCGCGCCGCACCCCTGCGGGTGAGGCACGCGAGGGCGCCTATCGGGAGAGTTACTGGATGGGGAGGCTCATGCCGGAGCCGGAACTGTCCTCCGGCCGCCTTTCGGTGGAGAGCGTGCTGCTGCAGACACTCGCTCACTTACGCAGATCGCACGCGTTCCTGCAGCAGCTCAACGGCGATGGAGGCGTAGCAGAGCTTCACGTGAGTCTGTTCGTCCGTGAGAATTTCCGACTGGACCTGACGCCTGAGACCCTCGGCCTGCTCGGCCGCCTCGGATTGTCGGTAGCGCTCGAAATCCATCCGCACTCGCCGCACGGCGCCGATCCTGCAACAGCGAGCTGAGAGCGGCGCACCGTGGCGGCGCGCGCTGCCCGCGGCGCCGGAGAATCCGCGCTCGCTGAAGACCGGTGGAGTGCCTCAGCTGCCCTGGTGCGCGGCGTGCTGGTAGCCGACAAACACCCGCTTGGGAATCATGCAATGCACGCCCTTGCGGATATCGACGACCTGCGTCACGCGACAGTCCCCCACGATCGAGGCGAGCGCGTACGCCTCCTCGCGACTCATCGGGACGATCTGCTGACTGGCGAGCCAATGGACGGTCTGCTCAACGGCGATCTTCATCGCCTGATTCAGATCCTCGTCGTAACCCATGAAGACCCAGTCGGTCTTCGTTTCCGCCCACGGCCATTCGGTCTTCAGGTCCTTGCGCACGATTGGCCGAATCTCGATTTCCTTGTAGGCACACTCGAGCGCCGTCAGGTTCACCTCACCGTTGCCCTGGCGGCAGTGGGAATCGCCGGTCCAGATCAAGCCGCCCTCGAGGAACACCGGCAGATACAGCGTCGAACCGGCCTGCAGCTCATTCAGATCCATGTTCGAGCCGTTTTTCCACGGCCGCAGCGTGCTGGTGCGCCCTTTCGCATCGTGAATCGGTGGCCCGGCCTTGGCGCCCGGTTCGTTCGGGTCGACCCCGACCGCGAAGGTTCCCGGGAAGGGTTGCAGATCGATCATGATTCCCGGCTTGAACTGCGTTTGCATCTTGACCAGATCGAGCTTGTAGTAGCGTACGAATCCTTCGGGAAATTCCGGCGCCAGCAGACCCACGGTCGGAAAATCCCTGCCCGGCAGGTTGAAATTGAAGGCGTCGGGTTTGGGAACGATCTTGAGTATGCGAACCTCCAGCGTATCGCCGGGCTCCGCCCCTGACACGTAAATGGGGCCGGTAATCGAGTGCGGGCCGCCGCCGTCGTTTTCCTTGCGCAGCTTCACGATGCCATCCATGCCTACGCCCGGCTTGATCTGCCCCAGGGAGTGCGAGATCGTTTCGATGGACACGGTGTCACCGGAGTTGATGACGAGCTTGGGCTTCTCGCCGGGGTCGTACCAGCCCCATTGCACGTTCTCCGGCGTCGCGGGCAGAAAATAGTGCTTCGATGCGCGAGATGCATGCGCGTTGGATTCAGTTCCGTTTCCCTGTTGCGTGTAACCCGGAACGGCAACCGCGAGGATCAACGCGAGCGTTGCCGGCGCAGCGACTGATGTTCTCATGGGAGCTCCCCGACGAAGTTCTTGTCGACCGCTTTTCAACCGCTTTCCATGATAGGCGAGAATCGCGGCCGGGGCCCACCTCATACGTGCCCATAAAACTCGTGGGGCGACGACCACGCACTGAATGCAGCACAGGGCGGTACTGGAACCCTCGACCCGCCACAGCTCCCGCGAGCCCTGCGAGCGCCCGCGATGTCAAGGCACCGACTTACCGCCTCTGACGGGTTGCACACCCTGCTGCAATCAGAAGCAGAAGACGGTGGTCGTAGGGTGTCGAAGAGACTGTCAATTTAAATCCTGCTCTTCTCCGGAACTGCGCGCTGCCTCTTGAGCCAAGCGCGCACGGCGGTGCTGCCGCGTTTATAATGAACACTTTCTGCATGAGCAAGGCCGGTGCGGCCGCAAACAGTAGAATCACCCAGCACCGTCGAACGGAGCCCATGTCGCGCCGAGCGCCAAACAATCAGCCCAGCACATGACAGCTGAGGTGTCCACGCCAGGCTCTAATTCAGCCTTGATTTGCAGGCCTCTGCGGCCAAAAGTGGAAAGGGTCCCGTGGCCGTGGCAGATTTAGCTATTTTTTCGCCCAGAAATGGCCTTCGGGCGGGCAAGCACCGCCGCCGCATCGGACGAACCTAACCTCACTCCACTCATGACGACACGACGAAGACTCCTGCTTGTTGCGCTGTTAGCTGTACTGCAGCCTCACGCGTATGCACGGGGCGTAACTCCCTATCTGCCGCTCAATCTGGACCCCGAAGTCGAGCGCGAGGTTGAACGCGTTCTCATCCTGGGTGGCAAGCCTGTCATGACCCGACCGATCCCTGCGGCAGTGGTACTGGACGCATTGCCGAAAGCCTGTGAAGTCGATGCGGTTCTGTGCAATCGCGTCCGCAGAGTTCTCAAGCAATACATGCAGGACACCGGCGTTGAGTTCGCGAGCGTGGCGGGCTGGGTCGGGCACGGGGCGAACCCCATCATGCCCAATCAGCACGGCGAACCTCAGCAGACCAACTATCAGGCCGCGGGCGCCGCCTATATTCAGCCGTACGACCATATGCTCGTGAACGTCGGCGGCGTCGCTTACCAGGGCAGGCAGAGGCCCACCGGCTCCGTGCTCAGCATCGGCTTCGACGTTGCGCAGCTCGACATCGGGTATCGCGACCACTGGTGGTCACCCATGACGGACAGCGCGATGCTGATCAGCACAGAAGCGCCGACCATGCCGTCCATCACGCTTTCGAACTATCAACCGCTGACCCGCCTGGGCCTGCATTACGAGGTTTTTGTCGCGCGTATGTCGGAAACCGACGAGATTGAGCTGACCAACGGGCAACTCACGACCGGGTATCCGAAATTTGTCGGTTTGCACGTGGCCATCGAGCCCGTTCCCGGCTGGTCGCTGGGGGTGAACCGTATCCTCGTGTTCGGCGGCGGCGCCGCCGGTGGACAGTCCATCAAGGACATTCTCAAGGCGTTTTTCAACCCCAATCAGGGCGCAACCACGGGGTTCGGCACCGCCACGCCGGTCCTCGGCAAGCAGGAAGCCTCGCTCACGAGCCGATTCATCATCCCGAGCAGGGTGCCTTTCTCGGTTTATTTCGAATTTGCCGGCAACGACCCGGCTGGCGGCAACCACCTGCTGTTTTCAAGGACCGATTTTTCGGCGGGCATTCACTTCCCACGCCTCGGGCCGTTCGACATCACCTACGAGTTTTCCGAGTGGCAACCCAGCTGGTACGTGAAGGCCCATAGTGCAGTCGAGACCGGTTACGGCGACGGCATAACGAACTATTTACTGAGCATTGGCCACTGGTTTGGCGATCAACGGGTATTCGGTGACGCCGTGGGCGGCCAAAGCAATATGCTGCGTGTGGGGTGGGAGCCTCTGCTCGGCGGTCGTCTCGAAGCACAATTCCGCTCACTCGCGAACGATTCCTTCTACTCCGCCATTGCATATCGCCACGCCTATACAAGCTCCCTGACCTACTCCCATCCGTGGAAGGATTACGTGCTCGGAACCGAGATCGACTACGGCCGCGACGTCTATGGTGCAACCTACACCCGGTTAGCCGGTTTCGTGCGCTACGGCGACGCGCTGCACTCCGATTCCGACTCCCCGGAGGAATACGGCGAGCCTTCCAGCCCCGATCACGCCGAGATCTTCGTTGATGCCGGCGTCGTCGCCAACCGTCTGCTGGCGGACATCACTACGATCACACCGCGCGTTGAGTCAGCCACATCCTATGGAGCCCACGTTGCTCTGGGCGCGCGGCGCGCGGTCTCGGAACATCAGGATCTTGGTGTGGGCGTTGAGGCTGACGACATTCACGGTCTCTCCCTGGTCAGCGCTCGGATCCTCGACTATCGCTATCGGTTTACCGGGCCCCTCGCGTTACACCTATTTGGTGGCGCGGCGCGTTACGCCACCGCTACACCAGCCTATGGATTTTATTTCGGCACCGGACTGCAGTGGCGCAACATCGTGCCGCATTGGGACCTTGGCATTGACTATCGGTACGCCGCGAAAGTCGACCGCCTGCGATTCCTGCCGACCGATCCGCAGGGCGGATATCGCCCCGACGCGTACTACGATGTCTCCATGGGGACACTCTACGTGTCGCGCAAATTCTGAGCCCATCCTGCGAACGCTGATCCGGTCGCAATCATCCTCGGTACCAGCGCTGCGTGTCCGCTGAGGCGCCGTTCTGCGACCAATCTGAGGCAAGGGCTCAGGCTCAAAAGCCTTCTCCCCCAAGCCCTTGTGTTCCTCTGCAACCCACCGTCGTCGCCTTCCAGGGGAACTGCTACGCTACCTGGACGTTCCCGGGGATTTCGCCTGGTGCCAGGGGTGAGTCCGCCTAAAGGGATACCGGCCCTCAAATACCCGGAGATTCCGTGCAGACAAGAGCTGCCGACGAAGTCGCTTTGGACACAGAGCTGATCGCTTTCTTACAAAGGGAAGCGGATGAGCACCGCGGCGCATTCGAGTCGTTCATGGGTGGCCTGCACGATCCCTTCGCAAAAATGCTCGCCCTGTGGCACTTCTCGATCCGTCAGCGCGGCAAGCTGCTGGTTTTCGGCAACGGCGGCAGCGCCGGAAATGCACAGCACATCGCTGCGGAACTGGTGATCCGCTACGAAACAGACCGTGCGGCGGTCGCGGCAGTGGCGCTCACCGCAGATTCCTCAATCCTGACGGCGGCCGGCAACGATCTCGGCTTTGACGCTGTATTTAGCCGCCAGATAGCGGCCCTGGGGCGCCGGGGGGATGTGGCTGTCGGGATTTCGACCTCCGGAAGCAGCCCCAACGTGCTGGCTGCTCTGCGCGAGGCTCGCGCGCTGGGCCTGCACACGACGGGACTCATCGGCAGGGATGGTGGCCCGATGCGCGAGCTCTGCGATGCCGCCATCATCGTCCCCTCGAAGGTCACCGCGAGAATCCAGGAGATGCATCTGGTGGTCACTCACATGCTTTGCAAAGCACTGGAAGCCCGCCTCGGATTGCGCAAGGACTTGTGAATGAGCGACGAGGCCCTGCTGGACATACTGGCGTCACTCCACCGTGCCCGGGTGCTGGTGCTCGGCGATGTAATGCTCGATCGCTTCGTTTACGGCTCTGTCGCACGCACCTCCCAGGAAGCTCCAGTCCCCGTTATGGCGCTCGAGCGTACGTCGACCATTCCCGGCGGCGCCGCCAATGTCGCGAGGAACGTTGCCGCCCTGGGTGGTCGTGTCGTACTCATAGGCGTCGTCGGTGAAGACGAGGCCGCCACTGAGCTGCGCAAGCAATTATCCGAAGTGGCGTCCCTGCGGGCGCACCTGCTAGCCGATCCGTCGCGGCCGACGACGACCAAGACCCGTTACATCGCGGATCGACAGCAGGTTCTGCGCGCCGATGTAGAGGTCGCGACGCCGCTCGCTGAACCGATGGCGGAGCGGCTGCTGGCACAATACCGTACGGCGCTTACCGAGGCCGACATCGTGATTCTGTCGGATTACGGCAAGGGCGCGCTGAGCGACAGTGTCACCACCCGCGCGATCGCTGCGGCGACGGCAGCCGGCAAGCCGCTGCTGGTGGATCCGAAGAGTCGATCCTTTCTGAAGTACAAAGGTGCGACGGTTCTGACTCCCAACAAGCAAGAGCTGCAGAGCGCCTGCGGTCACGATTGTTCGACCGACGAGCAGGTTGTTGCCGCAGCTCGCCAGATCCTCGCTCAGGGCATTTGCACTACCGTCGTGGCGACGCGCGGTAAGGACGGAATGTCGATCATCCAATCTGAGGGCAGCGCTTTGCACATCCGCACTGTCGCAAGTGAGGTGTATGACGTAACCGGAGCCGGCGATACGGCGGTGGCCGCCATGGCAGTCGGGCTGGCAAGCGGCGCGAACATCAGCGACGTTGCCCGCCTGGCAAACGTCGCGGCCGGTATCGTCGTCGGAAAGTACGGAACTGCCACCGCGACTCCTGATGAAATCCTCGCTCGCCTGAACAGCGTGCCGGATGCGGAGGTGCCCCACGGCAGCTTCACGCTGGAGCGCGCCCAGCTGCTGGTGACTCGTTGGCGCAGACTTGGCCTGCGCGTGGCTTTTACGAATGGCTGTTTCGATGTACTGCATCCCGGGCACGTGTCACTGCTCAATCACGCGAAGCTCTCGGCCGAGCGCGTCATTGTCGGTCTCAATTCGGATGCATCGGTGCGCCGGCTGAAGGGCGCCAACCGCCCGATACAGGATGCCGGCACCCGCGCGATGGTGTTGAATGCACTTAAGGCGGTGGATGGGGTCGTCATCTTCGAGGAGGACACGCCGCTTGCGCTGATCACTGCGCTGGAGCCGGACGTGCTGGTGAAGGGCGCCGACTACGCCGTTGACACGGTCGTCGGTGCGGATGTGGTTCTCAAGCGCGGCGGCAAGGTCGTGCTGGCAAAGCTAGTCCCATCGTACAGCACGACGGAGACCCTCCAGCGCATCCTGGCGATCAAACACGCGTGAGCGCGCCCGCAATTAAGCGCGCCGTCATTTTGGATCGCGACGGAACGATTGTGGTCGATCGCGGCTACCTCGATGATCCAACGCAGTTGTGCCTCCTGCCGGGAGCTGCGCAAGGTCTACGCTCATTGCATGAGCACGGTCATCAAATCATCGTGGTGAGCAACCAGTCCGGAGTCGGACGTGGGCGGCTCACTCTCACGCGGATGCACGAGATAAACGCGCTGTTGACACGTATGGTCGAGGCGGCCGGCGCAAAGCTGGACGGAATCTACTGCTGTCCGCATCGGCCCGAAGACAACTGTGCTTGTCGTAAACCGAAAACCAAGCTCGTGCTCGATGCTGCAGCGGCGCTCGGCTTTGATCCGAATGACTGCGTGGTGATCGGTGATAAGAGCAGCGACATCGAGCTCGGTCGACGTTTGCAAGCAACCACGATGCTGGTTTCCGAGAACGGCCGCGCCAGCGATGGTGAATGGATCGAACCGGATTTCGTCGTGCGCGACCTGGCTGAGGCCGCCCGCGTCATCGAAGCGCTCGGGAGCCGCACGCAGCCCTCCGAGTCCGCCGATCCCTCAGCGTAGGCTCGCATGTCGTATCCGGCGGCGCCGGCTCCATCGGCTCGAATGTCGTGGCGCAGCGGTCGGAGCGCTGCGACGAACTGGTCGTGGTCGATTGGCTGCGCAAACGATGATCGCTGGCGCAACCTCGCAAAGCACGAGATCGTCGATGTAGTTGCGCCTGAAGAACTCCCGTCGTGGCTGGACCGCCCTTGCACTTCGCTAACCCTTCACCTCCATCAGGCTGGGTAGGGGACTTGCACCCCCAAGCTGTCGATCATGCTCGGCACACCAAACAGGGCCGGCGCGGTCACCCGCGCCGGCCCGATATCCACCCTGTGTTCGCGAATTCGCAGTCGATCGATATTCGGCACTACAGGTGGTGCAGCGCCTTCTTGACCTTCGCACTCGTGGCCTGGTCGGGCGCGGCCGCAGCAGCTGCCCCCGCAACCGCAGCCGCCCCTTGAACAGCGTGCGACGACAACACGGCCGATGCCCCTGACTGCGAGTCGCCTGCGGCGGGCTGCTGTAGCGGGCCCTTGACATGGTCGAAAGGCACCGTCGCCGCGAACGTCGGCAGGTTGTGGGCGCGCGCATGAGTCGCCGCCTCGTAGCCGGACGCGAGCTTGATCAGCTTCGGCTCGCTGAACGCCGTCCCGAAGAAGCTGATGCCGATGGGCACGCCGAACACTTCGCCCGCGGGCACCTGCAGGATCGGATATCCCGGCCCGGCTGCCAGGGGGGAGGTTTCGAAAATGACGTGATCGCCGTTCACCAGGTCGGTGGCCCATGCCGGGTTGTCGCTCGCCGACACCACCGCGTCCAGATGGAACATGCTCAGGGCCTGCTCCATGCTGACGCCGGCCGCCTGGTCCAGGTCGAGCGCGATGTTGTAGGAGACCATCCCGGCGCTGTTGCTGCCGAAGAAACTGGGATCCTGCGGCGCGTTCGGATCGGTGGTGTTCAGCGAGTTGGCCAGGTCGAAGAGTTCCTGATTGAAGAACGGCATCTCGACATCCGCGTGGGCGTTATTGAAGTCGATGGCTGTCTGCAGCGTCCCGCCGGCAACGGGCACGCCGACGCGGGTGGCAAAGTACGCAGCGAGGTCGTTCTTGAAGTCATAGAGCAGCACGCCGAACTCGCCATCCGCGGGTGTGAAGGTGAATCCCGCCTTGTCGAGATCGATCACGGTCGCGCCGGCGTCGCTGAGCGCCTTGAACGCGGCTTCGATCGCCGCGGTCACCGGGGCTGTCAGTCCGTTCAGGCTCGTCCGCGTGATGCCGATCCGCGCTCCTTTCAATCCATTCGGGTCGAGGAACTGCGTGTAATCGGTGGGGATGTTGGTCGGCCGCGCAAAGCGACCGCGCCAGCCCAACGGTACGCTGCCGGTTGCGGGGTCTCGACCGTCATAAGTGCGGCTCTGGATCACGCTCAACGTCGCTGCCGCATCGGCCACGGTGCGCGTGAGCGGACCGATCGTGTCCTGCGTGTGCGAAATGGGCACGACACCCGCTCGGCTCGTGAGTCCGACCGTGGGTTTGAGGCCCACCACGCCGTTCGCATTGCCCGGACAGACAATGCTGCCGTCGGTTTCCGAGCCGATCGACACGGTGGCGAAGTTGGCCGAAGCGGCCGCGCCCGAACCAGAGCTGGAGCCACACGCATTGCGGTCGATGCCATACGGGTTATGAGTCTCTCCGCCACGACCCGACCAGCCGCTGCTCGATACGAAAGAACGGAAGTTCGCCCACTCTGACAGGGTCGTCTTTCCGAGGATCACGGCACCCCCGGCGCGCAGGTTGGCCGCGACCGTGGAATCCTTCACGGCGGGCGCTCCCACGAGCGCGAACGATCCCGCGCTGGTCTGCATTTTGTCGCCCGTGTCGATGTTGTCCTTCAAGAGCACCGGGATGCCGTGCAAGGGTCCGAGCACCACGCCGTGTCGGCGCTGCTCGTCGGCCTGCCGGGCCGCCGCCAGCGCGTCCGGGTTGAGTTCCATGATGGAGTTGACCCCGGGACCGCTTGAGTCCAGCCGGTGGATACGCTCGATGTATGCGCGCGTCAGCCGCTCGGATGTCAGATGGCCGGAGGCCATCTCAGACTGTAGCTGCGCCACAGTGGCCTCGAGAAAAGGAAAGCCGTCGTTGGGGTCGGCTCGCGCCGCGAGCGGCGAAAGCAGCAGCGCTGTGACCAGAATCCGTCGTGCCATGCGGGATGTCATGTCGTTTCCTCCTCTGCGAGCGTGAGCGGAGCAGGAAGCGCAGTCATCCGGAGTGTCCTGCCCCGAGTCTTTTTGTGGCTGCGGAAGATCTGCTGGTCAACCGTCAGCGGGCGCATGCTACGCGCGCGATATTCCAACCGCAATCAACCGCGCGTGGGTGTGATGTTATCTCGGCAATGTGGAGCGTTCCCTGCGCGCTCGAGGTAGGGCTAACCCCACTGCAACGCCGATGTTGCCGATCACATCGAGACCGTTGTACGAGTTGTCTCTGTCAGCGATCGGCGATTCGTTGTTAATTGCCAGGCTCTACCCTGCGGTCGACTAGCCGATCGTGCCGCCGCGACCGAAGCAGTCGGAGTCGCACTCTGGTGCCGCGCTGTTGAATGTGAGGCCGTTGGCGAAACGTCGGGTTCCGCGACGTCAGTGCCGACGAGATGAGGCGGCGCGACACAGCGTGGCGATGATGTCCGCACCCTGGCTCTTTCTGGGCGCGCACTTTCGGAGTTAAGCTTACGACTTTCCCAGTCGCAGGGGCGCCCACAATGAAACTGTCGTTGGTTCTTATCACACTCGGCATACTGGCGGCAGGCACGGCCTCAGGCGATCCGCCAAAGACCCTTCGAGTTGTTGAAACCGTCGAAATCAAGGCGCCGCTGGAGAAGGTATGGGCAACCGTCAAGGACTTCGACGGTCTAAGCAAGTGGCACCCGGCCTTCAGCGGCGACGAGCTGGTCTCAGGAAGCAACGGCAAAGTTGGCTCGGTCAGGAAGCTGACCATCAAGGACGGCCCGATACTGATCGAGCGCCTGATCGCTTTCGACGATGCCCACCATGCCTATCGCTACCGCATCGTCAAATCCCCACTGCCGCTCGCACACTATTCATCGACGATCACCGTGCGGCCCGGGAAGGCGGGGATGACAGAAGTGACCTGGAGCGGAACTTATCAGCGTAAGAACACTTCCGACAATCCGCCGGAGGCCGAAAGTGACGCGGGCACAATCAAACTCGTCAAGGGTGTGTACCGCGGCGGTCTGGACAACCTGAAGAAAATGCTCGAAGGCTGAAGCGCGGCGGGCTCACCGGGGCGGTGAGCCCGCCCGCCTCCTACTATGCCAAGCTGAATGCGTGTCCACTGGTTACGCATCGGCAAGCGTGCGCGCTCGAGCGGAAGGCACTGCTCGTAGCGCACTGAGTTGGGCCGCAACGATCGCGTGGGTGATCAGGTAAAACGGCACCAATACGGTAGGTACCAGGCAGAATGGCAAGTACTGCATCGCCTCCGACCCTACGCCAGCGTGAATCAGCTGTAGCGGGCTTCCGGCTGCTGAGGTAATGCCGAGCCCAACGGCGGCAAAGAGGTCGAGTGTCCCAAAAATATTCCAAAGCCTGATCGCACCCACCGGGGGCTTTTGAGACCGAGCCACGCTCAATGCGAGCGGAATTGCGAACGCGCCGGTGATGATGTCTCCCCAGCCGGCAGAATACGGGAAGGGTCCGCTGAGACGCCCTGTTGCTGCCAGTAGTAGAAACAGCACGCCAAGCACGCGCAGCGCATTGAGGCCAATCAATAACGGCATGGGAATTGCCATCAAGGTGGATCGCATTCTGGGATATTTGAACGCGAGCGCAGCTACGGTAAGCAACGGCACGGCGAACAGTACTCCCACAAGCGGCACGGGATGGTCTGGAGAGAAAACCAACCTTCCGGCCGCGCCAAGCCCTGTCGCTAAACCGACCCAGGCACCCGCAATTGCAGCCAAGCGCAGGCGCTGAGTGAGCGGGCCCGGTACGACACTCGTAAGAGCCACGAGGTTTATACCGATCGCCATCATTGCCACGATCGCTCCAACGAGATCCAACATGATGACCCTCCTATGAACTCACCAAACGGCGCAAACGGCGTGTGATCGTCACGACCCAGCCGCATTTGCCTGGCCCAGGAGTAACCGCCGCGCCATCGCCTGCGCGTCGCCATGGCCGGTCATGCTTTTTTGGACGGTGAGCTCGACGGGCGCCGCCGCATTACCGGGCCGTGTTATCGGCTTAATGCCTTGGACACCGGAGTCGGTCACACCCAGCAGTAGTCGCCTTGCGCGCTCCTGCGCATCACCGGTGGGTCTCACTGCCCCCTCAGCGCGCCGCTCGGATGGTGCCGACTGGGTTGCGATTCTCCCAGCGAGCAATTCCCTCGCCTGCTGCTGAGCATCACCCGCGGAATCCGCTGCCACGGCGCCGCCGACATGAATAAGAAGTGCCGCCGAAATAAGTGCCAATGGCGGACTTAGAAACCTCGCGATGTGCAGTGGCATGATGGTGATCTCCTGGTGTCATGTTGAAGGATGTTACATGTAGATACATGTATAGTGTCAAATAATCCGAAATGAAATCTCGCGTCAGCGACTTCCTCTATCTGTGGCGATCCTTGAACCGGCTCAACTCGCCGCCAGCCTGCTGGCGGCAGAATACGCTGCCCTCTTCAGCGCCACGGCTTGCGCGCGCCCCAGACGCTTCTCAAAGGCTTGCTGCGCTGCCTCCCAGGCCGGTCTCAGCTTTCGCAGCTGCGTCTGCCCTTTCGCGGTCAAGGCCCAGCGCCGCTGCCGGCGGTCCGCTCCGACAGTATCGATCGCAAGACCACCCTTGCGAATCAGCGCCAGAGTTCGTGTGGCCGTCGTCTGGTCGATGCCTATTGCATCCGCCAGCTCCGTGGTGGTCAAGTTCGGGACCGAGTCGAGTACCTGCAGCGCGGTGTACTGCGTGGCATGCAGATCGCCGTCGGCGAGCACTTCCTCATAGAGAACGGTCACGGCCCGGGCAACTTGGCGCACCGTCGCGCAGTAGCAAGGAAGTGATTGCAGTTTCATAAATTTATCTTGGTGCTAGTATGCATGCATATACATCTAATGTCAATGCGCCGGAGCGCGAGGCCAGGCGATCCGGCAGTTGCTTCCGCCAACAGGCCTCCGAATTCCGAAACCGGCAATCAGCCTGTTAAGGTCGCCAATACTCAGAATACACTTGCTGCCTCAGGCGCTGGCAGCAGCCCGTGACAGGGCTTACTCGATCCAAAGGAGTTCCGATGCTTCGGTCTATCGTGACGGTACTGATTGCAAGCGTTCTGACGACGACCGCGCTGGCGGCCGTTGTCCCGTTTCCCGCAAATTTTCAGTCCCGGATGATGCAAACCAATGGGACGAGCCTTAACGCCCGCGTCGGTGGCAAGGGGCCGGCGGTGGTGCTGCTACACGGTTTCGGCGATACCGGCGACATGTGGGCGCCGCTCGCGGCGGCATTGCTCAAGGATCACACCGTCATCGTGCCGGACCTGCGGGGCATGGGACTCTCGGCACACCCTGAGACGGGCTACACCAAGAAGAACCAGGCGGCTGATATCGCCGGGATCATGGATGCCCTCAAGGTGCAGCAAGCCGACCTCGTCACCCATGACATCGGGAACATGGTGGGTTACGCGCTGGCAGCACAGTATCCGTCGCGGGTTCGCCGCTGGGTCGTGATCGACGCCCCTCTTCCCGGAATTGGCAACTGGGACACGATCGTTCGCAGCCCCCTGCTGTGGCATTTCAACTTCCGCGGTCCGGACATTGAGCGCCTGGTTCAGGGGCGCGAACGCATCTATCTCGATCGCTTCTGGAACGAGCTGTCCGCCAACCCCAAGGCCATCGACGAGGCCACCCGGGAACACTATGCCGCCCTCTACGCGCTACCCCACGCGATGCACGATGCATTCGAACAATTTGCGGCGTTCAACCAGGATGCCATCGACAACAAGGCGTTCCTCGCCATGGGCGGAAAACTGACGATGCCCGTGCTCGCCCTCGGGGCGGAGAAGTCTTTCGGTAAAGGAATGGCTGACGAGTTGCGCTTCGTCGCCACCAACGTCACGGGCGGTATAGTCCCGGCCTCGGGTCACTGGATTATGGAGGAGAATCCCAAGGCAACCGTCGAGCTTGTCACGGAGTTCCTGCGCAAATGAGCACCCGCCGTCTCACTGCGATGATCCGTGGCGAAGGCAGACGCTGAGATGGCGCTGCCGGCAGGAAGCTTCTACACCGAGCCTTCGGGCGTCGCTCACTTCGCCGAAACGCCGGCCGAACCGGTCGTCGTCTACCTTACGGGTGATGGCCCGTCGGACACCCAGTACGTCAAGACTACCGCGGAGCCGGCCTGCTCCTCGTGCAGGTCGGTGCGGCAACCGATCTTGCCGTCGAAGCGGCGATCCGCGGCACCGGCGTCATTTATCTTTTCGAGGAATGGCTGCGCCCGCATTTCAACAGCGGTGCACTGGAGCCCATCCTTGAACCGTGGTGGCAGCGCTTCTCAGGGCCTTTCTCTACTATCCCGGCCGACGCCTCCTGCCCGCGCCGCTGCGCGCGTTCGTCGATTTCATCAGGTCCTCGGCTGACCACCTGTGACATCCGTCCCGTAGCGCCGATGGCTACGACACGGGACGAACCCGCGCCGGGGTGCCTAAGTCGCACTCCAAGGCCGCCCGATCCCACTTGCCAGTCGCGGCGGCTGCCTCATAGGTCATTGCCAGAAACTCCAGCAATGCAGCTTGCGGGTCGGCGGACGTACGGACCTTGTCGTAGGGCAGGATGAATTCTCCGAGGGTTGCGTCGTAGTACGCGCCCGCCGCGAGCGGAGCGTTTCGGAACCCCTCCGGTTCCGGGTAGGCATAGGAGTAGAACGCAGCCATCGGGAAAGTCGCACTGCCCGGCCAGAATCCGGCGCTGCTGACCTCGTGAGAATAGGCCTCACGCGTTACCGCATCCGGCAACCCCGGTACACCGCCGGGATGCAACGGAGCCCTGCGCCCGGAAAAGCGGGTGACTGCGAGGTCGAAGCTACCCCAAAAGAAATGTACCGGGCTCACCTTGCCGAGAAAGCCGCTTCGGAACAGCTTCAAGACACGATCGATCTGCACGAGGGCGCGCCAGTGGCGGTGGGCAGCGTCCGCATCGTACGCGCCGTGTACGTGGTCATCCGGAAAGCGCAGCGGCTCCGGCAGCTCGCATGGCAGATCGTTAATGAGGACCGGGACACCGACCTGGCTTAGCAGCTCGATTACACGTGAATAGAAGTCGGCCACCGGCTGCGGCTCGAGCGCTAACGTTCGTTCGTCACCCCTACTAGTGCGAGCGATCAGGCGATGTCCGATGAAGTCGAACTCGATCTCCACAACCTCGGTGCCGAAGGGAATGGGAGATGTGCCCAGGCCGCGCGCGGTGACATACAGCGGCACCTGCCAGCTGTGGTTAACCCAGGGGGTCAGAGATAATCTGACCTTACCGACGATCTGGGTCCACAGGTGCAAGGTCGCCGCCGTCTGGTGCCAGCCCGAATACGGCAGGTCGGGCCATACAGCCGGGTCAGCTCCCATCTCTACATCTCCGCGGCAATCAAAGTCTGATTCGTGAGCATACTCGGTCCGCGCACCAGTCCGCGCCCCACGCGAGGTGGTGTCAGCGGATGAGGCCTCTGGAGCGCGAGCGGAAGCGCAAGACGCGTATGCACGCAACGCTGATGCGACCTGACCTGGCAGTGCCGCAGCGGCACCGAAAGGCATCGTGATCGATGCTGCAGCGTCCCGTCAGGTGCGGCAAAACTTTCGACGGTGGTCGCGAGTTCCAAGCGCCTGTCAAGCCACCCGGCTTGCTCGCACAGAGGGCCTAACGCCCCTCGAAATGCGGGGCGCCTTTTTGCAAAAAAAGGAACGGCGAGCGCGGGGAGTGCCTTTTGGCATTTCTCGGTCGAGTATTCGCGCGTGACCGTGCTGAAGCCGCGTGGCCGCGCAGTATCGACAGCCCCGGGTCAAGAACCGCGCCTGACAAACCGCACATGCGGTTGCGCCCGGCCCGCGCGCTGCGCCGCTAGTACGCGCCTAAGGGCCCAGGCGCCGGGTACGCACCCCGGCTCCGCGACTTACTGAACCACGCCGTCGATCACCTTGGGCGCAGCTGTCACCGTCGGCATTGTGCCCAGGTACTCACTGTCACTCGCATTGCTCGGATCGTGCAGACCGCCGGAGGGCAGCGCGAGGGGCGTGAGCGTCATGGACGAGCACTGCGCTGCGCCACTGCCCAGGCTGTTAAGAAGAATTTCCCCGTTCAGCGCCTTGACGACGAGGGGCGTCGTCGTCGATCCGGTGAGACTCGGCAGCGTCATCGTAGTGCCGTCCGGAATGGAGAACGACGGCACATAGCTTGCGCCGCTCGTGCTGCAATCCTCGACGCTGTTGTTTATCGGATTGACGCAGGAGCCCGGAATGCCTTGGAGATTGCCGAAGCCATTGAACTGCAACAGGATCGGCAGACCCGAATAGGCTCCATAGGCGGAACCGGTTGGAACCGTATAGGCAATGTTCTGCGGCGGATCAAAGGGAACTACGTTTCCGCCCGTCGTCAGCCAGAGAGACTGGTTCCATTGGTTCGGTCCGGTCTGCCACGTGTAGTACGTCGCGGGATTCGCGGGCTCGCAAATGGTGCCGGCAGCCATTCCCGTTGGGCAATTCGCATTGGTGAGCACCGAGTCGGCCAGCCATCCGGTCTGTATGCCATTCTGCGTGTATTGCGACCCGGGCGGGTATTGGCCGGCCTGCTCTAGGATCACCGTCGCGCTGGCGGCGTCCAGCAATCCGCCGGCACCAAATGTGTAGGTCACTGTATTCGCACTGCTCGGGGCACTGAACCATTGTGCATCCGTACCGTTGGCAAACGGCGTGGCCAGGTTTGCGGCGGAATACCCGGCAAGCTGCGCGGCCGTTGGGCACTGACTCAAGCAGTACAGTGTCAGCGCGGCGGTACCCGGAATCACTGTCGATTGGTTGTAATAGAACACCGGGTCACTGGTTGCATGGGGCGAGCCCGTAGGGGGAATGTTGATGTTACCGCCGTAGGAGTTCGCATAACCCGAGATCGGCATCGCATCAAATGCGGTCGAATTGACCGTGGCGACGGGACTGACTGCTGAGGTGACGCATCCGTTATTGTTACAGGTCTGAATACCAACAACCGTGAAGTCTCCACCGCTCGAGCTCCACTGCATGACCCAGTTGTTCACTCCCGTAACCGAGCCGTTGCCACTGGTAAGGCCGGTGAGGTCGGCTCCGTACGTGAACGGAATGCCATCTAGCGCGCCGAGAGTGGTCGAAACCTGCGTCCATTTGGTCAGCTTTCCGCCGACCTTGCTCAGAGCATAGGAGGTCGTGTTGCCCGGCCGCTGATCGGTGACCGTTAATGCGGACACGGGGTTGCCGTCGGGAATGGCGAGCCCCTGGAAATTGATTCCCCAGTAGTTGGCAAAACCGTAGTACGGGCTCCCGCCGTACGTCGCCAGAACCGCAAACCCGGGGTCGACTTGATCCACGCGCATGCCGTCGTTGGCGTTGTAGGTTCCGTACTGCCAGACTGCAACGGCCGCGTTGGCCCTGGAGCGGTCGAAGCATTCGTCGTTCGTGCCATCGCTGCGGTGGAAGTAGCCCGGGTTGTAGGCGAAGTTGAACGTTACCGGGCCGCCGCCACCGCCATTGCCGGCGACGAACATCGTTCCGGAGCCGGACGTGGTCGAGCTCGCGGACATCGCCAGGGCGGTGTTACTCGAGTTTTGCCCCGTCTCCAGGAATTTGATCACCCCCGGAGTGGTGGAATCGATGTACCCGTTGAATCCGACATTCCCGGCCTTGTCCCCGATGTAGTCCATGCGGAACGCACCGTAGGGAGGTGCAGTGGCAGGCGACTGCGTCGCGGTCAGGTATGCGTAGACGTTGGTCGAACTCCCCTGCTCGGTCATCGACAGCCAGACCTTGGCAATCATCGGGTCGCTGTTGGAAGCACGCGTAACGTTGACGACGGCGTTGGCAAAATTTGTCGCCCCAGCCGAAGCGGCGCTGCTGCCACCTTTGGCGCCTTGGCACCGGTTGATGTCAACCAGTGCGAGATACGGGCCGGCATTGACCATGTCGGCTGGATCCATCGATCCGATCACGCACAGGACCATGTTCAGACTGCCGATGCCTTGGGCGGTCTCATCCTGTACGTATAGGTTCTGCGGATCGGTGACATACGGCGAGGTCGGTGGCGGAGCTGCCGCGGCAGACCCCGACGCCGCGCCCACGGCGGCGCAAAACAGTAGAGTGCGTGAAAAGCGACACATCATGCTTCTCCGAAGATTTAGTGGGTCGCGGTCACGGCCGATACGCTGCTGGGCGTGGCAATGCCCGTAATGGGTGGCGGAGTCGAGCCGCCCGCGGGGGATGTCGACACCGTGGCGCCCGATCCGCTACAACCGGCCAGCAGACCGGCCAGGGTGGCTACGCAGGCGATGCCGCGAAGTGTCATTCGGAATTTGCTCAACCTCATTTCGAGCACCTCTATGCTTGAGACCCTCAGCGACCGGGGCAAGGTTGAGCGTGTCCAGGCGCAGGAAGCGGGAGCCAGGTCCCGTTTCGGTACGAGAGCCAAGACGACCGGGTCGCAACTTAGTTTGATAGATCGTCGCCGGTTGGGTTTCGATCAATCCGGGCACACAATGTCAAGGCGGTCCATGTCACCACGCATGATCCCGCCGCTGACATCGGCAATCTGATTTTGTAAGCGGAGAAGTCCGCGACTTGGACTGCGCAAGTCTCCCGAACTCGCAATCGTGAGGTCGGGACGGGCTGCAGAAGGCCCCTAGAATGTCTGGTGGAAAGGGAGGGACTCGAACCCTCGACCCCGGCATTATGAGTGCCGTGCTCTAACCAGCTGAGCTACCTTTCC
>Ga0137418_10000901_pt1 | contig 27306 bp, 26 predicted proteins | sample CZODoug3_1_2_16f_FD_122242 | JGI IMG/M metagenome (GOLD analysis project Ga0137418, IMG submission 122242) | Vadose zone soil fungal communities from Angelo Coast Range Reserve, California, USA - CZODoug3_1_2_16fungal (Hybrid Assembly) | ecosystem: Environmental > Terrestrial > Soil > Vadose...
CGGGTGGTCGCGTTTTACCAGGGCCGCATTCTCGCCGATGGCGATCCGCGCGATGTCCTGAAGGATCCGGAAGTGCGCCGCTACGTCACCGGCGGTGTGCGATGAACACCGCGACGCCATTGCTCGAGATCGACCATCTGGTCGTCGAGATCCAGTCGATGCCGGCGTTGCGCGGCTTTTCGATGCGTGTCGCCAGAGGCGCCATGGTGAGCCTTGTCGGCCGCAATGGCGCCGGCAAGACCACGCTGATGCGCTCCATCATGGGTCATCTCAACCCCGCGCGGGGCGCCATCCGGTTCGAAGGGGCCGACCTGTCCGCGCGGCCACGCCATGCCCGCGCCGCCCTCGGGATCGGCTACATGCCGGAAGACCGTTGCCTGGTGCCTCAACTCACCGTCGAGGAAAACATCCTGTTGCCGCTATGGGTCGCAGAGCACCTCGACCGCAAGGCGCGGCTCGATTTCGTGTATGAGGTGATCGGCGAACTCACCGAAATGCGCCATCGCAAGGCGCTGCTGCTGAGTGGCGGCCAGCAGAAACTGGTCGCGCTTGGCCGCGCGCTCGGCATCGGCACAAAATGTTTGCTGCTCGACGAACCGTTCGAAGGAATCGCGCCGGCGCTTTCCGAACGGCTGTCCGAAGTCCTTGCCTCACTTAAAGGCAAGGATCTCACCTTGCTGATGTCGCAGTCGGACATGAATCATTCGCGCGGGCTGATCGATGTCGAATTCACCATCGAACGCGGCGCCAATCTCGCATCCGAATAGACCGGGCGGGTTTCAATAGGCTTTGACGGCCCTGGTTGCCATCCCCGGCTGCGCGAGCTGCGTCGGAGCGATGTCCCGCACCAAATCGGGATCCACAAACTCGGCCTGCACCGCTTCCGATATCCAACTGGGCATGGCCGGATTGATCATCGCCAATCCGATGACAGCGATCACAAGGAATGCGGGTAACGCCAGAAACTCAATGCCCGAGCCCCGATCGATTCGATTGTTGCTTTTGCGTGATCTGTCGAACGTGCCGTGCATGGGTGCCTCCATTGTGCGGATGTGCAGCCACTGACTAGTTCAATACGCGCCAAGCGGATGTGAGTTGTATCACACGTGCCGCCATAAAATCTTTGAAATACAACGTGCGCCGAACAGCCGCACCCGCACTCTAGGGGCGTGTGACTGACTTCCGACACGCAACCGCGAGCTGGGATCTGATCAAGCTTCGCTGAATCAGATCCGTCGCCTGTCCTCTTGTGCGAGCATGATTTTTTCCGAGAATAGGCACCCGCTTTTCGGGATCATGCTCTAATCGCCTTCGCCTCCCGATCCCGCTTCGACCAGCGCCTGAAGCGGCTCGGCATCCAACACGACGATGGCGCCATGCTCGAGACGAACCCATTTGCGGGTGGCCCAAACCCGCAACTGCTTGTTGATGCTTTCGCGAGTCATGCCGACCATCTCGCTGATTTCCTGCTGGGTAACCGCGATGGTTCGGTCCCCCGGCGCGAGCTTGTGCTTGTCGGCCAAACGAATGAGGGCGCTGGCAAGCCGCCCTGGCAGGTTCTGAAGAATAACCTGTTCGACCTGGTCGCTGGTCCATCGCAGCTTCGCGCAGAGCAGCTCGATGAATTTCATCGCGAGCTCCGGATGGCTTCGCACAAAAGGCAGAAATTCTCGGCGATCAATGACAAAAATCTCGCAATTGGTATTTGCCGTGGCGTCGGCGGTCCGCGACTGCCCATCTAGCACAGCAATTTCCCCGAAGATCTCACCGGGGCCGATAAGATTGAAAATCGCGCTGCGGCCGTCGGGAGAGGAGATGCTCATTTTCACGGTGCCGCTGATCACCGCACAAAGACTGTTCCCTGGATCTCCTTTGGAAAACAGCGTGGCTCCCCGCTTCAGCGTGGTGTGTTTGGCGTAGCGGCAGAGCTGGTCGAAGGCCTCAGATTCAAGATCGCAAAAAATCGGATGCTTGCGCAGCATCGCCAATTTGTCGCTCGGAAACGACCGACGCCCGCTGTTTTTGTCGTGGAGCACCCCGGTCATAACCATCTGAATGACTTATGTTTGCGCATCATTGACAGACCACACTGTGTGAAAGTCCCGACAAGAAATCATCGGTCCGCCGCGCTGGTACACATTATACCCCCGCATAGTGACTACAGCAAGAAAGGCCGTCTATCCCACAGCCTCCGAGGGCAAGGTTTTGGGGATGAGAACCACAATTTTGGACGCCCATAGCCAAGACAGGGGTATTAGATCATGGTGAGCACATCCAGGGGATGCGCCACAGGCCTGTCTGCTCGTACAGCGGGTTCCCAGCCCTGGGCCCCTTGGCAGGATGCGGGGGTGCTATCCTGGCGGCAACGGCCACCGGCACGTTGCCGCTGACCGTACTTTGCGGAACAGACCCCGGCCGCTGATCGAGAGCGGGCATCTCATTCGTTGGCGATACCCATCTCTTTGATCACACGCGCATACTTGGCGAGCTGATCGCGCGTCATGACCCGAAGCTCCTCGGCCGAGCTGCCGCGCACCGCGAAACCCAGTTCTTCGAGCTTGCGGCGAATCTCGGGGTCACCGACCGCCTTCCGGACTTCGGCATTCAGTCTGGCGATGATGTCCTTCGGGGTGCCGGCGGGTGCCAGGATCGCGAACCAGGAATTGAAGAAGAACCCGGGAAGACCGGATTCCGAAACGGTAGGCACATCGGGAAATTGCGGCAGCCGGTTCTGGGTCGTCACACCGATGAGTTTGAGCTGACCACCGCGCACCAGCGCTGCGACCGTCCCGAGGCCCTGAAAGCCGACGGGGATCTGGCCGGCGGCGACGTCGGTCGCGGCCTGCGTGGCGCCCTTGTAGGGCACATGGGTCAACGATATCCCGGCGCTGGAGGCGAACATCGCCATCGCCAGATGCTGCGGACTGCCGGGACCACCGGAGCCATAATCGATCTTTCCGGGCGAGGCCTTTGCGGCGGCGATCAGATCCGCCGCGGTCTTGTAACTGGTCTGGTTGTTGGCGATGAGCCCCCACTCCACCGTGGCAACAAGCGACACCGGCTCAAAATCCTTCAAGATGTCCCAGCGCATTTTGGACTGCAGGTTCGGCACCATGGTCATGATGCTGTCGTTGAACCCTCCGATCGTGTAGCCATCCGGCTCGGCCCTTGCCACCTGCTCGGCACCGATCATGCCGGAGGCGCCCGGCTGGTTCATGATCACGAACTGCTGGCCCATATTGTCGGCCATTTTTTGCGTCACGATTCGGGCCGCGACATCCACCGCGCTCGCCGCCGCCAGGGGCACGATCATCTTGATTGGCCGGTCGGGATAGACCGCCTGCGCGAACGCACTGGAGCTGACAAGCAGCGCAAGCGCCGGGACAAGCGAACAAAGCACGCGCATACCCAATCCTCCCTGATGAACTGGATCGCGTTTCCGGGGTAACGGGCCGCAATCCTTGCAGGAAAGATTGCCCTCCGGCTTCCGGCTTGGCAATGTACTCAACTAGAGCGGGCCGGCGATTAAGACGGCAGGCCGCCTCAAAAGCTTCGACGCTTTTGCGATTGCGAATCGGCTTTCAGCCGATCTGGCCGGGTTTGAAGGTCGCCCCACAGCAGAACGCCTGCAAACGCCAAAAACATGACTGCCACTGCGACGCTCACCATCAGTGCATCAAACGGCATAATGACCTCCCTGCCTTAACTGGAGGCATTTATCGCCGACGAGAAATGCCGGTCTTTGATCCCGATCAAATCTCAAAAACGGCGTTCAGGATTGCGTTGTTTGCCGCCGGCTTAGGCCGCGGCCAAGGCCTCGGCGCGCGCTGGATCCAGCAGGCTGATGCTTCCCGGCAGGATTTCGATCACGCGATTGCGTTCGAGCTTGGTAAAGGTACGGCTGACTGTTTCAATGGTCAGGCCCAGGAAATCCGCGATATCCTGGCGACTCATCGGCAGCGCCACCGTCTTGGATGGGCTCCCGAGCTGAGCCAATCGATCGCGCCAGCCAATCAAAAAGGTCGCGACTTTTTCCTCCGCGGATCGTCGTCCGAGCAGAACCATGTGGTCCTGAGCCTGGCTCAGTTCGCGAACCGCCAATTCATTCATGCGGCGCAGCAGATGCGGCTTATTCTCGATAAATCGCGCGAAGGAAGTTCTGGAGAACCGGCAAACCGCAACCGCTCCGATCGCGTCGGCGGAGAAGCTGTGACGTGCGGAGGTCGTCATCCCCAGGAAATCGCCAGGCAATGCAAATCCCACGATCTGCCGGCGGCCATCGGGCAGCAGCTTGTAAAGGCGCATGACGCCTTCCAGCAGATTATAGAATGACGTCGTCATCTGCTCTTGCGCGAACACGGTCTCGCGGGGGCCGAAATGGACATGGCGACCCAGATGATCCAGTTCCCGCAGCTCGGCCCTGTCGAGCGCCGCGCAAATGCTGAGCGGTCGCACCGCGCAATCGATACAGGCTTGCCCATTTGACCCGCCCGCAGCAAGAGAGATCTTCATGCGCCGCTCCAGGATGAACCGGGCCGCAGCCGCATTGTGCGGCGAGCCTGCGGATCAGCTGCATTTTAGCTGATCGCCCATATGCGGATTGATGCAGATCAACGACAACTGACCTCGTCGCACTATCAAGACTTGTGCTGTCGCCAATAGCCGCACTTTGAAGAAACGGTCCGCAATGCTGCGATCTGCCCTGCGCCAAGCCATCGTCACCCTGATCCTGACAACACCGGCGCTGGCCGCCTCGCCTGCCGAGCAGCGCGGCAAGACCTACGCGCTAACCAATTGCGCGCGGTGTCACTCCATCGATCGAGTGACGAACAGCCCGCTCAAGATCGCGCCACCGTTCCGCACCCTGCACCTGCGCTACCCGGTCGAAACCCTCGGCGAAGCTCTCGCCGAAGGCATCGAAACCGGCCATCCGACAATGCCGGCATTCCAGCTCGATCCCGACCAGATCAACGACTTGCTGTCGTATTTGAAGAGCCTCGAATAAATTTGTTGCGGCAGCATCTCGCCGGCCCTTACAGGGTCTGCACCGTCCAGGCGATCATATCCTTCGCAAGCCGGCTGAACGCATCGTTAAATGCGGCGACGGCCGCCGGCGGCTCGACCTTGTCGAATTTCTGGCTCGCCTCGAACAGGCGCGACGCGATCACCTTCCCGCTCTTGTCGACAATCCTCGCCGATAATCCGATCTCAGCCGTCGGCTCCGAATCCACCGCGATCTGGAATCGCCTGGTATCGATCAGAAGCTGGAAGTCAGCCTGTCCGCTATCGGTGCGCAAAGGTGCGTGAGCAATGTCGTAATTCTCAAAGCCCTCGATCAGCCTGGCCTGCAGCAGCTTCGGAATGGCGTCGGCCCAGAGAAACTCCGCGAAACCCGGAACGTCCTTTGCCGGCGAGAACAGCATTCGCTGCGTCTCGAGCATTGCGACCGCGGTCGGCTCCGGAATCCCCAATTGTCCCTTGATGGTCTTGCTGGCCGGTCCCAGATTTTGCGGCGCCCGCAAATCATAAGTGATTTTTTGTGCCGCCGCGCCGCCGCCGGTCATCTTTTCAAGTCCCGCGATGATGCTGTCGAGTTTTCCGGTGTTGCGCGCGAGCCCGTCTGAAAAAATCTGCAAATTGGCAATCGTGTTCTTCAGCGGCTCCGCATTTTCGGCCAGCACGGAATCGACTTTCCGTAATGCATCGCGGGCGGCCTGCGTCACGCCCTGACCGGCCCCGGGTTCGGCAATCAGCGTCGGCACCTCGCCGGAATTCACCAGCAGCTTGCCGCCTTCCAGCGCGATCACGGGAACGCCGGTCAAGCCCTGGAATTCCAGACCGACCTTGGTGTCGGACCGCACCGGCGTCGTTGCGGATACCGAGATCGTCGCATTGACGCGGCGCGGGCTATCCGGCGCGAGGCCGAGATCCGTCACTTCGCCGACGCGGATTCCGTTGAACAGTACGGCGGCGCCGACCAGCAGCCCTGGCACCGAACCATCGAACTGGACGTGATAGGTCGCGCGCGGACCAAGCCCACCGGTGTTGTGAAGCCAGTAGACAAAGCCGAACACGGCGGCGATGGCCGCGAGCACGAAGGCGCCGACGACGACGAAAGGAGCGCGGGTTTCCATCTTAACTCGCCTTTGGTTGCAGCATCTGGGAGCGCTTGCCGTGAAAATAGGCCCGCACCCAGGGATGCTCGGATTGAAGCAGTTCGCGCATCGGTCCGATGGCGACGATCTTGCCGTCCGCCAGTGCCGCCACGCGATCGCAGACGGTATTCAGGCTGGCGAGGTCGTGGGTGACCATGAACACCGTCAGCCCCAGTGTTTTCTGCAATGTCTTGATCAGGGCGTCGAAATCGCCGGCCGCGATCGGGTCCAGACCCGAGGTCGGCTCGTCGAGAAACACGATCGCGGGATCGAGCGCGAGCGCGCGGGCCAGCGCCACCCGCTTGGTCATGCCGCCCGATAGTTCGGAAGGAAACTTGTCGCCATCCTCCGGCGTCAACCCCACCATTTCGAGCTTGGCGGTGGCGATCTCGTCCATCAGCGCGTCCGACAGCACCAGATTTTCGCGCAGCGGAAACTGTATGTTCTGCCGTACGGTAAGCGATGAAAACAGCGCGCCCTGCTGGAACAGAATGCCCCATCGCCCCGCGGCGCTCTGGGTGACCCGATCCTGGCTGCCGCCAATGGCGGCGCCCATCACCTCGATCTCGCCGCTCTGCCGCGGAATGAGACCAATGATGGTTCGCATCAGCACCGACTTGCCGCCGCCGGAAGCGCCGACCAGGCCGAGGATTTCGCCTCGACGCACGTCCAGCGACAGATGGTCGATCACGACATGCTTGCCGAACCCAACCACAAGGTCTTTGACGCGGATCGCAAACGGCAGGGACGCTTCCTGCATCGTCACATTCCGATCGATGCGAAGAAGATCGCAAACAGCCCGTCGAGCACAATCACCAGAAAGATCGATTTCACCACCGAGGTTGTCGTCTGTTTGCCGAGGGATTCCGCACTGCCTTTCACCCGCAAGCCTTCGCTGCAGGCGACGATGCCGATGACCAGCGCCATAAATGGCGCCTTGATAATGCCAACTTCGAAATGCGTGACCGATACCGCGTCATGCAACCGCGCAATGAAGATCGCCGGCCCCATTCCGCCGTAGAACCATGCCACCAGACCGCCGCCGTAGAGCGCGGCCATTGACCCGATGAAACTCAGGATCGGCAGCGCGCAAACAAGCGCGATGACGCGGGGCAGGATCAGCACTTCGACCGGATCAAGGCCCATGGTGGACAGCGCGTCGATCTCTTCGCGCATTTTCATCGAGCCAAGCTCGGCGGTGTAGGCGCTGCCGGAGCGACCGGCGACCATGATGGCGACGATCAGTACGCCGAGCTCGCGCAGCACCAGAATGCCGACCATGTCGACGACATAGGAATCGGCGCCGAATTTGCGGAAATGGAAGATGCCCTGCTGCGCGATGATAGCGCCGATCAGGAAGGTGATCAGCACAACGATCGGTATCGCCTGCCAGCCGACCCTGTAGAGTTGATAGACCAGAGATGTCAGCCGCAGCGATCTCGGCCGGCGCAACACGCCAAAGATGGCGGTAAAAAGCGAGCCCAGCATCTGCAGGAACACGGTCAAGTCTTCCGTCGCACCAACGGCGGAGCGGCCGATTTCATCCACCTTGACCACGACGGGATTTCGCGCGGGCGCCGGCGCCGGATTGCGACGATTGACCTGGCGGACCTCCTCGATCAGACCGGCATAATTGTCGGCAACGCCGACCACCTCAGTGCGATGACCGGCTGACGTTGCACGCCGCGACATTTTTTCAAGCAGCCAGGCACCGAGGGTGTCGAGCTCGCGCACCCCGGCCATATCCACCTTCACGGCCTTTGAGCGATCAAGCTGCGCCGTTATGGAGTCAGACAGGGCCTCGAGAATAGTTACGTTGGCCGCGATCCAGGACCCGCCTGGACGCAACTCAAGCACATCGCCGGATGGTGTGGCCGTTAACAGAGGTTGGGTCGCCAATATCTTTATCCTCTTCGATAAGAACGCTTATTTGCTTAGGCCCTGGGGTGGCACTCAAATTGACCTGCGTCAAACCGAACGCCGCCTGACCTTATGCAGTTGACGCAAATCAATAACTAAATCGTGGGCTCGCATACAATTTCGACTGGATTATGCAACGAAAGCGAGAGCGATGTTCGACTCAAGCGAGCTGAGAGATGAGCTGCAGGCGCTCAAAAGTGATGTGTCGCGCCTGTTGAACACCACAAGCGAAGGAATCTTCGACGCCTCCAGGAACCGCGCCGAGGCGCTCGCAGATCAGATCAAGGCAGCATTGAACGATCTCGGCGAAACCTTGAGCGAGGAAGAAGGCCATATCGAGAATTTTATTTCGGATCGCCCGATCACGTCGCTCGCTTCGGCATTCGCGCTCGGCGTCGTCGTCGGTTTCATGTTGAGGAGACACTAAGGTGAATACGGAGAATGTCGTCAAGAACCTGCGCGTGCTTTGGCGCACCGACAGGATTATCGCCGATATCAGGATGCGGCATATGCTTGTTGGCCTGGGCTTGCGGGCGTTCGCGGCGCTGATCGCAGCTTTCGGCCTGCTGATGCTGGAATTATCAGTCTATTTCGCGCTGGTCCAGGTCTGGAGCGCTATTTCAGCCGCGGCGATTCTTGGCGCCGTCAACTTCGCCATTGCCGCAATCCTTTTCGTGGTCGCGGCAAGGCCGCCATCGGGCCGTGAACTCGAACTCGCAAACGAAATCCACGGTTCCTCGGTCGACGCGCTGCAGCTTGAGGCGCGCGCGCTGCAGTCACAGGTATCCGGAGCGATCCACCACCCGCTCAACGGCGTTCTGCCTCTGCTGATCGTGCCGCTGATCACGATCATCATCAAGAGCCTGAAAAAATCCAGGACCACCGACGCCCCCGCAGCAGCAGTTCAGCCTGAGCAAACCTGATCACAACGAAGGCACCGGCCTCGCACCAGCAATCCACGGAGCATTACCGACATGTCCAAGCCCCAGCTAAAGCCGATCCTGAATACCTCTCTGCCGGCGCAGTTTCGGCAAATCCGCATCGCGTTGGCCCGCGAGCCCGGACATCCCGAAGGCGACGACGACGTAGCGTATATCTTCGTTGCGCCAGTCGATGCCGAGGGTCGCATCGATCCGAAACTATGGCGGGCGCATCGCGAAGCCTGCCGCGTCGCGCGGCAGCGTCCAAACCAGCAAGACGAGCATGGTCATCTCGTGCACCACCCGGGCGGCGCCTGGGGATTCCGCTATGACGGTGAAGCCGATCTGCCCGACGAAGCCGGTTATCATTTCGCGGACGAGCGTTTCGTCGTTGGCGAATATGTCTCGATCAACGAGCGTGGCAAGATGCACACCTATCGCGTGACATCGATGTCGCACCTTTAGCGCAAATGCCTCTGACTCCTGGCCTTAGCGAAGCGGAAGCTCAAGCACGGTTGAAAGCTGAGGGACGCAACGAACTTCCCCAGCCCGATCGGCGTACGCCATTTCGAATTGCGATCGAGGTGTTGCGCGAACCGATGCTGTTACTTCTTCTCGTCGGGGGCGTCGTCTATCTGGCGCTTGGTGACTTGAAAGAAGCGATCATCCTGGTCGCCTTCGCCACCATGTCGATCGTGATCACCGTGGTGCAGGAGACGCGCACTGAGCGGGTTCTGGATGCGCTGCGCGACCTCACCAGCCCCCGCGCCCTCGTCATACGCGACGGCGAGCGCAAGCGAATCGCCGGCCGGGACGTCGTGCGTGGCGACCTCATCGTTGTTTCCGAAGGAGACCGGGTACCTGCCGACGCCGTCCTGCTGCAATCTCAGGATCTGCAGGCCGATGAGTCCACGCTGACGGGCGAATCCGTACCCGTGCGCAAAATCGCGCGAAATGATCACGCTGGCTCCGAAGTGCGCCGGCCGGGAGGCGATGACTTGCCCGAGGTATTTTCGGGCTCGCTGATTGTGCGAGGCGCGGGACTAGCGGAAGTCACCGCCATCGGTGCGCGGAGCGAGATCGGCAAGATAGGCCAATCACTCGCCGCACTCGAAACGGAGCCACCGCGCTTGCAGGCGCAAACCCGCCACCTCGTGCGGCTGTTTGCCGTTGTCGGCGGCGCGATCAGCGTGCTGGCAGTCTTGCTCTACGGAATCATGCGTGGGGGATGGCTGGATGCCGTGCTGGCAGGAATTGCGTTGGGCATGTCACTGTTACCCGAAGAGCTTCCGGTCGTACTGACCGTCTTCATGGCCATGGGGGCGTGGCGGATCTCGCTGGCCCGGGTGCTGACGCGGCGCGCCGCGGCGATCGAGACCCTCGGCTCGGCGACGGTGCTGTGCACCGACAAGACGGGCACCCTGACCGAGAACCGGATGACGATTGTCGAACTGCGGCCATGCAGTGGCGAAGTCCATCGCCCGCACGATGGCACGAAAATGCCGGAACAATTCCATGCCCTGAGCGAATTCGGCCTGCTCGCCAGCGCGCCCGAGCCGTTCGATCCGATGGAGCGGGCATTCCATGCCCTGGGCCGCGAGCAGTTGCCTGACGCCGGGCATTCGCATCCCCATTGGACGCTGGTCCATGCTTACGGTCTTCGGCCTGATCTGCTCGCCGTGACCCATGTCTGGCAGCCGGATAGCACCCGGCAGGAATTCATCGTCGCCGCCAAGGGGGCTCCCGAGGCGATCGCAGGCCTTTGTCATCTCGGCGCCGCCGACCGCGCCTCGCTCACGCAATCGATCGACGCGATGGCTTCCGCCGGCCTGCGCGTATTGGGCGTCGCACGCACCAGATATGCGGGTCAGGCATGGCCGGCCTCACCGCGCGAATTTGCATTCGAGTTCCTGGGACTTGTCGGCCTTGCCGATCCGCTGCGGTCAAGCGTCATCGAGGCCGTGCGCGAATGCCGCTCGGCCGGTATCCGGGCGGTGATAATCACCGGCGATTATCCGGCGACGGCCAAGGCGATCGCCGGTCAGGCTGGCTTCGAGCATGGCGAACTCGTCAGCGGCGAAGAACTTGCGAAGCTTGATGACGCGGAAATGGCCCGACGCGTAAAAACGACCACCGTTTTCGCGCGGATCATGCCGGAACAGAAGCTGCGGATCGTCAACGCGCATAAGGGCAATGGCGAGATCGTGGCGATGACCGGCGATGGCGTCAACGATGCGCCGTCGCTCAAGGCGGCCCATATCGGCATTGCCATGGGTGGCCGCGGGACGGACGTGGCGCGGGAAGCGTCCGCGATCGTGCTGCTCGACGACGACTTTGGCTCGATCGTCAAGGCCATCAGGCTGGGCCGGCGTATCTACGATAATTTGCGCAAGGCCATGAGTTTCATCTTTGCCGTTCACGTGCCGATTGCGGGCCTGGCGTTGCTGCCGCTGCTGTTCGGCTTGCCGATCCTTTTCGGGCCCATCCATATCGCGTTTCTCGAAATGGTCATCGACCCCGTCTGCTCCCTCGTGTTCGAGGCAGAGACTGAGGAGGATGACGTCATGCGCCGGCCCCCGCGTTCTCCTGACGAACCACTGTTTTCCGGCGCGCTGATCGTCTGGAGTCTGCTGCAGGGCACGCTGGCGTTTGCACTCGTCGCCGCCATTTTCGTGATGGCGCTCAGGTCAGGCATGCCCGAACAGGAAGTGCGCGCGCTAGCCTTCTTCTCGCTGGTCGTGGCGATTGTCAGCCTCATCCTCGTCAATCGCTCGTTCAGCGCCTCGCTGCTCACGGCGCTGCGACGGCCGAACCGGACCTTGGCGGCGGTGCTCGCAACCGTTGCCGCGGTCCTGGCCCTCACCCTGCTCTGGCCGTTCGCAAGCAAGCTTTTCGCCTTTGGCCCCCTGCATGCTGATGATCTCGCTCTTACGCTTGGCGCAGGGATCATCGTGCTGGTTGCACTTGAAATGCTGAAGCCGGTGCTGCGTCCGCGGCTGCAGTCCTAGAGCATGATCCGGAAAAGTGGGTACCGGTTTTCCCTCGCGACAAACGCGAAGCGTTTGCGCGGAGATCATGCTCAAACAAAAAGATAGAGCGGGATGACGATTCGAAGAAAAGCCATCCCGTTCTAGTCCGGCAAATTCGACCGTCAGCCCAGGTTCGGTCCATTGCGATGGATCAAACGCGGATGCTTTTCGGAACGATAGATTGCCGTCTCGAAAAGGAGAGGTGCATGGCGTTCAAGGATATTCTGCTGACACTGACGAGTTATCCCGAGCCAACCCCGGTCTCTGTGCTCGGTCATGCGGTTTCAATCGCCGCCACTTTCGGCGCCCACCTTGCCGCGGTTTCCTGCGAGGTGCATGTACAAGTGCCCGGACACTTCCTTGCCGGTTCGATTGCCAACATTCCCGGCATCATCGCGGGCGAAGCCGAAAAGAGCCGGAAGAGCGCGAGGGACATGCTCGCCGCATTCGACGCAGCCGCGGCAAAGGCGGGGGTACTGCACGAGACCTTCGTGGAAAAATGCCCGACCTTCGAAGTTCCGGACCTGCTGGTCGATTATGCCCGGCTTCGCGATCTGACGCTCGTACCCGTGCCGGAATCCTATGACCAATGGTACGCCGAGACGGTGATCTTCGGATCTGGCCGGCCGACCCTTGTCTTGCCGGAAACCCCTCGCTCGCGTCCGTTCGAACTGGAAACCGTGGCCGTCGCCTGGGATTTCAGCCGGGCCGCGGCCCGGGCGGTTTCCGATGCACTCCCCCTGCTCGAACGGGCCAGAAAGGTGCGCGTCGTTACGGTCACCAACGAAAAGAGCCTCGATACCAAACACTCCGCCGAGGAACTGGCCAAGAACCTGGCGCGTCACGGCATCGACGTCATGCTCGACAAGGTCGACGCAAACGGCAGGCCGATCGGCGAGGTTCTCGAAACCTATACCGTTTCACATCAAGTCGACGTCCTCGTGATGGGGGCTTATGGGCACGCGAAATGGCGTGAGTTCATTTTGGGGGGCGCAACCAAGAGCCTGTTGTCCAAACCGCCGCTCCCGATCCTGTTCTCGCACTGACTATCCGCCGCGGTGGCGGCCAGCGCGCCGTGGAGAGTTAAGATGGGCGCAGGGATACATTCCGTCTGCAACTGAAGCTCCGCCGGATCAGTCTGGATACCGCCGCGAAAACGTGATCGTCATTCCACGTACTCCAGCGCGCGTTGAGACCGCGCCGGTCTCATGATCGGGCTAGAGCGCAAGCTTCACATCGCAGATGTTGTGCTCGACGGGATCGGCCTTCACTTCGAAACCGAGGTGCCGGCACATTTCCAGCATGACCGTGTTTTCCTTCAGAACGTCCCCCGAGATCGTTTTGAGGCCTTCGGATTTCGCGTATTCGATGATCAGCTGCATCAATGCCCAGCCCAGCCCCTTTCCCTTGAGATCGGATCTGAGCAGGATCGCGTATTCGCCGGTCTCGTAGATCGAATCGGAGTGAATCCGAACCACGCCCACCATCTCGTTGGTGGCTTCGTCGAACGCGACAAAGGCCATCGCGCGGGCATAGTCGAGCTGGGTCAGCCGGGCGATGAACTCGTGGGTGAATTCCTTCATCGGTGCGAAGAACCGTAAGCGCAGATCGTGGCTGGTGACGTGCCGCAAAAATTCATGGATCACCGGTTCGTCCTCGGGGCGAATCGGGCGTGCCAAAACGCGCCAGCCGTCCTTGACCTCGAGATGCCGCTGCCATTGCGACGGATATGGCCGCACCGCAAAATTGGCAGGGCCCGAGCCCCTGAACTTTCGGTCCACCGATCCGACCGCAACGCGCGCATCGACTGCCAACACTCCGGCTTCATCCGCCAGCAACGGATTGATGTCCAGCTCGCGGATCTCAGGGATATCCGCGGCCAACTGCGCCAGCTTGACCAGAACCAACGCGACGGCATCCGGCTTGACCGCCGGCACGTCCCGGTAGGCGCGCAGCAGCCGCGAGACGCGGGTGCGCTCGATCAGGTCACGGGCCAATTGCAGATCGAGCGGCGGAAGCGCCAGCGCCTTGTCGTTGATGATCTCGACCGCCGTGCCGCCGCAGCCGAACACAACGACGGTGCCAAAGGTCGGATCGTCGGCGAGGCCTAGAATCAGTTCGCGCGCCTTCGGCCGCACCATCATCGCCTGCACGATGACGCCGGCTATCCGCGCCTCCGGGCGAAGCGCCTTCGCCCGCGCGAGGATGTCGGTTGTCGCTGAACGCACGGCATCGGGGGTGGTGAGATTGAGAACGACGCCCCCGACGTCGGACTTGTGAACAATGTCTCGCGACATGATCTTGAGCACTACGGTCGCACCTTGCGCGAATATCGCCGAGGCGTGAACCACGGCCTGTTCGGCGTCGGCGGCCGCAAACGTCTCCACCATCGCGATCTCATAGGCCTCAAGCAGCCGCTTGATCTCGACCGGGTCGAGCCACTGCCGGCCGTCGGCAAGTGCTGCGCTAACGATCTGCCTGGCGGCATCGATGTCGGGTATAAACACGCTGGGCATGGCAGGCGGCACCTGCGCCAGCGTGGCGACCACCTCGCGGTGCTGCACCAGATGCATGAAGCCGCGCACGGCATCGTCTTCAGTGGGGTAGTTGGGAATCCCGGCGCCGCTGAGCAAATCGCCGATCTTCTGGTCCGCGCCGACCCAAACCGCGAGCACCGGCTTGGCGAAGCCGCGATGCCGCTGGCGGTACTTGCCGACCACATCGGTCACGGTCGCGGCGATGTCGTTGGCCGAAGCGATCGCGGTCTGAACATTCATCACCAGGATGGCATCGTTGCTGGCGTCGGCCAGCAACACTTCAAGCGCCGCCGCATAACGCGCGGGGTCGGCGTCGCCAACGATGTCGACCGGATTGGATCCCGACCACGTTGGCGGCAGAACCCCGTCGAGCTTCTCTCGCATAACCGGCGTGATTGCAGCGGGGATTCCCCCCAGTTCAACCAGCCGATCGACCGCGAGGACACCTATGCCGCCGCCATTGGTGAGGATCGCCAGCCGCTTTCCCGGAGGCGATTCGACACGCCCCAGCGTCTCGGCGCAGTCGAACAACTCGCGGAGATCCGACACCCGCAGAATTCCCGCGCGACGGAACGCGGCATCGTAGACCGCGTCCGAGCCGGCCAGCGCGCCGGTGTGGGTCGCGGCAGCCTTCGCGCCTTGCGCCATGCGGCCGGATTTGACGACGACGACGGGCTTGATACGCGCGGCGGCGCGTGCCGCGGACATGAATTTACGGGCATCCTTGATGGATTCGACATAGAGCAGGATCGCCCGGGTCTTGCCGTCCATCGCGTAGTAATCAAGCAGATCGGCGATATCGACGTCGAGCTGGTCGCCAATCGAAACAATTCCGGAAAAACCTACCCCGCGCTGCGCCGCCCAATCCACCATGCCCGCGGCAATGGCGCCCGACTGAGAGATCAGCGCCAGATTTCCCGCAACGGGCATGTGCGCAGAGAAACTCGCATTGAGGTTTGCCGCCGGCATCATGATGCCGAGACAATTGGGCCCGATCAGCCTCATGCCATATTTTTGCGCGGCGCGTTCGGCAGCGTCCGCCAGCGACCCCGCGCCATGGCCAAGCCCGGCGGGGATGATCAGGGCGCCCGCCGCGCCCAGCTTTCCTGCGTCATCGATGATGCCCGCGACGGCAGCGGCCGGCGCAGTAATCACCACAAGTTCGGGTACGAATGGCAAGCTATCAAGGCTGGCGACTGCGGCGATGCCATCAATGTCGGCATAATGCGTATTGACGAGTCCAAACTCGCCCTTGAATCCCGCCTTGTGAATATTGTGAAGAATGGCCCGCCCGACGGAGCCTCGCCGCGGGCTAGCCCCGATCAGCGCGAGTGAACGCGGCGAAAGCAGATTTTTCAAACGATAGGTCGACATCAGCTCAATTGCCCCCGGACCGTCGCCCAGTGTGTAAGCGAACTTCGGGACGCTAATGCGACATGATAACCCAGCACGGTGGCCGACCGATGACGGTTTTGGTCGCACCACCCCACACCAGTTCGTTCAGCCGGGAATGACGGTAGGCGCCCATGATCAGAAGGTCGATTGCGTTGGCCTTCACATACGCCTCGAACACCTTTCCGACCGCGCTGCCGTCGATTTTCACCGTTTCAAAAGTGGCCCTGATTCCGTGCTCCGCGAGATGGCTCACGAGTGCTGCCCCGGATTCCAGCTCTGCCGGGGTATTGTTGTCGGTTGCGGTGACGATGCGCACGCTCGCCGCCGCCTTCAGCATTGGCAATGCGTCGGCAACAGCCCTTGCGGCCGGCGCGGTATGATCCCACGCGATCACGACTTGATCGAATGCCACCGCCAATTCGCTGGCGGATTCCTCCGGGCACATCAGAATCGGCCTGCCCGATTCGAATATCAACCGCTCGACAATCTTTTCCGATTGGTCATCATGTGGCTTGACCGGCATGATCGACATATCCTTGAGCCGCGCCCATACCGCAATATTCATGGCAATATCTGCCGCGGCAAATCGGCTAAGCCTTTGCTCGTTGCGCACGCCAAAGCGCGTCGCCGCCGCGTCGGATGCTTTCAACAAGCCATGCGCGTTCGACACGCTCCGCACCGCCTCGGCCGCCGCCGTATTATCCAGATCGTCCGAGATCGTTACCTTCGGTCTGACCAGAATATCCTCTTCAACCGCCATCGCGGTAACCCGGGCCCCCATATCACCAGCCACCGCCATGCATTTGTCGATCGCAGCAATCGCGGCCGCACTCGGCTCGCCGACCAGCGGCAACAGAATATCCTTGATCGCCATGTGCGCTCTCCTTTGATGAGCGATAGGTACTCGCACGCAAGCCGTGTTGATCTTCGTCAAGACGACAAGCCCGCTTTTGACAATTCATAGGGTATTCCCGCAAAATGGATTTGATTGAGGTCAAGGGCTCGCAGGGCCCCGGCGGTATGCGTTATCCTGACCACCGTATCGGTTGCTCGCGGAGAAACAGATGCATGCGATGGTGTTGCCGGCGCCGGGGGCGCCTCTCCAGATGCAAGAACGCCCGGACCCCAGCCCCGGCGACGGAGAAATTCGCGTCAAGGTAAGCGCGTGTGGGGTTTGCCGGACCGACCTTCATGTGGTCGATGCGGAGCTTCCCGGCATCAAATATCCGGTTGTTCCGGGGCATGAAATCGTCGGCCGCGTCGATCTCGTCGGCAGCAATGTCACGACACACCGGATCGGTGACCGGGTCGGAATCCCCTGGCTGGGATATACTTGCGGCGCCTGCCGGTTCTGCAAGGAGGGCATGGAAAATCTCTGTGACCGCCCGCTTTTCACCGGCTATACGCGGGACGGCGGCTTCGCCACCCACACCATTGCCGATGCACGCTACGCTTTCCCGCTCGGCGAGGACGGCGACGATGTTTCGATCGCGCCGCTGTTGTGCGCCGGCCTGATCGGCTGGCGGTCGCTGGTGATGGCGGGCAATGCGGACCGGCTCGGCATCTATGGCTTCGGTGCAGCCGGACACATCGTCGCCCAGATTGCGCGCTGGCAGGGCCGATCTGTCTATGCCTTCACGCGAACCGATGACACGGCGGCGCAGGATTTTGCCCGCCGGCTCGGCGCGGTGTGGGCCGGGGCATCGGACCAAAAGCCCAAAAGCCCGCTCGATGCGGCCATCATCTTTGCTCCCGCCGGGGAACTGGTGCCGGCGGCGCTGCGCGCGGTACGCAAGGGCGGCAAGGTGGTATGTGCAGGCATCCACATGAGCGAGATTCCGAGCTTTCCCTACAATCTTCTTTGGGAGGAAAGACAGCTGGTGTCGGTTGCCAATCTCACCCGCCAGGACGGGCTGGATTTCCTCAAAATTGCCCCTCGGGCCGGAGTCCGGACCCAAACGACGGCATTTCCGCTTGTTGGAGCCAACGAAGTCCTTACGAAACTGCGGACGGGACAAATCCTCGGCGCCGCGGTCCTCAAACCCTAGGCCCACCGGCCATGACAACTTCGACCGCCCCCTACTCCCCCATGCAGGAGCGCGTCTTCGCATTTCTGACGGACCCCGCAACGCACCCGCTTGTCCATCGGATCGATACCCATGCGGCGTCGGTCTTTCTCGAAGGCGACCGCGCACTGAAGATCAAGCGCGCTGTCCGTTTTCCCTTCCTGGACTATTCAACGCTTGAGAAGCGGAAAGCCGCCTGCGATGAAGAGATCAAAATCAATCGCCCATTCGCGCCGCAAATCTATCGTCGCGTCATCCCGATCACCCAAGGCAACGATGGATCGCTGGATATCGACGGAGACGGTAGGCCGGTCGAATATGCGATTGAAATGGCCCGCTTCGACGAGCGCCAGACCATCGATCGTCTGGCAAAGGCCGGCGAGCCGGATTCCGATCTGGTCAACGCCATCGCCGACGCGATCGCGGCCTCCCACGCCGTCGCGCCGCGCGCGGCGGCCGAGCCCTGGATCGACTCGATTCCCGCATTCATCGAGCGCAACACCGCGGCGTTCCGAACCGCGGGATGTTTTCCAGCCGAAGCGATCGACGATCTCAGCGCGGCGTCTCAGTCAGCGTTTCGGCGGATTCGCGAACTGCTGCGGCAGCGTGGCAGGGACGGATATGTGCGGCGATGCCATGGCGACCTGCATCTGGAGAACATTGTACTGATCGAGTGCAAACCCGTCTTGTTCGATGCGATCGAGTTCGATCCAATCATCGCGTCGGTCGATGTACTCTACGATCTTGCGTTTCCGATCATGGATTTCATTCGCTATGATCGGCAAGCGGCCGCGAACGCCCTCCTCAACAGATATCTTGCAATGACACCGGTTGAGAATCTCGATGCGCTCGCAGCGCTTCCGCTGTTCATGTCGCTGCGCGCAGCTATCCGGGCCAATGTACTGCTTGCCCGTCTCGACCGGGCTGGTGACGACAAGGCTGATGTCATGCAGTCGGCCCGGGCCTATTTCGAGCTGGCGCGGCTGACGATCCGTCCTCCGGCGCCGAAGCTTGTGGCCGTCGGCGGGCTGTCCGGAACCGGAAAATCCGTTTTGGCGCGCGCGCTTGCGCCCGGTGTCACGCCGTCGCCGGGAGCTGTCGTGTTACACTCGGACGTCCTGCGAAAGCAGCAATTTCAGCTCAATGAAACGGACCGGCTGCCGGCGAGTGCATACCAGCCGCAGATTACCGCACGGATCTACGAAGTCCTGGTGCAACGTGCGGCCCGCATTCTTGTCCAAGGTCATTCCGTCGTGGTCGACGCGGTGTTCGCGCTTGAAACGGAACGAGCCGCGATCTGCGACGCGGCGCGCAAGCTGAATATCCGGTTTGTGGGGCTGTTTCTCGTCACCGACCTTGCGATCAGACTGAGCCGCGTCGGCCGCCGTGAACGTGACGCTTCCGACGCGACGCCGGAAATCGCCGAAATTCAGGAGAAATATGATATCGGCGCGGTTGACTGGGCCGTGATCGATGCATCTGGAACTCCAGCGCAAACCCTGAAACAATGCCAAACCCGGATCGCTCCCAATGATCCAGCTTAAGGACCGATAGCGCGAAACAGCAATGCCGCCATCCCCGAAATCACGACTTCAGGCCGCAGCCCGCGTTAAATCGAGGCTGCGGCAAGGCCGTCGCCCGATCTCGAAACTCAATTCAATGACGGCATGCGACACAGCGTTTCGGATCCTGGCGCTCCGCTATCTCGGGGATTTGACTGCAAACCATGAGGCGACATGCAAGGGCGACCCCGAAGCCTTGCATCAAATGCGCGTTGTGCTCACTCGCTTGCGCACGGCCGTATTGTTTTTCTCCCCGATGATTGTCGATTCTCAACAGCCGCAGGTAAAGGGCGAACTGAAGTGGCTGAACACCAATCTCGGCGTCGTGCGGGATCTGGACGTCGCGATCGAGCGGCTGGAAGCCACCGACAAACCGCGGCCGCCGGCAATACCCGACTATCAGTCATGGGTTATGAGGCGCGCCGACAGTCACAGGAGCCTGGCGCGGACGCTTCAGTCAGCCCGGTACCGGCGCCTGACCAAGATCACATCCAATTGGATCGAGAATGGACCCTGGTCCATCAGGAAGGGGAAAGAAGCGTCGAAGGAACGCGCTTGCTCGATCGCTTCCTACAGCGCGGACAAACTGGCGCGGTGGCAGCAGAAACTTCTCAAGAAGAGCCGAAAGCTTCTGAAACTGGACACCAAGAAACGGCATCGGCTGCGTCTCCTGAACAAGAAGCTAACCTATTCGATCGAATTCTTCGAAGACTTGTTTTCCGACAAGAGATTTTCAAAGCAACAGGCTGCGCTGAAATATCTGCGTCAAGCGCAAAAATCTCTTGGGCAGTTGAACGATGACGCCAACAGCCGATCTCTGGCGGCAGCTCTGCAACGGGAAGGCGTCGAGGCGCCCTTGCGATTTCTCGGCCCGAAACGTGAAAAGCGGCTGCTACGGAGGGCAGCCGCGGCCTATCGGAAGCTGGCCAAGCTAACATGGATCAGTTCTACGGCGATTTGCTGAACAGCTTCGTGGTGGTTTCGATCATCCGTTCGCTATGCCTGAACAACCGATCGCTGTCGCGGCGGATAAAGTCGATCTGATGCCGTCCGCATTCCTCGTACATCGTCTTCAGGTCCCTGACCGAGTGCGATCCGGCCATTTTCGAGACGAATTCGGACAACAGGTGCGTTTCGGTCCGCGTCCGCTCGAGCATTTCATTGCCAGCGAACACAATCTCCTCGAGCATGACCTTTTGCGCGCCCATCAGGAACTCCAGGGCGTTCTTGTTCGCCTTGGTCAATCGCGTCGCGGTATCAGCTACCGATTGCTCAACAAGCGCGGCACTCCGTTCGGAAAGCTCTGTCATGATGACCTCCGATTTGGCGTCCCTCAGGAACGATACGAACTTCTCCCGGGGCTCACATTGAGCTGCATCAAGCCGACGGACCCCGCCCCCTTTGACCTGAGTCAAAGCCCGGCGCGCCGGTTCTAATACTCTGTTGATACTGGCTTTAATATCGAACCCGCGGAGGCCTCCAATGCGCGCCCACCAGATCATGACGCGGCCCGTCGTCACCGTTACGCCTGAGACCACGATCGTCGAAGCCGCAAACATCATGCTGCAGCGGCACGTCAGCGGCCTTCCGGTAACCGACGCCGCCGGCAAGCTGGTCGGCATCGTCTCGGAGGGGGATTTCATCCGCCGCAGCGAGATCGGCACGCAGCGCAAGCGCGGCCGATGGCTGAAATTCATTCTCGGCCCGGGCAAAGCGGCAACCGATTTCGTTCATGAGCACGGCTGCAAGGTCGCCGAGGTCATGACGAAGGAGCCGCTCACCGTCACCGAAGATACGACGCTCGAGCAGATCGTGCAGCTGATGGAGAAGAACAACGTCAAGCGTCTGCCGGTGACGCGGGGCGAGCAGATCGTCGGGATCGTGTCGCGCGCCAACCTGTTGCAGGCGGTAGCGAGCCTTGCCCGCCAAGTCCCCGACCCGACCGCCGACGATGATCACATTCGCAACCGCGTCATCGATACGCTGGCGAAAAACGACTGGTGTCCGTTCGGCCTCAGCGTCGTCGTGCGCGACGGCATCGTCCACCTCAACGGCGTCATCACCGAAGAGCGTTCACGGCAAGCCGCCATCGTCGGTGCCGAGAACGTTGCCGGGGTGAAGAAAGTTCACGACCATCTGTGCTGGGTCGACACCATGTCCGGGATGTACCTGAACTCTCCGGAAGACGACGATCTGGCAAAGGCGAGCTGATCGGCTGGGGCTGGGGCCGATCGGAGCCCGGTAGCTGACGACGATATTGACTTCAGTCACGAAAATCCGATGTGGCGTTACTATGAATACTCCCCAGTTGACCGGCAGGCCCATGGCATGGGTGGCTTAGCCACGTATTTGCCGCCAGAGGGCACTGGAAATCGGGATATCGGAAGTTTTCAGGGCGGATATATGCGATTTGGCTCTAAGCACAACGATATCTATCCGATCATTGGCGACATGATTCGGTGGAAGCTTCACCTTCCTTCGCGGCACTCCGCGGAAAGCACGGACGCTGCTGTTGCGGCCTAACCGGTCCAGCATACTAAAAAGGATGCGCGGCTTTTGATCGCGCATCCAGAGCATTTTCCGGCAACTCAAAGCTCAGCCAAATATCATTGCGACCTATCAAGCTCCACGCAATCCCAGTCAATGCTTCAGCGCGGCACCACTGCGGTCGCTTCGATCTCGACCCGTGCGGCCTTTTCAACCAGGCGCACGACCTGGACCAGCGCCATGGCGGGATAATGCGCGCCGAAGATGTCGCGATAGACTTGTCCGAGCGTCTTCAGGTTCGCCAGATATTCTTCCATATCGACGACATACCAGGTGAGACGAACGAGATGGTCGGGCCGCGCCCCGCCCGCGGCAAGAATCTCTGAAATGTTGCTCAGGGTTTGACGGACCTGCGCCACGAAATCAGCCGGTAAATCACCCTGATTGTCCCAGCCGATCACACCGCCGGTCACCACCAGCCGGCCGTCAGCCGCCATGCCGTTGGCGTATCCCTTCGGCGTCGGCCAACCGCTCGGCTGCAATACTTGCGGACCCGCAGCCGAAGGCTCCTCCTTCGTCATCGGCAGCACGGCAAGCGTGGGCCCTTTTGACGTGCTCACTGACACTCCTCCCTCACATTTATTTATTCAGCGGCCATGCCCGCCGACGTGGTGCCGGCCTGAGCCATCTGCCGCAGGGCAAATCGCTTCAGCTTGCCGGTTTCCGTCTTGGGCAGTTGCGCGACGAATTCGATCGCACGCGGATATTTGTAGGGCGCGATCTCGCGCTTGACGTGGTCCTGCAAATCGGTCGCCAGCGCGGAATCGGCTGTAACGCCGGAGGCGAGAACCACATAGGCCTTGACGATCATGCCGCGCGCCTCGTCGGGTGCGCCGACGACGCCGCATTCGGCCACGGCCGGGTGCGTCAGCAACGCGGCCTCGATCTCGGGGCCCGCGATGTTGTACCCGGCGGAGATAATCATATCGTCCGATCGGGCCACGAAGGACAAGCGGCCGTTCTCGTCGCGGATGAACGTATCGCCAGTCAGATTCCAGCCATCGCGCACATAGTTCGACTGCCGCGAATCCGCGAGATAGCGGCATCCGGTCGGACCGCGAACCGCAAGCTTGCCGACGCTGCCCGGCGGCAATTCGTTCATGGCATCGTCGACGATCTTTGCCTCGTAACCGGAAACCGGGTGTCCGGTCGTTCCGGCGACGGCATCGCCTACCCGGTTCGTGATGAAGATATGCAGCAATTCCGTGCTGCCGATCCCGTCGAGAATCGGCTTGCCCGTCTTGCGGGTCCAGCTTTCGAAAACCGGCGCCGGCAAGGTCTCTCCGGCGGAAACCGCAAGACGCAGCGACGACAGATCGGCGCCGTTGTCCATCGCGGCCATCATCGCCCGATACGCCGTCGGCGAGGTAAAGCAGATTGTGGCCTTGTAGGCTTCAATGATCTTGACCATCTCGCCGGGCGCCGCGTTTTCCAGCAGCGTCGCGGTAGCGCCGAACCGCAACGGAAATATCGCGAGACCGCCGAGCCCAAACGTAAAGGCAAGCGGTGGTGACCCTACGAAGACGTCTTCCGGAGTGACGTCGAGTACTTCCCTGGCATAGCCATCCGCGACGATCAGGAGATCGCGATGGAAATGCATCGTCGCCTTTGGTTCACCGGTGGTACCAGAGGTAAATCCGAGCAAGGCGACATCATCCCGGCCGGTCCTGACCGCATCGAACCGGACCGGCTTGTTCAGTGCCACCCGATCGAGTTCGGCATCATGGTTTGACGTTCCGTCAAAATTCACTACCTGCTTCAGAAATCGGCTGGTCTTCGCGCACGCGACCAGTTCGTCGGCGATGCGACTGTCGGTCAGCGCGAGGCCGATCTCTGCCTTGTCAACGATCCTGGCCAGTTCGCCGGCACGAAGCATCGGCATGGTATTGACGACGACGGCGCCCGCTTTCGTTGCCGCCAGCCATGCCGCGACCAGCGCCGGATTGTTGCCCGAGCGTATCAGAATACGGTTGCCGGGCTTGACGCCGTAATTCTCCACCAGTGCATGCGCAAGGCGGTTCGACCAGTCCGCCAGCTCCTTGTAGGTGCGCTGGCGACCATTGCCGATGAGCGCGACGCGATCGCCGAGCCCCTTCTCGACGATCCGGTCGGTCAGCTCGACCGCGGCGTTGAGATATTCGGGGTACTGAAACTCCGGCCGGTCGAGAAGCAATTCCGGCCATTGCTGGAACGGCGGCAGATTTCGCCGCGTAAAATCATCAACATGACCCGATGGGCCAAGCTTAAGAATTCCACCGGACATTTCCATCGTCCTCGTCTTCGGGATGAAACGTGACGACCAATATCCAGGCCGTCCGGCAGCGCTTTATCTCCCAAACATTTTATACTTAAAGCAATTTGGCGCAATAGCCCAAATCCGGGCAATCCAACACTTTTTTTGAAATCTGGAGCATCTTCCAGTTTGACGGCTTCATCCTTCGAGACGCGCGCAAGTGCGCGCTCCTCAGGATGAGGACCTCATGGTGAGGAGCGCGGCAACGCCGCGCGTCTCGAACCACGAGGCCATGGGATACGCCCTCATGATTCTACCCCAAGCGGGATGCGTGCTAGCGCCCCGCCAATTCCTTCAAGCGCGCGACCATCGGCGAAGCCGGATCGGCCAGCGGCGCAATCGCGGTAAAATGGTTGGCGTTGGCAACGGTGCCGAACCGTGTCGCGACCCCGGCCGCGCCCCAGATGTCGACAATGCTTTTGCTTTGCCGAAGATATTCCGAGCTTTCGTTTTCGCCCACCACCGCATCGAGGCTTCCGCGCATCGGTGCGTTCCAGAACAACGGGCTCACAGCCCTTGCGGTGGCGTGGTCAAGCCGCAGCGCAATGTTGATCGAGGTTTCGACCAGCGGCACGAGGTCGAACAGGCCCGAAATGGCGTAGGCCGCCATCACGAGATCTTCGGGTAATGATGCATCGAACGCCGGCCAGTCGGTCGCCAGCATGCAGGCTGCGAGATGCCCGCCTGCGGAGTGGCCGCTGATGACCAGACGCCGTCCAAGCCGCGCCAGTTCGCGCGACGCCGTCCGCATCTGCTGGACAATTTGATCGACCGTGACGTCGGGACAAAGGTCGTAGCTCGGAATGGCCACGCTCACCCCATGGGCATTCAGCCCGCCGGCAAGATGGCTGAAAAAGGAACTGTCCAGCGCCTGCCAGTAACCGCCATGGATGAAGACGACAATCGGGCCTTCGCTAACGCCAGAAAATAAATCAATTATGTTCCGCGCGCCGGGACCATAGGAAATGGAACGCGGAGCGTGCCGCTCGCGATAGGCTGCCGCGTCTTTCGCCCAGCCGGCGATCAATGAGGGATTCTCCGGAACCCGCGCCCGGTTATTGTATTCGACCTCGTAGTCCACGTCCGAGTTCAAGACTTACAACTCTCGTGCTTGCGCGGACTTCCGCGCGGAAGCCTTGGTCTTGGCCAATAGACGCATCAGTTCGCGGACGTCCTTCGGGCCTAGGTCCGAAAAAATGTCAGCGATCCATATCTCGTGCTCCGCGGCCATCTTGCGAAATTCGGCACGGCCCGCTTTCGTCAACCGGATGACCTGAACGCGCCGGTCGGTATCCGATGTTCGCCTGTCGACATGACCGGATTCGACCAGACGCTCGACCAGCCCGGTGACGTTGCCGTTGGAAACCATCATCCGCTTCGAGACGTCCGACAGCGTCATGCCGTCGGGCACCTTGTCGAGCTGGGCCATCAGGTCGAAGCGCGGCAGCGTGACATCGAACCGTTGACGCAGCCGGCTGCGCACTTCGCCCTCGATCGGCGTCGTGCAGGTCAGGAGGCGCAGCCACAATCTAAGCTCGTCGCCGTGATCTTCCGGCAGTTCGACGGCCTTGGTTTCGGAATCAAGGATCATGATGCAGTCACGCCTGTCGGTTCGCCACTGGTACGGACCTTCAGATAATTCAGCGGGTGCATCAAGTCAAAGTAGCGATGACCAAAATATGCGTCGTTTCCAGATTTCTTTAAGGTTCAAACAATTGGCGCGCGGCTTGCATGTGCTAGACTGTAAGGCTCGGGCTTTGCTTGCGGCGACTGCCGTCATCGGCATAAGCTCGGCCTCGAAGGGTTGGGATTGGATTTCGGCTGCGCATGAGCCGCAGCTCAGGGGAGAAGTCATGAAACAGTTGTTGAAGTTGGCTGGACTGGCGGTTTTGTTTGGTATCGCGGCCAACGACGCCGTTGCGCAGGAGAAGGTGAAGATCGGCGTGATCGTGACGTTATCCGGTCCGGCGGCGGCGCTCGGCCAACAAGTCCGCGACGGCTTCGCACTCGCGGTCAAGGACCTCGGCGGCAAGATGGCTGGCCGCGATGTCGAGGTCGTGGTGGTCGATGATGAGCTCAAGCCGGACGCCGCCGTCACAAAGGTCAAGGGCTTGCTCGAACGCGACAAGGTCGATTTCGTGGTAGGGCCGATCTTCTCCAACATCCTCCAGGCGATCCACAAGCCCGTGGTGGAATCCAAGACTTTCCTGATCAGTCCGAATGCCGGCCCGTCGAGCTACGCCGGCAAGAACTGCAGCCCGTTTTTCTACGTGACCTCCTACCAGAACGATCAGGTGCACGAAATCCTCGGCAAGGTCGCCGAGGATCGCGGCTACAAGCGCGTCTATCTGCTGGTTCCGAACTATCAGGCCGGCAAGGATTCCGCGGCCGGATTCAAGCTCGATTACAAGGGAGAAATTGTCGAGGAGACCTATATGCCGCTGGGTTCGCTGGATTTCCAGGTTGAACTCTCCAAGATCGCGTCGCTGAAGCCCGACGCCGTGTTCACCTTCATGCCGGGCGGCATGGGCGTCAGCCTGGTCAAGCAATACAAACAGGCTGGCCTCGCCGATCGTATTCCGGTCCTGTCCGCGTTCACGGTCGATGAATCGACGCTGCCGGCGCAGCAGGATGCGGCGGTCGGCATGTTCGGGGGGGCGAACTGGGCGCCCAATCTCGACAATCCGCAGAACAAGAAGTTCGTCAGCGCCTATGAGGCCGCCTACAGCAGCGTGCCCGGCACCTACGCCTTCCAGGCCTATGATGCGGCCATGCTGATCGACAGTGCCGTCAAGGCAGTTAAAGGCGACCTGACCAACAAGGATGCCGTGACGGCGGCGCTAAAGAAGGCCGACTTCACCTCGCTGCGCGGCGGTTTCAAA
>Ga0137418_10000904_pt1 | contig 27249 bp, 21 predicted proteins | sample CZODoug3_1_2_16f_FD_122242 | JGI IMG/M metagenome (GOLD analysis project Ga0137418, IMG submission 122242) | Vadose zone soil fungal communities from Angelo Coast Range Reserve, California, USA - CZODoug3_1_2_16fungal (Hybrid Assembly) | ecosystem: Environmental > Terrestrial > Soil > Vadose...
TGCTGTGCAGTCACCAACAGGCTTGCCTTTGTCGGCACAATCGAAACGGAAATGTTCTGGGCTTGGGCCGTCGGGGCAAAAACCGATGAGATACAGGCAATTAACAGCACCGTATTCAGCTTACGCATGTTCCTTCTCCTATTTGAATTTCGTTGGGCTTGGGACTTCAAGGCGATTGGTTTCTTCTATTTGCTAAAGAATGCAACTGAACTCACTGTCCACAATGGGTGAAGGTGACGCGAAACATCTTTTGCATGCCAACGCTTGAGGTGCGTTTCCATCGACGTATGGAAACTACCTTGGGGCTGCGCGTCTGATTCAAACTAAATGCCTTGGTAAACGACCTGCTCGGGCATCACTGCTTTGATGAACACGCAATGACATTATTTATTTAGAGATTTGATGGCATCAAAGTGGACCAGTCTAAAAGGCGCAAGCCAATCACCTTCATGAGGCAATAGGCAACCAGAAAAAAGCGCTCCCGCTCTGCCTATTTCTAGAATCTTTGTTTGGAATGCTCCATCTGGATTGAAGCAGCTACCGGGCCTCATAAGCTCCGATATCGATTCGCCCCCCGAGAATGCGCGGATTTCCCGCGAAGTCTACTGCGGCGACAACGCTCGCGGGAGTGTTCGGGTCCCCCGAATTGATGGCCGGCGACGCGGACTGGAGGGTGAAGTCTCCGGCAGGCGCGTTGTTGAACAGCGGATCGAGCGTCAGTACGTGGGCTCCTGGACCGGTGCTACCGCCAAAATATAGGTTGTAGTCCGCGTTTCCTGGGTTCCAGTTTAAGGTGTTCACGTAACTGAAGATGTTGCTTGCGAAGATGTTATTCTCCCACGTCACGGTTGCAGACACCATCGGCCGAATGATGATGCCGTAGCCGTCGCCATAGAAAGTGGTGTTGAAGACATTGATGTTGGAGACGCTGGAACCATCAGTGTTGCTGTACCACGTGCCGAGCACCATGCCGGTCTGGCAATGCTCCGCGACATTGTTGCGGATGGTCACGTCGTGAGTGGGCGGCTGCCCCGGTTCCGAGAGCGCTTCGAAAGCTACACCCGCGTAGTTGACGAAATTGCGCTCTATAACGCCGGTGTTCGCGCCATCGTTGTAGATGGCGACCGGCGGGTTGCCGTACCAGATAGTCCCGTCTCGCTTGATGCCGATGTACTCAAGTTTGTTGCCACGGATCGTGTAGTTGTTCGCACCACCGTGAACGTCGATGGCGATCGCGTCCGCGTCGTGGATCCAGTTGTTCTCAGCGATGAAGTTAGTCTGGGTGCCCAAGTCTGCCGTGAGCGCCTCGCCATAGACGGTGACGAGGTTGCCAAACTCGTTGCCGTAAACCCAGATATTGCTTGCTGGTCCCCAGACACGGAAGTGTGCCATCGCACAGCAGCCAGTCCAGGGGCCTGTCTCCTTGTTGTTCAAGAACTTGTTGTACTTGAACTCAACATAGTTGGACGCGCCATCAACACGGACGCCTTGACTCAGCACGAAGTTCTGCTCGAGCGTAGTGAAGTTCTCGAAAGTGAGGCCCTGAATGCGGACGTAGGACTTGCCACTCACGAGCAGGAACGGAACGCCGTCGCTCAAGGTTCCCAAGGACGCGTAGTCGAGCGTGACCTGATCACCTCGGCACGGGGTGCGGGTGTAGCCGCCGCAGCCGCCAGGCGGAACGCTGAACCCGTTGGGTTGAAAGGTGATGTAATTGCCAGCCGCGCCTGAAACACCGAGTGTGAGCCGCTCATTGTATATGCCGGCCACGATGCTGACGGTCGAGCCGGGGGTCGCGCTGTTCATGGCCTTCTGAATTGTCCGCCACGGTGTTGACAGGCTCGTTCCATTGTTGACGTCGTTGCCCGTAGTGGACACATAGAACTGCGGCCCGGCGGGAACATCATTTTGGGAGACCGCCCAAAAAAGAGTGCTTGAGAAAAACGCCGCGAAGCCGAAAACAAGGATCGCACGTGCACGCGAATTCAGCATGGGTCCTCCAGAAATACGGGTAGATCGCGTCGAACGGAATTCGGCGAAGCCCATCAAAGAAAGGATCTACCTCTAACTAGGTTAGGATTAGCTTGGGCCGTTGGATTTCGGCAAGTTACCATGCCGTCCAGCACGATAAGCCGCCGTCGTCCGCGGAAAACTGACCTAATCACTCCGGTCGAAGCTCAACCGAAGTCTGCACTCTTCTCGCAAGATCCTAGGATAATCTTCGAGGAGCGCGCCCGTTCCTAAGGCGTTCGTCGTCACCAAGACGATGAGAAAGACCATGCGGCTGGCGCGCATGGTCTTATAATTGGTTTGCTTGTTTCTGCTATCACGGGATCACGCAGAGCGTTGGGAAAAGGGATTCGCGCGGCAGCCATCTGCTCTGGTTGGTAATTCCTTGTCATGTTGTGCACATGCCCGGTTGGGAGAGGCAGGCGCGAGGGTAATATCGCGTTGCCATGCGATGGTAAGGTCGCGGAGCCGTTGATAGAACGCCATTCGCCTGGGTTGCAGAACGTCCTCGTGGAAGCGCCGGGCAGTCGCCAGGTTCTGCGCTCCAAGTTGTGCTCTCCGTGCCGGGTTCGCGGCGAGTTCTAGAATCTTGGCTGCCAACTCGTCTCTGCTACCCGGCGTGACCATGGCATACTCCGGCAACAATTCGGGCACGCCGCCGATGCGCGTTCCGATGCACGCCAGTCCCCGCGCCATCGCTTCGAGCAAGGCGCGCGGCAGGCCCTCTACTCGAGATGGCAGCACCATGAGGTCGCTAGCGTCTAGGTGCCGCCGGATAGGTTCCCCGGCAGGCAGCCACCCCTTAAACGTCAGCCGATCCAACACTCCCAGGCGCCGTGCCAGGGACTCCAATACCGGTTTTTGTCGACCGGTCCCTACGATTGTGAGCTCGGCGTCGAGGCCCACCATGACGCACCGCGCGAAAGCTGCGATAAGTACGTCCAGGCCCTTGTACTCAGCCTCTAGCGAACCCACGAAGGCAACCCGAAATCGGCCGTTTCGGCCAGCGTTGGGAGGGGTTGAGACGCATGGCAACAAATCATCGGCAGCGAAGGCGGCCTCGGGGAGTTCGACGTCGGAGATGCTGACCGCCATGTTTTCTCCGTATAGCTCCGACACCTCTTTAAGCCGCTTAGGCGCCGGCGGATAGCGGCGCTGCAATGCATTTTCAGTGACGTACAGACTGCAGGCCGCTCCCTTGCACTCCGCCTTTAGAGCGCGGGAAAACCACCAGCGGAAGAACGGCCGGAGCGGGTGCGAATTGGCGCCCGGCGAATAGACGTCATAGGGGTCGCCCCCTACCTCGACGCCATAAGGGCGGCCTTTCCGCATCGCTGAGCACGCCAGAGTCGAGACCAGCCCGGGAAGCCGCAACATAAAGGCGGAATCGTCCGCGACGGCGCGCGCGACCGCCGCGTGCACACGCCAGGCCCTGCGTAGGAAGTTCCACGGACCCACATACGCGGGGATTGCCGCGAACCAAACGCCGTCTCCATCCACGCGCTTCCAGCTTTCAGCCACAGATGAAGCTTCATGGACGCGTGCGAGAATTTTCACGCCGTCGAAGACCGTCAGATATCTGGACCAGAAGGAGCGGGGGTAGAGCGCCTCAGTCCAATACCGACCGTCAGGCGTGCGATGGAAACGTTGCTCGACAGTAATCGTCAATTGCATAAGGTCCGCGCTCCTGCAGGGGCAACGACATCTTGTGTTGAAGATGAATGCAAGTCGTGATCGTGCTGCGTGATGCGATAGAACCGAGAGCTGAGAAGCTTCGAGAATCTTCCCAAACGGTCAAAACTACGGGCATTCCCGATGCCCCGGCTCCCGAAAGGAGGGATGGACGGTTCTTGCTTCCAGTGCTCCATGCCGCATCTTCCAAGAGGACGCCCGATATAAGCTTCTCACGATGAATGCTGCTAACATGACGACGACGACGCAGGAAAAGGTCTCCAGGTACACCGTTCTGAAATCGATGCGGTTCGCGTTAATACTTTCCGGTGCCAGCACGGCCGCTGTCACCAATCCCCATCTATAATTCCGCAGTTGACTTAAGGCGATAAAGGCGCCCATCCAAAGAGAGGATATGATGCACACACCCAGAATTCCGAAATTTAGAAAGGCCTCGGCAACGGGACTGTAACCCCACCCAGCTGCGGCGAAACCGAGAATGCGACCCCGGTGGACTTCGTTTGCAAGCTCCGCTGCGGGCGAGGGTGGCTTGGAGGGGTAGATGATGCGGGGGAGTACGGCAAAGATTGTGTATGCGTAAGAACTTCCTAAGGAGTGTCCTGTACCGTACTCAATGTTGTACAAGAGAGACAGCAAAGGGGCCCCCAACTCTGAGTTTCCTGGCTCAACACTGTCCAGCCAGGAATTGCGCTTATCGGGGTAAAGTATCCTTTGCTGTGAGCCGGCGTCAGAAGCGAGGCGAGGGATCTCTTCCCTGAGGCGACCTGCGACCGCAAGGGCAGCATAAGCACCGATCACGAGCACCAGATACTTCATCCGTATTTTGCTTGATTTTGCCGCCAAAAACATCGGGGCACTCAAGACTGCCAAGACGGTCTGCAGCAACAGTCTGCGGTCACCCTGCCCCATGACCATCGCGCCCCACAGCACTGTCATCAGTATGGTTGTTGCCCGCTTTCGTGGTTCCTTGCCAGAAACCGCCGTCATGACCAAGCCGACAAGCACAAAAGCGAAATAAGGCAAGCTAACGGTCCTTTCCGCCATTATCTCGAACCGCCTGACGCGGTCCATCGCGAGCGCGGCGCGATACCCGCCAATCTGCAGATACTGCAGCAGATAGAGCAATATTCCGAACGCATAGAAAGCGGTGCCGACATGGAACCAACCAGTCAGATCGGTTTTGGGAACCTTTTTGTGAGCTGGGGGCCTCCAGACAGCCCAAGTGATGGCAATGAAGATTGCTCCTAGAGCCGAGAACAGTCCGGCTCGAAAGTAAGTGTCGGGCTCGAATTTCACCGGATAAATGAGATGTTGCTGAGCGTCATCGGACAAAAATCTAATTAACGGGACTCCGTTATACGCAGCAAAGCAAGCTGGGAACAGGGCGGTAGGATCAAGGATTCCTCGTTCTGTCATCGCCGCGTAAGCGACCATGAAAGGAAGGACCAAAGGGACGATGGCGACTGCCAGGGTTAGCTTTGGGCCCTCGCACACTACACTCCAGCAGGCAAGACTGAAAGCCAAGAAAGCAGAGGCCAGCACGAATACTCCCCAGTCCCCGTTGGCGTTGAGCGCCACAGTTCGAGGCAGTCGTACTTGGATTGTGCTATTGCTGGTCATAAACGCTGCATAGGCGCCTGGCCGCTGCATCGACAGAGAAGTCATGCATTGCGTCTGGCGGAAAACTTGTTTGAGCTAGAGGTGGTCCCTTAAGGAGGGAGGCGGCCCACGCACAGGCGCCGTCCGCAAGCGAAAGGCGGGTTATGAGCCCAGGCAGAATATCAATCTCCGACGAAATCGTATCGGCTATAAAACATCGCAAGCCGGCGGCCTGTGCCTCCATTAAAGCTACTGGAAATCCTTCATGGAGGGACGGGAACAAGAACACATCCATGAGGCCCTTCATAAGCCGGACTACGTCATCTCGGACACCAATGAATCTAGTATGCCGAGCAATCCCAAGTTTCTCGGCTTTGATTTCCATGGCGCTGCGTAGCGGCCCATCACCTACTAAGACAAAATTTGCTTCGGGGTTAGCCGCACAAACATGCTTCGCTACGTCCAAAAGAAAAGTGTGGTTTTTCACGGGAAGGAATCCGCCGACGTGACCCACTACAAAAGCGTGCTCTGGAATCCCAAACTCAGCCCTGACTCTATGCGAGTCCACTGGACAGCAGAACGGCTCAAGATCAATTCCCAAATGTGATACCCGCCACCTCGTGTCGATTTTCCAATTTTCCCCGAACAGGTCCTTCGTGGCTTTCTCACTTACGCCCAATCCAGCCGTTGCACCGATGTCGAGCAATAGGGACATGGCACGCCGGTAAAACCGGCGCTTATCCGCCTCTTTCTCTGCGGTGTGTGAATGTGCTATGCGTACGGGCACTCCGGCCAGACGGGCTAACGTCAGGACATATCCGCTAAAGCGGTGAACATGGCTGTGAACACAGTCATAAGGGCCCATTTCTCGCAGGATGCGTAAAAAGTTGCGACTGTATCGCACCGGATCTGAATGCGAGAGACACGGTATGATGTGAGCGCCGAGCGACCGGACCTCGTTGTCATAGGCACACGGTTTGCTCGTATGCACAAGGAAATCAAATTGATACTTCGCCCGATCTATGTGTCGAAGTATGTGGACAAGCCAAGTCTCCGCACCGCCGCGATTCAGACCTCCAAGAACGTGCAAAATTCGCATTCAATACCACTTGGACTCCATCAGCTCTTGTCTGATGGAAACTCGAAGTTCCACACGCGAACTTGAATCGGCACTCGGGTCCGTCCGTGATCAGCGGTCATTCGCAGACCGTAGGTACGCGCCATTGGCCCCGACGACGATGGCCCTCGGACGTCGCCATTTGCCGTGCCCCTTTAACGGGATCGAGAAAAATGGCTACTACGTGCCGTATAACACCGACAGGTACCCGGGAACTCAGATCCTGCTCATCGAGCCAAGACCAGCAGGCCATATCCCCCCAGAGTTCGGACCGCCAAGTCCTCGTTAATCCTGAAGCAAATCTTCCTCGGCAGTGAAGCGATTCGGTGTACAGTCTCCCGTGCAAGTTCGATGCCTCGCGGTGTGTAGAAATAGTCCAGCAGCTCGTAACCGATGTCCTTAAGTGTTTCGAGAGCAGTTTCCTTACTGAAATAATGGAGATGTCCATACAGTCCCCGCCGTTTCAGGAGGCCTCCTTTGCGGAACACAGCCTGCACACTCAAATCAAGCGGGATGTGAAAAATCTTCAAATCACTTTTCGCTCGGATTCCATGCAGAAAGCCGAAATAGTCTTCGACATGCTCGAACACATCGAGGATCAAAATGAGGTCGAAAAACGTGTCTGCTTCTCGACTGATGTCGGCTAGCTTGAATTGAAGTCTATCGTTTGCTCGACTCTTGCACATTTCTATCGCTTGCGGCGAGACCTCGTAACCCCAGAAACGGCAGACGTTGTCCATCCTTTGCTCCAATAGCTTGAGTACTTCACCCCCTCCACATCCGACATCGCATATCGTGGTCGGTTGCAGGTCGTGTTTCTTCAACATTCGCAGGATTTGTTTGACCTTGAATGGGGATTCGTCAGTATGCCAAAGGGGATTCTTGTCTAGGTAGGCGCCGTTTGTATAGATATTCTCCTTGAGCACTTTGTCGGAGGTCTTGGACACAATGACAGCGGCAGGCGATCCTGGCGCGGCAGTGCAAGGCGCTGCGGCTCTGACGATTGCGTTCATGTGTTGTTGATTTGTCACGCGCGTTCACATATCGGTGCGGTTTTCTGCGAATACGTCACACTCATACGACGGGACTTTGATCGTGGCTGGACTCGTTCCCTCTCTAAGAATGCAACGAGTGAGTGCGTGCGCCGCGTAGCGGGTGCCTGCGACAAAGCGCATAAGCGGCCCAAAACTCTTGGCAGCGGGCGCCCCAAGAAAATGGAGCCCAGCGAGTGATGTTTCAAATCCTGCCGTTAGTTCAGGATAGCCGTCGACAAGGCGTAGCGATCGCACCAACTCCTCGGCAAGAAATGCGTAGCGGGAAATGTCGACCTGGTACCCCGTGGCAAGCAGAGCGTGATCGATCGAGCGTTCGGTCCCATCATCAAGTCTGAGCTGGACTTGCCGGCCGGTGGCCTTGGCGGAGACGATCACGCGACCAGTCGTGATTCTTACCCCGTTCATGCGCGGCCGTAACCAACCTGCGCCAGCCGGTCGGATCGCACGTCGGGCGATCCGGGAGTGCACCGCGAAGGGTAGCCGCCTGAACAAGTCTGGTGTGTCGACGATCCAGTTCAGCCCGGGCGGGCCTACGTCGGACGCCGGGTATAGTATTCGCCGAAGCGGATTCACCGGATTATGCAGCCAGGCGTGCAGCGGGGTGCCGTATCGGAGCCAACGGACTCGAGACGCCCGCACGATGACCTCGACATCGGCTCCCGATTCGTGCAGTAGCGTAGCCGACTCGAGCGCACTCTGCCCCCCACCCACGACGACCACGCGCTGGCTCCTAAACCTGCTGAAATCGCGGTGCTCCGAAGAATGTGAGGCGAGCTCGAGTGGCACAGCGCTGAACTGATATGGCCGTCGGGCGAATGAGGCGATACCGGTTGCAATGACCACGCGCTGCGCCAAGACCGACTCACCGTCCTCCAGCATCAAGCGAAAGCATTTTGAGGACCTTTCGATTCGTGTGACACAGCGGCCGTCCAGTTCGGGCACCGCTTTACGCTGAAACCATTGGCCATAGTTAATGAAATCGTCCAGCCGCACAGGTCTCGGCAACTGGACACCCCTCGCTCGTTGATATTCATCGAGGGTCAAGTCGCCGTGTGGATCAGAAATGTGAGAACCCTCCCAGTACGAGCGGAGCAGCATGCCCATCGGCATTTGGCGCTCCCAGAACTCCATCGCCTTTCCAAACACGCGTAGGTCCACATTCGCTGACCGTAGGTGCGCGGCAGCCGCCAATCCATACGGGCCCGCGCCGACGATTGCGACCTGGCATGTCAGTCCGGTCATCGAACGGCTCCCTGAAAAAAACGATCTTCCATTGCACTCTCCATCTGCATCCAATCGACTCGCCACGCTTAGGTGTTTAGAACGACGGGATCATGCTGCAAAGAACTGAACCAGCCCTCGGCTCCTTGCCTTAATAGCGGTTTGCCTTCCATGACAACAAGCTCATCGTACTTGGAGGCCATGACATTGGGTTCGACTTTCAGCCAGCTGGAATCTGGTCGTTCATGGTTGGCCCACGCTAGCAAGGCCGCCGGCAGGTTGGCACCCGCCATTTGTGAGAAAGGATAGCCGCCACCAAAGCGTGGATTCATATCAAGCACATAACAGCGGTCTTCTATAACGATGACATCGCAGTCGAGGATTCCGATATGGCCAAGCTTTCGGCCGATGGCCCCGCCGAGCGCTTCGAGCCTGGTACTTTTGACTGTTATCGCCCGATCCGTTTCGCCCGCGCGCATGGCGAGCTTCTGTTTGACAAACGTACAAACGTAATGACCCTCGAGGTCATTTATGACATCTAGTCCGTATTCCTGCCCGCACAATCGCTTCTGAACCAGGATGCACCTCTCGGGATCGCTTGCATTAATCTCCCGCAAAAGTGTCCGTGGCAGACGCTTCTTTGCCAACGTATAGTCCAACTGCAGCTCCTCGTCATCGTCCGAGTACTGAATACCAATGGACGCGGCACCCCAGCGAGGTTTCACAGCCAGAGGGAAAGTGATTTTCCCCCGCGCGAGGGCCTCACGGGCGTCCGCTAGCGACAGGTAGGTGTTAGGCGCTCCGATGCCGGACGCCTTCAAGAACTCGAAGGCTCTCCACTTATCGAAGCACGTATCAACGACCTGCGGAGACGAGATAACCGGAACTGTTCCTAGGTCTCGAAAGCGGGAGGTCTGCCTTGCGAGAAGCGGCAATTCCAGATCATTGAGCGACATCAGCAGAAGAACGCAGTGCTGCTGGCATAGCGTGACCAGAGTATCGATGTAGGCTGGATGGTTTAACCCTGGCAATACAAAGGATTTGTCGGCTTGCTGTAAGGCGGGAGCATCGGCCGAGGCATCAGCTGCAAAAACCTGCCCACGGCCAGCGAGTGCTTCCTGGAAGGACTTAAGGAGATAGTTGCGCCGGCCAGCGCACGTGAGCATGACATTCATGACTCAATGTCCATCGAGAAGCTGTCGCTAGAAGGGCCGCTGGGCACCCTGTGGAGGCAATGGTGTGCGTCGTGAGTCGGCAGACTTCCGGTGAACGACGGCACGTCGAGGTCGCCATCCAGACTGACGCTGTCGCGTCTGAGCACGCTGACAACTGTCTGCAGCAAGATTTGCAGGTCCAGAACCAGGCTTCGGTGATCGACGTACCAAACGTCCAGGGCAAACCTTTCCTCCCAGTACAACTTATTGCGACCTTTGACCTGGGCCAGTCCGGTAATTCCAGGCTTCACCTCGTGGCGACGAGCCTGTTGTGGAGTGTAGAGTTTCAGATATTCGATACTCAACGGACGTGGACCGACAAGGCTCATATCTCCGTTTAGCACATTGACTAGCTGTGGCAGCTCGTCAAGACTCGTCTTGCGCAGCAGGCGGCCGAGCGGCGTGATCCGCTCTCTGTCCGACAAGGACTTCCCCGCGGGATCTATGAGGTCTTTCATCGTCCTGAATTTATATAGAAGAAATGGTTCAGCGTGGAGGCCTGGACGAGGGACTCGGTATAGTATTGGCGACCCCATGCGAAGGCGAATCAGTCCGGCCACGATCGCCATTGGCAGGGCGAACAGCGCCAAACCGAGAATGGCGGCTGCGACATCTAGAATTCTCTTAATTACCGGACCGAAATCGGACATCTGCGTCGAGCCTCGCCTTTACTCTCAATGGCAAACTCCGTTGCCTCAAAAAAGTCCAACAAACCACTCGCTACTTTGCGCTCCTCACCTATAGATCCGTCACCGGCATTGGTCGCGTCGTATGGGATCACCGGGCAATCGCGAGCGGAACGTTTCTCGCATCGCATTCGAATCACGGCCTGGAGATGGAGCTCACGACGCGACCGCCATGGCGGATTCTAATTCCCGTTTTGAGTGCTGCTGCGCTGAGCACCAAGCTTGAAACATCAGGACGTCCCAAATGTGATATTGCCAGGCGTGGCTCCCGGCAAGAAGATCGCGCCACATCTGGCGGATGGGCCGCGGATCGAGAAGACCCTCGCTTCTCAACCGGCCCGCGTCTAAGAGCGATTCCGCCCACTCGCGTAGGGGACCGTGCAGCCACTTGTCCAACGGAATGCCGAAGCCCGCTTTCGGCCGTTCGGTCAATTGCGGCGGAATATACTTACCGAGAAGACGACGTAGGATCCACTTTCCCCGGCCATTGCGAATTTTCAAAGAGCTTGGAAGACGCCAGGCGAATTCCACCACGCGTGGATCGAGAAGCGGAACGCGTGCTTCGAGACCGACGGCCATCGTAGCGCGGTCCACCTTTGTGAGGATGTCATCGGGAAGATATGTGGCAGTATCGAGGAACATCATCTGTTGGGAAAATTCAAGCAGGTGCGGCCAGGCGTCAGTTCGAGTGAGGAGTGTTTCCGGCTCCTTGGCGTCCAACACGACCGACTCGGCCTCCGTCCAGTGAGACGCCAACGCAAGGTACATGTTCCGGGGGCTGGGGGCTGGCAGGATTCTTGCGATTTTGTGGACCTTGTAGCCAAACTGATTCTGCCTCACATTGCGCGGCAATAACGGACTTAGGCGCTCGTAGAGTTCGTCCCAGCGGGAAGGGGGAACCCGGCAGATGGCTCTCGCCGCTGCCATGCGAACAGTGCGCGGTACCCATTGGATGGAGTTCCAGACACGGCCATTCCAAACGTGGCGGTTGTATCCTCCGAAGACCTCATCCCCTCCATCCCCGGAGAGGCAAACCGTTACATGCTGGCGCGCTAATCGGGCGATTAGGGAGGTCACGATCTGGGAGGAGTCCGCAAACGGCTCGTCATACATCTCGGGCAAGCGGGGAACCACTGCCATGGCTTCCGTGGGCGTCACGTATAACTCGGTATGCTCAGTGCCCAGATGCTCTGCTACGGCGCTGGCATACTTAGCTTCGTTGTAATCCGGTTCAGAAGAGCCAATGCTAAAGGTTCTGACGGGGCGGTCGCTCTGAGCCTGCATCAGCGCGACGACCATCGAGGAGTCGACTCCGCCGGACAGGAAGACTCCTAGAGGAACATCCGCGAGCATGCGAATTTTGACGGCATCTCGTAGCAATGCCTCGAGCTCTTCGACGGCATCCTCTTCGGACCCCGAAAAAGGATGGACCAGCCCGCGCTCAACGACTTCCTTGAGAGACCAGTAAGGCACCGGGGCGGCCGCCTCGGCAGTATCAACCGACACGGCTAGAATTGTTGCGGGCGGCAATTTGTAGACGCCCTCGTAAATGGAGTGAGGAGCGGGAATGCAGTTGTGGCGGAAGAAGAGCGCAAGGGCATCGCGATTGATTTCCGCCCGGAAGTCAGGATGGCATCGCAGGGCTTTGAGTTCGGAGCCGAATAGAAGTGTTCTGCCGATCCAGCCGTAATACAGCGGCTTCTCGCCGAGGCGGTCTCGACCGAGATAGAGAACGCGCTCCTGGCGGTCCCAAAGAGCGAAGGCAAACATCCCGTTCATGCGGGAAATGGCCCCTCGGACACCCCAGTAATCGAAGGCTGCCAGCATGACTTCTGTGTCGGAGTGACCGCGAAAGGAAAGCGACCCCTTCGTGACTTGGTCGAGCTCACAGCGGAGCTCCAGGGAGTTGTAGATTTCCCCATTGAAGACAATCACGTGGCGCCCGCAGGCCGACACCATCGGTTGGTGGCCAGCTGGTGAAAGATCGAGGATGGACAGCCTGCGGTGGCTCAAGCCAACGCCGGCGGCTGCGTCGACCCAGACCCCAGCGTCGTCAGGACCGCGATGGCGAAGGGTACCGGCCATTCGAGCTGCAATAGCCCGCAATGCCGATTCAGTTGTCTGGCAGTCACGCTCGAGGATGCCCGCAAAACCGCACATGTGTTTCCTATCGGCAGCCCGCAGGGGCCGAACTCTGAGATCGGCTGCTCGTCGCGGGCGAAGACATCGCGGGTAGCGATAGATCTCTCGGCCGCAGATATCCTTGGTACTCCTGGTAGAGAGCCTCCCAGATCTGCTCCTGTCGAAACTCACGTTTGACTTGCTCCTGGCCGGCACAAGCCAGTTTCCTCGCCAGGGCTTTATCGCTGAGAAGCCTTGCCACCGCGTCCGTAAGGGCTCCCATGTCACCCACAGGAAAAAGCAGGCCGGTTTCCCGATCGGCGACTACGTCTACGATCCCGGTGGCCCGGGCGGCCGCCACCGGCTTGCAGGCGGCCTGCGCCTCTAGGACCACATTGGGAAGGCCTTCCCGGTGGCTAGGTAGGACAAAGACGTCCATCAGCAAGTAGTAAGGGGCGGCATCCTCGACGGGCCAATCTTCTAGCGGTTGATCGGCAAGAGAGGGTTTGCCATCTCGCTGTTGATGTCCCACCAAAACCACCTGCGGATGCGTCTCTAGAAGCCTTCGAGTCTCAGCTGGGAGTGGGTCTTCGCACTCGAAGCGTCCCAATAGGAGCAGCCGAAGTTCCGGGAATTGATTACAGAGACGCAAGAAAGCTTCCGCGAGTTCGGGAACGCCTTTGTCGCCGGTCAGTCGGCCGACAAAGCCCACCACGGGTGCAGAAGCGGGAATGCCCAGTTCACATCGTAACTCGGCGGCTCGCCTAATCCTTTCCGGCGTGGACGCGAATCGCGAAGCGTCCACCCCATTGCTGCCGCCGCGTCCGAAAACGACCGTTTTCTCCCAGCTTGTGAGCCCGGAAGCCATGGCCATCTCCTGCACGCTTTTGCTTACACAGATGACGCGGTGAGCAAAACGACAAGCCAGACGCTCGGCATAGATCAGCAGGCGGCGCTTCAGGCCGTCCGTGGTCTCGAACCGCAAACCGCGCAGCGTATAGAACCGGCAGGGTACGCGGTTGAGCCACGCAGCCAAGCCACCCAGCAACCCAGCCTTGGGGGTTCCCACGTTCGTGACCGTGGGGCGAAGCGCGCGCACGATTCGCCACAAACGCCAAAGTGAAACCAGATCTCGCAAGGGAGAAACCTGCCGGGCCATGGGCACTTCAATGGTCCGCACCCCCTCGATACGGGCCATTTGGTCGAGGCCCTTTCCCCTCGGTGAAATGACGGTCACATCAAGGCCTCGATCCCGAAGGTACCGCAACTGACCTAGCAGGTTGCCGACCATCAGCGAGGATGTGAACACATTGAGCAAGTTGGGGCCGTTCAAGGTCCTATTCATCTGACAGTCCTTCCGTCCGCGGGGAGAGACTCTCGCTACGGCCCAGTGACACCTCGGCCGGGGAAGGCATTACCTTCGCTCGTACTTTGAGCACAAAATTAGTAATGGCTCCGAGCGACCGGAGACTGTCGATTTCCAAGTCGTGTAGGGGAATTCTGATCGCAAAATGTTCCTCGAGCTCCAGCAACAACTCCACAATCTTCAGTGAGTCCAGGAGCCCGGTTTCGATCAGATCTTCGTGAACCGATGATACTTCCACGTGCAAGCTGTGGAACAGGATGGAGCCGATTTCGTTTTGCAGAGTGGTACGGTCAGGCATCATCGTTTTCCTTGTGTTCTGAGGCGAGGAGATCAAACCACAGCCGGTCGTAGGCACGGCCGTCAATCCAGTGACACTGCCGTAGCCTGCCGATGAAGTTGAAACGAACATTCTCGGCAACGCGAACGGAGGGATTATGTTCGACGATCCAGGTAGTCACGGCATGGAGACCGAGATCCTGAAAGGCCAGCGTGAGCATCTTGGATACGGCCTGGGTCGCATAACCGCGGCCGCAACAGTTCTTCTCGCCAGCGACAACCCAGAGCCGCGCGGTCTTAAAATTGCGATTCACCTCGTCGAGACCCACGATCCCGAGCGGCGCTCCGTCCTCGGACACGTAGACCCGGAGGACATGCGCGTCCCTTTGGGTCATGATCTTGAGCAATACCGGCGTAAGGATCTGCCTGCCGTCGCCGAACTGCAGCCACTGGTAGTTTTCCTTTTGTGCCAGCCAGCCCGCGACCGTGAGAATGAGTTCAGAGGAATCAAGCGGTTTGAGCCGCACAAGTTGTCTGAGTTTCATTTTGCGCGAAGATCTTACTTAACCGAGGTCGATCAATCTTGCCGCTGGAATTTTTTGGAAGATGCGCAAATGCCGCCCAGCGTGCCGGCAGCATATAGCCGGGCAAAACGTTTCGGAGCTCGCGACGCAATGTCGTTGCGTTGACGCTTGCGTGGAGCGCGGCCACGTACGCACAACAAATGGTGCTGCCCTCAAATCCGTCCGTGGGGATGGCCACTACCGCGCACTCGTCCAAGCCCTCTAACGTGTTCAAAGCGGCTTCGATCTCGCCGAGCTCGATACGATAGCCGCGGCTCTTGACTTGCGAGTCGGTCCGTCCCAGGTAGTATACGAATCCATCCTCACCAATTCTGGCCAGGTCACCGGTCTTGTAAATTCGTTCTGAGGGGTCGCTGCTCCCCGGTCGCGGAACAAAGGCAGCCCGAGTCTTTTCCGGGTCTTTCCAGTAACCGGGGCTGAGACCCACGCCACCGATGTACAAGTCTCCGGTCTCGCCTGGTGCCACGGGTCGCATGTTTTCGTCCAGCACCAGCAGCTCTTCCCCCTTGCACGGGGTTCCAATCGGAATCGGTCGACGGTCGTCCTGGGGGCACTCCGGAACCGTGTAATAGCTGCTGGCAATGGTAGCCTCGGTGGGGCCATACAAATTGGTAAAGATCACGTGGGGCAGGCGTTTCATCCAATGGGTCAGGACCGGTGTGGGAAAGACCTCGCCACACCAGAGCAAGCGCTTGAGCGCCGGAAAGTCATTCACTCCAACGACATCGAACTTAGCCATATAGTTCAGCGCCGAAGGAACCGAAAACCACTGGGTCAACTCCGATGTACGAATGAGATCAGCCAGCTTGTTCGGAATCAGGCCCCAATCGGCGGATACCAGATGAAGCTGCGCCCCTGCGGCGAACGTTCCAAAAATGTCAAACTGTGAGAGATCAAAATGCAATGGAGGATGGCCAGAATTCCGGTCCGAAGAGTCGATCCCGAAGTACTTCACCGCCCATTCAACAAAATGGATGACACTAGAATGCGTTATCACCACTCCTTTGGGTGTTCCGGTCGAGCCCGAGGTGAACAGGATGTGCGCCGGATCCTCCGGTGAATTCCGACAGTCCTCGAAGGCGTCTGAGTAGTTGACCAGGTCACGCCGAAAGAATTTGGGCCGGAAATTCACTTGCAGGTCACTTTCGCCGTCCATCCATCCGACCGATATGGATTCGCCGAAGCTCGCGTGCGATAGCAATTTCTCCAGCAAGTTGCCTACGGGGCCCGCCGCCAGAATCCATCGGCTTTCGCACGAGTCGACGATTCTGGCGAGCCGGGGAGCGGGGCTTGTCGGATCAAGGGGGACATGCATGCCATCCGCCTTCAGGATGCCTATCATGGTGACGATCGCAGTCGGCGACTTGGGCATAAGAAAGCAGACGCGATCCCCTCTTCGGCACCCAGCCGCCCGCAGAAGCCTGGCCAGCTGATTAGAAGATTGTTCGAGCTGGCCATAGGTCATCCTCTCCTGGTTCATGACCACGGCAATTGCATCCGGGCGGCGCCCCGCTTGCCGGGTGATCCAATGTTGCAGCAAGGTCTTCATGTTGTGCAGCAAGAGAGAGCCTGATCAAAGGTTCGATTGATATCCTGTAATTCCTCTTCGCTCGGCGGAATGTCCAGGATAAAGGTGTAATACCCGGCGGAAATGTACCGTGCTAATTCATCTCCGACCTGCGTGTAGCTGCCCACCAGGTACGGGCACATCGTCTTGTAGTTCTGGAAAGGCACCAGCCAGTATGGATTTCGCTGGGTCTGAACTTCCTCGGCCATTTCCGACAATTGCTTGTGCCACGAAGAGTCGGAGACTTTCATGGCCAGCTGATGCGTGAACTGGCCTTTGCGATCTTCCGGGAAGCGCTCGTGGGCGACTTCCCAGGCCTCGTCGTCGGATTCGCGGGCAATGATGCCTACGCGGATGCCTGAAGGAACACCATCGAGAAGCGGCTGCATCTCGTATTCCTTTGCCGGCTTCGGATAACGGATCGCGGTTGCGCCTATCGCTTTGGCGCTGGCCATTCCGGCTTCTGAGGAACCTGAGACGAAAATCCCTGGGAAAAGGTGCGGTGGCAATGGAGGGGTCATGCGCAACTTATCGACCTTGTAGAACTCGCCGGAAAACGTGACCGGCGCTGGGCTAGCCAGTAGCTGACGGATGATCCTGGCGTATTCGGTCAATCGCTCGTATCTCTTGTCATGCGGTGTCGTGTCATTGAGCTCGAGCAGATCGTTTTTAAAACCTCCTGCCACCAGGTTCAAGTAAACCTGACGGTCGTACAAGAAGCCAATTGATGCAACCATTTTCGCCACTATGTAAGGGTGCATATACGCAGGCTGGACGGCGACCAGTGGGCAGAGCGCCGCCGTATGCTCGATGATGACCTGAGAAACCAGCCAAGGGTCGACTAACGAATTATCCGTATAAACCAGAATGCCTCTGCACCCGTTCTGTTCGCTCCAGCGCGCGACGTTGGCCACTTCTTTTAAGTAGATCTCTGGCCTGGAACCGCTGGAGTTCGGACAAGTGGAGAACACTTCGACCGGACTTTTAGTGAGCTTCGCTTGAATCGTGGTCTCCATAAGCCGTCTCCTCTCTGACCCGCCCGCGTTTCTGAGCTGACAGCGGATTTAGGCCCCTGCGAATGACCCGTGCAGGGACACCGAAAATGGTTGTGTCCGGCTCGACCAAGCCATGTGCAAGCGAATTCGCCCCCACAACAGCGCGGTTGCCAACAAGTGTCCCGGGCAAGAGCGTCGCATTGCATCCGATCAGAGCATATTCACCGACGTGGCAGTTGCCGTTGACGCGAGCACCCGAGAAGACTTCACAAAAATCCATGAGCACTGCGTTGTGTCCGATCGAAACGTGCGCGTCGACAACAACATGAGCACCGACCCTAGCCTGGTAGGAAATGACCACTGCCGGTGCAATACAACTCCCTACGCCGATTTCCGCAGTACTGTGTATGATGGCCGAGGGGTGCACCAGTGTGGCGGGTCTCCACCCAAATTTGAGAGCGCGCTGTACCATTTCTGCGCGGGCTCTGTTGTCGCCAATCGCGCAGAAAAACCAGAGCGCATTACCCTCGAAAGCCCGGGCCACTTCTTCGATGCTCCCGCGTACGGGGTGTCCCGCATGGCACGTTCCGTGCTTAGCTGTGTCGCAGTCCGCATAGCCGATTACATCCCAAAGACCCGAGCCATTGTGATGGCTCACATGCCCGTTCATGGTTTCGGCTACCCACACCGCAATAGCCCCAAAACCGCCTGCGCCAACGATCAGCAATTCACGCTTGTGGGGAATGCTCATAGAGTTTTCACGCGCCGTCGACTCTAGCTCTCGAAGTTGAGGGGTGCTTTCCAAGAAAGGGGTTGGGTACCGTGGGCTAATTCCTACATCCGAGACACCTGTACAAATCAAACCGGATCAGCGACTTCCATGAATTTGTGATTCAGCCTATCCTATGCTCCCTGAACCTAGGCCCGGACGAAAACGTCCGTTGGTGACGCCTCAACAGTCTCGGTGCGCACGGGTACGTGCTTGCGCAGATTTCTAAGCAGAATGATGATGCTGCCCACAAACTGTAGGATTGTGGCGATCAGCATGGCCAAAATCGCTCCCAGCAGCCCCAGCCGCGGAATCAACAGGTAACAGTGGGCCGCCACAGCTAAGTTAGTGAGAGTAAATAGCACCACCTGAGGGCGGTAGCAGCCAGCAGCAGTCATCCCATATCCCAAGAACTGCGACACATATACGACGCATCCGATTGCCATCATCCAGGGAAGGAGGTCTGCTCGCTCCGCGTACTCGGGCCCAAATAGGATCAGAAGAACCTCTCGTCCCGCCACTTTGGCCACCAGGAGTCCGCACACTCCCATTGCAGCGCCCAAGGTGAGGAGCTTGGCAATGAGGGACCGGAACTGTACAAGATTCCCGGTGCCGTAGGCTTTGGTCAGCCGGGAAAACGCAGATTGCCCGAGCGACACAGCTGCCATGCTCCCCGCCGCAAGGAGGCAAGAAATTGCCGAGAAAATACCCAGTGCCCGCTCACCGAGAGCGTGCTCAACAAAGTAGCGAGGGATAGTGAAATTCAAAGAGACCAAGACGGTAGCGATTCCGAGCGGGAAATTGAACCATATCAATTGGCGCTGCACCTTTGAATTCCAGCGCGGCTTCAGCGCATCGTTTCTAGAAAGCCCTTCGAATTGCTTCGATAGATCGTGCGCGCGACGAATGTCGTATCCGAAGAGCACGATCCCCCGCGCCATCACAATACCCGCGATTCCCCAAAGGAGATCCCCGCCGAGATAGACTCCAACCGGCAGTCCCAGAGCGGACAGCACCGACCTCGCGATCATCGATTTCGAGATCGCGTCCATTCGGTCGTGGAGTTGCAGCCACCCATAAAACACATCGCTGATAGCTTCTATGGCTTGTGCAACACCCACCATGACAACTACGGTGCAGAGCTGCCAGCCGTATCCGAGGATTTGGGTGGTAGCGAAGATAACTAGGAGCGCCAATCCCGTCGTGAGCAGGCGGAGGCTTAGGTAATGACCAAAGGGGGTCCGCTCGTGGATGTCCGAAACCAGAGCCAGCCGAAGTTGCAGGCTCGCTAGTGTGATCAAGGGGACTGCAATGGCTATGCCTAGAGCGTACTGCCCCACAAGCTGGGGGCTAGTCAGTTTCGCCAGCAACACTACCGTAACTAGTTGACTGCCGGTATAGACCGCGTTCCCTAAAAACGTCCAGCTAAAGTCCGTCCGTAAGGAAGAACGCTCACGTTGTTGCGCAACCAGCAGGGTTAGGTTTTGATCGCTCATGGTCGGCAATCTGCTCGGCCGCTCAAGCGTGTCCTGCGCGCGACACTCACAGACACTCTCGACTGTACCTACTCAGCCTTAACCACATGGCTATCCAAGAAAAAGTCGAATCATACAGGCGAGGTGATGAATGGTTGTCCAACTCACCCGCGGACAGTAAGAGACGGCATCGGCAGCCAAACTGCGTCTAGGCTGAAATAAAATGGCTCTCAAGCGAGACGAATTCATAACTGATTTAACCAGCTGAGGGATTGTGGGGCTTTCGACAGTCGGCATTCGTCGGAAGAAATGAAGAGGCTGGCATGTTCTTGCTATTTCCGCGCGCGACGGCTTGTTTTTCTGAAGTCGCAAAGCGCGCCAGGCGCAAGATTGCATACGCGACCAGTTCCACCGTCGAATCCGGCAGCGATTCGTATATAGGTAGGCTCAAGACGCCATCGGTGATGTGGTCGGTGTGTGTGAGTTTGTCTCGGTCCGGTTTGTGGAACGAGACGTACAGCTTCTGCTTATGCAGGGGAGGATAGAAGTACTTTTTCGTCTCAATCCGCTCTGTCAGCAGAGCTTGGGCCAAGGCATCGCGGGTCATGCCGAATATTTCCGGCGTGACGTGGATGGAAAAATCTTTGTAGGTGCTCAGATCTTCGGGAAGGACCTTCTGGAAGAGCAGCCCCGGCAGCGGTGCAAGCAGGTTCGCGTACAGCTCCGCGATCCGATTGCGGCGGTCTACTTTTGCCCCCACATGGGGGAGTCCGGCCAAGGCAAGGGCGGCATTGAATTCCGACATGCGAGCGTTCATGCCCAGCCAGTCGGGATCGTAGGCGCCCAGGTCGCCGTAGTTCCTCATGCCCCGAATTGCTCGCGCGAGAGTCAAATCGTTTGTGGTGACCAATCCACCCTCGCCGGCGACCAGCAGCTTCGTCGGTGACAGAGAGAAGACTTCTGCATCGCCAAATTGCCCAACCGGACGACCCCGATACTGACTGCCGAACCCGTGGGCGGCATCGAAAATGAGTTTTAGACCATGACGCGAGGCCAACCGCTCGAGTGCATCGACGTTGGCAGGATTACCATAAAGGTGGACAACCAAAATCGCGGACGTGCTCTTCGTGATCTTCCGCTCCACATCGGCCGGATCTACGTTCCAGGTATCCGGATTGCAATCAGCAAATACCGGCCGCAGACCGTTCCACAGCGCGGCGTGGCCCGTGGCAAAAAACGTAAAACTCGGGATGATGATCTCGCCCGTCAGACCGAGGGCGCGCAAAACCATCATCAGTCCGCTCGTGCAACTGGAAACAGCCACGCAATATTTTACCTGGAGCCGCTCGGCGACCGCGGCTTCCAGTTGGTTGACCAAGGAAGCGTTTGTAATCACGCTTGTACCGTAAGCTCCTCGGTAGTGTTCCATGACGTCTCCCAGAATGGGCAGTTGGGGCGCACAGAAGCGGAATGGTTCGTTAAAGAGGGGGCGACCGCCATACATCGCAGGTATGCTTGCAGGGCGATCCATAGTCGTTGGCATAGCTTTTTCCTCAGCTGACTTGGTGTAGAAACTGCGATCGAGCTAAAGAGGGAAACCGTCACCCGGAGTGGAATCTCGGCTCGCCGAGTACTGTTCCATCGAACAGCAAACTTGTTGACGCTTCTATCCGGCGTACTCCGTGTAGCCGGCGTAAGTCCCGTACCCATATCGCGGGGAGCTCTTGGGGTCCCAACTGTTCAGAACCGTGCCGAGCACACGGGTTCCGTCTTCGACGAAGCGCTGACTAGCGAATAACGCGCTTTCGGTCGTAGTCTGCCCGGCGCGAACCACCAGAACAACTCCATCTGCGAGACGGCCAAGCACACGCGCATCGGCTAAGTGAATCATCGGCGGCGCGTCAATCATCACCATGTCAAATTCACTGTGCAGGCGCGCCAAAAGTCTGGACATGCGGGGAGAATAAAAGAGATTCGACGGGCTAACTTTGCTGATGCTCCCGCCCGGCAGCACGGCAAGACCCGAGATTTTTGTACGACAAACTAGATGCTCGAGGGCCACTGTCTCTACAGGAGTATCTGCGGAGAGGACGTCAGTTAGTCCCCACTTATTTGACATACAAAAAACGCTATGGAGTCTCGGGTTTCGCAGATCACCGTCAATCAGCACAACCGTTCGACCGATCTCGGCAATGGCGATGCCGAGATTGCTGATCACGGTCGTCTTGCCGTCGCCTGGGCAAGGGCTCGTGAATACCAGAACGCGAGGATGATGTCCGTTTTGGCCAGGCCAAAGAATAGAAGCGAGTGTCGTCCGGACGCATTCAGCCATGAAAGATCGCTTGCTTTGCCATGTGGCCAGTTCGGGAGAACTCGTTTGCGAGGGATTTGAACGGTCTGCAGAAAGAAGAGTCGGCTCAAGACGCCTGCGAAAACGGTTGGGGATTTGTCGGGACGCAGGAGTCTCAGCCATCGGAATGGCCCCTAGCTCGGGCAGATTCAAATAGAGTTCAGTATCTCCCGGAGCCTGTATCCTTCGGTCAAGACGTTCCCGGAGAAGGACGAATCCAAGGCCCAGAAACAGACCGCTCAACAAGCCTAGGGCAGAGTTCATGAACACCCTGGGACGATAGGGGAGTAACGGCGGCTTAGCCGTGTCAACGACTACGACATTGCTAGCGCGCATGGCAGCGGCAAGGCCGGCCTGCTTAACCTTTTGCAACATCTCTTGATAGAGCTGGCGGCTGGAATCCACCTCGCGCTTCAGTGTGTTGTAGTGGATGGCCTTAATGGACTGGTCCGCTGTGCTCTTCTGCAGCTGCGCGTATGCCTGAGCCAGGAATTCTTCGCGGCGGCGTGCAGCCGCGTATTGGTTGATGACTCGGCGCAGGATATTCCCGCATTCCGTCTCAATCACAGACTGCAACTCGGCGATCTGTGCCTGAACGCGTTGCACTTTGTAATGCGCCGGGGTCAGCGTTGCGCTCAGCTCGACAAGCTGCCGTTGCAAATCTGTCAGCTTTAGGCGGTACTCGCGGAGAGTTGGATCATCGAGCATTTCCGGAAGAGAGTCCGCCGGCTTGCCCTTCGCCTCTTCAAGCTTTGCCTGCTTCGCAATGCGATCGCCCAGGGCCTTGGAAAGCTCTCCTTGTAGTTCCTGGAGTCGGGTTTCCGACACGTTCTCCTTTTCCGCTGCAAAAGTTAATCCGGAGGTGCGCGCGTAATCCTGTAGTTCTGCTTCCGACTGTTCCAGCTTCGCCTTCATATCGTCCAGATGCCTCGTCAGCCATTCGGCCGTGCGTTGAGTGGACTCCCATCGCATTTCCTGGCTCTGTTCGATGTATTCGCTGACGAGGGTATTCGCGAAGTCCGCGGCCAGCTTGGAATCTGGCGATTCGTACTGCACTTCTAGCAGGCGCGTTTCACCTGCGGCGCGTACCATCAGGTTCTCTTTTGCCTGCTGGATCAATGCCTCCCTTCGTGAAGGTCGCGAGGAATTCGAAAGTCCGAACAGTCGTCCCACACGCGACGCCAAGACCCGCCAACCCCTCTCTCGCGGAGCGCTCTCGAGCTTGAGTTTGTCGATCACCCGTTCCACTAGAGATTCGCTCTGCAGCATCTTAATTTGCGTTTGGAAATACGACTGTAAAGTAAGATAATTTCCAGCGGAGGTGGGATCCACGCTCTTCAGATTTAGGAAGTCGTCGTTGAAATCTTGTACCTCAAGCGATGCTCGGGCGCGATAAAGAGGCGTCTGTGCCAAGCTGAACAGGACGGCCGCAATCAACCCCGCGAGTGCAAACCGTAACAGGGCCACCTTGCGGCGGATTAGGGTGTGCCAGCAGTCCAGGAAGCTGTAAGAACCGGGCGCAGCGATTTCTGCCTCCCGCAGCTCTACAGGCCCGTCGTAGCGTCTGAGACGCTGCTCCGCTCTCGTGCTGAATTCGGGCAAGTTTCCTTTCCCTTTCTCGAGAGGAAGTTGTTCCATTCCGTTTCCTGTCCCTTCAGGGCATGCGCCAGATGGCCAAACCCGATCCGGTCTGAATCGCTGCCTCGATGGCGCGCAGGGTTGTTTTCTTACCGATGCTGCCGGGAATAAACAAAATGTCGTCTCCGAGGAGCGGGACGTCTCCTGACTTTCCGTTGAGAATGTTTTTGACGTTCAGAGCGATCTCAATGCGCTGATCGGCATTGGTGTTCAGGCGTAGGATTCGGGCATGTCGCGTGTCCGCAGTCCCGTTCAACCCCTCGGCAAGGGACAGTGCTTGAAGGACGGACATAGACTGGTGTTGCCCGAGGACAAAACCCCCCGAGCGCTTCACGTCGCCGATGACATATACCATTTCGGCTCTCGGAACAGAGATGACATCGCGGGGCAAAATCGGAATATTCTCCTCGGGCCTCTTGGCCTCTAGGATGTCCTTCAAGTTGACTTCGCCAATGCTTAATTCGCCCGCCGCGTCAAATGTCGCGTTCGGCAATGGCACACAGCCCCACTCTAGTCGCCGAGTGATGCGCACACGATAACCCGCGTCGGGTCGAATACCGCCGGCCATGGAAATCATTTCGAGTAATGTCTTCTGCCCCTGCACCTGGTGAACACCGGGCGAATTTACAGCTCCCACGATGGAGACGGGCTGGCTGCGAAGCTCCTTCAGATTGACCGCGATCTCCGGATGGCGAATGTACGCGCTGAGGAGTTTGTTCAGCTCTTGCTCGCATTCCTGCACCGTCAGCCCGGCGACGTGGACACGACCTATCAGGGGCACCTGGAGATTTCCGTCTCCGTCAATTCGATTCGATTTCGTGGCCCGCTCATCAAGCTCGGGGCCGGAAATTTCCACCTCGTCGTCGGGACCTAACAAGTAAGTGGAGCGCATTTGGCTGTTACACGTACCTGTCGAGTGATCAGTCGGCGGCCGCGGAATTACTTGTCCGGCAGCGTCGACCGTCAGGGAGAATACGGCCAGGGCCACCGAAACAATTCTTACGATCGATTTAACCGCGCTCCATACGCGCCAAGCCTCCTTGACCTTGACTGCGGTGGTTACGCGGCTTAAAGCGACAGATCTCACCCTCAGCTCTATCAATAATGTCCAGAAATCGCTGTGAAGGTATTTCATGACCCTGACCTGCTCGAAACCTGAGGCTTTATTGGTATGGTTTGAGATCGGTTTGTAGCCAGAGTGCAGGGGCGGACTCTACGCGACGGTAGCTGTAGCTTGCCGTAGAAACCGCTCGGACGCGTTTACCAATGGCTGTGACCCCTGCAAAACAGTCGCCCGACTATTTACACCCTCAAGGATGCGGTCGTTATGGTATTTCGCATCTCTGTAATCGTTAACTAAACCATTCTCGAGGGCCTTCTTGATCTCGCTAATCCCATGCTCAAGGCTGTGTGAGCAAGTAAAAGCTAATCGTTTGCCGATTTTGTCAAAATTCACGCGATAATCTCGATGATCTGTATTCTCAACGAACTCGATCTGAACGTCTCGGATCTGTTCTTGGATCATCATCGCCAAATTTCCTAGGCTGCTATTCAAGTGATCAGAACCCACATTAAAGATCTCGTATGCTACGAGAAAAGTTGGAGCGCGGAGGCAGGTGATAAATGCGTGCGCGATGTCGTGAACGTGGATAAACGGCCGCCATTGCGTCTGGTTGAAGATGGTTAGTCGCTGCTCGCATACCGCCTTAGCTGTCAGCAAATTCAAAACCAAGTCAAACCTTGGACGAAAGGACCATCCGAAAGCCGTACCAAGTCGAAGGATCGTCGGAGCGTAATCCGCTGCCGGATGCTCAAGTAGAATTCTTTCGGAATCGAGCTTAGTACAGGCGTAGAGAGATAGTGGAGCCGGAGCGGAATTCTCATCCAGAAGATAAGCGCTGGCGCCGTACACGCTGCAAGTAGAAGCAAAGAGAAGTCTCCGTATCCCCGCTCCTTTGCATACATTCTTAATCATCGACGTGGCCGCGAGGTTTGTTTCTAGGCTCATCTTGCTATCGAGCTTGCAAGCAGGGTCGCCGACGATGGCCCCTAAGTGGATAACGGCGTCCATGCCCTGGGTCGCTTCTACAACGGACTCCACGCAACGGAAATCGGCCCTGAGCAACTCGAATGCAGGAGAGCCGCGCAGCGAGTCTATAGATGCGTCGCCAAACAGTAGTTCGTCTAAAACGCGCACTCTGTACCCAGCATTGATCAGCTGTCGTGTCAGAACCGATCCGATGTACCCGGCTCCCCCAATGACTAGGACATTTCTCGTGGGTTTGTCGCCCCGCACGGCTTTGCGCTCGATATTATAGGTGCATTTGACGTAGCCCTTGATCAGCCGACTGCCGCCAACAAGTCCTAGTGCGAGGACCCATGCAACGAGCCCGATCGTGCGGGGTAACGGAAGCCGCAGCACTGCACCATCCACAAAAAACTGCAGCAGAAACGTGAGGCTGACTGCGTTAAAAATGGTAAGAAGCTTAAAACGACCTCTATACCCTCGAGTGTGCGTATAGAATCCACAAAGAGAAAAAACGGCAATCCCCACTGTCACCAGGGTAAAGACATTTTGAAAATGGATGGCCGAGAGCAATGTCCCTATCTCACGTGGACTGGGAAAGTCCCCCCGGAGAATCATCCAACCCACTAGATACACAAGGGAAGCAAGAAAGACTGAGGCACACAGGGACAAAGCATCAGCAATTACTCGAGGAAGCACCTCCCGGACATTGAGGTGTGATACATGTTCGGTCCGTTGCCGGTAGATCAGGCGCGCGAAGTCCCGCAGGCCGCCCATCGCGGCTACTCCGTAGCTCTCGCGCTCGCGCGGTCCATTGTGTCTAGAGGCACCCCCTGCACCACGGTTTGGGAGACACATTGAAGAAGCGGATGATTTTTGCATTGGCACGCTCACTAGGGATTTCGCGATAGGATCTGAGCCCATTTAGGTTCTTTGGCTGCTCCTAAAATGATTACGTCATTCGGGTTGGGATCGTTGAGAGGCGGGACTTCATTTTGGAACTTTGGCGCCGGATTACTGCCGTTTGATGATTTAGCTGGCCGTCAACACGGAAACACTAAGAATGGGCTAGGCGGTCGACTGCAACGAGCGAGCTCGATAAGTCACGGGCCTACTACAAGCGTGGTGCTCGTGGCGCACCGGCTGTACCCAGGCCTCATCAACTTGAACAGCTACCGATCGCTGCAAGAGTGTTACAGACAGCACAAGCCGCTGCCGCCCTCGGAAACTCAACAAGATTCCCTCTACACCGCAAAGAGGGCCGCGTTCGATTCTCACCCTATGTCCTATCTCTAGAAATGGCCAAGGTTGTCTGGCCAATCCGGACTTAACAGCCGCCTGCAATGCAACAATTTCGGTTTCGTCAACAGCGACAGGAGTTCTGCCGACTCCGACTACGTGAACAATCCCAGGGACACTAAGAATTGGGAGCCGATTTAGCGGGTCAAACTGGCAAAAGACATATCCCGGGAAAAGAGGCAGCTCGAT
>Ga0137418_10000907_pt1 | contig 27223 bp, 19 predicted proteins | sample CZODoug3_1_2_16f_FD_122242 | JGI IMG/M metagenome (GOLD analysis project Ga0137418, IMG submission 122242) | Vadose zone soil fungal communities from Angelo Coast Range Reserve, California, USA - CZODoug3_1_2_16fungal (Hybrid Assembly) | ecosystem: Environmental > Terrestrial > Soil > Vadose...
AACTTGGGGTCCTGCTTCAGTTCCGAAAGTTTCCCAACCAGTTCGTAGATCATCACCGGCTGCAATTTCCCTTTTACGCGAATGATATCCAGTTCCCGGAAAAGAAATCCGTCATCCTTCACCGCAGCGTAAGTCGATTCGTTCACCAGGATGTGCGTACCATACTCCTTGTTCAGCCCCTCCAGCCGCGAGGACAGATTTACCGTGTCGCCGAGAGCCGTATATCCATAACGCAGCGCCGAGCCCATGTTGCCCACGCTCGCCGGGCCCGAATTCAGGCCGATGCCGATGTCCAGCATTGGTTTGCCCTCGGCTTCCCATTGCTTCTGCATCGCGCGCACCGTCTTCATCATCGCCAGGGAAGCGTTGCAGGCATTCGCGGCATGGTCCGGCTCCTCAAACGGAGCGCCCCAGAACGCCATCACCGCGTCACCGATGTATTTGTCGAGCGTGCCTTGCGTGTCGAAAACAATCTTCGTCATGTCCGACAGGTAGCCGTTCAGGAAAAGCGCGAGATCCTGCGCGTCCAGTTTTTCCGAAATCGTCGTGAATCCGCGAATGTCGCTGAACATCACCGTAATTTCCGTCTTGCGCGGTTCCACAAGTTGCGGATTCACCAGCAGCCGCCGGATCACTTCCGGGCTTAAGTACTGTCCGAAAGCCGAGCGCACCTTGCGCTTTTCCTTTTCTTCCACCAGCGCCCGGTAGAGGGAAACCAGCATCACGTTCGCCGTCAATGTCCCGGCGGGCAGGGTGAAGTTCAGCCAATACCCGCGCATAAAGGAAACATAGATCAACAAGCCGAACGGCAGCAGTAGTGCCAGTCCAAACCACATCCATCGCGGCGAAACCAGGGCCAACGCGGTCCCCAGCGGGATTCCGAAAATCAAAATCAGCAGCAGGTCGAGGATTTCTTGGTGCGCGCCGCGGATCAGGAATCCGTTGTTCAGCATGTTGTCAATCACATTGGCGTGCACTTCCAGTCCGGGATAGTCAATGCCGCCATAAGGAGGAGTGCGCAGGTCCCCGATGCCAGTCGCCGAAGCGCCCACCAAAACGATTTTGTCGCGAAAGGTTCCCGGCTTGCATTTATGATTCACGACGTCGGCAATCGAGTAATACGGATACGTTTCGCGCGGCCCGCGGTAATTGATCAGCACGCGGCCCAGCCAATCAGGCTTTATGGTCAGCTTGTCGCCGAATTGCAGCGAGGCCACACCCGTTGGCCCGTAATTCACTGTCACCTGCTCCGTTTTTAATCCGAGGTAAAGCCGCAATGTCTGCACTTCCAGCGAGCCGTAGAGGTCAATGTCGTCCGGATTGCTGGAGCGGCCAAAGGGCAGCACCAGCAGCGCGCGGCGCAGCACTCCATCGGCGTCGGACGAAATATTGAAAAATCCAATGGACGTTTTTTCGTCATTCTCCGGTGGCGCCAGTTGCGGAATGTTCGCAATCGTCGCCGTGAACAGCGTTCCTTCAAAGTGATAGCTGTTCAGCAGGGAAGCAAAGTCAGCTTTGCCCGTGGCCGGGTTCAGCGCGTTGCGGTTCAGCGAATACCATTGCACCATCTCCGCATATTTGTTGAGACTGGCGTCGTCGATCCCCTGGATTTCATTCGCCTGAAGATAGAAATTTCCCAGCACCACTGGCCCGAAACGCCGCAGTCCCGCCGCGAACTGCGAATCGGCGTCGAATTCCTTTGCCAACTCCAGAACGTGGGCCTCGAGTTTCGGGTCGGACGGCTTGCCGTTCTTCTTGTCCCGCTCGATCTGTCCCCAGAGCGCACGGATGGGGGCAATGGTCTGGTCGGGCTTGTCGAACGTCACGTCAAAGGAAACTACGCGCGCACCATCTTCCCGCAACGCGTCCAGCATCTCTCCAAAATATTTTCGCGAAAACGGCCATTTGCCCAGCACTTCCTGCGATCGTTGGTCAATCGCCACCACAACGATGCGGGGATCCGGCGGCGTGTACCGTGCAGGCCGGTAACGGAACCGAGTATCCAGCGTGCTGTACTCAAAACGTTTCAGGAAATCGAAGAGCGGCGTGTTGCGGTCGCCCATGAAGGTGAAGATGTATACGCCCAGCGAGAGGACTGTGATTGCCACGCTGATCAGAAAAACCGCGCGATGGTGCCACCAGGTGGCGATGAGTTCGCGGAAGCGGTACACGCTTCCGTGCTGGCGGCCTCCTTCGGGCGCGGTTGGCATTGGTCTGGAGGACTGACTATTCGCGGAAAATGAAATTCATGCGAACGCCGCAGATTTCGATCAAATCGCCGTCGTTTAACCGAACGGTTCCCGTAATTGGAGTGCCGTTCACCCTCGGAACCTTATCGCCTGTGCCGAGATAGTAGCCGTCGTCGCGCTGGTTGATCTGCGCGGCCATTTTCGGCTTGAACCAACCCTTCAGACGCACCGTCGCCATTGGCGATTTGCCGATCACCGTCAGCTTATTGGTCAGGGTGAATTCCTTTGTATCAATATTGCCGCTCAGAATCACCAGCGTGGCAACCTTCATGCGCCCGGCCGAAAATTGTGCGCGCTCGCCCATGGCCGCCGCCTGTTGAATCATTTCGCGGCGTACTTTCGTGTCCAGCACCATCGTTTCATTGATTTTTGGCGCGGCGGTCTTGCGTCCGGTGTCCCAGGGAATCGCGGCGTCGGCGGTTGCGTCCACCTTGATGTGGTGTTTTCCCACCCAGATTGAATCCCCGTCGTGCAACGTGGCGCGTTCCACCCGCAGGTCATTCACAAACGTTCCATTCAAGCTGTCCAGGTCTTCCACCACCAGTCGTCCGGCTTCGAAATACACACGCGCGTGATAATTGGATACGGCGAGATTATCAACGGGAAGGTCGTTGTCCGGTGAACGGCCAATCGTCACCGGCCGGCTGCCGATCGGCACTTCTTTCACCAGCTTGTTTTCAAACATCAGGCTGAGTTTCGCCATGCAATCCCCTCCGAGGAGGTGCTAGTCTTTCTTGGCCGAGCCGCGACGCATCCAGGAGAACCAACCTTTGTTGGCGTCGTCCTCGAAACGCACGACAATTACCGTTATGTTGTCAATTCCGCCGTTTTCATTCGCCAGCGCAATCAATCGTTCCGCCGCCGCCGAAGGCACCATCTCCGCTTGCAGCGCCCCGGCAATTTCGGGCTCCGTAACCATGCGCGTCAACCCGTCGGAACACAGGAGCAGCGCGTCGCGCGGAATAATTTCCACCTCATCCACGTCGATCTCAACTTCCGGATGAGCTCCCAGAGCGCGAAGTAATACGCTTTGCATTTCGCTCTCTTCCGCCTGCTGCGGCGTGATCAGTCCCCGGCGCACCTGCTCGGCCACCAGCGAGTGATCGTTCGTCAATTGCTGCAGGTTCCCATTGCGAAGCAAGTAGGCTCGGCTGTCGCCCACGTGTGCGATGCTCAACAGGGTGTCCTTCAGCCACAGGGCGGTAATCGTCGCGCCCATACCCCGCTGCTCCGGATTCTTTTGCGCCGACTGGAAAATCTGAAAATTGGCCTGTGCCACCGCATTTTTCAATCGTCGCGTCCGCGAACTGATGTTTGCTGGAACCTCGTCCAGCACCGTCGCGCCAGAATCTTCCTTTTCCGATTCGCAATACTTGTTGATCACATCCACGGCCATCGCGCTGGCCACTTCGCCGTGTGCTTCTCCGCCCATTCCATCCGACAGGATGAAAAGATTCAGAGCTTCCACTATGCGGAAGGAGTCCTCATTGTTGGTACGCACACGCCCAACGTCTGACAAGCCGCTGCTGACGATCTGCACAGCCTCTCCTTCAAGCCTTGCCGTGAACACAACAGGTACCCCCGGCGCACACACCCCGGTCTTTCTGTACCATCCACGCTAGCAGACACCTTGCTGCTCGGAAAGGCTTTGCATCCAACTGATTACCTTTCGATACCTAACACTTACCCTGCGGTCAATTTGCAAGAATACCCGAATTCCATAGGGGCATGGCAAGCGCGGGCCCAGGACTGGCCGGCTTCCTCACCCTTCTGTGTCGGCGAAAACTCCTCTACAATCTCGGTGTGCCCATCTCCTTGAACCCCTTCAAACAGCTCTGGCTCGCCTTCGCCCTGCTTCCTTTGATTGCTCAACACCTCCCGGCGCAAGAGCCGCCTCCAGCCTCTGGCGCACGTATTTTGATCATGCCTCGCAAGATTGTCAGCGGTGAACACGCCTCGTTGGCTGTTCTCGATGTCAACGGGCGCCTCACTCCCGGAGTCATAGTGGAGTTCTCCAACGGAGACGCACTGAAGACGGACGCAACCGGCCGCGCAATGTTTGTTGCGCCGCTGAATGCCGGGAAGATTTATGCCGCGATTCAGGGGCGCACTGGCAGAGTCGCAAGCACCATTGTTCCAGCGGTGGAATCTCCTTCCGCCACCCTGGAGGTATCGCTGGCTCCCCGCGTGGCTTCGCTTAGCGACCGCTTTGAATTCATGGGCCACGGCTTCTGCGGCGATGCTGACGCGAACCACGTCCTGATTCACGGTTCGCCTGGTCTTGTGCTCGCTTCTTCGCCTGCCTATCTTGCTGTTCTTCCGCCTGCCGATTTGCAGCCTGGGCCGGCGCAGGTGCAGGTGACGTGCGGGCAGAAGAGTTCGCCTCCGTTTACCGTAGTGTTCGTTTCGCTGGAACTCGAAGCCGGGAACCCAGCGCTCGCCCCCGGCGAGCATCGGAAATTAACCGTGCGGGTGAAGGGAACCACCACGAAAGTGAACCTGGAGGCGCGGAATCTGGCGCCTGATGTTGCGGAATTGCAGGGTGGCACGCCGGTGCGCGCGGTGTCCACGGGCGGCGCGGACAATGTGGCGAGTTTCGAGCTTGTGGGGAAGCAGCGTGGGAGTTTTGTGATCTCGATCCGGCTGGTGGCGCCGCTCAGTGCGCCACGCTACTGAGTTGCTGCCTGCAATGCGCCGAGTTGCTTGAGGGAATCCGAGGATGCCTGAGCTTCCCGACATCGTTGTCTATCTCGAAGCGCTGGAGCAGCGTGTGCTTGGCCATGTTCTCGAGCGCGTGCGCATCGCGGGTCCGTTTCTGCTGCGCACGGCGGTGCCTCCGATTGATTCTGTGCAGGGCCGCAAGGTTACTGAGTTGCGGCGCATTGGGAAGCGGATTGCGGTGGGATTCGAGAATGGGATGTGGCTGGTGTTTCATCTGATGATTGCGGGGCGATTGCATTGGAAGACCAAGGCGGCCGTTCCGGATGGACGGCGGACGCTGGCGACGTTTGAGTTTGATTCGGGTACGTTGAGTCTGACGGAAGCGGGGACGCAGAAGCGGGCTTCGCTGCATCTTTTTGCGGATGAGGCCGCGATGGCGGCGATTGATCCGGGCGGGCTGGAAGTGCTTTCCGCTTCGCGCGAGGCGTTTGCCGCCATGCTCGCGTCTGAAAATCACACGCTGAAGCGGGCGCTTACCGATCCGCATTTGTTCAGTGGAATCGGCAATGCGTATTCCGACGAGATACTTTTTCAGGCGCAGCTTTCGCCGGTTTCGCTGACGCGGCGGATGGAGGCGGAAGCGATCGATCGGTTGTATCAGGCGACACGGGAGACGCTGAATTCGTGGACGAAAATGCTGCGCGAAGAAGCGGGCGGGAAATTTCCGGAGAAAGTGACGGCGTTTCGGGAAGAGATGTACGTTCACGGGCGATACGGGCTGCCGTGCAAACGGTGTGGAACGAAGATACAGAGGATTCGGTATGCGTCGAATGAGACGAATTACTGTCCGAGGTGCCAGACGGGTGGGAAGTTGCTTGCGGACCGGGCGCTGAGCCGGTTGCTGCGGGAGGATTGGCCGAGGTCGCTGGATGAGATGGACGAGCGGCTTGGCCGGTAGGCACGGACAGTTTGACCGCCGGGCTTTCTCGGTCAAAAGCGGGAGCAGAGCTCCCGCACTCCAAATGGGGCGTCATGCGGAATTTTTCCCCGCGCTTTGTGGTAGCGCCAGGGTGCCTTGGGCTTCTTCGATGGCGGGGGCGGGTCCGCTTGCGCCTACCAGGGAATCCAGCGTGTTGGAGGCTTTGTCGAAGCGCTTGTCGGCTTCGGTGTAGGTCTTCTGCGCGTTCTTCAAATGCGTGCCTATGGTCTCAAAATACTCCGCGAAGGTATCGAGCTGTTTGCGCAGCCCGTTGAGATTCGCAGCCAGGTTCTTGGCGTTTTCCTCGATCTGCATGCCGCGGAGGCCCATGGCGATGACGCGCAGGTTGGCGTGCAGGGTGTTTGGCGAAACGGGAAAGATGCTGCGGCTGCGGCAGTATTCGTCGAGCGGCTGGCCTTTGCCGTCCACGCTCATCAGCAACTCGTAAAAAACGGTTTCGCTGGGGACGAACATCAATGCCACGTCCAGGGTGTCTTCATCGGGCACGATGTATTTCTTGGAGATGGAATCGGCGTGGTTTTTCACGGCAGTGACGAAGGCGCGGCGGGCTTCCTCGCCTTCGGCGCTGAGGCGGCGGTAGGCGTCCAGGGGAAATTTGGAATCGATGGCCATCTTTTTCTTGTCGAGCAGGAAGATCACCGCGTCGGCGGCTTCACCGCTGCGGAAGCGGTACTGCCGGGCGTATTGCGAGGGCGCCAGGGAATCTTCGAGAAGGCGTTCCAGGGTGATTTCGCCGAGTGAGCCGCGGGATTTCGCGCCGCCCAAAATATTTTCGAGCGTTTGCGCGGTCTGGAACATCTGCTGGCCGGCTTGCTGGACTTCGCCGAGTTGGTTCTGGATCTGATTGATCTGCTCGCGGGTATTTTTCAGCTCCAGGGACATCGCCGCCTGGGATTCGGAAGTGAGCTTGGAGGTGATCTGCGCGGAATCTTTCACGCCGTCTTTTAGGGCGGTGGTGACGGCTTCGAGGCGGGTGGCGACGTTGCCGGCGATGGTTTCAAGCTTGGTGGTGCTCTGGGCCTGGGTGGCGGAGAGGTTCAGAAGGTCGCGGCGCAGTTCGCTCATCTGGGATTCGAGAGCTTCATTGTCTTTCTGGTCTCCGACGAGGCGGAGGAGCACCCAGACGACCAGCCCGACAAGGAGCAGGCCGAGGATCAGCGCGGCGATGGCAATAGGGTTCATTGGTTTTCTCCCGTGATTACGGGAAACGGGTATCCCCACTGTAGCGGGAAGGAGGAGGTGGAGCAAGGCGGGGAGGAAAGAGTGGGAGGCCAACAGCGAAAGGCGAGGAATGGTCTCTTGGGAATTGGTCTGACAAGGAAACCGGTATATCCCCCACCCCTGGGTATCCCGTATGTGCGGGAATAGTTGGACTTAGCAGGGCTTTCGCCGGAAGCATGGAAGGGCGCAGGGTGGAAAGAGAGAATTGCCCGCGCGACCATAGGGAATTATCCCAAGATATAGCTAGTATATCAACGGTATTCTGTAGTACTGGGACGATTTTGTAGGGAAAACGTTACGGTGCCCGTTCGAACGGCGGGTATAAAGAGGCCCAGGCCCACCGAGCAGGAAAAGCGAGCTCGCCTAGTTCCCGCCGAAGTGATGGAGGTGGTGCATCACGGCGCAGCTCAGATGGCCGAGCACGAACCAGAAGACGGCTTGGAGAACTTTTTTGGTTGTAGGTGACATGCGGGGAGAGTATCCCAAGTGGGGATGGCGTCAAGAATAATTGTGAACGACGCGCTATTCCGATTGGACACCTATCGGAATTTGGAGGGTTATCGCGCCTTCCAGAGACGATGCGGCAACAAGTAGGTGAAGCCAACGAACGCCTCCCAGTTTGTTGATGTGTCCGTTAGCCCGTGATTAAAACCTGCATCGAAGACCAGCGTTTTCCGCGGCGCATAGCTGACCGCCCAAAGATTTCCGACCGCATTGCTCCTGAGGAATGGCTGGGTGAAGTGCCATATCTCGCCAGACAGCGTGAAGCGGCGCAGGAACTGATGCGAAATCGTCAGCGACTGACCAAACTGGCCGCGAAGCACCGGCCCTTGATCCAATACTGTGAAAAAGGCGTTGGCGTCGTAGTGAAATCCCTTAACATCGGCGCTTGCAAGGACGAGGAAGGAGTTGGCCGGACTTCCGTAATCGAACTCTGGAGCGCCGCCATTATACGCACGATGGAAATAGCTCACGGCCAGCGTCGGCTTCGCGCCTTCCCCGTGGTAAAGAACCGCTTGCGCACCGAAGAAGATGTCGCCAACGCGGTTAGCCGTAGTCCGATCAGCTGTGTAGTGCACTATGGGTTCAGCCGACACCAGAAACTCCAGACGTGGCGCGACGGCAAGTTTTATAACTTCATTAAGGCTGTACCGCGAAGAAAACTCGGGCGAATCTTGCGCAGGTACAAAACCTGTTTCAAATTGCAGATACCCCACAGGCGTGATCGTTGCGGGAGTGGAAACGGTGGGGCGCCCGGGATTTGCTTCGGGTTCTTCCTCAACTGCTGACTGTGCTGCCGTGGGTTGAAGTGCGAGAGTCAGGTACAGAAGCGAAGCGGCTAAAATAAACCTCAAAGATTCCCCCGCAAGGCAAACAACAGCGACCCCAATCCGCTATTCATTCTCGCACGGGGAGATTAGACCACACCACTTAGCCCATAGGAAAAGCCTTGGCTGGGAGGCCGAGCCGATCGCTCCGTCGGACGTTAGCTACGCTGGCCGAGGAATCCTTCTGCTAGCCAGTAGATCGGAGGACTGTTGGCGGGGATTTTCATGGTCTTCCTACACTCTTTCTGGGGGCAGCGAAAGGTTTGTTCGTTGGTTTTGGGATCGATCTTTTCGAGAAACATTACGTTTCTGGCTTGATCTCCGCAGATGACCTGCGTTTCGTTCCTGTGCAGCTTCAGACTGGAAGAGCCGGTGACGAACCAGTGGTCTTGAACTGTTTCCATCGCGAAGTAGCCCATTTCCGGTGAATAATTTTGCGTGCAGTTTTCGACGGGGCAATTGCAGAGGAAAAGGTTAATTGGCTCCGAGCGGGATGGCGGTTTTTTTCTCGACTTGGCGCCGTTGGTCACCATGACCACAAAATGCCTGGGGCAAAGAGGCCTGGGTTCGTCTTTCGGTTGGAGGGTCACGGCATAGCGATTCTAGTCCTCGGGACTTCGAGGTGTAAACGGGAAGGCTCGCCGCACGAAGCGTGCGGCAGCCGCCTTTCAAAGTGACCAGATGCCCGGGCCACCGGCGGCAAGGGAGCACTTGCTGGGCTATAGCCCAGCGCCTACAGGTGGAAGGAAGAGAGCGTGAAGAGACCGTGCCAGCGTTGCAAACTAACTAACTGCTTATAGGGTAACGGTAGTGCGGCGGGACGAGCAGGGGAGTATACTCGCCGGACTATTTGGGCCTGAAAGAGAAGCAATGTTAGGCCTACCTCTGCATTATTTGCTGAAGCATCCCGTGGCGGGCATGGCGGTGCTGGCATCCCATCCACTTGAGACATGGACAAGGGTTCAGGAAACCTATTGGGCGCAGCGTGAGCAGCGTGGACCGCAGTGTCCCTACGAAGCGGATGAGAAATGGGAACGCCGGCTGCATGAGGAGTTGGGCGTCCCGTGGCCCTGCGAGTCAGCGTGGGAGTTTTGTAAGCTATGGCCCGAAGTGATGCAAGAGCTGGAGGCAAAAGGGATTCAGGCCGGTCCGCAGAGTTTCGGGTCCTGGAATGACGGAGATGCGGGATTCGTGCGGGCGATCTGGTGCCTGACGAATCATCTGGGCGCGAAGAAGATTGTGGAGACGGGCGTAGCTCATGGCGTGACGTCGCGGTTTATTCTGGAGGCGCTGGAGCGGAACAAAGCTGGGCATCTCTGGAGCATTGACCTTCCTCCAATAGAAAAATTTTGGCAGTGGCAGATCGGAGCGGCCGTTGGTGGCCGCTACCCGGAGCGATGGTCCTACATCAAGGGCTCGAGCAGGCTGCGTCTTCCGAAGCTGCTATCCAAACTTTTTCAGATCGATCTTTTCATTCACGACAGCATGCACAGTGAACACAACGTGCGCTTTGAGCTGGATCGGGCGTGGGCTCGCGTGAGGCAAGGCGGGGCACTCGTTGTGGATGACATCGATGCGAACTGGGGTTTCCGGTCGTTCACCCAATCCTTTTCCGGGCATCAGTCCATGATTTGCGAAGCCGAGCCGATGCATCCGGATCTGAGGCGCTTCAACAAAAAGGGACTGTTCGGAATTATCCTGAAAAAAACAACGGGGCTGGTCTAGGGCACCAGAGCGTTTTGGCGCGCGAAGGGTGCGGCGCGCGCACGTGAAGTTTGCGCGGGTTATTGCAATTCTTCGAGGCGGCGGAGTTTGGGTTCGAGGCCGAAGAAGTGGACGGCTAGGATTTGGATTACGAGAAGGGCGATCATCAAGGCGACTACGCCGCCTACGCCGTGGGAGCGGAAGAGGAAGACTACGAGGAACGGCGTGAAAATGGTGGCGGCGCGGCCCAGCGTGTTGCAGAGGCCGAGGGCACGCATGCGGACATCGGTGGGGAAGAGTTCGGGGACGTAGATGGCGAAGAGCAGGGCGACGAGGATGTAGATACAGACGACGAGGAGAAAGCCGGCGAGGGGAAACAGGCGGGGATCGCGGATGAAGGGGTAGATGCCGCCGAAGAGGATGGTGAGCACGGAGGCGCCGATGATGGCGGGCTTGCGGCCGATGGAGTCGGCGGTGAGCGCTCCGATGGCCGCGCCGACAGGAGCGCCGATACTCATGAGGAAGGAATATTTGAAGGAGCTGGCCATGCTCCGGCCTTCTTGGACGAAGAAGGAGGGGAGCCAGGTGACGAAGCCGTAGATCAAAGTGTTGGCGACGATGAGGACGGTGGCGCCGACGAAGAGGCGCGAGAAGAGTTGCGGGCCGAAGAGTGAGGCAAAATTGCGCCCGGAAGTTGAGGGCGGAGCGGCGGCGGGGGCGGGAAGCGGCGGATCTTGATTGGCGAATTCGCGTTCGATTTCCAGCAACATTTTTTCGGCTTCTTCGGTGCGGCCTACGGACTCCAGCCAGCGCGGCGATTCGGGCATGGATTTGCGGAGATACCAGACGATTAGGGCGCCCACGCCGCCGATGACGAACATGATTCGCCAGCCGAAGCGCGGAATGAGCACGGCGCTGGCTAGCGCGCTGATGGGCAGGCTGATGACGACGACGGCGTTGAGGATGCCGCACCAGCGGCCGCGGGCTTGCGGCGGAAGAAATTCGGTCATGGCGGCGTAACCGGCGACCAATTCCGCGCCGAGTCCGATGCCCATTATGCAGCGGAGAAGAATGAGGACGGACATATTGGGGGCGAAGGCAGAGGCGATGGAGGCGAGGCCGAAGATGATGAGGTTGGCCTGATAGGTGAAGCGGCGGCCGAATCGATCGCCGAGGAAGCCGGTGAGAAAAGAGCCGATCATCATGCCGATAAAGGTGAAGGAAACGAATTGGGCGTTTTGCGCGAGGGTGGAAAAGTGGCTGTTGAGTGTGGCGCCGAGGACGCTGGCGGCGACGTAGACGTCGTAGCCGTCGAAGAACATGCCGATGCTGATGAGCGTGAGGATGCGGCGATGGAAAGAGGAGATGGGGAGGCGGTCGAGGCGGGCGCCGGCGTTGACGCTCAAGAGTGACTCACTTTTTCCTCGCGAGGGCGGCCATGGTGCCTGCGGTGAGGGCTTCGACGGCCAGGGCACAATTTTTTTCGAAAGTGTTGGATTGCGCGGTGAGGAAAAAGTCTTTGCAGCGGCGGGCGGCGGCAGCGTCCAGTTTCAAGATGCGGGCGATGAGGGCGTCGGCTTCGGCGGAAAGATTGGCGGCGGGAACGACTTGAGAGATCAAGCCGATTTCGAGAGCTTGCTGGGGAGAAAACGGCTCGCCGAAAAGTACGAGAGGAAAGGCGAAGCGCGGCAAGGCGTATTCGCCGAGGTACGACATGATCGCGGCGGGAGCGAGGCCATGGCTCATTTCTGGAAAACAGAGGGAGGCGGTGTCTGCTACCAGAGGGAAGTCGGTGACGATGGCGAGGCCCATGCCGAAGGCGAAGGCGTCGCCTTGGACTTCGGCTACGGAGATTAGCGAGGAGGTGCGGACGAGGCGTTTGAGTTCGATGAGGCGGGAGACTTCGGCGCGGACGGAATCGAGGTCGCGGGCGGCGCGTTCACGGCCGATGCAGAAAACTTTGCCGCGGGCGCGGATGCGGAGGACCCGGGCGCGTGGATTTGAGGATTCGGAGCGAAGTTCGGCGAGCATGGCGTCGAACATGGGGCCGGTGATTTCGTTGCCGTGATCGGGATTGTTCAGGGTGAAGGTTAGGACGTCGGGTGAGCGATGAATGTCGACCAGAGGTGTGGAGGCTTCGTTGGAGTGGCCGGGGGACGGAGTGTTGGACATGGCCGGGAGATTATACAGGAAAATTACCGGTTGATTGGCAGGCAAGGTTGCCATCGAAGGTGGAGCTGGCGGACGATTTGGGAGAGTGTGAGAAGATGGCGCGGAGCCAGCCGGCAAGATGATTGCGGGCAAATTTTGGGCGGGAGGTTCCGGGAGCGTTTATGTACATGCATATGTTTGCGTTTCGATGGAAGCCGGGGGTGACGGAGGAGCAGAAGCGGCGAGCGGTGGCGGAAATTCGCGCGCTGCAGGGGCAGATCCCCGGGTTGCTGGAGACCGCGGTGGGGATGAATATTTCTCCTCGAGGCGGCGGATATGAGCTGGGGGGCGCGATGAAATTTGCGGACAAGGCGGCGCTGGACGGGTACGGAGGGCATCCGGTGCATCAGAAGCTGGTGAGCTGGTTGATGCCGCTGATTGAGCCGATTGAAGTGGATTTTGAGATGAAGTGAGGAAGTAAAGAGGTATTGAAGCAAAGAGGCAAAGAAAAAAACCGCACCCTGAAAACCGCAGGGTGCGGCACCCAGAGTTCAGGCGCGGATGGAGTGATCGAGGTGGTGGTGGAGGTGGACTTGGATGTTGCGGAGGGGGGCGCTGGAATTTTGCAAGCGGCTGAGGAGGAGGGCGCCTTCGAGAGAGCCGATGATAAGTTGAGCGAGTTCGAGGGGCTTGGTGCGCGGATTGATTTCGCGGCGGGCGATGCCTTCGGCGGTGATTTTGGAGAGGCGCGCGGTCCAGCTTTGCAGGGCTTTTTTTGCGCGGGCGCGGAGGATGGCGTTGCCGTCGTCGGATTCGACGGCGGTGTTCATGAGGGGACAGCCGCCGGGGACGAGGCCTTCGCGTTTTTCGACGAAGTTGTCGATCATTTTTCTTAGGCGACGGACGGAGTTAGGGACTTCGTTGACGCCTTCGAGGCGGCCGGAGACGGCTTTTTCCCAGGAGTAGTCGAAGGCTTCACCGGCAAGCTGCTGCTTGCTGGAAAAATGGCGGTAGATGCCGCCTTTCTGGAGGCCGGTGGCCTGCATAAGATCGGATAGGGAAGTGCCCTCGTAGCCCTTGCGATTGAAGAGCGGGGCGGCTTTTTTGACGATTTCGCGGCGGGTGAGTTCTCCCTTGGACATTTCGTTGGGCATCGGTAATGCGCCTTTCCAAGCAAGTACTGGGACCGACTGGTCTCTTTCTTAAATTATAGCACGATCCCGGTGAGACCAATCGGTCTCTTTTGCATCCAATCGTTTCGAGGAAGCATGAGCGAAACGATGGCAGCGGCGATGCCGTTCAACCCGCCCCGGGAGCGGGCGGCGATCAACCCGTGGTTCATCGCGATTACGGTTACGCTGGCCACGTTCATGGAGCTGTTGGACACGGCGATTGCCAACGTGTCGCTGCCGCACATCGCGGGCGGACTGGCGGTGAGCGCGGACGAGAGCACTTGGGTGCTGACGAGCTACCTGGTTTCGAACGCGGTGGTGCTGCCGCTTTCGGCGTGGCTGAGCCGGATTTTCGGACGGAAGCGCTACTACATGATTTGCGTGACGCTGTTTACGATCAGTTCGCTGCTGTGCGGATTTGCGCCGAGCCTGGGGATGCTGATCTTTTTCCGCGTTTTGCAGGGAGTAGGCGGCGGAGGATTGGCACCGGTGGAGCAGGCGATTCTGGTGGACACGTTCCCGGCGTCGAAGCGGGCGGCGGCGTTCGCGCTGTACAGCATGGCGATTGTGACGGCGCCGGCGATTGGGCCGCCGCTGGGCGGATGGATCACGGACCACTGGAGCTGGCGGTGGATTTTCTTCATCAATATTCCGATTGGGATTGTTTCGCTGATTCTGACCAGCCGGCTGCTGAAGGATCCGCCGGAGTTTACGCGCGAAGTGGAAGCGGCGCGGAAGGATGGGCGGCTGAAGATTGACGTGTGGGGAATCGTGTCGGTGGCGATCGCGTTTGCGTGCCTGGAGGTGGTGCTGGATCGCGGGCAGACTCTGGACTGGTTCGAGAGTAATTTTATCGTGGTGTTCTTTGCGGTGGCGATGGCGGCGCTGCTGTTTGCGATTGTGTGGGAGTGGCGGCATCCGGACCCCGTGGTGGAGATTCGATTGCTGGGCGATCGGAACTTTGCGCTGGCGAATATTTTTTACTTTTTGTTCGGGTTCACGCTGTACGGATCTACCGTGCTGATTCCGCAGATGCTGCAACGGTTGTATGGGTACACGGCGACGGATGCCGGGCTGGTGCTGGGGCCGGGGGCGTTTGTGATTGTGATGCTGGCGCCGGTGGTGGTGAGGATTCTGCCGAAGCTGGGCGTGAAGCGGCTGGTGGGATTTGGGTATTTCGTGTTTGCGCTAGCGATGTGGTATTTCGCGAGCTTCACGCTGGCGACGGATTACCGGCATGAGGCTTGGGCGCGAGCATTGCAGGGATTGGGGATTGCGACATTGTTTGTGCCAGTGAGCCAGTTGGCTTATTCGAATTTGCCGAAGAACAAGAATAACAAGGCATCGAGTTTGACGAATCTGTTCCGGAACCAGGGCGGAAGTTTCGGGATTGCGTTTGTGACCACGCTGCTGGCGCGGCGGACGCAATATCACGAGAGTGTGCTGGTGGCGCACACAACGCCGCTGGATGAACGGTATCGGCAATTGCTTGCGAATCTGTGCGGGTATTATTCGGCGCACGGATTTACGGCGGCGGATGCGGCGGTGCACGCGCAGGCGCAGGCGTTCGCACTGCTGGAGAAGCAGGCAACCTTTCAGGGATTTCTGGATTGCTTTACGGCGCTGGGGTGGATTGTGTTGATGGGAGTGCCGCTGGTGTTTTTGATTAAGAAATTCCGGCCGGCGGGCGGGGCGGGGGAGAGTCATTAGAGGTGGCTGGTGATTAGTGACCCGTTCGGCAAGCTCAGGGCAGGCTGGTGATTGGTGAAGAGAGCAAGGCGGGATGATATCCTCACCGTGGAATTCAGGTGAGGAGGGGTGGATGGCGAGCCAAGCTGTGGTGACGGGGTTGGAAGCGCCGACGGAGGATGAGCGGACGATGGCGATGCTGGCGCACCTGTTGATGGCGTTTACGGGATTTATCGGGCCGCTAGTGATTTTTTGTGTGAAGCAGAATTCGCGATTTGTCAGGTTTCATTCGCTGCAGGCGCTGATCTGGCACGCGATTTATTTGGGTTTGAGCTTCGTTTTCATGGCGGTGTTTTTTGCGGTGATGATTACGAGTTTGATTCATCACCCGCCGGAGCCGCATAGCCAGGCGCCGCCCGTGTTCTTCTACTTTTTTCCATTTGTTTGGGTGGGATTCATGGGTGGATGGGTGGTGAATGTGATTTTGGGCGTGGTGTATGGGATCAGGGCGAACCGGGGAGAGTGGGCGACCTATCCGGTGTATGGGAAGTGGCTGTTGCCGGGGTAAGAACAAGCAGAAGAGAGAAGATTTCAACACAGAGGGCGCAGAGGGGCCGCAGAGTTCACAGAGGGAATGATGAGAGGCAAGAGTGGAATAGTGTTCCACCGAAAAGAAATTTGGAGAAAGTGCTAGGTTGAGGTCCTTCACCCATCCTCGTCGGATGGTTTCAGGATGACATGTGGTGGGGTTTGTAGTTGTTGGGGAAGTTTGGGTGGTGGGGATTAGTGGGTAAAAGCGAAAGCTGCGCTTTCGCACTCAAAATAGGAAAGGGCCCCGAGGGGCCCTTTTTTTGTTGGAGATGAAAAATCGCTGGGCGGCGCTACCAGTTTAATTTTAGGGCGAACTGGAACTGGCGGGCGTCGAAGGCGGCGGTTGGCTGGCCTGCGGCGCAGGTGGCACCGGCCGTGGGATCGCAGAGCTGGTTCACCCCGGCGATATTGGTGCGGTTGAAAAGGTTGAAGGCGTCGGCGATGAGATCGAGACGGAAGCGTTCGCCGAAGCTGATTCCCTTGGAGACACGGAGATCGAACTGGAAGAATCCCGGCGACGTGAAAGCGTCGCGTCCGAGTGTTCCGAAGCAGCCAAACGGCGCTGCGGGAGAGACGAAGGGCTGTTTGGAATTGGTGAGGCAAACGGTGGGAAGGCCGAAGCTGGCGCCAGGAATGAACGGTGAAGTTGTGGCGCCGCCGCGATCCGGGCGAACGCCTTGCGAGCTGAACAACAAGCGAAGATCCTCGCCGGTGATGACGTTGAACGGCCTGCCCGATGAGACTTCGACAAGCGGAGCAAACGTGAAATCGCTCAAGAACGCCTGGGCGAACGAGTTACCGCCCTTGTGAGGCGAAGTCTGGAAGACGCCGCTGGTGACCCAGCGATGACGCTGGTCATTCACGGAGTTGGCGCGCTCCAGGTAACCAAATCGGCTGTCCTGAGGTTCGAGGGTGGATTGGAGGTCTGTGCCGTTATCGATGGAGTGCGACCATGTGTAGCTGGAGAGCAGCGTGAAGTGGCGCGAGAAACTCTTTTCCAGGTTGATGGTGAGAGCGTTGTACCAGGAAGCGGCGTCGGAGTTCTGGGCATCAATACTGTTGAACGGCACAGGCACACCACCCACGGGATAACCTGCCGCTTGCGCGAGAGCTTGCTGGACAGAGAAGCCGCAACTTAAAAGAAGATTTTGGGGGACTCCATTGCAAGGCCCACCGGGGCCACTCAAAGCCCCGCCTACACCAGTGGCGAAAGACGGGTTCGGACCGGACTTCCTGAAATAGTTGAAGAAAGCCGGGGTGCCGATGAAGCCGACGGGTGTGCCACCGCAGCTCGCCCCCGTGTAACCGAGGCCGAGCGCGCCTGGCGCCAGAGGTTGCCCGGTTGGAGTAGCAAAGGCAATACTGCCGCCACCGGGAACGTTGAAAACAGGAATCCCGCCCGTGCATGTGCCATTCGGCGTGGAAGGAACGATGACGCCCAGCGGGTTACTACCGGGGGTAGCCAGTCCCACTGCGACGGCGCTGGTTTCGTTGGAGGTGAGCAGGACGGGATCCGTGGGATTGATGTCGATGGGACGATTGAGATGAATCCCGCGCGTCCACTGATAGCCCGCGCTCAGCTTCCAGGTACCGGCAATTGCATGTTCAATGGTGAGGTTGGCTTGTTGCGCGTAGCCGTATTTGAAATTTGAAGTAACGGGAAGAGTGAAGGGAAGAATGGGAAGCGGTAACCCCGCGGTCAAGTAGTTTTGGTTTGCGAACAGCGAGTTGGGGTTGAGAGCGTCAAAGCGTTGCTGATTTGGCTGATAGAACATCGAGGGAAACGCATTGAGTGCGCCCTGGAAGATCGAAGAGCCGTTGAGGTTTCCAGGTGTATCCAGGTTGCCACCACAGGTGTTGTAGCCTGCGGGGGCTTGGGCAGCCGAAACGATACCGCACGCCGAAGCGGCACCGCCGATGGAAAGCAATTGGACAGAGCGACCGCCATCTGCCGTGGTGGAATCGAATGCGATCGCCAGAAGCGGATGGTCGTAAAAGAGGCCGTAGCCGGCGCGGACGACGGTTTTGCCATCGCCCTTTGGATCCCAAGCGAGTCCGATTCGAGGCGCAACATTGTTGTAGTCGCGCGGGATGCCCTCGACGACTCCGAACTGCTTTTCAGCGGCGGCGTTAATGGCTGTGGCGGGAGCAAAGAGCGGGCTGATTTCGACGTCGTAGCGGACGCCGTAGTTCACGGTGAGCTTGCGGGTTGCGCGCCAGGTATCCTGGGCAAAGAACCCGAAGGGAAGATTGTCAAAGGGAGTGTTGGAAGAGCCGATACCTTGAATATAGGTTTGCGGGATGCCGATGCCATAGGCTTGCGGGCCGGTGATCGCCGGCAGACTGCTGCCGAAGAGGGCAATGCCACCAAAGTTGACGTCACCGCCGAAATCGAGCTGAAAGATCTGCTGCTTCTTGGAACGCAGTTGAATGAGATTGGTATCCGCACCGAACTTGAAAGTGTGACGACCACGGGTGATGGAGACGTTGTCGGAGAACTGGAAGCGGCGCTCGATGCGATCGACCGGAGAGTAAGGTTCACGGCCAAAGTAGCCGAAGCCCGGGATGTTCACGGCGATGTTGGAGCCGCCCGGAAGATCGGAGAAGCCGAAATGAATTCCGCGGCGAGAGTACTGAAAGCGAAATTCGTTGAAGGCGGTGTCACTGAGGATGGTGTCATGTTGAAAAGTGATATTGAAGTCGCGGGTCTGGTTCAAGCCAACGCGCGAGCCGGAGTTCTGGCCGAGAACCTGGTTCTGAGAGGTGGACTGGATGCCGGTGACCAGGGAAGGAGAAACGCCGACGCGAATGAAAGAGGAATTTCGATTGTTCCAGCGCTGATCGAGGCGAGCGGACCATAGGCTGGTTTTTTCATTGATGGGGAAATTGCCGCGCAGGGAATCGAGGCCGACGTAAGACGCCGGCAGAGGAACCAAGCCGACGCCGGAGCTATTACAAAAGATGTCGTTGTTCACAACTGTGTTTGGCGGGCAGTTCACCGAACCCGGGAAGAACTTCGAATTGGGAAGTTGGCCTGCGATCGTCGGACCGTAGAGGAGAGTGGTCATGGGGATTTGGCTGCCGTCGACGTTGACGTTGAGATCGCCCTTTACGGCGACGTTGGAAGAGGCACCGGTAGCGACCGCAGCCCGAAGCAGCGGCTGAATAGCCGGGTTCGTACAGTTTGCGGGGTTACCACCGATGGCGGCACCAATGGCTGCATTGTAGGTGGCCAATTGGGAAGCAGTCATGCTGAGGGGGATGGGGGCGAAGGTCGCGGGATTGGCGATGCAGGCGACGTTGCCGGTGGTGAGTCCGAAATTATTTTGGCCGATGCTGGAGAAGCCGGTTTCTTCGCGCTGGGTGTATTCGTAAGAGAAGAAGAAAAAGGTTTTGTCTTTTTTGAGAGCGCCGCCGAAAGCCGTGCCGGTTTGAACGCGAGTGTAGGCCTGCTTGGTGGGAACCAGATCGCCGGCCGCGTCGACCTGACCGGAAAACGGGTTGCGCGCCTGGAAAGATTTGTTGCGGAGGTAGCCGAAGACGTCCCCATGGAAATCGTTGGAGCCGCTCTTGGTAACGATGTTGACGACACCACCTGTGGCACGGCCATATTCCGCGTTGTAATTGCTGAGGATCATCTGGAATTCCTGGACGGCTTCCTGGGAAACGGTGGAGCGGATGCCGTTGACGGAGTTGTCCACGGCGTCGGCGCCGTCGACGCTGACCATGTTGGAGCGAGCGCGCGAGCCGCTGATGCTAAGGCCGCTGTTGGGGGCGGGGCCGATGGCGTTAGAGTTATCGCGCAGGGTTTGGGAATTGATCAAAGTGAAATTGATGTAGTTGCGGCCGTTGATGGGAAGATTTTCGATCTGGCGCTGTTCGACGGTTTGCGAGCTTTCGGAGCGGGTGACTTCGACGGGAGAGGTCTCAGTGGTCACGGTGACGGTTTGGGTTTGCGTGCCCAACTGGAGCGTGACGTTGGCGGTGGCTTGTTCGCCCACAGTGAGTTGGACAGAGGGCCTTTCGTAGGGAGCGAAATTTGTGCCGCTCTCGACGCGGAGTTTGTACATTCCGGGGACGAGGCCGACGAGAGTGTAGTGGCCGGAATCATCCACGACGACGGAGCGCTCGGAACCCGTGGCGAGAAGCGTGACGGTGACTTTTGCGCCGCGAACAGCGAGACCCTGCGGGTCAATTACGTTTCCGGAGAGAGTAGCGGTGTTGACCTGGGCCACCGCGGAACTGACGCCCAAAAGAATTGCCACACAGAGAATCACAAACGCAAACAACGGCTGCCTGCGTTGCATGCCGAGCCTCCTTGGATTTACTGACAGTATCTCCGCTACCCCTAGCGGTGGCGGAGGGTGTCCGCCGCGAGATGACTGAAAAGAAAAAGATGAAATAGCTTGTACGACAATGTACGAGCCAGTGCAACTGTAAACTGCCAGACGTTTGTTTGGCTAGGGAAGAGACGCGGGAGTGCCCAAGATGTCATGGGCGGGGAGAGGCGGATGGGGTCAGTTGACATTCATGATTTACAGGAGAAGGGGAAAAATTAAGTGCGTTCGGGGAGTTGTTCGGCGACGAGATCGGTGGAAGATGGACGGCGTTCTTTCCAAGCTTTGAGAAAGATAGCGAGGACGATCAGGAAGGAAGTGGCGGTGTTGGCGAGAATGACGGACGGGGCGTGGAGGAAGATGCCGTAGGCGAGCCAGAGAAGAACGCCGGTGAGATAGAAGACCAACATGCCGTAGGAGAGATCGCGTCCGCCCTGCTTTTGGATTTTGATTAACTGCGGGACGAAGGCGAAGGTGGTGCAGAAACCGGCGACGGCGCCGAGGATTTCGATGGATTGCGGGGAGGGCATTTGTGGAGGTCTCCTGGTTTTATTCTAGCAGGCGTTGGAGAGATGGGATTCGAAAGAGACCGAACAGATACGGATTGGAAGGGAAGAGCAGACAGAAAAACACAAGCCCCAGGCGCCTTACTTGCACCTGGGGCCCGCGCCGGAAGAGTTTTTTCAAACGCTCATTGCATCTTTGTAAAGGTGCCGGCGCCTGATTCGGCTTGGCAAGCGCCCGACACGGTGGAATTGAGAGTCAGGATTCTTGCTTCCGGATCGGTGGTGCCCTTCAAGAGGATCGAGCCATCATTACCGCTCTCGCCGCGCAATTCCAGTTTCGATCCGGTCTGCGTGCCGGTGACTTTCATGGAATGCAGGCAGGCGGAATTGGTAAAGTTGGCAGTGCCGGAGAGTTGGTTTGCGTCGCCGCCTAAATTGAGGATGACGTGCACCGGCATGCGATCCGCTGATCGCACCATGGCGCTGTATGGACCAATCGGAACAGCTGTCCGCGTGCCGCTCCAAGTTCCGGTGTCGCCGCTCGCAGCGGCGCAGGCGCCGGTGGCCGACATGACCTGATAAGTGCCGCTAGCGGTATTGCCGGTGCTGGCCAGCGTTCCCATAACACTGATCGTCTCCGGGCTGGCCTCCGTGAGGGTGCCGGTGATAGCGGAGCCAGACACGTTGCCACTAATCGTCCCTGATGAAGCGCAAGAGCCGGTCAGTGCCACGCTTGCTGAGAAAGCTCCGCCAGTTTGGGTGAATGTCCCGGAAACGGAAGACGAGCCACTTGTAGAAGAAACATAGGTGAAATCCCAGGTTCCCGCCAAAGTTTGACTTAATGGAGTATTACCATGACTGCTGTAGCCACCACACCCTGAGATTGAACAGCCCAGACAAAACACTAACGCGATCCGGATAATTGATTTCATCACTCCCCCTTGATATCACCGCGAGTTATTCGTCGTTTGGCAGATGGAATGAAATGCCGTGCCTTCGAGGTCTTGACGGCAGCACACGAATCTTGCCGGTCGCCACGGATTTGAAATTCCGCCGAGGAATCGTAAACGGCCGAGAGAGATGGTGCGCTGACTGCCTGGACGACTGAGTGAATCCTAGTCGAGATGGCGAAGGAGGAATTTCATGCTTCTGTAAAATCGAGGAGACAAGAAGTTTACAGAGATGTGACCAGAACCGCCGCGGCGTGGCTTGCCGCGGTGGGTTCCGTTAATCCGAGTTACAGCGTCCGAATGCGGGGAAACCGAGGGCAGGAATAATAGTTGAGAGCCTTAGAGATGTTTCTGGACGAGTTTGCGGAGGCGTTCGTGGTCTTCTTGTTTCATGTGGACGAACTCGACGCCGCTGCCGTCGGGGCCGATGTTGCGGACGACGGCGGTGAAGTGGATTTTGTGGAGGCCGGAGCGGACTTCCAGCTGGACGGAATCGCCGATGCTGAGGCGATTGGGAGATTCGACATAGGCGCCGCCGAGGCTGATGGTTTTGACGCGCACGGGGCTCATCATCTGGGGTTGGCTGCCGATTTGCGCGCGCAATGGCGATTCGAGAGGAATGCGCGTGTAGCGGCGAGGCACGATGAAATTGCCGAGGGGCGCAGCAGGTGATTCGAAGGCGGCGCGGACGCGAGCGGAGGATGGAGTCTCTTCCATCATCGAGAGAGAGTCTTCAGCGGCGAAGCGGAGGCCGGCGGGTTCGACGAAGGTGAGGCCCTCGCGTTTGGTAGCGAGCTGGCGAAGCAGTTCGATGGATTCCGTGGCGCGAAGACGGCCGAGAGCTTCGATAGCTTTGATGCGAACGAAAATGTCGCGGAGGGTTTCGTGTTCGCCGGCGGCGATTTCCATGAGGAGGGAAACGGCGGTGGCCTCCTGGCCGACGCCAATCTGATCGATCATCATTGGAACGACGAGAGGATGGGCCTCGGCGAGAATCGCGGAGAAGACGAACGCGGTGCTTTGCGCCGACGGAGAGTTGGACGGGCGAGCAAGTTCGCTGACGGCGAGATCCTGAAGATTCCATTCCCAACTGGCCATCGCGCGAGTGAGACCGCGCAGGAGGCGATCTGGATCGGCGGCGGCGAGCAATTTGATGGCGGCGCTGACGCGTTGGCGGCGGGCTTCGAAGAGCCGGGTTTCGAGAAGCGTGAGAACGGGGACGCCGATGGCGCGAAGGAGACGGGCCATGGCGGGAATCATTTCGGGGCCGCGCGGGTCAGTTAGCAAAAGGGTCAGGCGATCGAGAAGGCGCTCGGGATCGCGCTGCAAGAGGCGAGGCAGCGTTGGGTCGAGGGCGCGATTGGCGAGAGCCGCGTCCACAAGGAGCATCCAGCGATCGTTGGCGACGAGGCGATGGCCGAGAGCGGTGAGGTGCTCGTGCTCGGAGTCGCGGGGAACGCGTTCGAGGCCGATGAGAATATTTTCGAAGCCGGAGAAATCGCCGCGGGAGACGGCGACGCGGCCGAGGGTTTCGAGGAACGCAGCGAGCAAGGCGCTGGTTTCGGGGCCTTTTTCTTTGGCGAGAGCGGCGAGCGTGCCCTTGCTGAGCTCTTCGGGAACTTGATTGGGCCAGAGCGATTCGAGAAGCGGAGTGAGTTCGCCAAGGCCGGCGGCAACGATGCGGCGGGTGCCGGAATCCGTGTGCTCCAGGCGGCGGGCATAGTTCAAGAGAATGGCGCGAGCTTCGCGGCGCGGAGCATCGGCGCCGGTTTCGACGAGAAGATTCATGGTCTGGCGAATGGCGGTGATGGGGACGCACCAGATGTCCGGGCCGCGGAGGACGGTGGTTTTTTCGCGCGGCGGAAGCTCCAGCCAGAAGCGTTCGATCATTTGTTCGCGAAACGATTCGTTGGCCCACGTGGTGGCGAGCGAAGAGAGATGTTGAGAAGAGTGAGGGCCATGATAGCCGCCCGCGTCGACGATGACACCGGCTAGCTGATTCAGAATCGGGCGGACAGAATGCGGAGCGATCTGGGCGGCGGCAAATTCGGAAGTAAGGTATTCGAGAACGAGGCTCTGCGAGAGGCGACGAAGATAGGCTTGCGGGATTTCGCCTTCCTGCGGAGCGTAGTGGGTCATGGAGGCGAGCAGCATTCGAACGGTGCTGCGGCTGGCCTGTTCCATGGAAGAGTGAATGGCGCGCGCCGCTTCTTCAGGGGAAAGGCCGCGGGCGCCTTCCATTGGAGGAGTCAGATGGCCGATCAGGCGGAGAGTGTCGTTGAGTTCGCCGATTTGCGGGGCGTGGATGGGAGTGTCGCCGCTTTCCTCGGACGAAGTTCCACCGTAGGCGACGAGTGCCGCGATGAGGCTGGCCAATACCGTGTCCACCTTGCGCTCAGTCAAGGTGTTGATCTGAATGCCTTCCACGCGATGCTCCCGGAGCAGGGCCGCCCAGGCAGTGGTTGCATCGTGCCTGGAGGGCTCATCCGATTTTAGCAAGGTCACCTTCATCAGTTGAGCAAGCGTGTCCAATTCGCCCACATTAAATTTGGGAGCGAACCAAAGGGTCTGGATTCCGGCGCGTTGCAATTCGGTGGCGAGAGAGTGGAATTCGCCTCGGGCGTCGGGGAGGTGAGCTTCGCTGACCTTGGTGACGACGATGCCGCCGCGTTCGGGACGAATTTCCAGGCCACCCAAGTCGGCGGCGGTGCGGCGCAGGGATTCGTAGGCGACGTCGAGGCTGTCCTGGACGCGCGGGTGGGCAGTGCCATAGAGGCGATGGGCGCGGAGGAGCAGGTGCAATTCGCGCAGGGCTTGGACGGCGTCGGCGAGGAGCGGTTCGATGGAACGGGCAGGCTCGCGGCGCAAGGATCCGGAGTCGTTCGGCGAAGAGCGCTTGGAGCCGAGAGGAGCGACGGAACCATCGTCGAGAAGAGCTGTGGCGCGCTGTACCAAAAGACTGCCCCGATTTCCGCGAAGCCAAGGGCCTTCGCTGCGAGCAAAAATTCCGGGCACCGGGCTGGGAGTGGGCACATAGACCACAGCCAGAGGCGGGAGCCCTACAAGTATTAGGGTAGGGGGAGAGGGGTAGTACGCCTATAGTACTACTAGACCATTGTATGTACTGAATGGCCACAAAACTGGGGCAGTTGGGACATTAGCTTACGCTTATGTTCGTTTATTGTTCGCTGTACCGCGGGACGAATTGTTACTTTCCCAGGAGCGTTGCGTTGACGTTTACGGTGCCGCCTTCGCTGGCTTGAATGCCGCGGCGGGCAAACTCGTAGCCTTTCAACAGAAGACCGATGGTGTGTGTGCCGGTGGGGATCTGGACGCGAGCGGGAGAGAACTGGCCGGTGGAAATGCCGTCCACAAGAATTTCCGCGCCAGCAGGAGTGGTGTCTACCTGTGCCCAGGCGACATGACCGGCTCTCGGCTTGAGTTCGAGATCTAAGGCGGTTTGAACGTTGTCCTTCACCTGGATCTGGCCGGCGTAGGGCTCGTGACCTTCGAGCCGAAGGATCAGGTTGTAAGAGCCTGCGGCGAGGGGGAGAGTGGCGGGGGTTTGCCCGGCCTGTTTATTGCCGTTAATGAAGATGTCGGCGCCAGCTGGACGGGAGTTGATGAAGAGGCCGTTGGTCAGCGCTTCGAGGAGGATCTTCTGATCCTGGGAATCGCCGGTCTTGAGTTCGAAGGCGGTTTGGACCTGTCGGTAGCCTTCTTTTTGAACTTGCAGGCTATAGCGGGCCGGGACGAGGTCGTTGAAGCTGCAAGGTGTTTGACAAGTTCCAGCGGCGCGGCCCGAGGGGTCAAAAATGGTGGCCTTGGCGCCCATTACATTGGTGAGAACGCGGACGGCAGCATTGCCATTGGATGGGACGGGATGGCCGCTGTTGTCGGTATTTTGAGAAGAGGGGAGCGGCGTGTCGTCGTGGGAGATTTCATCAACTACGCGGACGCTTGCGGGGGCGTTGCGCATGAAGTGCAGGAGCGAAGAATGCTCCGCGGGACGCAACTTGCCGGTTAGGGTGATGGTGTTGTTGGTGGCTGAGATCCTGACGCGGCCAGACAGGGAGCGCTGGGTGAGGGCGGCCTCGATCTGAGTTTTGTATGCTGCTGCGGCGGAAGTGCTGGACTTTTTTTCGACGACACTAACGGGCGTCGGAACTGGATCAGACTTCGCGGGTGCCGATGCAGCGGTGGAGACCGAAGCGGGAACGACCGCCAAACTGTTCGGTTGGTCGGTGCTTGCCGGCGCAGGGTTCGCCGCTGGATCCGAATCTGAAGGAGCAGATTTCGGCGTTGAGGGATCTGGAACCTGGGATTCCTGACGAGAACGGTTGTTCAGTTCGCGGGTGGCCTGGAATTCGGGGCGCAGTTTGTTGAAGCCGTAGATGATGACGCCCACGAGAATCAACGCGAGGATGATGGTGAGAGTGGGACTATTCTTTTTCGGCTCTTCGATTGGTGCGATTGGGCCGGTGCGACGAATGATGGGGGTTTGCGTGGGATTCGTGCCCCGATTTTGAAGCGAGCGAATCGTGGGCGTGATATTGGGATTGCCCGCGGGAGTGTTTTGGGGGCTGCCTCCCGCGATGCCAAGAGGAAAAGGAGACCCGGAGCGCGGGGAGATTAGCGTGGCGTCGGGATTGCCAGCGGCAGGAGTAAGAGCGCGATAGTTGCGGAGGTCTTCGAGCAGTTCGCGGCAGCTCTGGTAGCGGACTTCGGGTTCCTTGGCGAGCGCGCGCATTACGATGTCGCTTAAGCCTTGATGAAGGGAAGGATTTAGCGTGCGCGGCGGAATGGGTTCTTCGTTGACGATTTTGTAGATGACGGTGGTGATGCTCTGGCCAGGGAAAGGCTTTTCCCCGGTGAGAATCTCGTAGAGCAAAACGCCGAGGGAAAAGATGTCGCTGCGGCCGTCGACGGGGCGCCCTTTGACCTGCTCGGGCGACATGTAGCTGGGTGTGCCCATGACGTGCGTGGTCTGCTGGACGGTGCCGAACTGGAGAATTTTGGCGGTGCCAAAGTCGGTGACCTTGACCGTGTCGTCGGCGGTGAGCATCAGGTTCGCGGGCTTGATGTCGCGATGGATGATGTTGCGTTCGTGAGCGAACTGGAGGGCGCTGCAGGTCTGCTCCATGATGCGGAGGACGCGGGGGACGGGGAAGGAATGGCCGGAGTCGAGGAGAGCCTGGAGGCTTTTGCCCTCGATAAGCTCCATGGTGATGTAGTAGAGGCCGTTTTCTTCGCCGGCATCGTAGACAACTACGATGTTGGGATGGGCGAGGAGACCGGCGGCGCGGGCTTCGGTCTGGAGGCGAGAGAGAAGCTCGGGGCGGCTGAGGCCGGTGCCTTCTTCACTGAGGCGGATGGTTTTGACGGCGACGGTGCGGCCGATGACGGGGTCGGTGGCTCGGTAGACAACACCCATGGCGCCGCGGCCGAGTTCGCCGAGAATTTCGTAGCGCCCTGCTTTTACCGTTGTTTCCATGCTGCCCCGCTGCCCGAAAAAGTACTATTCCGCAAAAAAACCATGCCGAGAGGCGAAGTTGCACGAGAAAGCCTCTCAGGAGACTTATCGGAGAATCGCCGTAAAACTGTATAGGCCGACACGTGTATTGCATCCCGTGGGGACGTTCCGACACACATCCCCCGCCATTA
>Ga0137418_10000910_pt1 | contig 27165 bp, 19 predicted proteins | sample CZODoug3_1_2_16f_FD_122242 | JGI IMG/M metagenome (GOLD analysis project Ga0137418, IMG submission 122242) | Vadose zone soil fungal communities from Angelo Coast Range Reserve, California, USA - CZODoug3_1_2_16fungal (Hybrid Assembly) | ecosystem: Environmental > Terrestrial > Soil > Vadose...
CAGGAACAGCGAGACTGTCAGTTGCATTGAACCTGTGCACTACACTCAGCTAACCACTGCACTAGTTCAATTAACCGGTGCATCGTCGGTACGCTGTGCTTGGTTTGCCTTGGCGCCGGCGCGGCTCACAAGAATCAGATCCTTGCGACACAACGATGCGGTTCCCCTAACTCGCTCATTTGCAAAATGGGAATGTCAGCCCTGAAGAAACTCTTCCATTGTGTGGCCTCACGGCGGCCTAAGTGCGCGCACTCACCGCGCGCTCGCGTACGCTGTGATATAGGGCTTGCGTCTTGGCGTTGGGCGGCACGCCGAGGAAGCGCGTCAGCAACTCGCAGCAGCGCATGTAGGCCTGCAACGCTTCGCTGTGATCTCCGATCTCGCTGTGGCAGAGCATCAAGCCCCGATACAGACCCTCGTTGAGCGAGTCGAGTTCGATCCCGGATCGATACAAGTTCGCGGCATCCTCCCAACGGCGCGCGTGTTCGCACGCACGCGCAGCATCGCGGATGGCGCCCACCAAACCATCGCGCAACTCCTGGCGTGCCTTCAAAACCCAGGGCTTCTCGGTCTCGTGCTGGAGAAAATGCCCTTGATAGAGGAGCCGCAGACGGCCGATCCTCTCGACACCATAGGCCTTTTGATCGTGTGGAGGCTTGAGCTCTTGCTCGAACTCCCACATGTCGACCCACAACTGATCCCGGTTCAGGCTGACCTTACCGCCCTCCATGCGCACCGCGTCGCGTGCCCCGAGCAGCTGACGCAGCCTATAAAGGGCGCTTTCGAGCGCGTGATAAGCCGCATCGCCCTCGGAATCCGGCCACAGCGCATCGATCAGCACGCCAGCGCTCACTTCGGTTCCACCGAATGCGATCAGGGCCTGCAGCAGCTCCTGCGGTTTGCGCAAGCGTGGAGGGATGGTGATAGGCGTATCCCCGCCGAGTAAGCGAAAGCGCCCCAACACATGCACCCTGAAACGCTCGCCGCCGGCATGTCGACTGTTGACCGTGTCGAGTCGATACGGAGGAAGTTCCTTTGCAATTGCGCTTGTCATGCTGAGGTCCTGTCTGCCGGTTGTTAATGCCTGCTGCGTGCACCGTGGAACCAGTTGGCATCAGCGCGCAGCCCAAATTCGAGTGGTATTCGGGCCATATCGGACATTCAATTCCGTGGCTTTTGTAGATGCGGTGAGTGTTTGACGACAAACCGCGTGATGAGCGGCGCCAGGCCGATCACGAACAGCAGTCGCACCGATTGCAGGGCCAGCACGAACGGCAGATCGACCTGCGGGGTCGAACTCGCAATGATGGCTATCGAGTCAAGGCCTCCCGGGCTGGTTGCAAGATACGCGGTGAGTGCGTCGGTCCCGGTAAATTTGACGAGGCACTGTGCCAATGCCGCACAAAATCCCATCAAAGTAAGTGCCGCGACGATGACGACCGGCATGGCGCGGCCCGCATGGACGAGCGCATCGCGCCTGAAACCTAAGCCAATGTACCACCCTAAGCAGGCGTACGCCGCGGCAAGCAGCCAACGTGGCAGATCAATCTGAAGCCATCCGGCCGCATGTAGCCCCGAGAGCAGAATCATCGGGCCCAAAAGCGCCCACGCCTGCAGTCGCAGTACTCGAGCGAATTGCTGAGCGAGCAGTGCGAGGATGAGTACCAGGGCAAGATTGCCCCAAGACACCGGGCCGAACCAAGGTGCGGCGGGGGCATGCGCATTGCCGACATGCGCCCAGAAGCGCGCCACCAGCGCGGCCGCCACGGCCACCAGCAACACACGTGAGAACTGCATGAAGGCCACCAAGCGCGCATCGGCGCCTTCCGCCTCGCCGAGAATGACCATTGCATTGGCCGCGCCCGGCGAGGTGCCATACACGGCGGTTGCACCGCTGATCAATCCCGTTCGACTGATCAACCAGCCGATGCCGGCAGCGCCTAGCAGGGTACCTAATATCACCGTGCAGAAGAGCCAATACTGATGACTGAATGTCACCAGGATCGAGCGGGTGATGCTTTTCGCCACCATGGCGGCGATGAGCGCTTGCGCGCCCAGGAACGGGATGCGAGGCACCCGGATTTTTGCCCCGTTCACGCCGAGCATGATTGCACCGATCATGGGTCCCAGCAGGAGCGCTGCCGGCAGTCCCAAGGCGCTCCAGCCCGCAAAAATCGACACCGACAGCGCCAGTAGTGCGAGCCAGAGCAGCGGGACGGGCCAGCTGCCGAGTCGCGATTTGGCTGGCAGCTCAGTAGAGACCTTGGGTGTACTCATTCGAAGGTAATCGACTCCGAATTCACCACACGTGCCAAGCGGGGAAAGGTGTACTTGAAACTGTGGGCGTGCGTCTCCTCGCTCAAATCAGAGCAGAGATCCTCGCAGAGGACGAGTTCGTAGCCGTGCTCCCAGGCACTCCGCGCCGTGGACTCCACACCGATGCTAGAGGCAATGCCGCCCAACACGATCGTGTTCACCCCCCGGCGCCGCAGCTGCAAATCAAGATCCGTGCCGTAGAAGGCGCCCCACTGACGCTTGGTCACCATCAGATCGGATGGGGGCAGGGCTTCAGGAAACTCATCCCAACCAGCTGGCAGGGAACCCATGTCGCTCGGCTGATCGACCCTTGCGCGCGGCGCATCCGCGAAATTGCTGGCAAAAGACACGCGTACCCAGACGATGGGGCCGCCGGCCGCGCGAAGGCGGGATGCGAGTTCCTTCGAGCGCGCATAAACGGTGCTCGCAGGGTGGGGGAGAAGCGGCCTAGCCAGGACGCCTTTTTGCAGGTCGATCAGTACCAGAGCCGTGGTCTTCGTATTCAATTGCATGGTGTCTCTCGCAAATTGGAAAAGGGGACATCGCCTGGGGGGGGTATACGGCCCGCTTATATGAGGGTATCATCATATAACTCTTATTATGAGGAGAGACTCATAAATGTCAAGTCAAGCAGGGGCCGCCGCGGCGGTTTTGCCGAAACGTCAGCGCGGCAAGCAACGTGTCGCCGAACTGCTCGCCGCCGGCGCGGCCGTTTTCGCTGAGAAAGGTTATGCGGCCGCAACCATGACGGAAATTGCTGCGCGTGCCGAGGCGCCTATCGGCTCGTTGTATCAGTTCTTTCCCTCCAAGGAAGCACTCGCCGACACGTTGGTGCAAAGCTATATCGCGTTGCTCACCACAGACTTGGAAGCACTCGAGGCACAGGCACGGAACCTCTCCACCGCGGCCCTCATCGAGGGTCTCTTTGGAGTGCTGCGGGCTCACCCACAGGAGCGTGCGGCGACATTGCCCTTAGCCGAAGCTCGAATGGATGAGCGTACGCGTCGGGAGACATTTCGCTATGTGCTGCGCAAGCGTATCGCCTTGATCCTGCGCGCACGCTCGCCGACACTCTCCGCGGAGCGCGCGCGCGACCGCGCAATCGTGCTGTTGCAGCTCATGAAGGCTGCAAGTACGCTCAACGACGAGGAGGGCTTAAGCGGCCGTTCAACCGCGCTTCGGGAACTACAGTCCCTGGCCGCCCAATACCTGGAGCGGCGATGAAATCTCATCGCTGCTCACTCATTTCACTGCGGCCGAACGAATCAACCAACGACCCGCCGTGTTCAGAACGTAGCGCGAATCGTGAATCCGAAGGTGCCTTGCGCAGTGCTTTGGTAGGTCGAGCCCACCGCGACAAAGCCGGTCCAATCACCCGCAATCGGATAATCATATTCGGCGTTAGCGTCCACCCGCGATTTGGGCGTCGATGGAAATCCTTTGCCACAAATATCGCTCGTATTGGTCGCGCAACCGCCCACGGGCTCGAACCGACGTAATACCCCAAGACCTTAGAGTCGACGCAGGTCGCGCCCACTTGCAACGTAAAATTCCGAAACGGGGGTAGATATATGCTTGACGGCGTATCACTGGATCAGCTCCGCACTTTTCTTGCGGCCGTAGATGAGGGTAGTTTCTCGGCGGCCGGCCGCCGCTTACGTCGCGCGCAGTCCGTCGTGAGCCAGTCGCTGGCCAATCTTGAAGGTCAACTCGGCGTGAAACTGTTCGATCGAAGCGGACATCTTCCGGTGCTGACGGATCAAGGCCGCGCGCTTCTCGCCAATGCACGTGCGGTGGCGGGCGATGTCGACTTGCTCAAAGCGCGGGCGAAGAATTTGGCTGGCGGTCTTGAACCTGAATTGAGCGTGGCCGTCGACGTCATGTTTCCGGACGCGACGTTTACCCACGCGGTCGCGGCTTTTCAGAAGGAATTTCCGGCGACGCTGCTCAGATTCGACGTTGAGTCGAGCGCCGTGATTGAGCCCGTACTCGACGGGCGCTGCGCCATCGGTGTCGTGGGGTCATGGGCGCTTATACCCCCGCAACTTACCCATGAAGTTCTGCTGTCAGTTAGGGTGTTCATGGTTGTTTCGCCAAAGCACCCGCTTGCGAGTCGACGCGGGCGGATACCAACCCCTGTCCTCGCCGAACACATCAAGATCTCGCATATTGATCCTAACGATATGACGGGCCTGTTCGTGGCTTCCCGCCCGAAGTATCCAAAAATTTGGCGCCTCTCTCACCTCGGCGCCAAGCTGGCTTTCCTGCGCGCGGGCTTGGGTTTCGGAACCATGCCCCTGCATACAATCGAGGCGGAACTAGCAAGCGGCGCGCTAATTGAAATCACATCCGATCATGCGCCGCCCGGGGGCCACGTTATCGACATGGTGGTCATCTACAAGACCGACAGCCCGCCGGGGCCGGCCGGCCGTTGGTTCATCGACCGCCTCAAGCAAGCACAGGCGCCGCCCCTCAAACGTGAACTGAATCGACCGCAGCCGGTTTCCGTTTCCGCCAAGGTTGCGCGTCTACGCCCGTCGATCCGGTTGCTGGCATCGAAAGCAAAGCAAAGACGTTAACAGCAAACTCGCTTGGGTCAGTCCAGAGGACTTTGAGGCCGCAGGACGAAGGCGGCGACGTGTCCATTAAATCCTGGGAACTTCAACTGCCGCCGAATGCCTTCGCCGAATGCCTTCGCCGAATGCCCTTCTCTGAATCGGCCAGCCAACGCGGCGGCGAACTGCAACATCCATGTTTAGAACCCATCCACGACGTGTACGAAATGTCCGGTCTGGTCGTTGCCGTAGCGGATGCAGATGGCATCGCCATTGCCCGCCCACACCGGAAGAGAGTCGATTTCAAACTTTGATCGTACTCGCAGCGCTTTTTTTGCTCCGTGTTCGCGGCCTCGAATCCGCGATATTCGGCTAATGCCTCTGCTTGTGCAGTGAACACCCCAAGATATGGATGCTCGCTATGAGCTGCGGCCTAGAGGGTCAGCTCTGACGCCCCCTGTGCCGCCTGCACGAAGCCGGCTGCCCGCCGCCCGATTTCCGCCAGGTCGTATTCCGGGCGGAAGAGGTCCGAGCCTAACCCAAGGCCGGCCGCGCCGGCCGCGAGCCATTCGGCGATATTGCGCGCACCGACGCCGCCCACCGGAAATACTCCGACATCGCGCGGCAGCACGGCGCGCAGAGCCTGCAGGTGTTGTGGGCCGTAGGTCGATGCGGGAAACAGCTTGAGTTGCTTCGCGCCGGCACGAATCGCGTGAAACGCTTCGGTTGGTGTTGCTATGCCGGGCAGCACCTGCAGGTCGAGTTGCAAGCCACATCGGATCACGTCGCCGTCACAGTTCGGCATGACGGCGATGCGGCCGCCGGCCTGCTTTGTGCGGCGTACGTCATCCGCCGTCAGCACGGTCCCCGCTCCGATCGTCCAGTCGGCCCGTCCGCAGGCCGCAAGCGCCGCGATGCTCGTGAACGGATCGGGGGAATTGAGTGGCACTTCGATCATGCGGATGCCTGCGTCGTACAACACGTTGGCTACGTCGACTACCCTTTCTGGGACCACCCCACGCAGGATCGCAATCAAGGGGATCCCGGACGCCGGTTCAGATCTCATGTTCCTGTCACCCCCCGCGACAATAAACGGTATACCTGCAAGAGCCCATTGAGCGATGCCGCATCGCCATCCACCTGCGAGGTGTCATAGCCGCGGGACGCACAGGCACGTGCGTAGAGCTGCATAAGCTGCGTGGCGCCGACCAGGAACACGTGGCGCACAGAGCCGCACAGGACATCCAATGCCCCGTGGACATCGCTGGCCACCAGCAGCCCCGAGAGATAAGCCGACGCCGCCTCGGCCGCGAATTCGCCGCTGAGTTGGCGGCTGCGAGGTTCGAACAGGCGATGCAGCAGCTGGCTATGTGGGAATTCGTTGAAGTGCGCCAACCCGTTGTCGAAAGCGTCCATGTGCGTCGTGCTCGCAACGCCGTCGTTTCCACGGATCAGAACACTGTGGTCGCGCAACAGAGCGAATACCTCTCCGGTTGGCGCGGTAAAAAATTCGCGGACCCATCCCTCGTCGACCACCACCCACTTGGTGTGCGTGCCGGGGAGACAGATCACGCAACGTCCCTCGCGGAGCTCCGCCGCCAAATTCAGCGCACCGAGTATCTGAGTTTCCTCGCCGCGCATGAAATCGGGCGCATTGAACCGGTTGTGGCACGACAACCCGGGTACAACCGCGATGGCGCCCTCCTGTAATGAGGCACACGCATCGGCGATCTGTTCAGGCCTGGCAGGGCACGGGAGGTAAGGTGCCTGAGTCCACCCGAGGCTCGACCCGACCATCCCGCAAAGCACCGCGGGCAACACTCCGTGGCTCTCCTTCCAGCGTGCCGTCAGGGAGCCGAAGACCGGAGCGAACCGGCCGCTCGCGTCGGCCGCGCCCGGACCGCTGATCGCGTCAAGCGCCGCCCCCTCCGCATCGCAGAGAAAAAGCCGCAAGTTGCTCGTGCCCCAGTCGCCGGCGATGAACTTCGCAGCACGCATCAATGCGGTTCCACAGCATGCACCCGCGAATTGCGGCGCAGCGTAGCCACCACGTCACAGCTTCGCAAGCCGTCCTCCATCGACCAATACCGAGGCGCCGGTCACGAACCGGGCGTCGTCGGAGGCAAGGAACGCGATGGTCGCCGCGATATCCGCTGGCGATCCCACCTCTGCTGTATCAATCTTCTCCGCGCCGGACTGAATGGCGGGACTTGACCTCAGCATCGCGGTGTCCACCGCCCCGGGCAACACGGCGTTGACGCGGATGTTGCGCACGCGGCCCTCGATCGCGGCCGATCGCGTCAGGCTCTCGAGGGCGGCTTTCGCCGCGGCGTAGGGAGCCACCAACGTGGACGTCTGGCGGGCGTGGATCGAGGCGACGTTCACTATGGCGCCGCCGCCGGCCATGTGACGCAGCGCTTGGGTCGTGAAGAACGCCGCGCCAAGCAAGTTGACATCGAGAATGCGGCGCCAATCTGCGCCGGTCAACTCGGCGATAGGCTTGTAGATCATCATGCCCGCCACGTTCACGATGACATCAAGGCCACCCAGTTCGGCCTGGGTGCGCTCGACCACCGCAGCCACTTGCTCCTCCTCGGCAATATCGCAGGCTGCGGTCGCCACCTGTGGCGCACCTGCGCTGCGTAGTCGCTCTGCGGCTGAACCGTCATCGGACAGAAGATCGACCAACATCAATTTCGCCCCCTCGGCGGCGAAGCGTTCCGCCGTCGCAAAGCCAATACCTCCCAACGCGCCGGTGATGATGACGTGCTTATCGAGGAAACGCTGACTCACCATTCGCGCAGGCTCCCGTCCGGCCCGCGCCAGATGGGATTGCGCCAGCGGTGCGCGTCTTTCGCCGCCTCGCGGACGCGAGCCTCGTCAATTGACACACCCAGGCCCGGTGCCGTCGGCGCGGCAACGCTGCCACCGACGATATCGAAAACCCGGCCGTCGGCGAGGTAGGTCAAAAGATCGGCGGCCGGACTGTTGTAGTGGATGCCGAGCGAAATCTCCTGGATGACGAAGTTGGGCGTGGCCACCGCGATCTGCAGACATGCGGCCAACGCCAACGGCCCGAGCGGACAATGCGGTGCTACAGCGACGTCATACGTCTCGGCCATCGCAGCGATGCGGCGAACCTCGGAGATGCCACCTGCATGGCTCAGGTCGGGCTGGATGATGTCGACTGCGGCAAGCTCGAAGAGGCGCTTGAATTCGAAGCGTGTGTAAAGGCGCTCACCCACCGCAATGGGCACGCTGGTGTAGTGTGCGAGCTGGGCAATCGCCTCGGGGTTTTCGGAGAGCAGCGGTTCCTCGATGAACAAGGGGCGAAGGGGTTCAAGCGCGCGTGCGAGCTGGCGCGCCATCGGTTTGTGGACCCGTCCGTGGAAATCCACTCCCACGTCAACTCCCACCTCCCGAACCCGTTGCAGGCGTTCGACCGCGTCATCCAGACGCGCCGGACTGTCCAGCCATCCCAGATCTCCCGTACCGTTCATTTTGACGGCGCGCAAACCTTGCGCCTTGCGCGCCGTGGCCGCGGCGACAACATCCGATGGGCAATCCCCGCCGATCCACGCGTAGACGTCGACGCGGTCGCGCACTTTCCCCCCCAGTAGCTCCCAAACGGGAACGCCTAGCCGTTTACCCTTGATATCCCACAGCGCCTGGTCGGTTCCAGCGATCGCGGACATCAGGACCGGTCCGCCGCGATAAAACCCCAGTCGATACATAGTCTGCCACGCATCCTCGATGCGCGCCGCGTCCGCACCGATCAACCGGTCTCGGATGTGCTCCATCGCGCCGTCGACGGCCTCTGCGTGGCCCTCCAGGCTCGCCTCCCCCCAGCCGATCAGGCCGTCAGTCGTTTCGATGCGCACAAACAGCCACCGGGGCCACACACGGAACGTCTCGATTTTTGCGATGAGACTCATAGGCGAAGCTTCATTGTTGACTCGTGGAGCGGGAACCGCGCTGTGGTAGACGCACCCGGCCGGATTGGCGCAGGCGGTCGAAAATGACGGCGGCGAGCAGAATTCCACCTCGCACGACGTATTGGTAGAAAGTGGGAACATCGAGCAGATTGAGGGCGTTCTGGGCCGCACCCATAATCAACACGCCGATGATGACTCCGGCCACCGTGGCAACACCGCCCGACAGGGATACGCCCCCCAGTACGCAGGCAGAGATCACCGCAAGCTCCAGACCCTGACTCGTGTTTGGCTGGCCCGAGGTGATTCGCGCAGCCAGGACGATTCCCGCAACGGCGGCGACGAGCCCCTGTAGAACAAAAACGCCAATGCGGACTCGGTCGACGGGCACGCCGGCAAGCCGCGCCGCTTCGGGGTTGCCGCCGATCGCCAACACATTGCGTCCAAACACGGTGCGATTGAGCAGCGTGCCGAAGGCGACGAACGCCAGGAACATGATCCAGATCGGGTAATTGAGGCCGAGGAAACTGCCCGAGCCGAGTATGTAGAAGCGCTCCGCCAGTATGGATACGGCCTTGCCACCCGAGGTGAGGAAGGCCAAGCCCCGCACGATCTCCATGGTGGCCAGCGTCACGATCAGCGAATTAACCCTCAGTCTTGCCACCACCCAGCCGTTCAGAAAACCGATCACGGCGCCCGCTGCGAGGCCGGCAATGATTCCGATGGCGACGCCGCCCGTCCGTTCGATCACGACCGCCGTCAGCACCCCCGCCAGCGCGGTGATCGAGCCCACCGATAGGTCGACCTCGCGTAGCGCCAGAACCAACATCATCGTAGTGGCAATAGTTCCCACCAGCGTTACGGACAAGATGAGACCGCGCATATTGCGCAGACCCGCGAAGTCTGGGACGAGCACGCAGAACCCTGCCAGGACCAACACCAGCAACACTAATTGCACTCCGAAGCGGCGAACGATCTGGATTGATGCGTTCATGCTGAGCCGGCTCGCCCATCGGGTAACGCAAGCCGCAGAAGGCGATCCGGCGTGGCAGCGGCGCGCTCCATGATCGCGGCGATACGCCCTTCCCGCATGACCACGATTCGATCGGCCACGCCCATGACTTCTGGGATGTCAGAGGATGCAAACAGGATCGTCTTGCCCGTCTCCGCCAGCCGGTACATGTGGCCATAGATCTCGCTGCGGGCAGCGACATCGATCCCGCGCGTTGGCTCATCCATCAGCAAAATACGCGCGTCTGCGTTCAGCCAACGAGCGATGATCACTTTTTGTTGGTTGCCGCCCGACAGCGTGGAGATCGCAGTGGCCGGCGACGGCGTCTTGACCCGCATGAGCGAGATCAGTTGCGCGGATCTGCTGGTCTCGGCATGAAAATCAACGAATAGACTGCCCTTGTTCTTGATGTTGCGGCGTGCGATGGCGATGTTCTCGGTGACCGCGGCACGCGGCACGATGCCTTCGTCTTTTCGATCCTCGGGGCAAAGCGCCAGGCCGGCGGCGATCGCCTCGCGTGGATCCGCTGCGGACAGCGCTTGCCCGTGAATCCGCACCTGGCCCCCCGTGGGCGCCGTGGCGCCGTAGATCAGGCGAAACAGCTCGGAGCGGCCCGCACCGACCAAGCCAAAAAGGCCGAGGATCTCGCCTTGCCGTATCTTAAGAGTGATCGGTTCGCGCAGCCCCTGACCCTCCAGCGCCTCGATCTCGACCGAAACCGAGCCGAGGGGGCGCGCACGATAGTCGTAGATGTCGTTGATGGTACGTCCCGACATTGCGCGGATTAACGCATCTTGGGTCACAAGCGCCTTGTTCAGGAAATCACCCACGTGGCGCCCGTCGCGCAGCACGGTGACCGTATCGGAAATCTCAAGTACTTCCTCCATGCGATGGCTCACGTAGAGGATGACTCGGCCCTCTGAACGCAGGTCCGCAATGATGCGCATCAACGTGCTGGTCTCGCGCGCGCTCAGCGAACTGGTGGGCTCGTCGAACGCGATGATGCGGGCGTCTCGAAGGAGTGCCTTGCCAATCTCGATCATCTGACGTTTGCCGATCGGCAGAGTGCGTACTTTGGCGTCAGGATCGACGTCCTCGCCAAGCCTCTCGATGAGACGCCGAACCGTGGCGCGCGCGGCGTTACGTTGGATGAAGCCCGACCGCGCGGGCATTCTACCCAGCAGCAGATTCTCTGTGACGGACAGTTCGGGGGCGAGATGCAGTTCCTGATGGATGATGGCGATGCCGGCGGACTGGCTCTCGCGCGGCGACTTGAAGACTCGCGCAACGCCGTTCACCCTGAGGCTCCCGCTGTCCGGCGCATAGTCGCCCGCGAGGATCTTGAGCAGCGTGGACTTGCCCGCGCCGTTTTCGCCCATGAGGGCGCGGACCTCGCCGCCCGCGACGGAAAACGAAACATCTTGCAGAGCCACCACGGCCGGAAAGACCTTGCCGACGGCGGCGTACTCGAGCAGCGCCGTCATGCGGCCTCCTCGCGCAGTAGCGGGCGGAAATTCTCGCGTGTCATCATGATCCCGCTGGTGTATGTCACCGGCGGCGGCTCGACCCCATGGACGATCCAGTCGTACATCATCGAGCTCGTGTCATAGCCATGCTTCCTGGCACTGAGCAACACCGAGGCGTGGAAACCGGTCCTTCGAGGCTTGGAGAACTCCGCATCGGCGGTTCCCGACCCGCCGATGCCTACACCGATTACCATGTCGGCAGCGAACCCCGCCCCCTCGGCCGCGCGCACGCCACCCAGCACGGCCTCATCATTCAGGCCTAGGATGATCCAGTGCTGAATCGCCCGGTGCTGGGTGAGCACAGGATCGGCGGCGGTGAATCCGCCTTCGGTATCGGTTGTCCGTTGCGGCGCGCTGTAGATTTGACCGGGCAAGATTCCTGCCGCGATGGCCGCTCGAGCCCCCCCTGTGGTCCGTTCGCGACTCGTATCCAGACTGTCGTACGCTAGGCGAAGTACCCCGGTTTGGGTCAGATCCCACCGCCGCCGCTTCGCTTCGTCGGCGGCTTCGCGTCCAGCCATTTCGCCGATCGCGCTCGCTGAAATGCCCACATAGGGGATCGATGGCAAGGGTCGCCCATCTGGCCCGAGCAGCCGGTCATCCACCGACAACACCTTGAGGCCGTTGGCTTTGGCGAGCTGACGGATCGCGGTGCCGAGATTAGGATCGGGAGCGCAGATCACGAAGCCTTGCGCATATTTGGCGTACAGGTCGTCAATGGCCGTCAGTACTCTCTCTCCATCGGCAGCGCCAATACGGATCAGCTCGAATCCCCGATCCCGTGCTGCCAGCCCCGCGAAATGCCACTCGCTTTGGAACCACTGCTCCTCGGGTTGTTTGAGGATGAAACCAATTCGGACGCCGCTTTCCCGGCGGGGGCAGCCGGCAAGAAGCGAGCCGGTGGCCGCCAGGGCCGCTGCGGCCGTGCGGGCCAGGAAGGTCCGTCTGGTAGTGCTCATTTCCCCTTTGCCCACAGGTTTCTGTCCAGCGTGATCTTGCGCAGTTGCTTGATTTTAGTTGACTTCGCCATTATATCATATATATATAATTCATGGACCGCAACAATGCCGTTCGCGTGATCTCCCGCGATACCCGCGACATTCTGGGCGAAGGGCCCCTCTGGTCGCCCATCCACCGCACCCTGCTTTGGGTCGATATTTTTGCGCCGGCCATATGGCGACTAGACCTCGCCAGTGGTGCCGTACAAAGCTGGGAAGCACCTGAGCGAATTGGCTGGGTGGTCGAGCGCGAGGCACGCGATGATTTGCTGGTGGGTCTCAAGAGCGGCTTTGCTTCGCTCTGTCTGGAGCCATTTGGACTTGAGCGGATCGGCGATCCGGAGCCTGATCGTCCTGATAATCGGCTCAATGACGCGAAGGTGGATGCCAGTGGTCGCCTCTGGGCCGGAACCATGAGCGACAAGGGCGGCGAGAAGACCGGCTCGCTATACCGACTCGATCCGGATTTGCGCTGGTCGCGCCATGACGAAGGCTATGAAATCACCAACGGACCGACCTTCAGTCCCGACGGCAACACTATTTATCACACTGACACCGCCGCCCGCACTGTCTTTGCTTTCGATTTGGACCCGGCGGGCAACCTGTCCAACAAGCGAGTTTTCTTGCGCTTCGACGCAGCATGGGGCTATCCGGATGGAATGACTACGGACGCGCAGGGCGGCATTTGGATCGCGCACTGGGGCGGCGCTCGCATCAGCCGATTCCTCCCTGATGGCCGGCTGGACCGTGTCATCCCCTTGCCCACCTCCAATATCACCAGCGTGGTGTTTGCAGGGGATGGGCTGGACCGAATGTTTGTCACGTCGGCCTCTCTGGGATGTGAGGGCGAAACGCACGCGGGAGCCTTGTTCGAAGTGGATGCGGGCGTTGTCGGCTTACCGACGCCCCGGTTCAAAGGGTGAACCTTCATGCAAATACCGTGTGCATACACAAAATGGCGTCGCTGCATCGGATGCGCCGGCAAACACACCGGACCTTTCATCGCTTCCGAACGCAAGCCGGAGGCCTGGTGCCGAGTTCAATTAAGTAATATAAGTACGTCCGAGAACGGAATGGCGGGTATCTTATCGCGATGTCGGCAGGGTGAGGCGAAGAGCGCAACGAGCTCGGCGGCTCGGACCTTATCCTGGCGGATCAACGAGAAGTGAGCCCTCTATTGGAGCACCGTGGCACGTGTGCCGCCGTGGCTTTTCTAGGGTGCCTTGGCGATGACGCGTACCCGGTGGCGTGAAAGGAGGCGATGCGGCACATGAGCGACACCTTTTCCCGATTCACCCGCGAAGGCCCCAACCTCACCACGCAAATCCTTCAGGATCTTGGTCGTGCGATCGTCACCGGCCGATTCAGTCACGGCAACACTTTTCCCTTTGAGTCGGAACTGTGCCAGCAATACTCGGCAAGCCGCCCCGTCGTTCGAGAAGCCGTCAAGATGTTGACGACAAAGGGATTGCTTGTGGCGCGTCCGCGATCGGGAACCACGGTACAGCCGGAGGACCGCTGGAATTTGCTCGATCCCGACGTGCTGCGCTGGATGCTGGAGCGAAACTTCTCGATCGAATTGCTGGTCGATTTTACCGAAGTCCGGCTCGCGATCGAGCCGCGCGCCGCGGGAATGGCAGCCCGTGGCGCAACCGAGGCGCAGCGCAATCACATCATGGAGGCCATCGGCCGAATGATTGCGGCGGACGCGGGCGAGGACGACGCTCTTGAAGCCGATATCGCTTTTCATGTGGCGGTGCTCGAAGCGAGCAACAATCGGTTCTTTCGGCAGTTCACCGATCTGACGGAAGGGACACTGCGTTTCAGCATCCGGCGAACGAATGCCTACAAAGGCGTCCCGAGAGCGAGCGCGGCCGATCATAAGGTCGTCGCCGATGCCATCATCGCTCGCGATCCGCCCCGGGCGCGGGATGAAATGTTCAACCTGATCGAAGGTGCGCTGAATCTGCTTCTCGACGCGGGCAAAGATCCAAAGCGACCGGCCTAGGAGCCCGCGCGGCAGAAGCGAATTGATTGGATGAGTAACACAAGATAGAGCGGTTGGAAGAACAACGACTGGCTCATCGCGTGCCGAAGCACATTCGGGTTTCAGAGCGAAACCAGTCGCCGGGCCGCAGCAGCGTCGTCGGAAAATCACGGCGGTTCGGACTGTCGGGGAAGTATTGCGGTTCCAATGCCGCCGCGCAGTGACGCAACCACGGACGTCCATGCCGCCCGCGCAGCGTGCCATCGAAATGGTTGGCCGTATAGAGCTGAAGGCCGGGGGCTGTCGTGCGCAGCGACAACTGGCGACCCGACGGAGGATGCCACAGGATCGCGGCGATGTGATCGATTCCGGGCTGATCAAGAGCATAGCAGTGGTTTACGCCCGCGGCGGTTGCGATCTGTGGGTCAGTGCGCGCGAGTGTGTGCGCGAGCAGCGACATATTTCGCAGGTCGAGACCCGACCCGGCAACCTCGATTGGCGGGCCCGTAGGCAGCGCGGCCCCATCGACCGGGATCACCCGGCTCGCGCTGATTTGCAGTTCATGATCGGCGACGTTCGAACTGCTGCTGCCTCCCAAGTTGAAATAGCAATGGCTCGTGAGATTGACATGAGTAGGACGATTCGTGCAGGCGCGGTAGCGGAAGACCAATTCGCCCAGGCCTTCGAGCAGGATGTCGAGATGCACATCGAGGTGGCCGGGGTAACCCTGTTCGCCATCGGGGCTCACCAGCGAGAGCGCAACACCGTTGGCGCCGGCTATCGGATGCATCGTCCATACCGCCCTATCGAATCCCCGCGAGCCTCCGTGAAGATGATTGCGTCCGTCGTTCGCGCTGAGCGCGTAGCGCGTTCCGTCGATGACGAAACTGGCCCCCGCGATCCGGTTCGCATAGCGGCCGAGCGTGGAGCCAAGATAGGGCCACCGCGCCTGCAGATCGGGCGTCAGATAGTCAAGGAAGCTGTCGAAGCCGAGAACCACCTCGTCCACGATTTCTGCGCGGTCTCGGCAGCGGATCGACGTGACCGTCGCACCGTAATTCATGATCCGCGCCTCGAGACCCGAGGCGTCGGCGAGGCGCGCCATCAGTATCCGCTCGCCCGTCGGCAGGCGCCCCCATTCCCGCACCGTTACGGTCATCGCCACCCGTGCGAACGGCTGGATCGGAAGATCGCAACCGGCGACGCTATGACTCGGTGCATGAGGGGGAAGTCGCTCATTCTGCCTCCAGAAGCAGGCCAACTCCCTTGAAATCGCCGCGCAGTGCGATGGTCACGCCCTGCCCCATCCAATAGGACCCCATCGCATCCTCGGGTACACCGACAGGCAACGGTCCACCCCCGACGACCCTCGCCTTGTATCGCCGAGTCGCGTCGAGGCCACGAAGCAAGATCGCGGGCTCATCGTCCCGCGCCTGAAAGTTGCGCACCATATGGAACAGTACGGCCTGCCGATGGTCTGCAGCGACATAGAGTGTATCGATGGTTCGGGCATCCTCTTCAGGTCGGACCAGGCGGAAGATCTGACCTGACTGCACCGTGCCTCGGATCACCTTGTAGTCAGCCACCATGCTGGCCGCGACAGCAAAATCCGCATCGCTCCATTTGTTGAGATTATTGCCGATGCCGAGCGCGCCCTGCATCGCCGAAAGGAAACGATAACGCAGATCGGTTGTGCGATCGGTGCTCCAATGGGGGACATCGGTAGTCCAGGCAACCATCGCGGCTGGTGTGAACGCGTGGGTGAACCCGTCCTGAATGCTCAGCCGATCGAACGGATCGGTGTTGTCGGAAATCCATATCTGATCGGTGTAGCGCATGATGCCGAGATCGGCTCGCCCGCCGCCGGCCGAGCAGCTCTCAATCTCGACACTGGGGTGACGCTTCCTGAGTTCAGCCAGGATGTAGTATAGATTGCGGGTATAGTCGACGTACAGCCGCTGCTGGTCCAGGGGATGCCGCTCGGGCCAACCGGGCTCGGTGAAACTGCGGTTATAGTCCCATTTGAGAAATTGTATGTCGTTCAAGGAGAGCAACTCGTCCAGCACCTTGAGTACATGATCGCGCACGTCGGTACGGGCGAGATTCAGTACCAACTGGTTGCGTGCCTCGGTGCGCGGACGGCCGGCGAAATTAATCACCCATGCGGGATGTGCACGATAGAGGTCGCTGTCGGGATTCACCATCTCGGGCTCGACCCACAGTCCGAACTCCATGCCGAACGCGTGAACCCGATCGATGAGCGGCTTCAGCCCGTTGGGGAATTTGGTTCTGCTCGGCGTCCAGTCCCCCAGTCCCGCGCGATCGCTGTTGCGTCGGCCGAACCAGCCGTCGTCCATCACGAAGCGCTCGACGCCGATGCGCGCGGCCTTCTCTGCCAGCGCGATCTGGCCGGCTTCGTCGACCGCGAATTCGGTCGCCTCCCAACTGTTGTAGAGCACTGGTCGTAATTTGGGTTGGCCATTGCCGGGCATGATGTTGGCTCTTTCAAACCCGTGGAGAAGGCGCGAGGCTCCCCCCATGCCGTTGTCCGAATAGCCGATGTAGAAGATGGGTGTCTCGAGTTGCTCTCCGGGCCGCAGCGCCCACGAGAAGTCGTAAGGATTGTAGCCGCCCGCGATGCGCACGCGGCCTAAGAGGTCGGCGCCGACACTGATGCGCCACGTTCCGCTCCAAGCCAGCGAACCGAACCAAACCGGACCACTCTCCTCGCTGGTGACACCCTCGCGGTCGACCGCGAACCAGGGCGACATGTTGTCGCTGGTGGCACCGCGCCGACTCTCCAGAATCGACAGCGCCGGTCCGATCGGCTGATGATGCAGGCTGAATTCCGCCGCCCAACGACCAGCAAGATAACTTAACCTATAGTGGGGCTGGTAGGGCAGTGTCATCGTCGCGGCGGCGATCTGATCGACACGCACCGGTGTCGATCCGTCGTTACGCGCGCTCGCCGAACGGCCGATGATGCCGGTCCGCGAATCGAGTACATAGCGCAGCGTCACGGTAAAGCGACGCGAGATGTCCGCGAGATCAATGGTGAGCGTATCGCCATCAACGTGATGCGAGCGATATTTCAGCACCAGATCGCGATTTCCGTCGGCGAAGGCAACCTTGATCCCTGGCTCGGTAAGGATACCCCCGCCCTGGCCTGCATACTCTTGTGCAACCACCGAGCCCGGTACGTCCATTGCGCTCATCGCGGGTGGCGGTAAGACGGTCAGACGGACGAGGGGGTCGAGGGGCCTGCCCCAATAGATGGGTCGCAGATAGCCCTGATCGTCGACGCCTAAGAAATATTCCGATTGTTCGCCCGACAAGCGAAAGACACGCGTCTGCTCATCATAGGATATGTGTGCGCCCACGCCGTGCGACCACAGCGCCATGCTAAGCGCAGCCGCCGGCCAAATACCATGAAACCTCGATTTCCCTGCCATCGCTTGGCCTCCGACAGCAGCAGACGACTTCATGCTGTTCGCTGCTGCATTCTATCGAAACTCGTTTCTAAGTGTTCTCGACGATAAAGGCAGTCGCCCGCGACCAGGAGTCGGCTGACATGACGATCGCATCGCGCGCATCGTCGTACACGCTACCGAAGCGTGCAATTTAGCCGCCGAACCTCGCAACTTGGGCCTTCGTGAGGCTGATACCCTGAAAAAATAGATTGAGGTTCTTCGCGACCTCGCCCGCAGATCCAGCCGGGCGTAAAATTTCGGGCACACAGGCCGAGAGTCTTGCGGATGGTGCGCCGGTCGCGAGCATTGAGCGACGCGACCGGCGGTACCATTGGTGAAAAAATGTCGGGCTTCCATTTCCCCATTGATTACTTGTAAATCGTGAACATCAAATCCCTATTGCCGCTGCTTTCGGTGGTCCAGGTCGATCCACCGTTTGTCGATAACCTCTCAAACCCGTTGGCATATGGGTTGCTGTCGCTGTAAGCGAATCCGTATTTGTTGTTCGTTGATGAATCATCGATTGTCGCTGGTGAACGAAGGACGATGCCGTAATTCTTGGTCGTATCCAAGCCGGTCAGTTTCGGATAGATCGAATATGCCGTTGGAGGAGTTCCTGGGATATTGTTAGAGGCAAGAGCAGCCGTGAATAGCGTCGAGACCGGGTTGTAGTTCGTGTCTAGTAAGACGACGTCGATATAATAATTATCCTCTGGAACCTTGTTCACATAGCTCTCCCAAAGGTACATATCAATTTTTGGCAGGCTGGACTGCGTGATCTTGAATGTTTGCATGCGTTGCACACCTGCACGTATATCAGAATACGTTGAAAAAGTGACTGCGCTACTGTCATCCTGATCGATCACACTGCCGGTATTTCCACTGACGTTGTACGCTTCCATTTCCATAATGGACGGAATGAAATTGGCTGTGGTTGCCACCAGCCTCAGTTTGGTGGTTTGTACGGTTGGAAAATCGATGGTCTTGAAATCCGTGATTGTGAAACCGTTCGTGATACTCACGTAGCTGGTTCCATTCCAGTACTGAAGAGAATAGTTCTCAATCTGAAAGACTTGTCTCCCGTTGCCATATTCTCTGACAACGACACGGTTTACATTGGTCGCGCTGGCAAAATCAATTTCAAGCCACTGGCCATTGTATGGGCTGTTAGCGGCACTCCAGCGTGTTGAGATATTGCCGTCAATTGCTTTTGAGGCCTCATAACCCGTGCTATAGATACTTGAAGCGCTCGCCGATTGTCCCAATGCCAGATTGGTCGGAGGCGCTGGCAACGATGACGATGTCGTCGAGATCTTCAGTACGACAGACTCTCCAGGCAGCAGCGTCCGCCCATAGGAGCCGGCAAAGGATCCGAGCTGAGTACTGCTGTAGAGTTCCGTGACCGTATAGGATGTTGATGGACTTAAGCCCAAATCAGAAAAAGTAACCGTCTGCGTAGCGGAGTTACTCATATCCCAGTTTGACAAGCCGACAATCACATCACCATTTTCTTTGGTCAAATAGAGTGGCGAAGGGGAGTGTTCAAGCTTGTGGTAGAAATTCGTCATACTTTCCGGTCTTGCCGCTGTGCCTTGTTGAGGTAAGGCGACAAAGTCCGGGTTAAGGAAGGCGCTTATCCGATCGGGCGCAATAAACGGAGTGTTGTCTCCAATCAACAGCTGACCGCCGCTGAGAAAATCCGACGTCGTATTGAGCCTTCCGTAGCTTCCACTGAATTTGCTGAAGCCGTTGGATATGTTCTCTGGGATCGCCATATCCGGGTCGTTCACATACAGCGTTCCGTTCGTCCACCAAGAGGCGGCGGCGTTCATCGCTTCGCGCTCGACGCCGTTATATAAGTTGCTCTGAAGCGGGATGGTTAAATCGACCCCCGTCCTTCTGCCATGCGCATAACCGGAAGGAAGCAAAGGAGCGATCGATTCGTCGATAAAGATACTTTGCGGTGCCGCAAGCAAAGTGTCGCGAATGACCTGCATCCCGATCCGATAGGCTTGCATGCCATTCTTGGTCGAATCGTAATGCGACCCTTCGTACATGGCTAAATCGAGAAAGTCTAATTTTATATAGTCCATCCCTGTATTGACGTAGTAAGTGTTCAAGAGATTTTGCAGATAGGGTTGTGCTGCAGGGTGTGTCGTATCGACGATGGGCTTGCCTAGATACGATAAGATCACGGCACCGGTGCTATTTTTAAGAGCGAGATCCTGAAATGTATAGGATGTTGCGCCGGGAACCGGATTCGTCAGTGGGTCAAAAATCTCAAACGGAGCGGAATAGCTGCCAGCCTTCATCCCTTTGCCGTGCACATAATTTGTGTAGGTCTGGTAGTCGCTCACTGTCGCAGGCGAGGTTCCCTTGTAGCAGCAATCCAGATTCATATACGTATATCCAAGGGATTTCAGATGGGCGACGAAATAATCCGTCATGGAATTCATCGCGGTAACCGTCGGATCTGCGTAGAAGGTGTAATAGTCGTTGTAGCCGAGAGGAACTCCTCCGCTCCAAGCAAGCTTAGGCTGGCCGACGGAATACGCGTTGCCGAATTGCACTAAGCCATCGCGATAATCGCTGTAGTAGCCAAGAAAGAAGAGGTCCGATGAGACCGAGGTACCACTTTGAGTGCCGCCTGAATTGAAGACAGAAAATCCAGTGAGCGCTCCGTTGGCGGTGGTGGCGGGGTGCAGGTACTGGTAGCTCTTCCAATTGACTGTTGTGGCGGCTCCCGCGATAAATCCTTGTTTATTCGTGTTATCAAACATTGCGGCCACCCAAAAGCTGGTTCCGTCAAACGCACTCCAGGTCGTTGTGGTGGTAGAGGTCCGGTCAACTTGATTCTCAGAATTACCAAAGTCGTTTACGGGAGCGACCCCGAAATCGTAATTGTTATTGTACGGAGTTGTATAAATCCGTTTGTCAGAGCCCGTGCCGATATCCAGATTTTGCGCTGCGATCGCCTCGAGAAAGTTGAGGGTTTGTGAAGTCCCTTTGTTCACGGTCATGCTGGCAAGCGCGAACGGTTTATCCGAATAGAGCGTTAGGTTGAGAATGATGGTGGAGCCCGATGTAAGCGAATTCGTAATCGTGAGCCTTTTGCCTCTTGAGCCGTAACCGTCTGTGCCTATCGATACCCAGCAGGCCGTCCTTGTTCCGCTATCGTAGGAGCTGATTCGCGTCGAACTGCCCGATACACCGTAGTCCGAGTAGAAGTTGCTTATGAGGCTCGTAGAGCCTGCGCTGAAATTCCCTTTACCTATGGATAGATCATAGGTAATCGTCAACATTCCATTGGTAGCGGTTACAACACTTCCGGTCTGCGAAATCGTCACCGGTGATGCGTATGTTTTGGTGACGCTTAGAGACAGCACACACACCGACAAAAATGAAAAGACGGCGATTCTCTTCAGTAACTGCATAATCATTGGGTGTTCCTTTCGTAAATCCACAGACTTGTGTTGTCCTTAGAAGTGACCGCGCACGCCAAACTGCACTTGCCGGCCGGTTTCCTCCAAATTCAGCAGCCGTTCCTCATAGGCTTGAAAGCTGCGCGAGAACGCATTGGTGATGTTCACCACTTGGACATAGATCGATAGGTTGGGCCTAACGGCATAGCTGGCTGAGGCGTCGTACTGGCCATAGGGATCGACGTTCTCGGGCTGGCCGGCCACAAAACCGTTGTTTGTATGCCTTAGAAAACCTGCACGCCAGTTGTAGGCGCCGCGGATCTGCACTGGCCCTTTCTCGTAAAAGAGGACGAGGTTGGCCGAGTCCGACAGCCCCTCGACGTTGAACACCTGCGTCGTCAACGAGGGATCGAACGTTTGAGAGCTATTGACCTTGGTATAGTTGGCTGACAAGCCGAACCCGTCGAAAGGCGACGGCAGAAAATCAAGTGTCGTTTGCAGTGTAAACTCGGCGCCATATACCGTGGCCGACTGAGCGTTGCGCAACCTCGTGTCGAGGAATTCGTGGCCCAGTAACTCGCGCTGCACACCGACCTGCGATACGAAATTGGATATCTTTTTGTAGAACCCGGCGATGCTCGCGTAGCTCACGCGATTCAGATAGTAATCGAGGCTGGAATCCGCGTTCCAAGCCAGATAGGGTTTCAGATAGGGGTTGCCATTACCGTTCACGAAAAACTGGTTCGGCGGACGTGTAGTGTAGCTTTCGCCGAAGCCGAGGTCTGACAGGGTCGGCCGCGTGAGCGTCCGCGATCCCGCCACTCGAGCGACCAGCTCGTCAGTAAGGTTCAGTCGGGCGGTGAATGACGGCAGCAGGTCGTTGTAGTTATTGGTGGCACTCACCGGCAACGGGTCGCTCAGGGTTTGAGTGAGGTTGGTGTTGTCGCCCGGAATCGGGGCGAGAGCTAACAACTGCTGCGTTATCCCTTCCGCTTTCAACCTGGTAAAGACCTCGCGAAGGCCGGCCGACGCGCTCCACGGCATATTGCCGACATGCCCCCCGAATTCACCTTGCAGAAAAACAGCGTAGCTGCGCTCAAGTACCGACCCCGATTGTTGCGGTTTGAGTACGCCGCTATAGGTTTTTCCATATTGGGCAATCGCTGGGCCAGAAAAGAATTTAAGCGACTGGGCGAGCGCCGCATCCGTCAAGTAATAAGCGAGCAGCTGCTTCGGATCGAACGTCAGCCACTGCGTCGGCAAGGTCGAGCTGCCAAGGAATCGTCCGCTCCCGCTGTTGAACACGTGAAGCAGGTTCAGGTTCGGCGGCAAAGCGAGTTGATAACCGCAATAAGCACACTCCCAGACGAATGGCGTCTCATAATAATCGTCAACCTTCTCGCGCCGGGACCCGAGGAAACCGAATTTCAACGTGTTGAATACCCCGTCAAATTTCTGTTCGCCTTCGATGCGAACCTGCTTGACATCGTCCGAGGTGTTGTCGCCCGTGAGCCGCGCGAAATGGCCCCGCGCGTCAGCCGCGTCAGTGAGTGGTGCGACATTGCTATAGGAGGGTGAAGGCTGTCCAGGATTGAGGTCCCAGGTCGGGTTGAAAGCGGCATCACTCAACCCGACCACGACGAGCGGATTTTTGTCTTTGCCGTTGTTGGTCGCGCGGGACCAGGACAGGTCGGTTGTGATCGTGGTGCGCTCGCCTGGCGTCCATTTGAGATTGGTCCCGATCTGGTACGTCTGGGCATCGCGCGGAGCCAGTCCGCCGACCGAAATATCAGTGTGTAGATCGCCGAGTTTGCCGCGCACGTAGTGCGACACGGTGCCGTTCGAGTCGGCGGTCGCCGAGATGATGTCCGCAGGGTCCGAGAAATAGCCAATCGAATTGGTAGTCGAGTCGACCTTATACTTCGAATAGAGACCGTCGACTGTTAACATTAGATTGTCGTTCAGGTGCCAGTCGAGCGCTATCGTCCCGCCAACACGCTCGCGGCTGCTGGTATCGACCGACTGGCCGGTGCCGCCGTCGACCGCAACTCCCGTCAGATTACCGGCCGTCTGATTGACGAGCCAGCCGAGGGTGTAGGCGCGCTTTGCCCGCTGATCGCGCTTGTCATAGACGAGACTGCCAAGAATCCCGAAGGTCTCGTCGGGAGTGGTGTAGCTGGCCAGCAACGAGCCGGTCGGTGTCGTCTTACTGGTTTCACTATTATTCTTGCCGCCCAAACTGCCGGCCACAAAGAAGCCCCTGTGATCGGTCGGGCGTGCGGTGCGCAAATTGACGGTCGAGCCGATGCCGCCCTCCTGGAATTCTGCCAACGACGTCTTGTAAACGTCCGCGCCCGAGATCAGCTCAGGAGGAAGAATGTCGAAGCTGAACTCGCGACCCACGTTATCGGTGGCAAGTACGCGTCCGTTCAAGAGGACAGTATTGAATTCCGGGCCGAAACCGCGAACCGTGATGAACCGACCCTCGCCCTGATCGCGATCGATCGACACGCCGGGTACGCGCTGCAGTGATTCCGCCACGTTCTGGTCGGGAAGCTTGCCGATGTCCTCGGCGGAGATCGAATCGACCACACCAATTGTTTGACGCTTGATGTCGAGCGAGTGCTCGAGGCTCGCACGGGTACCGGTCACCACAATCTCATCGAGCGCTGACTCGGCTTTGGGAGGCGCGGACGCCACCTGGGCGATTGCCGGAATAGCGCCGGCCAAGCTGGTGCCTGTCAGCAACGACAACAAGAAAAATCTTCTGATGGACATGATTATCCTTCCCCCTATTGAAATTGTTTTTGGCTATGGTTTGACGCTGCGGACCGGCCGAAGGCGCGCCGTCGCGCCGCCGCTTGCCGCAAGCTTGAGTGTGAGCACGTCGCTTCCGGACACAGCATCGCGATGGCCGGACACAATGTCGGTGGGCGTGGCGCCGTCCTGCCAGGTGTCGGCTGTGAACTTCGTGGTGCCCAGAAAAGACAGGGGAATGTCGATGGTCCGCCCGGTCTCGTTGGTCATCGCGCCCACGTACCAATCGCTTCCCTTGCGCCGCGCCAGCACGACATACTCGCCAGTGTCGCCGGCGATGAACCGCGTCTCGTCCCAATCGGCGGGGACCGCCTTGATGAAATCGAATCCGGCGGCATTGCGATAGCGATCGGGCGAATCGGCCACGCTCTGAAGCGGACACTCATAGACCACGAACATTGCTAGCTGCTGTCCGCGGGTCGTCTGCACCATCGGGTCTGTCCAGCGGAATTTGAAGTCTTGCGGCTTCACGTTGATGAAGGCGCCCGGCGTATAGTCGATCGGGCCGAGCACCATGCGCGTGAACGGGAGGGTGACGTTGTAACGCGAGGTGACCGCGTTGCTCCATTTGTTATATTCGGCGCCCATCACGCCTTCCTGAGTAATGTAGTTCGGGAAGGTGCGGTTCAAGCCCGTGGGTGGATAGGCCGAGTGCGTGTCGATCAACAGCCGGCGCTGGGCGGCCTCCTCCATCACCCGGTGATAGAAGTCGACCATGTCCTGGTCGTTGCGCGCCATGAAGTCGATCTTCACGCCCTTGATGCCCCAACTGGCATAAAGGTCGAAGGCTTCGGGGAGTTTCTTGTCGAGCAGGTCCCACTGGACCCACAGCAGCAATCCGACACCCTTGCCGCGTGCATAGTTGACCAGCGCCGGCATATCGAGATTCGGCCGGGTGCGGAGAATATCCGCGTTGCTGAGATTGGTGGGATCGTAGACCGGGCGGTAACTCCACCCTTCGTCGAGGAGCATGTACGGAAATCCGGATTCGGCCGCAAAGTCGATGAAGCGTTTGACCGATTCCATCGACATTCCGGGGCCCGCGGGCGGCGCTGGATGCGGGTCGGACCACCAGTCCCACGCCGCCTTCCCCGCCTTTACCCACGACATGTCGCTGGACGGCGGGGGATTGAGGTTGCCAATCAGGTTGGATGGGATCAGATCGCCCGCACGATCTGCCAGCATTACCACGCGCCACGATGATTGGAGATCGCCCTTGGTCAGATCGCGAATGACGGCGAGGCGACGATTGTCGAATCGCAGCGACAGTTGCGCTGCCATTCCGAGGCCACCATCGGTCCGGCCGCCCAGAAAGAGGCCGGAATAGTTCTTGAGGTCGGCCTCGCCGAGCAGAAATGTGGTGCCGCCAGAACTCGTCTTGCACGTAAACGGTAGGTCGTAGAGGTGGTACCAACGGATCGCTGACGATCGGACCGGCTCGAATAGGCCCTCATGGCTCAGATCCATGCGCCCCTCATTGAACCCCCAGCAGTCATAGTCCGCCGGAAAGTTGAACTGGGTGCGCTCGCCCATCAGCGATACCGAGTGAAGCGCGGGCTGATCGGCCAGCCGATAGCGGAACGCGACACCATCGTCATACACCCGGAACACTGCCTCCATACGCCGGCCATCGACCCGCTCGGTCAGCGAAACAACAACTTCGTTGAAATGGTCGCGCGCGCTTGACGCCTTGGTCGCGATCAGCTTGTGGACTTCATCGACCGAGCGCCACTGCGTTCCGCTGATATCGAACGGGCCGAAATTTTTGGCATAGAGGATGTCGAGACCGAGCGGCGAAGGAGCAATGACCGTCTCGCCCTTCCGCTCGATGCGGTAGGTGGGCGGCGCGTCTCCGACCGACTCTTCGACCGTAACTTTGACTGCGCCATCTGGAGAGCGTAGTTCCACCGGAGCAGCTTTGGTCGCCAGCACTTCTCCAGGCTTTGTCGAGCTACCTTCCTGCGCCTGGGCAGTCGCGCAAGCCGCTCCCAATGCAATCCCAATGCCTGCGAGCCAACAGACGCTCGTTCTCTCCAACATATGACCCCCCAAGGCCTTCTTTTTATCTAAGGTCAAATATATATGATAGATAAGCTATAGACAAGTCCGCTTCCTTAGCCTGCCATCCAGACTTGCTCATAGCGCTGTTGATTTTTACGCTGCTCGGCGGTTGTACAGATCTTGAAGCGTGCCAAGACAACGCTCGGACTCGACAGACTGAATTGACCCCGAACTGGTCGATCAGTGCTTTGAAACCGATGATAGTGACCGGATCGGACAGCGTGATATCGGGATGAGATCAGTGCAGCGCGCCGCCCTGCAAATCCGCCAAGTTCTCAAACCCATCCCGGTACGCATCATTCACTGACAGCGCCTTGAAGAGCTTCACGTCCGTATCCGTTACCAGCACGCGCGAGCGGGCAGTCCCGGAGACCAGGGCGGCGACATTACTCGAGGTCTCAGGCACCTTTGCGCACCGTTGAGCGCTTATTGCCCGACCGCACCAGCAAATACCGCTGCTGAATCAGTTTCGCGCTCAAAGCCTGCGTGTAAGTGTCTGATTCTACGAAGCCTGCTGATAGTCGCTGAAGAGCGAGATCGCGGCTCCGTTTGGCCCTTCACGCCCTTCCCACGGTCGTTTTCTCGGCGGCGACAGACGGTAGGATTTTGTCGACGTAGCGCTCGACGGGGAATCGGAATATCCCACGCAAGTTGATGCCCTCGGTTCGGGTCGGTGCGATGCGTCCGATGAGTTCGAGTGGTACGCTGCCGCCGCGACGGAAGCGTGACTCAAACCGCGAGCGTGGCCGGCACATTCCAGTTCACCGTGACTTGCCCTGCCAGCACGGTGGTTGCGCACACCGACGTGACCGTCAAATGCCCGGGTGGACCTGCACCACCGGTAGCAGGTCGAGCCAGGGATCGCATGGGGGCGGTGGCGTCCACGGCCGGGGAAGTTGCGTGCCTCGCTATGCTTGCCGGGTTGGCGAGATTCAGGCGCAGGCCGGCGCCAAAGTTTATGCGTGTAGGTCTTTGAAAGTGTTGGGCCGTGTAGGGATCGAACCTACGACCAATTGATTAAGAGAAGCAGCTTCCGTCAAGCATTTATTGATTTAAAAACAATAAGTTA